>Ga0075152_10000236_pt1 | contig 43835 bp, 38 predicted proteins | sample JI61114C2DNA_FD_70964 | JGI IMG/M metagenome (GOLD analysis project Ga0075152, IMG submission 70964) | Wastewater effluent complex algal communities from Wisconsin, to seasonally profile nutrient transformation and Carbon sequestration -... | ecosystem: Engineered > WWTP > Effluent > Algae...
TTTTACGATCCAGAATTTCAGAAATCATGGCTTCGTTGTTTTCAAAATCCATCACTACACGATCACCCACCGCGATTGGATTGGTTTCTTTAATATCGTCCAGCCTGAATTTTCCACGAATGCGCGCAGGAATTACCGTGCCATCTTCGGTTAGCACGTCATACCACGAGCCGGTTGATCGCATTACTAATCCCCTCATGCTGCAATGTTACGGATTGGTTGTCAATAATTTGCGGCAATACTGCATCACCTTGTCGGTTGCGCCCAGATTTTCCTCTACGTACTGCCGCGTAACCTCGCAGGCTAACAGAAACGTTTGAGGCAGCGTAACCATTTCGTACTTATTCTTGAAATCCAAATAATCGGAGACCTCAAAAGCGCCACCGCGATTGATGAGGTCAACGGCTTCCTGGAATTTTTCGAAGTTCTTGTTTCCAAAAAAAATCGGAATTCCATAGCACGCAGCTTCCAGAATATTGTGCAGCCCTTTGCCAAACGCTCCACCGATGTATGCAAACTCTCCGTACTTGTACAATTGCCCCAACATGCCAACATTATCAATAATCAACACGTGCGCGCGTTCAACCTTGGCAGTATCTATTGCTGAGTACCGGATTGTTTCGGCATTCAGGGATTGTTCAAGATTGCCAATGAATGTTTCATCTATTTCATGCGGAGCAACAATGAATTTTATGTGGTGATAATGTTCATTGATAAAAGGAATGAGTACCTCCAGGTCTTCCGGCCAGCAGCTTCCAATCACCATGATTTTTTCATTGCTCTTGAACTGCGCAACGAGAGGCAACTCAAGTGAACGTTTTACCAGTTCGTTTACGCGGTCAAAACGGGTATCACCTGCTTTTACAAAATTCTGAATTTTTAATGACTTGAGCAGCCTGGCGGACTCATCGTTCTGCAGGAAAAAGTAGGAGAAGTTGAATAGAATCTTCCTGTAGAATCCACCATAACTTTTAAAAAATAATTGATCTTCCCGAAAGATGGAAGACACTGAAAGTAAAGGAATGTTTCTCTTTTTTAATTGTGTTGAATAATGATACCAGAATTCGTACTTGATAAAAATCGCGAGCACGGGTTTCGTAATTTCGATAAAGTGTGCTGCGTTGCGTCTCGTATCCCAGGGTAAATAGAAAATATAATCTGCCTGATCATAATTTTTCCGCACTTCAAAGCCAGAGGGTGAAAAGAATGTTAGCAAAACTTTGTACTGCGGAAATTCGAGTTTTAATTTTTCAATTACAGGCCGACCTTGCTCAAATTCCCCAAGGGAAGCGCAATGAACCCAAATGATTGGTGCCGTATTGGACCCAAGTGTGTTTGTCAATCTTTTAAAGATATCTCTTCTGCCTGCGTTAAAAGCACGTGCTTTAGTGTTAAAACGCCCTGCCAATGCATATCCGGCTCGTGCAAAAAGCAATAGTAAGTTGTAGATAACTGACATTAGGCGCTAAAATATCAAGATTACGTGCCCATTCCCGTGTGTTAGTAAATAATTTTAAAAGTTTTACAGATTATAGTTTACCAAAATCCTTAATTTCGGATTCATCAGCATTAAAATGCAAACCCCTATGTATATGAAGAAAATCTACCGTGTTGCCTGCTTGCTTTTTCTCCTTGCGGGGTTGGCTATGCCAGCGAAAACAATTGCTCAAGGTGAAGAAGACCTTTCAGCCTTCCTGATGGCAGGTGAGGATGCTTCAAAATTAATAGAGGCTTATATGCAGCCGGTTGTAAAAAGTATTTCGTACGGTATGACCGGAGGCTGGTACACCACAGCAAAGGCTCACAAAACACTAGGGTTCGATTTGAGTTTTACCGTGAACTCGGCATTCATCCCTTCGTCTGAAAATTTTTTTAATCCGGAAAAACTGAACTTATCTTCGAACACAACCTATGACGGAGCCAGGGATAAAGACTCAGGCGCACCCTTTGATCCAACAAGAAAAGCACCGACTATTTTTGGACCCAAAGATGAAACTCGGTATTCTTCAACCTATGGCGGAGAAACTTTTGTTTACGGAGGTCCTGAAGGATTTGACATAAAAAAAGAGATTGGAATTGCGGCAGTGCCCACACCCATGGTTCAGCTCGGTATCGGAATAATAAAAAACACTGATATTAAGCTGCGGTTTGTTCCTAAGCAATCCTTTGGCGAATCGGATATAAAAATGTTTGGGATTGGGATCATGCACGATATCAAGCAGCATTTTAAGGGCATTAAACTTATGCCGTTTGATCTTTCTGCACTGGTTGCATATAACTCAGTTTCCGGATCTACGGATTTAAGCTCAGATGGTTCTGACGGAGTTCCGGAAAGTACAAATGGAGTTGGAGAATACAAATTTAATTCGTGGGTTATTCAGGCGTTAATCTCTAAAAAGATTTCTGTATTAACAGGCTATGCAGGTGTTGGGTATAATATTGTTAATACGAAAGTTGATGTTAAAGGAGACTATACTCTTGTTTCGGAGTCGGACACCGAAGTTCCAATAAGCAATCCTGTTGCTATTGATTTTAAAAATAACAGTATGCGCCTTACAGTTGGTATGAGACTCAAACTGGGGCCGGTGTTTTTTAATGGCGACTACACGTTCCAGAAATATAATACGCTCTCCGTTGGATTCGGATTCGCGGTGCGATAAAGAGAATACTTACCGAAAAGGAAAAACCTCTGAAATCCATCAGAGGTTTTTTTATTTAAAGAGCAGGAGGCATTACTTACTTCAGCTTGGCAAATAACATCCGCATACCTTCCTCGATAAGCGTTGGAACTTTCTTTTCGTTACTCGGCACAACACTTTCGGCTGTTCCTTGCCATACAAGTTTGCCGGTTCCGCGATCAACCAGGTCTACCGTAACTGATCCTTGCTTGTACGTTCCAATTACAACTTCCTGCGATTGCCAGGAATAATTTCGCTGTCCCATGTACGCTGTGCGGTCACCCGGATTAGCAAAGCTTGTTTCCCGCGTTTGAACTTCCTGTGAAACGACAATGCCAATGTTCACTAATACATCAGGAGTATCTGCTGGGGTTAATCCTTTTGCTGCGAATTGTTTGGTGATGGCCTTTTTTAAAAGTTCAAGATTGGCCGTGTAATCCGATCCTATCCCATCGCCACTGGCATCCACTTCAAAGAAGTCGAACGTTTTATATTTTGATAAAGCAAAATTTTCGGCCTGGTTAACGTTCTCAATTCTGATGCTGCTACAGGCCATCAAAAGCGCACACAGTAAAATGATGAGTTTCTTCATACAATAAAGATAAATTTATTTTGTCACTCAATGGCCTGACGTCATAAAATGATTCGCGTGCTGAAATCAATCGTATGCCGAAAAGCCGTACCTTCCGCATACCAGTTCCCCATTATGAATAAAATACTTGTCTGCATGCTGCTCATTTTGTTGGGCACACCTGCAATCCTCCAGGCCCAGATCGATGCCAACGTGCAAACACCCCAATATGTAGATGTGACTGATTTGCGCAACGTTATTCGGGGAAAAAATTCTAAGAAGGAGCCTGAATCTGGTATACCTGAAAAGGGAAAGCTTATGTTATTTGTGGTGCCTGCGATCGGATCTAATCCATCCCTTGGAGCATTTTACGGAATCGGTGCGACCGGTGCCATGTTTCTGGGAGATCCTGCCAACACCAGTATATCTAACCTGAGCAGTTCTATTTTATTTACAACCAAAGAGCAGTTTGTGGGCTCGCTCCGCGGAATTGTTATGACGCCCCGAAATAGTTGGGAAATGCTGGTTGACTTTAAGTATAGTTTCTTTTCTGAAAATACATACGGACTTGGAAGTGATTATAACCAACCGGGTAGGGAAAGCTGGAATTGGGGCGGGGTGCAAACAGCGGGGATAACCGGAGCTCAGCCCATGACCTTTAACCAGGTGAAAGTTTATTACACTGCGCTTAAGGAAATTCATCAATACATCTATGTTGGAATTGGGTATCACCTGGATTACCATTACAAAATAGAAGACACGAGCTTGGATACTGCAGCTGCCGAACCTGTCATCACCAGTCACTATGCGTACAGTGAAAAGTATGGGTTTGATACGCAGCAGTATGTAACCTCCGGAACCAGCATTAATTTTGTTTTCGATAATCGTGATCACACCGTAAATACCTATCGCGGTGCATTTCTGCAAATGGCCTTTCGAACCAATCCAAAATTTTTGGGAAGCGAAAAAAGCTCAAAGCAATTATACCTGGAGGCAAGAGTATTTAAAAGCTTATCGAAAAAACGCCCACGTCATGTACTTGGATTTTGGGGGATTGCCAATGTAGTAACTTCGGGTGAAGTGCCTTACTTGCATTTACCAGCCAATGCATACGATATGCGCAACCGGATTGGCAGAGGCTATGTAGCCGGAAGATTTCGTGGCCCGGGCTGGGTAACGGCTGAAACAGAATACCGTTTCCCACTAACAAAGAATGGATTGTTAGGTGCCGTTGTGTTTGCTAGTATTACTACCACTTCGCGGGATGCAATTACAATAGGAGACGAAAACATTGATAAGCTTAATTTATTTGAAGCTATTCGACCAGCCGGTGGCTTAGGCGCGCGTCTGATGCTGAACCGTACAGGCCGATTAAACCTGACGATGGATATGGCCTTTGGACAAAACGGTGCCAAAGGCTTTTATCTAGCCGTAGGTGAAACGTTCTAGGGTGTTACCTAACATCCATTTATAAATTGAATATGTGTTTGCATGCTTCATCGTCTAAACATGAGGCAGTCCTTTATAGAATTTAAAATTCTTCCAGCATGATGAACTTTTCTGTACTTCAATCGACTCCAACATTTGTGGTCACTATTATCCTGTTTGCCCTCATTGTTATTTTCTATGTGGTAGGCCATCGTCTTCGAAGTAAGGCGATCAAAAAAAATCTTACGGAGGCAACAATTGATTTTGGCGGAATTAACGGAATGCTACTGGGTCTGCTTGGCTTGATTCTAGCCTTTACCTTCAGTATGTCAAACTCAAGGTTTGATACGCGGAGACAATTGATTATCGAAGAAGCGAATGCGATTGGGACAGTCATTTTAAGAACGGATATTTATCCTGACAGTGTTCGCCAACTGCTTAGAAAGAATTTGAAGGAGTATGTAGAAGCTCGTATTGCGTTTTGTCAGGCAGATTTGAATATTGAAAAGCTCACGGAGCACTATCTTCATGCCGATCAGGTAGGAAAGAAAATCTGGGCGATTGCTGCCACGTATGCCAGGACAGATGATAGGGCAACCCTGAATTCCCAACTTATTCCTGCGTTGAATAATATGATTGATATTACTACCACGCGCAGGGCAGCAGGGGAGGCAACCATTCCGAATTCGATTATGTATTTTCTTTTTATTCTTTGCCTAAGCATGTCTTTTTTACTAGGCTATGATAATAAAACGAAAATAGACTGGATAGTTGTGGTCGGATTTGCGCTTATGCTCTCCACTACATTGTTTATGATTATTGACCTTGACCGGCCCCGCAGCGGACTTATCACCATGGACGTGCCCATCCAGAAAATGGTTGAGTTGCGCGATATGTTCATGGATAAATGATAACGCGGGAGCGATCTCAAGTTAATCGTCACTTACTACTTTCGCGGGATTCAAAAACATTTTATACTTAAATTGAATTACATTATCACTGCTTTTAAAGTCACCTTCAATTTCGTTGCGTGATTTTTGAAGTGTATAGCTCAGTTCAAAACGATGTTTGTAACTTAATCTGTAGCCAAGTCCAAGTCGTGCGCGTCTGCGGTTGGCATAGCGTTCTGCCAACTGTTGGTCGAGTACAATGAATTCTTCATAGTCGGCTAAGGCATACCAAAGTTTGTTTGTAAAAAGATTAGGTCCATTGATACACACAAAGATTTCACCCCGGATGCGTGTTCGGTTACTGATATCCCAGTCCTGCTCTTCCACCTGCCGGAAGTACCGCAACTGGTACCGTAACACCAGGCGCGTATCGACTCTTTTATTCTGGGTAATAAAAAAACGCCCGCCCAACATCGGCATGATATCCCATGAATTTGAACCTTCTTTCTGTAACGTATAACTAAGTCCCACCTCACTGAGTAGATCGAGCCGGGTAAGCAATGTATACTCAAACGTTGGGCTGATGCTAAAACTCCGCCACTTATCGTCCTTACTTAATAAGGTCTGATAGGTGGTTGTATTTTCTAATAAGTACCGACCACCAAAAGGATACGATAGCTGAAAATCAAACCACAGCTGTTCATCTTGTTGCGCCTGACTTTGAACGGTTGTCAGAAGAAGAAAAGTAAGAACACATAAGAGACGTTTGAACATGGGGCTCCCGGAAAGTAGGCTATTGATCTGTGACCATACATTTATAATAACGTTACCTGGACACGAGCCTGGAAAAATTGTGTAGCTCCTTTCAAGTTGAACCGATCCAGTACCCCGTATCCATACGCCAACTCGAAGCGCAATTCCTTAGAGAGATACCAGTTTACCATGGGTGTAATTTTCCAAAACCTTCCTCCATGGATTGGTCCATCGTCAAGATCGTACGTAGAATACCGAAGCACAATTTCCCATGCACCCGGTCCGCCTTTAAAAACTGGTCTGGCCACGGGAATAAATCCATAAATACCACTAGCGGTACTGTACGGACGTGACTCTCCCGTGAGGATATAGGAGGCCGCTACGTCACCACCATAAAATACCCTGTTTGCCGTTTCAGGAGAATTGATTTGGTGTACATAATATTCTGATCCGAACATCCAAGGCCCATTACTATAGTATGCTTCACCGCCCAGATGCGTTGAGCTATTGGTGGAGATTTTATCGGTATCAATAAAGAATGGTGCAGGATTTGACTCCGGCCGCGAGCGTAATTGAATTACATCATCATCGGGTCTGCCATACCGATAATTGAATGCAAGGTGTAAAACGGTTTTGTCTACTTGTGAATAGATGGGCAGCCACCCAATCCGGGCAACCGTTTGCCATCTGTACGTAGAGAATGACTGGGTTTCCGAAAGCCAATCTGTGTACACGCCAACGTTCCACAAAATCCGTGTTTTGGGAAGATAGCCTAACCATTTTATACCATCTGCCAGAATAGGAATTACATCGATGGCCGTTTGTCTCTCCATTCCCCAGCCGGCAGCCGCGTTCATTACCTTGTTCAAGGAAAAACCTTCTTTGGTTCGGCCGATAAAAAAATTTCCCCACAATTCCGGTACATTGATCATAATCCCGGTTTCGCGGATAAACCACGCATCGGTTACGCCATCGTACATAATGCCGGCTTTCCAACTGATTGTACGTTTTGTTTTAAATTGTCCGCTCAGTAAAAAACGAAAGTCGCGGAGTTTGAACTGCGACTCTACAACATACCCTGCGGAATCTGCCTGGCGCTTGCTGTTTGCATCCAGCGTGAAACCTGCATAATCATAAAACAACGCAGCGCCTATTTTAAAAGTTGTAACCTTTCCGGGAAATAATCTCCAACGTTTGTCTTTCCATTTCCGGGTATCTTCCTTTACAACTTCCAGCATTTCTCCCTCCGTTCCATCCGGAATGTATTGTATGGAATCCTGACTAAAAGAAATCTGAGGCAGTGTCAGGAAAATCACAACCAGTAGAATTACGGATTGGGATATTTTAAGAAAGGGTCTTGTTAAAGAATAGGTGATCATGTTTTGAACAACGTAAAAGACTGAAAGCAAAATTGATTTTGCTTTCAGTCAGGTTTCACAACAACCTCTTTTAGAGAATGCCCAACGGTGTAATAAATCCAACGGTAAATCTGCCGGTCGAATAGTCAGCAGAACCAAATCTGGATTTGGCATAATCTGAGTATTTATACTCTCTGCCTACCCAGTTTGCAAAAAATTTCAGGTTCAGATCAGACCATGGAAAATACTCTACTGCGGGAATGAAACCCCATGCTTCGCGAATTTTTGTTTCGTTTGATTCGTTTGCAGGGTCTTTCGTTGCATTATCCCACTCTGCGATATCAAGCATTCCGACAAACGTGAGATGAACCTTTGGCGTTACCTTATACCGCAAATGTATCCAGTGACCCGTATACCTCGTTTGTGCTAGCGCATACGGATATTCCAAACCAGGAATGTCATCAGGAACCGTTTCACTTACGATACTGGTTCGGTCAAGATCCTCCTGACTCAATTTAAAGTCATAGATAAACGTGAGCTTCCCAAAATTTAATTCGTTACCCAATGCGATATAATTCATGTTGGCAGCGTCATCATTCCCATCCTGAGCTTCATTGAATAACGAGTACGACCAGATGGTCTTTAGCTTTCCACCAAACAGAACTCCACGCCAGTTTGCCACGAATGCCAGAGGTGCTTTAGACTCTGTAAAATTGGGTTGCGCACCATACAATTCATCAAAGGACTTTGTTCTAGAGTCCAACACCTGAACGGTAAATTGATGTCGGGCATTAGGAGCATAGGAAGCTCCAACGCCTGTAAGAAAGTTATCTGCATATTCTACGATGTCAGAATATTCATAGATATCAATCGGGTTCCAGTCAAATTCCCAGGCGCCCCAATCGGCACACATCTTACCCGCGGAGATGCTGAACTTTTCTGATATATCAAAACGCAAGTAGGCAAGGTCCACCGAACGGCTCAGGTTGTCTATGGATTCGGAAGTTTGTGCACGGGTATACCGATCGCGGAAACGGAAGTACACTTTTTCATGAACCTGACCTCGGATCTCTAACCTAAACTGTTCGTTACGAAATCTGGTTTGCGTATACTCACCATCAACAAATTCATTTCGCAAAGCGAAATTCATATTTGCAATGACACTTACATTTTTAAGCAATCCCTGTTTTGCTTCAGGAATCAAAGCCTTGTAGTACGTGGTATCCATTTGCCGTTCCTGCTTTTGTGCCCACACCAGGGAGGGCAATACCAGCAGCAACATCATCCAGCTAACACTTTTCAATGTTTTCATAACATAATAATTTATGATGTTATTTCTGTCCGGTTAACGCAGCCGGATCCATCAACTTTTTGATTTGATCTTCCGTTAGCAATTTCTTCTCACGGATTAGTTCAAGAATCCCCTTGCCACTTTGAAGGGCTTCTTTTGCCAGCTCGGTTGTTTTTTCATATCCGAGAACCGGATTGAGTGCCGTTACTATCCCGATGGTAGTTTCCAGATAACGTTTTAAAACCTGTTCGTTAACGGTGATACCATCGATACAGTTTTTACGGAACAGCGGCATTGTTTTGTAAAACAGCGCCTGTGATTCCATGACCGCAACAGCGACTACCGGCTCATACGCATTCAATTGAAGAAGGCCATCACGAGATGCAAATCCGACCGTAACATCATTGCCCATCACTTTATAACATATTTGATTCATCAACTCAGGCATTACCGGGTTTACTTTTCCAGGCATGATGGATGATCCGGGTTGAAGTGCAGGTAAATTAATTTCAAAGATTCCGTTACGCGGACCAGTAGCAAGGAAAATTAAATCGCTGCTGATTTTGGAAAGTGTAACTGCCAGATTTTTATACGCTGCAGAAAACATGACAAATGCCTGCATGCTGCTGGTAGCTGCAATCAGATCTTTTGGCCCAACGAAAGGTTTTCCTGTAATTTTTGCTATTTGTGCTACGCACTTTTCGGCATATCCCGGGCTCGCGGTTAAACCGGTTCCGATAGCTGTTGCCCCCATGTTCACTTCATATAAATAATCCTCACTTTTTCGGAGGGCGTCAATCGCTGCATCAATCTGCCCGCCAAAGGCGTGAAATTCCTGACCAACGGTCATCGGTACGGCATCCTGACCTTCCGTCCGACCCATCTTAATTAAACTTTTGAACTCTTCTCCTTTTTTGTGAAAAGCTTGTGCCAGTAACTCCGCTTCTTTTATGACTTTGTCATTGTGCAGCACCAACGCAATATGAATGGCCGTTGGATACACATCGTTGGTTGACTGGCCCATGTTTAAATCATCGTGCGGTTCAATAAACTGGTATTCTCCTTTTTTCTTACCCATCTTCTCAAGCGCTATGTTGGCCAGCACTTCATTAGCATTCATATTGGCCGAAGTGCCTGCACCGCCCTGGTAGAGGTCCGTGAGAAACTGATCATGGTATTTTCCATCCATCACCTCCTGGCAGGCCTTTTCGATGGCATCCATTCTGTCTTTTTTCATTCGACCTACTTCCGTGTTGGCACGGGCAGCAGCCAGCTTTACAATAGCATACGCTTTTACATAATCAGGATAGAAATTTGTTTTAACCCCGCTGATCTGGAAATTCTCCAGTGCGCGTAGCGTTTGTACTCCATAGTATGCTTCAGCAGGAATTTGCTTTTCACCCAGCAAGTCTTTTTCTATGCGGGTTTTTTGTTGCGCCTGCGCAAACGGGATGCTGAAGAGCATCAGTAACGCCAGCAGTTGAAAGTTTTTTAATTTTTTCATGGGATTAATTTTATTGACTCAACAATAATTGATACAGCGTTTTTAATTGCGCCTGGTTTGTGAAACAGGCGCAATTGAATCAGATCACTTCAGTACTTAATAGGTAAAGAAAATTTCCTGAAGCTGCTTGTTGTCTTTTGTACGCGTTAGGGCTAGCATTAACAATACGCGGGCTTTCTGAGGCGTAAGGTCATCGGAAACAATGGTACCCAGTTCATCATCATTGATCTCATCGTGAAGTACCACTCTGCCAGATGGAGCACGGCTTGCACGGCAAACCACAATGCCTGCAGCCACAGCACGTTTTACTGCATCCATATAAGCTTTATTGAAGTTTCCATTACCCACACCTGCAATAACGATCCCGTCAACTTTTTTACTAATGAGAAAATCAATCTGATCAGCAGGTGCATCGGCATACATGTAAACAATATCCACACGCGGTAATTTTGTATCGGCTTTTAATACAATCGGTTTTTTGGGATTTACTTCCCGATCGGATGATAAATAATACTCTACCCGTCCATCGTAAGCCTGGCCAACCGCGCCCGTATTGGGTGATCCGAAAGCATTTGTTTTTGTTGTGCTCATCTTCATCACTTCCCGGGCATCGTAAATACCTTCGTTGAAGCTGACCAGTACACCTCTTCCTTTGGTCTTAGGATTAATCGCCACCGTAATGGCATCATAGAGATTTTTTGGACCGTCCGCACTAATCGCAGTTGCCGGTCGCATGGAACCTGTGAGTACAACCGGTTTGTCAGAAGGAACGACCAAATCGAGAAAGTAAGCTGTTTCTTCCTGCGTGTCGGTGCCGTGCGTTATTACGATAGCATCGGCTTCATTTTTTTGCGAAAATGTCATTGATACGGATAGCAAGTTTTTTCCAGACCTCAATAGTCATATCCTGGCTACCAACGGATGCCACTTGTTCACCGGTAATTGTTGCAATTTTTTTCACAGAAGGTATGGTCCCTACCAGATCGTCAATCGGAATTTTTCCGGCTGTATACCCGGCCCGGTCTGCGGATGCTCCTGCTCCGGCAATGGTTCCACCGGTTGCTAAAATTATTACTCTAGGTAATGGTGCCTGCGCCTGAACTTGTGCAACTAAGATCAGGAGTGCCAATATTGAGAATAGTTTTTTCATGTTGTTGTTATTTAGGTGGGTTAGTTATAATTAGGTGGGTTAGTTATAATATTTTATTCGTTTGAATTCCTGATGATTATAAAAAAGGTTGTTCTTATCCTGTATTTGCTTTTTTGCGTAGAAGGACTATTGTTTTTTTTTGTCATAGAGATTAATTGTGGGCACTAAAGTATAAAGGCTTGTAACGCAAGACCGGCTATCACGGAAGCTATTGTCGTTACAATGCCGGGCAACATGAAGCTATGGTTCAGTACATATTTACCAATGCGGGTTGTACCCGTCCGATCAAATTGAATAGCCGTAAGCAAGGTTGGATATCCTGGAATAAAGAAGTGCCCATTACACGCAGGGAAGATCCCAATCAGGTATGCTGCTGGCAGACCCAGTGAAAGTCCAAGTGGCATCAGCGCTTTAGCTGCAGACGCCTGGCTATACAGCAGCATGCTCATAATAAATAATCCAATGGCAAACGACCATGGATAGGATGATACCAGATCACCCAGGGTTGCCTGAATGACAGCAAAGTTATTGTTCATAAAAGTATTGCTCATCCACACCACACCAAACACGGCAATGGTTGCCTGTCCAGCAGAAGCAAACAAACTTGCTTTCGTTACACTGGAAGCCGTTGTGTTGGCAAACAATACAATTAACCCGGCCGCAGCGAGCATGATGACCATGATCATGGAGGGCATCATGACATTGCCCGCTTCATTTACAGCAAATCCGGGTGAAAATCCTTCGGTATCTCCAAAAGAAGGGAGCAACTGAGGAAATGAGCTGAGCATCACCACGGATATAACCGCCACTGCAAAAATTACTACCGACTTAATTGCACCAGGCGCAAGCGTGGTAGCAGCTTGTTGTTCCGTGCTCTCCAGATTCTTAACAAACTCAGGATTTTTCATGCGCTCCAGAAATTCCGGATCTTCGCTCAATTCTTTTCCACGCTTCCACACAAACAGAATCCCCACGATCGTTCCGATCAGTGTTGCGGGAATGCAAATGAGTAAGATATCGGTAAGTTTTATTCCGGACGCGGCCAAAACGGTGAGCAATGCTGCCGAAGCTGCCGATACCGGGCTTGCTGTAATCGCCATGTATGCGGCAATCACACTCATGCTCATGGCACGTTCAGGCCTGATTTTGTTTTTGATGGTTACTTCAGCGATGATCGGCATGATGGAGTAGGAGATGTGTGCTGTGCCGGCAAACAACACAAACGCATACGTAACCAAGGGACCGAGAAATGTAATTTGCTTGGGATTCTTTCGTAGCAGGTTTCCCGCAACCTGAACGAGATAGTCCATTCCACCTGCGGCTTGTAACGCAGCCGCTGCTGTGACCACACTCATGATGATCAGCATCACCTCAATCGGGGGATCAGCCGGCTGCATACCAAAGGCAAAAAGAAAAATGAGCAAACCGATCATGCCCATCACGCCCAGCCCGATGCCCGACATGCGGGCTCCAATGAAAATGCAGAGTAACAGAACTGCCAATTGTGCGAAGATCATTTCCGGTAGGGGGTAAAATACCTGGAGGTGGTCAACTAAAACTTCACGAACGGCACCAACTGCTATTGAGTAAAATACTGAGTAGGTACACAGGAAGATCCTGTTGTAACACTAAACATGAAATTATAGAATCACGCTTGCCGCTTATTATAAACTTAGGGATTTAAGTCGTAAATTAAAATACAGTTTATCGAATTATTCGGGGTATAAATCCGATAATCCATCCCTCAGATTCAATCTTTTATGAAATCGTTTCACGCTATTCTGGAAAAATCATTTCGTAGTACGGCACTGATCTAAAATTGATTCTTTGAACAGATAATCTTTTCTTAGGATGTTAAAAAATTCTTTGAGATAACCCTTCATATCGTTCACTTCATACTTAGTAAAGTGAGACGCATGCTCATCAATGATCGTGTAAAGGGCTTCTTCTTTATCTAAATACTCTTTTCTGACTTCTTCCATCGCCTCTTTAGATTTACAAAATCCCCGATATACGCGATCCCGAACATCGCCTGTGCCTAACGTAGGCGGATTGGCTTGTGCGTAGTTGGCATTTACAAAACCCGACATATCAAAATCATAGGATAAGGGAATAAACTTTCCGTTCACACGCAGGGTATTGCTGTTGTGTTGGTAAATTGCAGACCAGTCAGCATTGCCAATCATGTATTGAAAGAAATCGTTACGCACGGATTGCTTTTCATCAAATGAGGCAGGATTAATCCCCTTGACCTCTATAACCTCTCCATCGCTTCGTTTGGCCACCATTGAATTGTCCTCCACAAAAAAAGTAAGCAACGAATAATCTTTTGGTTTCTTTCGGGAAACTTCGGTAAGGTTAAGGTTGGCTAAGCGAGTTCTGAAATAATACGGTGATAAGGCCTGATAGAATTGGTAACACAAGTACTCTTTACGAATCAAATCGTTTTTATCAGAGGAAGTCTGGCAAGGCAACACCAGTTTCAAGGATTTATTGCCGGCAAAAATGGTACTAGTTGTCTCCTTTTTATTAAATTTTAATTTTAGCGGAGGGAAGAAACAATTGTTCAATCTGAAATTTCCCCGCACCCGTGCGCGAACAGGTACTGGTACCCATAGTGTGTCCTGCTTGTACTCAAACTTTCCTGTAACCAGAGTGGAATCATTTGACTTCTTTTTGATAGATTTGATAGACCCTGTTGTGCGGAGTTGAAGCGGTTCTTGTGATTGGAAAAGCTTAACATCCTGCGAGAACGATCGTGTGGAAAGAATAAGCAGGATCAGTGTTAGTCTGTAACCCCTCTTCATAGTGAAGCTTATTTATTACTTCAATGTACGGACTTTTTTGGCACTTGTGATCTCACAGGTCGCAGCTTTTTTAGTTACATCGTATGACGTAAAATTCCACCTTGACCTTTTGTTGTTCAGCCTTTGTATTGTATTTCCGTTGCATTTCTCCATGCAGGCTGCTTTCAAACGTAGAGAGCGGGCCCTCGAATATTTCAGTTTGCTTAAGGGTGGATCAATGGCGCTGCACTATTCCTTTCAGATTGAGGAGGATTTGCCCACTGAAAAAAAGAAAAGTTCCAGCGACCTGTTGAAGGGTTCGGTCAGTCAGCTCATGCATCAACTGGAGCACCGAATCGCAGGATATAAAGGCTTGCAACAAAAACTCGATGAACTCTTTTCATTTATCGAAACCAATCGCAAAGAAATCTCAAAGCGCAATACGTTGCGCATGATTCGCTACCTGCGCGATATAACAGAAAGTTCAACGTATTTGTTAAGCCTCGTAAACCACCGCACGATTGCCGGACTTCGATTTTACAGTGTATTTTTCATTATCATTTTTCCGTTGATTCAGGCGCCCATTGTTTGGTATCACCTGGGGCCAGTCGTACCGGTGTGGTTCATCTATGTTTTTCTGGCCACCACAAGCCTGATCCTGGTAACCCTCAACAATTTTCAAACGATGATCGAATATCCGTTTGATTCAAAAGGAATGGATAATGTGGTGATCAAAGATTTTTCCCTTGATATACCAGCCTGAAGTCCTTTATCCGAACGACAACAAAAAATTCATACGAAAATCTGTTTGAATACGGAAAAAATCAAGTAGGATTATATAGATTGGAAAACCTTTAGCCCAACCTTAAAAGTCCAGCGATATGCGTAAAGTCTGGCTTATTAAAACTTTCGACTAACCCTCTACATGAAAAGACTGGTTTACTTCCTTGCATTAATGTTCACAAGCAGTATAGCACTAGCTCAATGGCCAAAAGAAATTAAAGCGAAAAACGGTGCCATTATAACGATATACCAACCACAACCTGAATCCATGAAGGGTGATCAGCTACGAGGCCGCTCAGCTTTCTCCGTAGTGGAAAAATCCAAGGATGAACCTGTATTTGGTGTGTTTTGGTACACTGCAAAATTATCAACCAACCGGGATGAACGCACCGTTGCGCTCGAAAGCCTTTCGGTAACGGATGTGAAGCTCCCGGGCGTTGAGGATACGGTGAAGATCAGTAAACTCATGACACTCCTTGAAAAAGAAATTCCTCAGTGGAACTTGAGTGGATCATTGGATGAATTAATCGCAACCATCGAGGAAGAGCAATCTTACGTGAGCGATGAGTTAAAGAATGATCCTCCAAAAATATTCTATGCTTCCACGCCTACTACGCTAGTGATTATCGATGGCGAACCAAAATTGCAGGATGATAAAGAGCTGAAGATGAAACGGGTCATCAATACTCCTTTTTTGCTGGTTGAAAATCCGGACGATAAAAAATATTATCTCTACGGTGGAAAATTCTGGTATGTTTCTACTTCCCTTACCGAAGGGTATAAGGCTGCCACCACACTTCCAAAATCAATTGATGCATTAGATAAACAGGTAAAGAAAAAGCAAACCGAAAAAACTTCAGAAACCCAAACTTCCCCAGGTGATATTTTAGTCAGCACTACACCTGCGGAGCTTATTCAGTCAAAAGGAAAAGCTGATTACGGTAACGTAGAAGGAACTAACCTCTTATATGTTTCCAATTCTGACAATGATATCTTTAAACACATTGGTGACAACAAATATTATGTACTGATCTCAGGACGGTGGTACGCCTCAGACAAATTAGAAGGCCCCTGGTCTTACATTTCATCCGATAAACTACCGGCAGATTTCGCAGCCATTCCGGAAGGTTCATCTAAAGACAACGTGCTTTCCAGTGTGGCGGGTACACAAGCCAGTAAAGACGCGATCCATGATGCACAGGTTCCGCAGACCGCTAAGGTAGATCGTAAAACAGCAACGTGTACCGTTACCTATGATGGTGAACCTACGTTTGAAAAAATTGATGGCACTTCACTTGAGATAGCCATGAACACCAGCAGTACGGTGTTGAAATCCGGAAGCAACTATTTCTGTGTTGATAAGGGTGTATGGTTTACATCAGCGAGTGCAAAAGGTCCCTGGAAAGTAAGCGATCAACGACCTGCCGATGTGGATAAAATTCCGGCCAGCTCATCTGCCTACAATGTGAAGTATGTATACATCTACGAATCAACCCCGGAAGTGGTGTACGTTGGGTATACGCCCGGATATATGGGTTGTTATGTGTATGGGCCGACTGTAGTATATGGAACTGGCTACTATTATTCGCCCTGGTACGGACCGTATTATTATCCACGACCCGCAACGTATGGATACAGCATGCACTACAATCCATGGACTGGCTGGAGCATGGGTGTTCACTATAGCTCGGGTTGGTTTTCAGTGAGTATGTATGGTGGTGGTGGATATTGGGGGCCTCCGTATCATCGACCTCCTTATTATCCTCCATATCATGGCGGCATGTATGGTGGACGGGGACCAACGTATATTAATGGCGATGTGAATATCAACATTGACCGATCCAATAACATTTATAACAAGCGGAATGATGTATCTACTAGCGATGTGAAGCGAGGACAAACTGCAAAGAACCAACCTACTGCTTCCACCCGGGACCAAAATTCAAATCGTCAAAAAAATCAGGTTAGTCAGCAACCTTCGAATGCCGGGCCAAAGAATAATAATGTTTATTCCGACAAAAGCGGGAACGTGTATCAGCGCAACAACGATGGGAACTGGAATCAACGGCAGGGGGATCAATGGAAGCAAACGCAGCAGAATGACCGTATGAACAACGACTATCAGAACCGCCAGCGCAGTGCGCAGCAAAATTCTAATTTCCAGCAAATGAACCGTGGCGGCAACATGGGTGGTGGTTCACGAGGTGGTGGCGGAGGTGGACGCAGAAGATAACCGAAAAGAAGTGGACGGTTTATGCTAGAAGTTCATAGCATTGCTGTGCAATTTCCAGTTCTTCATTCGTGGGGATTATTAAAATCTTAACAGGTGATTCGGGCTTCTGAATTTCAACAATGCCTTTGCCAGGTGCAGCATTTTTTTCGTTGTCTAGTAAAATTCCGAAAAAATTCATGTCGCGGGTAGCAAGTTCACGCGTTAGTGAATCATTTTCACCCACGCCTGCCGTAAACACAAGTGCATCTAATCCATTAAGTACCGCCACAAACGACCCAACGTATTTTTTGATGTGATAGGCATACATTTCGTATGCTAAAACTGCTTCGCGATTTCCCTTTTTATATTCCGATTTCACATCGCGCATATCACTAAATCCGGTAAGCCCGAGCATACCGCTTTTTTTATTCAGCATCGTATTTACCTCATCCAACGAGTAGCCAAGCTCGTTCACTAAATGAAAAATAACGGATTGATCAACATCACCCGTGCGCGTGCCCATGATTAAGCCATTCATGGGGCCGAACCCCATACTCGTATCTATGCATTGTCCGTCTTTCAGGGCCGTCATGCTGCAGCCGTTGCCGAGGTGAACGGTAATAATTTTTGAGTCTTTCTTTTTTAAGTATTCAATAGCTCGTTCTGAAACGTATTTGTGACTGGTTCCATGAAAGCCGTACGCACGTATCTGATGCTCCTGATAAAATGAAGTCGGAATGGCAATGCGATAGGCAACCGGAGGCATCGTTTGATGAAAGGCTGTATCAAATACGGCTACCTGTTGTGCACGATGAAAAATTTTTTCCGCGACTTCAATTCCTAAATAATTGGGCGGATTATGGAGCGGAGCCAGCGGAAACAACTTTTTTACTTTTTCTTTTACCTCTTCTGTGATCACCATCGTACTCGAAAAGCTTTCACCGCCATGTACTACCCGATGCCCCACCACATGAATTTCATCCGGATTTTTAATAACGCCAATCTCTTCATCGGTCAGCAGGCTGGCTACAGCCGTTAAGCCTTCTGCATGATTATTAATGGACTGCTGTTTCTTGGTGATCTTTTCAACTCCTTTTAAAAAGGTTTTATGCTGAATGGAAGATCCCTCCAAACCTATCCGGTCAATTAATCCTGAACAGATAACAATCGCTACGGGCATCTCGATCAGCTGATACTTGATCGAACTGCTTCCGGAGTTGATAACGAATACATTCATGGATTACTGAGCTTGAATTGCCGTTATAACAACCGTATTGAAAATATCATCCACCGTGCAGCCGCGGCTTAAATCATTTACGGGTTTATTGAGCCCTTGTAGCATGGGCCCGATCGCCAGCGCACCGGTTTCGCGCTGAACAGCTTTGTACGTATTATTACCCGTATTTAAATCCGGAAAGATGAGCACACTGGCTTGTCCAGCCACTTCTGAATTTGGCAATTTCTTTTTACCAACGGAAGGATCAACAGCCGCATCATATTGTATCGGTCCTTCTACTTTCAGGTCGGGTCTTCGTTGTTTCACCAACTCCGTAGCCTGCCGTACTTTATCAACCTCTGCACCTGAGCCTGAAGTTCCGGATGAGTAAGACAACATGGCGATCTTGGGCTCGATGTTAAACATTTTACTGGTATCGGCTGATGAAATTGCAATATCGGCCAGTTGTTCCGCAGTTGGATTTGGATTCACCGCACAATCCCCAAAAACGGAAACCCGGTTAGGCAGACACATAAAAAAAACAGAAGACACAGTTGAAACTCCGGGTTTTGTTTTAACAAACTGTAAGGCGGGCCGAATCGTGTGTTGTGTTGTGTGTGCAGCACCCGACACCATCCCGTCTGCTTCGCCCTTGTAAACCATCATCGTTCCGAAATAGGAAACATCCAGCATTAGGTCGCGCGCCATCTCCAGTGTTACATTTTTATCCTTGCGCAGCTCATAAAGCGTATTCACGTAGTCGGCATAACGATCTGAAGTAGCAGGTTCAATAATAGTCACCTGGTCGATCTCAAGCGTAAGGTTTAATCGCCTGAAGGCTGCCGCAATAGTTTCTTTGTTTCCAAGAATTGTAAGGTCTACAATGTTTTGTGTGATCAGTGCATCGGCAGCTTGCAGAATACGGTCGTCATCGCCTTCAGGTAACACAATGTGTTTTTTCTGCTCGCGGGCGCGTTTCACAATCTGATATTGAAACATGCGCGGTGTAATGTTCCGTGTATGGAAAGAGACAATTTTCTTAGCCAGCGTAGGCACGTCCAGGTGTTTATCAAACAAACTGATGGCTAATGCGATTTTTTCTTTATTATCAGGATGAATGGAAGACCGGGTGTTGGCAACGCGTGTAACCGTTTCAAATGTTCCGGTTTGCACGGTGATAATGGGTACCACCGTATCTAATCCTTCTATCAATTTTAGAATGGTGTCCTCCGGTTGTAATCCACCGGTTAAAATCAGGCCGGCAATCCTGGGATGATTTTTTGAAATATTTGCTTGCAAGGCCCCAACAATAAGATCGCCACGATCACCCGGAGTTACGATCAATGTATTTTTTTTCAGTCGTGTTAATAAATTGTGGAGCTGCATAGCGCCAACAATAGATTCATCTACAGCATTTGACAATAAATGTTCTCCCAACAGAATCTTGCCTTGTACAGAATCCAGAATTTCTTTCATGGTGGGGTTGGCAAGTTCTTTACTGGACGGAATAGAACTTACAATAATATTAGCCGGCAAGCTGCGTTTCAGTTTTTCCTGAAGGGCAGCCCCATTCACCTCTTCTACCCGGTTGGCAATAAAGGTTAATACCTGCACTCCTTTATCCGTAAAACTTTTTACAGTCGATACTGCGGTGTCAACCATTTCCGGAACGGATTTTCTATCCGCCCGCACAATAATGGCCACCGGAATACTTAAGTTTTCGGCAATTGAAATATTAATATCAAACTCCTCATTTGTAATGCTGGTGAAATCTGTACCCTCTACTACCACGAAATCATGACTTTCCTGAAGCTGTTTAAATTTATTGATGATAGAATCGATGATAAATGTTTCTTTGCCCTCATTTAACAGTTTTACAAGTTGGTTGCGCGTGAATACAAACATGTCGTTATGCGCAGTAGCAAGTTTAAAATGGGCAGCAACTGTAAACAAGTGACTATCCTGTTCAGGTCGATCAGTACTGATGATGGGTTTGAAATAGGCAATTTTCTCCGTTCGGGCTACCAGTAAATTCATTAGACCCAATGCGATAATTGATTTCCCCGCATGGGGTTCTGTAGTAGTCAGATAAATTGCATTTGTCATAAAGAGAGCCGCATTTGTACATGCTAAGCTACACGCTTTGGTTCACTTTTCAACGGAGCTTCAGCTTGTTAAAAACTTTCCGGTAATGTGACGATGAAAAGTGGATAGTCAGTCAAACCCAATGTTGTAACAGTGGAACACAGTTCCAGGGTTTTCAGGCCATCGCCTATCAGCAAGCGAATTTTTAGAACCTTATTTAGTTGCTGAGATTTCGTGCTGTGGTGTATCTAACCAAAGGATCAGTAGTTTATAGCCGATCGTTAAAATAACCGCACCCAGAAATAATCCCAGGAAACCACTGGTAATAAAACCCCCAATGGCACCTAGGAATACGACCAGCATAGGCGCAGGTGCGCCACGGCCTAATAGAAGTGGTTTTAATATATTATCGGACACGAGTGTAATGGCTAACCAGATGGCAAGAAGTACGGCCGTAAGTGTATCCGAAACCGTAAACATATAAATAGCGATAGGAATGGCTATCGGCCCTGAGCCAACTTGTATGATGGCAAAGAATAAACACGCTACGGTCCATACACCTGCATACGGAACTCCGGCAATAAAAAAACCAAGCCCTGCCATGGCTGCCTGTATGACCGCCACCCCTAGAATACCTTTCACTACACTTCGAACGGTGCTGACAATGCTGCTTGCAAAATGTTCTCCGTTTTCACCCACTAACTTATTGAATACTTGCATGGTTCCCTTTGCCACAGAATCAGAGAACGCCAGCAAAACACCCGCGATGATGATCGATCCAACAAATTGCGCGACACCCATTCCAATACTTGCCACTGCCGACAGGGCCCATGCACCTGCTGCTTTTATTTGGTCAGTGTATTGCCTCGCTGCCTCTTGCCAGTTCTCTGAAGCAAGTGTCCAGAAATCAAGAAGTGGTTTGGTAAAGCCGGGCCAATTGGCCGTATTTTCTCCCGGTGGGGGTATCACCAATTCTCCTGATTTATTTAGCTCACGCAAATGACTAACCTCTGTAAACACGGATTGCGTTACGAGCCAACTCGGAATAATAAGTACACTTAACATCAAAACGGTTAGCACGATCGCTGCCAATGATTTGCGCTTTAAAAATTTTAAAAAAAAGCTAAACAATGGGTAAATAGCTATTGCGATGACAGCAGACCAAATCAATATTAAAACGAAAGGTCTCAAAATAAAAAGACACCATCCTATCAAAAAGAATAAGACGGCAAGACGAATAACCGTATCCGCGATCTTTTCGAAACGGATTTGATTGTTTGATTCCATGATTTCTGAGGGTTAGGGTTTTACGTTGGTGCCTTTGTTTTATAATTAGTCAGTAAGCAGGACTATCATGATGGCTACTTACAGAAATGTACAATTTTTTTCACCTTTACAATAACGCAGTGCAATAATCTTGTGTTAGAAGATCCTGCGTCCAGAAATAAAAAAAATAGGAAGCAACGTTGTGCTTCCTATTTTGAAAACTCAGATAAGGTCAGTTTCACCAACCACCACCAAGTGCTTTGTATAAACGCACTGTAGAAATCAATTGATACTGCAGTGCCAGTGATTTCTCAAATTGTGAATTATACAATTCCCGCTCGGCATCTAATACTTGAAGAAATGAGGTGTACCCATTGTCGTAAAGTGATTTTGAAAGTACGAGCGATTTTTCCGTTGCTGCCACCTGTGTCTGACGTGCCGTAAACTCATTGCGATACGTACGAATTTCTGCTAAAGAATTCTCTACTTCAGCAAAGGCATTCAGGATGGTTTTTTCGTAGGTATAGCCAACCTGCAAGGCTACAGCTCGTTCAGCTTCGACTCTTCTTTTGTTCCGGCCAAAATGAAAAATGGGGCCTGTAAGCTGACCGGTGATTGAACCCAATACAGCACCGGATTCAAACAACGTTGAAATATCCGGACTGGCCACACCCAGGAAACCCGTAAGGTTCAAAGAAGGAAACTGCAAGGCTACAGCAACTCCAACTTTCTCGGTTTGTGCGATCAATAATTGTTCTGCCGAGCGAATATCCGGCCTTCGTTCTAAAAGCTCTGACGGTATTCCACTTGGAATTTCAACCGGTAATTGCTGCTGGTCATTTAAGAGCCCGCGTGTTATCGGTGAGTACGTTTGACCCAGCAAGATATTGATCGCGTTTTCAGTTGAGATAATGGCACGCTCCAAACTGTATAATTGAGCCTCTGAAGATGCGGCAATGTTTTCTGCCTGAAGCTTATCCAGTTCAGAGACTTCGCCCTGGTTAAACCGTAGCGTAATGATGCGGAGGTATTCCTTTCTAGTTTCATTGGTTCTGCGTGTAATCTCCAGCCGATCGTCCAGCCCTCTTAATTGAAAATATAATTCCGCGACCTGTGCTACGATACTGATGTAAACCGATTTACGGGCTTCATCAGTAGCGACCAGTTCAGCAAAGGCAGCCCGATTGGCATGTCTTAGCTTTCCCCACAAGTCAATTTCCCATGATACATTTCCCAATGCGTAGTACGAGTTCGTAGGGAAGGCAACTCCGGCACCCGCAGCAACGTTTCCAAAGTCGGTGGCCCTTGCTCCAGCTGCATAACTCAGCATGGGGAAAAAATTGGCTTTGTTAATACCCAGTATTGCTTTTGATTCCTCCACGCGTGCTATCGCAACCTTCAGATCAAGATTGTTATCGATTGCTTTTCGCATCAGGTTTTGCAGTACACTATCCTGATATACATCCCACCATTTTACGTTAGTAATAGAATCTGTCTTTGTCGCTGCCTGCACATACGCTTCCGGTTTTTTTGTTTCGGGCCGCGAATATTTTGGTCCTACGGCACATCCCGCTAGTAACAGCGTTAATCCGATGATAATAATCTTCTTCATATTAGTGAGCTGGTTCAATGGGTGAAACAGATGCATCGGTTTTTTTCTTTTTCGATCCGATACTTTCGATGAATACAAACAGGGCAGGCACAACAATTACCCCAATGATGGTGGAGATTAATGTACCCATAAACACAGCCATACCCATTACCTTACGGGCCTCGGCACCCGCGCCAGAGGCAGTGAGTAAGGGCACCACGCCCAACATAAAGGCAAACGAAGTCATCAGGATTGGTCGAAGGCGAAGCTTCGCAGCTTCCATGGCGGCTTCATATAACGGCTTACCTTGTTCATACAACATTTTAGCAAACTCAACAATTAGAATTGCATTCTTTGCAGTGAGGCCGATCAACATGACCAACCCGATTTGTGCGAACACATTGTTCACATAGCTCGGGCTCCATAATCCGCCAAGCCATAATCCAAAAAACGCACCTAAAATAGCAGCGGGTACACCCAGTAACACACTGAACGGAAGTTTCCAGCTTTCATATTGCGCTGCCAGGATCAGGAATACAAAAACGATGGCTGCAATGAACACCATACCTCCCGATCCTTCTGCCTCTTTTTCCTGATACGACATGTTGCTCCAGGCGATGCCGAGTTCTTTTGGTAATGTGGCTGCAACTTCTTCCAGCGCGTGAAGTGCATCCGCAGAACTGTAACCTTCCGCAGGGGTTCCTGAAATTTCTGCAGCGCGAAACATATTGAAACGGTTCGTGTACGTAGGACCGGAGATATCCTTCACCTCCGCCAACGTATTTAATGGGATAATTTCTCCATCCCGACTGCGCACATAATAGCGTGCAATATCATCCGGACTCAGCCTGTCTTCCGCTTCAGCTTGTACAAACACTTTGTACTGTCGGCCGAACCGGTTGAAATCGTTTACATAACTGGCGCCCAGGTAGGTTGAAATTGTACTGTTAATTTCAGTCAGGTCAATGTTTAACTTTTCAGCTTTGTCGTAATCAATAACCACCTGCTTTTGCGGAACATTCGATCGGTACAATGTAAACGCATTGGCAATCTCCGGTCGCTTTTTAGCTTCTGCAATAAAGTTTCGTGCCTGCTCATCTAAAAACTGCGGTGTTCCCCCAGACCGGTCGAGCAGTTGCAAGGTAAATCCTGCTGAAGTCCCAAGGCCTTCGATTGGTGGGGGACCAAACGCGATAGCAGTTGCTTCTGAAATTGTATTTCGGAAAGCCAGGTTTGTTTGTCGTATTAATTCTTTGGCTGTTTTCTCTCGTTCTTCCCAGTTTTCAAGTGAAATAAATACGAACGCATTATTGGTAGAAAAAGATTGCGTCAGCATACTATACCCAACTACCATGGTTGAAAAAGCAACGCCTTCTGTTTCATTAATAATCTTTTCGATTTTTTTAGCTACGTCATCGGTGCGCTCGGTGGAGGCAGCGTCTGGTAGTTGAATATTCACCATGAAGTATCCTTCGTCTTCTTCCGGCACAAAACCACCCGGTATATTTTTACCTAAAATTCCGGTTCCGAGAAGAACAACTCCCATGATAATGAGGGATCGGAATGACTTACGGGCAACAATTGCAGCTACTCCTGTATACCCTAATGTGAACTTATCAAACATCCGGTTGAAGGCATCGAAGAATCGTTGCAACCATCCGGTCGATTTCTTTTTAGGTTTCAACAGAATGGCAGCCAATGCGGGGCTAAGCGTTAGTGCGTTGAATGCAGAAAACAATACGGAGATAGCAATGGTAATCGCAAACTGTTGATATAATCTTCCTGTAATACCTCCGGCAAATGCAACCGGTACAAACACTGCAGCAAGGATAAGTGCGATAGCAATTACAGGTCCGCCTACTTCCTTCATGGCTTTCTGGGTGGCTTCCCTCGGCTTCATGCCGTGTTCAATGTTGTGCATCACGGCTTCTACCACCACAATGGCATCATCCACCACCAGACCAATCGCGAGTACTAATCCGAGCAGGGATAAAACGTTTACGGAGAAACCAAGCAAGGGGAAAATCATAAATGTTCCAATTAAGGAAACAGGAACGGTCAATAATGGAATAAGGGTTGCCCGCCAGTCTTGCAAAAACAAGAAGACAACAATAATTACAAGAAAAACTGCTTCAAAAAGTGTATGAATGATTTCTTCAATGCCGACTGAAACCGCTTTCGTAGTATTCAGTGCTATATCATACCTCAGGTCTTCCGGGAAACGCGTGTTCAATTCAGCCATGGTGCGCTGTACAAGATCCGCAACTTCCAATGCGTTGGAACCCGGCATTTGGTACACCACAATTGTACTTGCTGACTTACTGTTAAGCCGGCTGAATGAATTGTAATTTTCCATCCCTAACTCAAGCCGGGCAATATCTTTCAACCGGATAATGGAACCTTTGTCATCTGATTTAACAATGATATTCCCAAACTCCTCTTCCGTAACGAGGCGTTCCTGCAACAATACACTGTATGTATATTCAACGCCCTTCGGAGTTGGAGGTGCTCCAAACTTTCCACCGGGTGCAATGGCATTTTGCTTTTTTACCGCGTTCGATACATCGTTTACCGTGAGGTTAAGTTTAGTGAGTTGATCAGGATGAAGCCATACCCGCATGGAGTAATCAGCGCCACCAAAAAGTGTTACATCTCCCACGCCTTTCAAGCGCTTTAACTGGTCGACAATATTAATGTTGGCATAGTTGTTTAAGAATAAGCCATCATAGGTTGAGTCTGGTGACGTGAGCGAGACCAACATGATCGGAAATACCAGTGACTTTTTTGTAGTTACGCCAAAGGCCTTTACTTCGTTTGGCATTTTAGCGCTGGACTGTGACACTCGGTTTTGCGTGAGCATGTTCGCATTATCGAGATCGGTCCCTACTTCAAACGACACTTGCAAGGTTAGTGATCCATCGGCTGCGTTGATGGATTTCATGTACAACATTTTTTCTACACCGTTCACCTGTTGTTCGATGGGTGTCGCAACGGCTTGTTCTACGTTCACTGCATTCGCACCGTTGAACAAGGTCGTAACCTGAACCATCGGAGGTGTAATCTCAGGATACTTCGATATCGGAATTCCCTTTAAGGTAATTAACCCCATTATAACCATGAGGATGGAGATCACCATCGCTACGATGGGTCTTCGGATAAAAAATTCGCTCATAAAATTTCGGCAGGGTTAACTTATTTGTTATCGGTGTTCTGAGCGTCAGCAGGCCACTTCATTTCAACGGCCTCAATTTTTGAATTTGGTGTTAGGGAGGCAACGCCTATTACAGCTACTTTATCACCAGCCTTTAAACCTTTTTTAATAATCCAGCCATCACCCACCTTTGCTCCGACTTCTACCATCGTTACTTTCAGCGTACTGGAGTCGGTTACGGTAAATACCTGTGTGAGTGTTTGTAATTGAAAAACAGAACGTTGAGGTATTAATACGGCATTTTGAGCCGTGCTCAACAAAACCCTGGTTTTAACAAACAGTCCTGGTCGTAGCAATCCTGTTGGATTCGGAAAGATAGCTTCGATGGTAAGCGTTCCAGTTTTTGAATCAATCTCCCGATCAGCAAAATTAACTTCTCCTGCCTCAGGATATATTGAACCATCCGCGAGGATAAGCTGGACATTTTTTTTAGCGGCTGCTAATTCTTCCTGAGTCATTTTAGCGATCCGTAAATATTCGCGTTCGCTGATTTGAAAACGAACGCGTACTGCGCCAATACTTGAAATGGTAGTCAGAACGGAGGAAGCACCGGCCCGGCTTACATAATCACCCACCCGAAAATTAGAGTTGCCAATGACGCCATCAAAAGGAGCGTAGACCCGTGTGTAGCCGCGTTCAATTTTTGCGTTTTGTAACGATGCCTCGGATGCCTGCACCTTGGCCTGAGCGGCTTCAAACGCTGCGGTAGCATTGTCGAGATCTTTTTTACTTAGTGCATTTTGCTCCGTAAGGGGCTTTACCCGATTTAAATCATTTTGTGCACGAACCAATTCTGTTTTAGAGCTGGCTAGCTCACTGGTTTCCCGGTCCACGCGGGTTTGATATTGAGAATCGTCTATTATATAGAGGAGATCGCCTTTCTTAACTTTTGAGCCTTCCTTAAAATTCATGGAAGTGACCCAGCCCTCAACGCGGGCGCGGATATCCACATCGGAAAGCCCGAAAACCTGCGCCACAAAATCTTCGTAAAGTGGTACATCACTCTCAATGGCCGTAACAACATTTACTTTAACAGGCGGCAGCACAACAGCTTCTTGTTTTTTGCACGCAGCAACCATTAACATCACAAGTAAAATCGGTAACGTTCTTTGAAAGTTAACGACAGGTAAGAACAGTCTCATAAGGGAGAATGGGGGATAAGAGGGTGAGAATACTGAGTAAGAACTAATATAATATCTAAGATAATATTTTCTAAACATACCGATTTTGATAAAAATCTCTAAAAACTTGTTTGGGAAGGGCTTTTTTTCAAAAAAAGGATTTGAAACGGATTAAGAAATGCCTTATTTAGCTAAAATTAATGCTACAACCATGAAGACCGTTTTAACCCTCCTTATCTGTTTCGTTTCGCTGAGTATGTTTGCTCAAACAGCACCCGTGAAAAAAGTTGCCACCTGCTATGATCAGTGGTATGCTGTATTCAAAGAAAGAGGAGCTAACCCAATTGCTGACGGGACGCATGAAGTTATTATCAGTTTACGGAATGAATACGATTACGCAGAGTGTTTTTTCGGAAAAATAGATGTGAAAGACGGCAAGTTGAGCAGCAAACTTCAAATCCAGAAAATGGACGGCAGTTACGATGTGTTCGACAAGAAGGTTAGCACGCTCTATCAATCTGCGGACGGAGTGGTGAAAGAGGAATTACGGAGTGTAGTAAATGGTATGAGCGAATCCCTTGAATTGGGAAGCGGAGAGAAAATCAGATTGTTTTTTTATAAGTCGTTAACAGAAAAAGTTAAGGCAAATAAAAAGGCTCCTTCTCCTGCCGCGTTGATTAAGAATTAATAATTTTTATAGTTAACAGATAAAAAGTCCCGCGTGCGCGGGACTTTTTTTATGCGCCTTGTACTTTAAGTTCGTCTTCAAGTTCAATGACTCGTTCGAGATAAACTTTATGAAGGTCGATATTGGCTATTACTGCCGAGAATGCAATCATGGCTGAAAGCCTTCTCATGTCTGAAGCCCAGTGGGGTAAATAAACCGGTGGGTGAAGCCAGCCACTTTCAAACATCGGATCCAGACGTAACGCATCGGCCATCGTTAGTCTTCCTGCAAAAAGACTTCGAATTAGGCTTGGCCTGTTATCCCGAATGGCGAGGCGCATAAAAGTATGCACCTCCAGCATACCTTGTAAGTAGACCGCATCTTTTGTAAACGCTATACCTCCGCGCATATCACCGCCTCTGAAAATCCGTTGAGTTGAACGAAAGGACTCTTCTTCGGTCTGGCCTGCGTTAAGAAAAAATTTAAAGACTTGAATAAAATCAGCTCCGTCTATGGCTTGTTTTACTGCCAGAACCCGTAAGGCAATTCTGCGGAGGCGAGTGATGTCAATGGAATTGGTAATGAGTTCTGCCATCACCGCAATTCCTTCCTGTGTTCGGGTTGTTCGGGGTGCACCTAATCCAAGTGATTTAAGATTAGGTTGCTTCTTACCGTTTAACATCGTTGCCGTATGAACGAATGCTTCATGGTACAACAACTGGTCTTTGTCTAGTTGTGAAAAGACTGCACTGCCCCGAACACGGATTCGTGTTGCCCCAGCCAATGCTTTTGAGGCTATGTTGGGATCCAATACAACCTCTACCGAATCATGCTCAAAGAATTCATCCACTTCCGATTTCAGCCATCCGACAAATTCCTGTGCGGATATATCTGTTACGGTAGGTGGAAACCGGGCATTGCCCAGCAGGTTATCCGTGATCTTCAGAAAAGAATTTGCGCCATCCACGGCACTAACCCCCTGAAGTCTGTATATCATATCCGGCCTTCCATAGATTTTTGTAGAATACCGGGTAAAATCAGGCGTGCCAACATGGGTTAACATGCAACCTGCATCGGCATAGCTTTGAGCAGTGTCTGCCAGGAATTTTTCTACAGGTTCATCCTGGTTGCAACGGTTTACAATTGAGTCAAGGGTGGATATCGTGTCACTTAAATCAAGTCGTTCAAATTTTACCCCGGGTAATTGCGGGTTGCCTTTGTGCCAGCCTGTTAAAAATATTTCCTCAGCAGCATTTGGCCATTCAAGCGTTTTAAGAACACGGATTTTCTTAGAGGCCTGTACCAGTTCGGAATCTAACCTTTCAATTTTTTTGATATCCATGCTAGCGAGTTAAGGCCTACTCGACACTAACAATTTTATTTCTGATAGCGTTGACTTTTTCGGTCAATTCCTTTACTACTGCGTCATTCATGAGCTCAACACCCTGGTTATTGGCAATTTTCTGGTCTACATCTAGTTTGTTATAAACTTCAATTAATTCCTTCAAGGCCTGGGCGTAATACGGATAGTTCGGATTCTTATCAGGATCGAGCGGATCACTATATGTTTCAAGGAATTTGTGAATCAGAACCATATTGGAGCGCTGACTTAATACCATTTTGAACAACGGGATAAGTATCAACGTGCGGCCGTCATCGGGCAGTAAATCTTTTGGATAGGATTCAATTGTGCCCAACATCAGGCGCAGGTTTTCAATCTGGTAAGCAGACATGGCAATGCCTGTCAGACGTTCACGCTCGGTGCCCTGAAAGTCACGGCTTGATTTAATCCACAGGTCGGTTACGACAGCTTTTAAAGAATCATTTTGTTCAAGGTTATCATTGTAGCGTTTTATTAAAAACTCCAATACAGCCCGGTCAACTCCAATGGCTTTGCTTAGTTCATGTGAGGCTGCAAAATACTCTTTTGAAAGGTCGCGCTGCTTGTAAGCAATACAATAGTTTAGGTCAGACAAGTAAACGCCCAAGTTAGCGGCTGACTTTACTTCGTTGCTGATGTAGACTCCGGAATTTTTCGGGTCACTCATCAGGCTGGGGCTAAACTCAGCCGCAGTCGCTTCAATTTGTCCAGCAATTTCACCAGGCTCCTTCAGTGCGTTGAAAAAAGCCTTTCGTTCGTCAGCAAATGCCGTCTCATCTACCGCATTATCAGCTGTATTTTCCTTAGCTTTTTGACAGGACTGTGTAATGAATACGAGGACTACAAAAAATAGTATTTTTTTCATGGGGTCAAGATTAGTTAGTATGTCAATTTAGGTTTTTGAAAGCACTTTTCAATACCAGAGTCTAAGGGTTCTCCTTCTTAACTTCTTTTTTCCCTTTCCCGATCGGGATTCCAACACAGAAATAAAGAGAACGGTTGTATTGATTCGTGGTAGCATCATCTATCGTAATATCCACCAGGCCCATATAGTAGCGAACTCCCAGATTCATGCCATTGCCACCCATCAGTCGATACCCCGCACCCACCACGAAGCCAGCGTCCAGCGGATGATAATTATCCCGGATTTTTATTTCATAGGTGAGGTCATCTTCCTCTTTTACTTTTTGTGTGAAGACGTCCACAGATTTATTCATTAATCCCAGCATGGGGCCGGCCTCCAGCGAAAATTTATTTTTAAAAAGACGTTTAATCAGTATCGGCACATTGAAATAGTTTAACCTCCTGTCAACTTTGCCGCCTTCAAAAGCAGCATCCAGACTAGCATCATTCAGACTATAGACCGGTAAATCTTTAGCACCCATGGTTGACTTTACAATAACTCCTGTATGAATCATCCAGGCTGGGTTTTTCAATTTCAAATCGAAATAAAAACCAATATTGAACCTTTCTGCCAGGTCGGCTCCCTTCTGGCCCTGAATGGTTGACAGATTTAATCCGCCATCCAGTCCGAACTCCAGTTTATCGGAATTAAGTTTATCACCTAACAGAATTGAAATCAGTACTTGTGAGGTTGCGCTTGTTACAGTAAACAAGAACGCTGTGATAAGTAATAATTTTTTCATTACGAAATTGTTACGCGAATGCCTTGTGAACAAAAAATTGAAGCTCGATTATAAACCAAACCTATACTGAAGTCCTGCGAAGAAATGGTTTCGGGTGCCTAAAAAACCGTACTCTGCCCGTAACATCCAATGCTTGTTGTATTGGAATTGTCCGCCTATCATGAAATTCCATTTCATTGCCGGGCGTTTCTCCAGCGAGTATTGAACGTTGGAATTTCCGGAATTATCCACCGCTGCATCCGCTGCATTCAAAAAATTTCCGGCAGCTTGCAGCGCACGGTTAGCTGTACTGTATTTGGCCTTGTTCACGGGGTTGTTCTGTTCCAGGGGTGTAAGTCCGTCCCACCAGGTATCCACCTGGAACTGTGCGTTCTCTACCCGGGCATACCCCTGATCAATTTTTTCTCCTAACTCTTCGGTATTAAATAAATCACCCAGCGGGAGTGAACCCTTTGTGTCGCTGTTAATGCTCCAACGGAATCCACCCACCCACATTGCGATATTTTGTTCAGGTTTTTTGAGCTTAAATGATTTTCCAAAACGCGGATCGAAGATGAACGAGAAAGCAGGCTTATCCAGCGCATCCACATCTGTCCAGGTGAAGTTCATATCCAACGCAATGAAACCACCGGCCACGCCAATGGTGGGTGTCAAACCGAAACCAGCTGAGAAGGCATCAAACTCTGCTTTCGTAGAAGTAGAAAAAACTTCCTTCCATACATCGGTAGAATCGGGTACCCACACGCCAAAGCCCACCGTAGTGGAAGGTCTTGATTTGGCAAAGATACCATATACGTTAAGGAAGGGGAACACCCAAATGTCAGGTCGAATATTAACACCTGCAGCTTCGGACACCGAATTATCAAATCGTACAATCTCATCCAGGTTGTACATAGGTCCGTTGTTGAACCCTACAAACAGATTATTTATGAATAGATCCTGCTTCTGCCAGAGATACTGTACGCTAATTCCTGCCGAGTATGGCAGGTCATAGCCGGCCTTTGTTGCTTTAGCCCCCCAGATGGGTAACGAATACGGGTAGTCTGAATTTTTCAAACTATCAATTATTTCTGCATTCTTTTTACCCACCGGCTTATTGGTAAACACCTGTGCATACGATGAATAGGATGACACCAGCACGATGAATAAGAGGTGGATTTTTTTCATTTGATTTGGGGTTACGCAAAACTGAAAAATAAATATCAGCTTTTTCTGACTTGTTACATAAATCTACTGAAACCCTTTTTCAAAAAATTAGACGAAATCGTTTATTTTCAAAGGGATATTTCGCCCGTTGCCACTTTTCGCCAGATATTTTTTCATTTGAATAAGTTACTATAGATTTTTTAACTTAAACACTTAATAGGTCATGCTAAATGATCGAAACACGTTTTAAACTTCACTCCCAACCAATAGATATGAAAAGAAATCTAATCATGCTGCTGACTGCGATTAGTGTTTTATGCTCTTTAATGGCTCGATCACAATCGGTTCAAGCTGATCACGACACTCAAATTGATTTTAAAAAATTCAAAACCTATGCCTGGCTTGCTCCGGGAGATAGTGTGCTGAACCGTCACAGGCGCGATAAATTATACGGTGGATACATCATGTATGCGGCCAATAAAGAGTTGAATGAGAGAGGTCTGAAAATGGACACGTTAAACCCCGATGCCATTTTTGTCTTTTATACCAGCGTGGAAGAAATCACAAAATATTCGCAAAGTGCCACGTTGAGTATAGGGGTTGGTGTGGCCGGCCCGGGATACTATGTTGGTGGTTCTGCTCCTGTTGCGGGAGGAAAGATTACCGCAACTACGGTGGAAGATGGAACCTTGAAGTTTGTGATGTACGATACGCAAACAAAAAAAATGGCCTGGTCTGGTATGGCCAATAAACAATTTACGTTAACGGATGATGTTGAAAAAATTATACTGTATTACACCGCCAAAATTTTCAAGAAATATCCGGTTAAGAAGTAAAGAAAAATATCCGCGGTCTTGGAAGAATATTAACATCAGGTGATGGCGTTCAGTGCGTCTCTCAACCACGTTGTCAACTGAGCTTTTGTTTTTCGCCATGTATCTTTTCAACGATATCTTTTGACTCCTCCGCCATGGCATGTAAATAGTCGTATGTATAGTTACCCCAGGTAATCCGGGAGTAAAACATGTCGCGAATAATTCCGAAGTACTGTGAAACCAACTCCGGATTATGGTGGATATTGATATGTTTCGCCCAAATATTCAGTACAGCCTGGCTTACTTTGTCATCGAGCTCCTGATGCGCTCCGTAAAACATCGGATTACTTTTATTTCGCACCAGGTGCATTTGTGCCATCACTGTAGTCTTGTGTTTCAAAAGAACCATGGCATACTCCGGGTCTACCGTCTTACAATTCGCGGCATCATGCAAGAATTGATTAAATACTACATAATGATGTTTAATCAGTTCTTTGGAGAAACTCTCCATGTCACCGAAATAGTGGTAAAAACCTGATTTATTCAGACCTAATATACGTGCGAGTCGCTCTACCTGATTTCCCGCAGGGCCTTCCTGAGCAAACAAATCATACCCGGTATCGATCCATTTCTTAAGACTGGGTTCTCGCATAGGATTGAAAAACAATCCAATGTAGGCAGTTCCTTACAATTAATGAACGGTATCGTCTAGTAGAAACGGGATTTTAACGGGTCATGAAACCCTTTCAACGTTTATTTTATGTGTCAATCATTGACATAAAAGCTAAAGGTTGGACTACTATTCCAGCGTGGATCTTTTCAGATTTCAATGTATAGAGCGTGCAATAAAGTGCGGTTAAAATTCGCAAAACGGAAAAGCAATAGAATGTTCAGTATACACTAAGCTGGAGTAACCTACACGTTCTTGGCTTGTAGTGCATACCCGCGAATTACTTTAACCGGAAGTTCAAGCTTCCTCCCAGGTTCCATTGCCAGATGGTAGAACCTGTCGATACTCCGGCACCCGAGCCACCGGTTCCAATAAAAACTCCTGCACCGGCCCATTGAACGGGAGAAAACAGTTGACAATGAATCCGAAGACTTACTTTTTCATTTGCCTTAACGCGAAGTCCTAGCCGGCCTCCAAGAGCAAATTTTGTAGCACTCTCAACGTTGAGTGATTTATCCGGATTGGACCATGCTACGCCCATATCAAACGTTCCAAAACCACTGATTTTATCGTTCAGGGGCGCATATTTTGTTCCACCTAGCATAACGTAATTAATGCCGAAGTTTCCCTTGTATTTTCCATCGAATCCCTGATAGGTAACATCGGTCTGCATGTTCTGATAAATCAATTCAATCGCTACCGTTTCTTGTAGTCCAAACTCAAGACCTCCACCCCACTGAAATCCATCTTCAATTCTGCCGCTTCCATATTCGGTATCAAACTTATCCGAGAACGTATAACTTTCAAATGTGAGCAGCGTAATGGTGGGTTGTGCCTGTACGGCAACGCCTGTAACAAAAAGTAGAATTAAAAGAAATGTAGGCTTCATAGGGGATTGGGTTGGGCGAGATTTAACGTATTAACAATGTAAGTAAACGAAACTATTTCTTGATGTTTCCGCAATTTGTTCAATTAAACGATGCCGTTTAGCAGATTTTATTTTTTTCTCTTCCTGCCTTGACAAATTCCATAAGGTGAAGGTACTAAATGTTGCGAATTCTGTACCTTTAGCGCTGAAATGACACGTGCCCCAAAACTCAAACGTGGAGGTTCAGTGGCATTAATTCCCCTTAATTCTTTATTCACTAACTCTTAACCCCGCATGAAAAAAACAAAATCTTTGATCCTGGTGTGCGCCATGGGCCTGATGCTTTTGGGTTGCTACCCACAAGGACCTGAGTACGTAGAAGACTTAGATCTCGTGTACACCAATCATAATGATGATTATGATTTTGCAAGTAAAGGAACGTATGCACGTCCCGACTATGTAATAAAAATAACAGGCCAGCCTGACCTGGACGATAATCCTGAAACTATTCCGGATATATATGCAACGGCCATCCTTGCACAATTTGATGCAAATATGGCAGACTTAGGCTGGACTAAGGTAGAAGCTGATGCCCCTGTTGCTCCAGATATTGTTATGCTTCCCGCATCGTTAGAGACTACGACAATCACATATTGGTATGACTACTGGTATGGATGGTGGGGTGGCTATTACCCTGGCTATCCAGGCGGTGGTTATTATCCCGGCTATCCATCCTATCCGGTGGTTACATCGTATAGTACAGGCACACTAATATTTTTGATTACTGATGGCGATCCGGATGTGGTAGGTGGAAATGGAAGTCACCTGATTCACTGGTCATTTGCTGCAAACGGTGTGCTCACCGGAACGACCAACGTTAACCGCGTTACGAAGGCCATCGATCAGGGCTTTAAACAATCCCCTTACCTCAAAACTAACTAAGCCATGAAAAAAATCATCTATATATTTCTGTTAACCACCCTTACGGCTGGTGTGGCTAATGCCCAGCTTGAAAGCGGATCGGGCGCATTCAACAGCTACACGTCTGTAACGTATTCAGTAGGATTTGCTACTGGTGACATGGGAGAATATATCTCCCAGCCAAGCTGGCGGGGAATGACTCTGGAATTTGGCAAGTTTGTTACACCCGAAATTTCCATCGGGATTGAAGCAAGCTGGAACACTTTTTTCGAGGAGATGGATTACGCAACCTACACGAAGGACACCTATTCGCTCAGCGGAAAACAGTACCGGTACAATCACCAGTTCCCTATTTTAGCAAGCTTTAATTATACGTTGCAGGGAGATGAAATTTTAAGACCCTTCGGCAGCCTGGGTATTGGTACCATGTACTCGCAGCGGAATACGGATATGGGGCAGTGGAGACTGAAAGAGGAGGCGTGGCACTTTGCGTTAAGACCTGAGATCGGAATCCTTTATGAATTAGGTGAAGGTTCACACTTAAAAGTTTCGGGAAAATATTACACAGGCTTCAGCGCAGGCGACCTGGATGCTCAATCCTACTTTGCACTGAACGTTGGAATTGTAATTATGAAATAAAACTATGCTCCGTTCAATAAAGCGAACGGAGCATTATTAAACCTTTAAACATAACACCATGAAAAAATTACTTATTGTTGCTATTGTATTATTGTCTACAGCAGGTTTTGCGCAGAGCAATAAAGAAGATATTGAAATTATTCAATCGCTTTACGGCAAGGAGAAAAAAGCCATTGTGGCTGAATTCATTGTTTTAGAAGGCGCACAAAAAGATGCTTTCTGGAAGCTCTACGATGAGTATGAAACCAAACGCAAAGAACTGGGCAAGCAGCGCGTTGCATTGCTTGAAAAGTATGCTGCGAATTATGCGACCATGGACGATGCTACAACCGATCAGGTAATTAAAGAGATGACTTCGCTGGGAGCTAAGACAGATAAACTGATTGCTACGTATTATGGAAAGATGAAAAAATCTTCCGGGGTAAAATCGGCTGCGCAATTTGTACAAATCGAAGCATATGTATTGAGTGTGGTGCGGGCCAGCATCATGGAGAGCATTCCGTTTATAGGTCAACTCGATTAATTTGATTTTTAATCAGGTATGAAGAATTTATTCATTTTCCTGCTTGCTGTAGGAATAGTTTCCTGCAGTTCAGTCAGAACCAGCTATGATATCGATAAAAGTGTAGACTTCACGAAGTACAAAACATACGGATATAGTGAAGATGCATTGAAGCTGCCGGTTCAGGAGCTAAACCGAAACCGTGTATTTAATGCGGTTGATCGCGAACTTGCGGCAAGAGGATTAACCAAGTCAGACAACCCGGATTTATTGATTGATCTGCACGCGCGGGCGGAGCAAAAAACAGAAGCAACTGCAACTACCACGGGAACAGGTGCCGGAATGTATGGCAGATATGGCGGCCCGTGGAGGTATGGGTATGGCGGTGGCTTCACAACAACCACCGTTGATTATAACAATTACGTTGAGGGGACTTTGTTCGTAAACGTAGTAGATAAGGCTCAGGACAAAATCGTGTGGCAGGGGCGGGGAACTAAAACCTTGGATGAAACAGCATCTCCTCAAAAGCGCGAGAGCAACATTAACAATGGTATTAAAGCAATCTTTGCTCAATATCCGGTTAAACCGAAGAAGTAAGCAGAATTGAAGTTATAAGAACTGTATCCCGCCAACGCGGATACAGTTTTTTTTTTACGCCCTGTTACTTGCACTTATCTGACTGCCCTACAAAATAACGTTCTTCATTGCTGAATACTTTTTCTTCCCGGATAACAAGTGGTGCCTCCAGCATTGGCAATTTCTTTTTGTCGAATGTAAATTGTATGGTAGCTGTTTCTCCCGTGCCGGTAACGTTCCACTTCCCGGTTTGGCGCCCGCGATATTCTTCATTCTGATTTTTAAGAATGCCGCTCTTTTTTATCGAAGCCTGGAATGTTCCGTCTGCACATAAATGAATCATCGTTTCTTTTGAACCACCCTGAACAGCGGCAAAGGTTGCCACTACTTTGTTGGAAAGAAATTCCTGCCAATCGAAATCGGTGTAGGGTGATGCGGTTGACGGAGATTCAAATGAACCGCTTTTCATAAATTGAATCGCATCATTTTTAACAGAATCGTAAAATTGAAGCGGGGCCACAACAAAGGTAGTAATGCAAGGCCCCTTCGGGTTACACCGACTTATGGCAAAACCTCTCACACCTTTATTAATATATTCTCCTGCGCCTGTTACCTCGGAAGATAGTACGCCATCTTGAAGGATTGGTTTTAAAGCAACGAGCTTGATGGTTTCACTTAATTCAACTCCTTTTTTCCACCCTTCCAGCATCGTCTCCAGAGTTCCCTGCTCACGCCCGAAAACATAAATTTCACCGTACGTTGACGTAGTTGTGGTGAGAAGAAATACCTCACTATCGCGCGGAAGCATGCCTTCCCAGCCTTCCGGAACTTTTGCTGTAAAGCCATAGCGCGGAGCATACAAAGTTTCCCCGGCAGCATACATTCTGCCGGGCTGAAGCCGGTTTTTCTTTTTTTGTGCAACCCCTTGAAATGTCATGCACGCGCAGCATAGAAAAACGATATACGTAAGGGTTTTCATTGTAAATGATGTTTTAATTATACTGAACCAGGCCCGGTGCTCGCACAAACGTTCCGCTGCTCTTTATCCGTAGGTTTTGCTTAAAGCCAATTACAAATTCACTTTCGCCATTGCCATTTTCTGGTATGTAGGTTACTTTCAATTCCATTGTACCGAAGATAAGATTTTCATTTCGGGTTCGGAAGCCCGAGCTCAAACCCCAAAACACCTGGTTTTGCTGATCGCAGTCAGCACAGTTTGCTACAACCATATCTATCGCAGCGAAGGGTGCAAACCTGAAACCTAATAATGACCACGGTGTATATAACGCGGTTTCCAGGTGTGTGTTGAAGCGAGCATCCGCATCCAGGCTGTCGATCTTAAAGCCGGGGATTTCTTTTTTATTAATATCCAACCAGTCACCAATCGTTTGATTGAATAATTGGGTGTACGTAACCGAAACCAAACCCCTCATTTTGTAGCGGTTCATATTCAGCAACCGCGTAAAGTATGACGCGTTTGTTTGCACAACTACATCTTCTAATTCTCCCCTGTTGCCGTATCCACCGGTTAGAAAATTAAGGCGATAAAAATTTCCCTTGCGACTGGCCTGTCCGTAAGCGAATTTAATAGCACTATATGGCCGCTCAAGACTTAACTGTCTTACATATCCCGCGGTAAAACCCAGCGAAATACCGTATGGAATATCTTCTGTTCTTCCGAACCCAAACACATACCGGGTCTTATAATAATTCTGTCGGTAAAACGTGAACTCCGTGAGCGCCCCCACAACATTGTTATACTTTTTTTCTTCCTCATATTCCGGTTGTTCTGGCTGGTCCAGGTAATTTCCGTTAAAATACCGTACTGCAAGAAATTGCCGGTTGCGGTTTGAGATTTCCCGGTGGATACCAAAGTTGTGTCCTATCCAGGTATCAAAAATTGTGTAGCGATATTTTAAAAAGGAGGAATCGGATTTACCGTAAACATTCTTTGACCAGTTGTTACTCACTTCGATACCACCAGCCCATCGGGTGTAAGGAGAAACCAACGGCCGGTTTAACCGGGCAGCCACTGAATACTCAGGTTCTTTTCCATAGCTTCTTGCATCATCAAGTTGTGTGTAGGCTAACTCCAGGTTGGCAAGACTTCCGAAGATGCTGCTTTTGCGATAAAGAAAGGAGTACCCAAATTTCGGATCACGCTCCTGGTCAATCACCGCATTAAACTCTAACCGCTGAGCGCGGCCCGCAACGTTAGCATCGTAGACTCCAAATTCCGGTGCAGTTGGACTACCCCCGGCCCGCCCGCCCAAACTAAAAACATCCCGGGTCATCACCAGGAGGTCAACGGAATCGGACCCTTCAATAGGGATTACAACAATCCGGCTGTCTACAATGAAATCCCTATCGCGAAGGTAGCGCTCGTTGTCGGCTAACTTATACGGATTTAACGGTGTGTTTTTTCGTAAAAAAAGATGTTGTCGAAGTGTTTTTTCGCGTGTATTGACGTGAAGAAAATTGGCAAGCTTGGTTACTGACTTCTTTACTTTTTTTGTGGAATCATAGATCGACTTCTCAAAGCCGATGTGTTCGAGGTTAATATGCCGGATGATCTTTCCGGTATATTCTACATACGCATTTATGCTTTTCTCATTTTTTACCGTGTCTTTTGGGGTGGTCGAGATGAATTTCATCCCTTCTTTAAAAGCCCGTCTGGTAAGACTTTTCTTTTTTTCTTTTTCTACGGAATCTTTCTTATGCTGCGCCTGGCCATTGTATGATCCAAAGCAAATCAAACTAATAATGAAGCAGGTGATAATAATACTTCGCACAGGCAGAATTTGGAGGTCTCCGTAAGGTAGTAAATATTGTGTAATAGAATTGGACGCTACCGACCACTAAAAGAAATATCCGACACGATAAATTACCGGACTATAGTAAGGCGAATGATCTTCCCGATCGTATAAAAAATTATACAATAACTGAAAGCTGATTCCGCCCCGACCCCTTTTTCCGAGTTGACGAATGTATCCGGCTCCCGCAAAAAAGGAATCTACATTGTCTTTTTTAGTTGTCACTTCCTCATTCGCGAGCTCAAGCGCATACTCTGTTCTGAGATTTTCCCATTCCGACCATAGATATATGCGTTTGGTGAGACTGGCGCGTGCAAAAAGGTTAGGACCATACGTGTTCAGGTTTTTACCGAAAACCCGGTCGCGGGTATAGATGTAGCGATAACCTGCTCCTGTGGTTAATATTTTGGGAAAATGATAGGCTAATAAAGGAGAAACTTCAAGGTGGGTTTGCTTGAGGTTTATCCAAAATCCGGTTGAGCCTCCGAGACTAATGCGTTCTTTAAGCGGACGGGTATCTTTTCTGACGTTTGGCGTAGCGTGCACACTTGCAGAGTCTGGGTTTTGTCTCGCTGTTGCGAAATAGGAGATGAATATGAAAAGTATTAGTATGAACGGTTTCATTTGGGTGGGTTAGTTTTTTTCAGAAGCGAGCTTGCGATGAAAGTTTTAACTCATCACTTTCCTTTGTAGACAGGTTTTCTTTTTTCAATGAATGCTTTCATGCCTTCCTTCTGGTCCTCTGAGGCAAACGTGAGGTAAAAGTTTTTACGTTCGAACATCAGGCCTTCATCAAGCTGAGTTTCAAACGATCGGTTGATAGCTTCTTTCGCAAGTTGCACAGCAATGGCTGGCATCTGGGCAATCTCTTTTGCAAGTTCTGTCGCTTCATGCATATACATTTCTACAGGAACAACTTTATTAACAAGTCCGTAGAAATGTGCTTCCTGTGCGGATAGAAATCTTCCGGTAAGAATAAGTTCCATGGCTTTTGCTTTCCCTACTGCTTTGGTAAGCCGTTGGGTTCCGCCTGCACCCGGTATGGTTCCAATCTTAATTTCGGGTTGTCCGAATTTTGCGGTCTCTGAAGCAATAACCATATCGCAGGTCATTACAAATTCGCAGCCACCACCCAACGCAAAACCGGATACTGCGGCAATAATGGGTTTCTTTGTTTTACGGATCTGATCCCACGTACTAAACTGATCCATAATATGCATATCAATCGCTGATTTATCTGCCATTTGTTTGATATCCGCACCGGCTGCAAAAGCCTGGTCGTTCCCAGTGATGATGATCACTTTTACCTTGTCATTTTTGTCAAGCTGGAGCAAGGCATCGCGCACTTCACCCATCAATTGCGGGTTGAGCGCATTTAATTCTTTTGGACGGTTGAGTTGAATTAGGGCAATGCCGGGTTGGTATTGTTCAGTAACGATTATCAGTTCCATTGGATTTTTTGATTTACGAGATACGATTTACGAATTCGGAGTCAATTACTCCTCAAAGCAATCCTGAAAATCCAAAAAAATCGCGATCAAAAAGAAAAGCCCACTCTGAGCAAGAGGTGGGCTTTTCAAACCAATACTCGATAAATTGTGCTATACCCATTTATACGGAGTACGCTATTTCCGTAACCGCACTTTCGCTTATTTTTGATGGCTTAATAGCTATGAAAAAGACCAAAATCCTGTTTGTTTGCCTTGGAAATATCTGTCGTTCGCCCCTTGCTGAAGCTATTTTTAAGCATAAAATCAAGGAAAAAGGGCTTGAAAACCGACTGGTAGTTCACTCCTGCGGAACCGCCAATTATCACGTTGGAGACACACCCGACCCGCGCACCATCAAGAATGCATTAAAGAATGGAGTGGCTATAGATCATCTTGGCCGGCAACTATCCAACAAGGATCTGGAGTCGTACGATTTTATTATCGCGATGGATAAAAGCAATCATGCCAATATTCTGAAGCTTGAAAATGCGAAGGATCATTCGCATAAAATCAAGCTGATGCGCAGTTTTGATCTTAATCAGGCAGGCGATGAAGTGCCTGATCCGTACTATGGAGATGAGTCAGGTTTCCAACATGTGTTTGATGTGCTGAGTCATTCGGTAGACTCATTCATTCACTTTTTAGAGAAAGAGCACCTTAAACCTTAAGGAGAATTTGCAACGTTGAACGGGATGACTGTTCGATCAGGATCCCTGGCTTCTTGCGGTATTCATCAAAAGTGCGGGTATCGTAATTCTTGACAGTGATTAACGTTAGCCCGGTATTGTAGTATACTTCAAAGTATTGCTGTAACCGATCCAGTAAATTGTTCAGCTTGCTTTCGCGGAAATCGATGCAGAATGAAAAAGAGATCGCTGAGTTCTGCATGACGTTGATTTTAATGTCCAGATCAGCCAATGCATTGAAGATAATGCTCATCTGTTCTTCATTAATAAACGTGTAGTCTGTTACGCGGCAGGAGAGGAGGCATTGATTGTCTTTAAACACAATTAAGGGCGGAAGCTTCTCAATCCGGCATTCATGAATTTTTGTTCCGGGCAGCGTGTGATCATCAAAGCTCTTTACATATAGGGGAATTTGTTTCAGCGCAAGCGGCTTGATTGTTTTGGGGTGAATAACCGATGCCCCGTAGTACGTCATCTCTGCAGCTTCCGTGTACGGTAGCTCGTCAAAAACAATTGCTCCGGGCAACCGTTTTGGATCAGCACTCATCACTCCGGGAACATCTTTCCAGATGGTAACCGATTCGGCTTGTAAACACGAAGCAAAAATAGCTGCTGTATAGTCTGAGCCCTCACGTCCGAGGGTAGTAGTAAACCCAAGCTCATTCGATCCGATGAATCCCTGCGTTAAAATAATCGTGTGTTGTAAATCGGCTTTAAGCTGATGAATGTGTTCTTCAGTTTTTTTCCAGTCTACGTTGCCTTCACGGAAGGCGGTGTCGGTTATAATGTATTTTCTGGCATCGAGCCACTGGCAGGGAAGACCTTGTTGGGCCAGGTAATGGGACACAATTACGGATGAAATAACTTCTCCTAGTGAGATCACCTGATCGTAAACCTGATCGTACTCTCCGGGTGTGTGTAGATTATCGGCTAGTTCTTCCAGTACGGACTCGATTTTTTTCTTAACAGGGTGGGGATCGGCAAACAAGTTGTCACAGATTTCGAAATGGTAATTCCTGAGCACCGCGACTTCTGATTCATAGTTTTCTTCCTTCTTAAAGGCATTCAGGATGCGCTCCAGTGCATTGGTTGTTTTTCCCATCGCAGAAACAACCACCAGT
>Ga0075152_10000237_pt1 | contig 43823 bp, 73 predicted proteins | sample JI61114C2DNA_FD_70964 | JGI IMG/M metagenome (GOLD analysis project Ga0075152, IMG submission 70964) | Wastewater effluent complex algal communities from Wisconsin, to seasonally profile nutrient transformation and Carbon sequestration -... | ecosystem: Engineered > WWTP > Effluent > Algae...
GGAAAGTGACAACTCGCTCATGGATAAGCATCGCTTGGACCGGCAGCACAAGATGTATCTAGCCGCCCAACAAATGCACGGCACAATCGAAAAGAACATCGAATCTGGAGACGAAGTCAAGTTCTACTTCGAGCGGCTGCTGAAGTTCGACTACTGCATCATGCTGACTACGTCCATGAGCATCACGTTATCCATCCTTTACGTACTGTTGCTGGCCATGCAGAGTGATGCCGATTTTCAGAATGACACATCGAACTCGAACCTGTGCCTGCTCATCATGTCGGGACTGGTACCAGTGTCGGTGGTAGTGGCTATACTCCGCTATCAGGCTCAGGTGCAACTCGAAATCAGTGAAACGGAGTTGAGCAAATTCGACACGATATTCACTGCTGGCAAGTTTGAAATGTTCGTGGAAATCATCGTGCTTATGCTGCAGCCATACCCCTTTCTCAACGGTAGTAGTGAAAGGCTATTCAGGCATCCGATTCAGCACTAGCAACATCAGGAACAACTACAGCTTCGACTTTAAACTCAACTACCTCCTTGTACTCCTTGGCTTCGCGAGAACATACATTCTCCTTAGGGTGTTCCTGCTCAAGACTGAATATATGTCTCCTCGAGCTAACAGGGTGTGCCGCCTGTATGAGGCAAAAAGCGACTACTTGTATGCCATAAAATGTCTCTTCAAGGATCATCCAATGCCTCTCATCGGAGTGTTTTTTACGGCAAGCATTATAATATTTGCTCTCAGTCTTCGAATATGTGAAAGGTACACTGCAAAACGATATAGAGACTTGAAGGCAGAAGATCCCAAGCATGGTGTGTATGACGGACAGGACCTTGAGAGTTTCGCGAACGCCCTTTGGCTTACAATAATCACAATGACGACTGTTGGGTACGGCGATTTCTATCCTCGCACTTTACTAGGCCGCATCATCGACGTGTTCCTCATCATTTGGGGGATCTTCATCGTGTCGCTCATGGTCGTCGTCCTTACCAACACCCTCAATATGGACCTGAGCGAGAAGCGTGCCCTTACAGTTTTAAATCGGCTGGACTTGAAATCAGTCCAGAAGAAACACGCGGCGAACTACATAATAAATGCTTGGAAAAAGCAGCGGCTTGTGAAGCAGCTCGGCCGCTTGGCAGCTACCCCACAAAACTAACAGGAATCTCGAAGGTTGACTCGAGATATCGATGCACTGGACATTCGTCTCAATCAGTACTCTCGCGAATTCAAGTAAATCGAGCAAGTTATGCAATCAATGTTTGAAATCGACGATGTATACGAGCAGATGACTAGACAATTCGAGAATCTAATGGACGAGGTCAACGAGCTGATGACTGATCAGACAAACACTGAGGAGGTTCTGAAGAAATTCCTTGATAGTAGGAGGGCAGAACGTGCTTCTATCACCCAACCAGCCAAGAAGAACAACTGATGATGATACTCCTTCAACTTCTTTCTTGAGGCAACATCCTTCACGATCAAGTGAACAATCACTGATCTCACCGTACCGAAGCAATGGACTGCACTCGCGATAGGCGAGCCGAGTGTTCAGGGGGTCAAATGCCTTTGCAGAAATACTCAGGTTGTGGGTTAGCCCTCGCGGTTTTACATGTTTTCAATTTCTTCGCGAAGTTTCGAAGTTTTTTTCTCATCGGTTTGCCAATCTGCCGTCGCGTGGTGGTTCCAGCCTTTGACATCCCAAAAATAGGCGACTGAGTAAAACATATTGAAAGATCACCTCCGGTGGTTCAAGAGCTAGCTGTAGCGAAGAAGATTTAAAGTCGTTCCTTGGGAGTAGCCAACCGCGGTGAGCAGCCACCTATCCACTTCGCTATGTGCTTAGGGGATGCTCAGGAAATGGCGGGTGAATGTATTTCAAGAGGAATCTTTTGGTTTTGGATAGGTATGCAGATTGGATGAGGCGACCCCATGGCGCAACACTAGAGGTTGGGTTGATGCCACAACCGGGACAAAGCAACACGCGGATTATAAATATTGAAGACTGCTTAGCTGTTAATAATAAGTGAGGCATATAAGCCACGCAACTTTTGTGGGGGGTGGTAATGTTGTCTTAAGAACCCACAATTTCTAACCTCGAGGATAATCTGCCTAAATTCAAGAATTTTAAACCGGCCGGAAGTACTAAGCCGAGTTTAAACTCAAATTGAATTAAATCCTCAGTTATCCAAAAGGCCTGCACTTTGCGTAAATCAAGCCAACTTTGAATCGGTGGTACCCTTAGCCCGAAAACTTTGAACCCGTTTCGACCAACAGCTACCAAAGTCGGAACAACAGAGCTAATATATTTCATCATTAATTTGGTGGTCAGAGGGCTGGTTCAATGTGTCCGGCTACGAATCCCAGTGTTGTCTCTGTGGCTTGGGATACATCGTTTAAGGTCACCGCAGTGGTTGCCTGTTCCTAGCCGAGGCCCAGAAGTTCCTGAGTTATGGATTAACATACCCGATAGTAGATGAACTCCTCGAGGCTTTAGCATTCAAAGAAGGTGCCTGTCTGTTGGTCCATAAAGCCGTAGGCAGGAAGAAAGGTGCCGGAGTCAGTACTATACTCTTGGTGAGCTTCCAAGGGGGACTCCGTCCAAACCATTTGAACAACCGTCGGGTATTCACTGTGGGGGCTGCCTTCGATTTGAGTGTTGTATAGTGTCCAGCTGTCCATTGGTGGCAATCTCAACTATTAATTAATTGATAGAAGAATGATCCGGTGAGGCTATGAAGCATTACTCAAACCAACTGATGGTCCTCCGTGAATATGCACTGAAAATTTCACGAATAAAGATCTTGGAATTGGCTGCCTCCTCACAGCCAACGGCCAATTTACAAGCGATATTTCGAAGACTACACGAATGATTCAGGAGCTTCATTGCTGTTACTGCGGGGAATTCATGTCCTGGCCAGCTTCAAGCTAAAAGCTGGTCAATCGCATAAATTTATTCCTGGGATGGATAACTCAGAATGGCTGTTCGTAATATTCGCCGACAACTGGTTTTTTCAGGTTGCATTGGTAACTAACTATTATACACCAGAGGCAGGATCGATAAAGCCAACGGCAGCTGTGGATTCGCTGGCTTCATACCTACATGCTCTACCTGTTCCTCACAGCAGAGGTCCAGTAGCAGTTAATGTTTGGCAGCTGATCTTTTAAAATCTTGGGTTCGTTCGAAGTTTTCTCGAGTTCGATGAATTTGATGTTGGCTGCAAGTAACTAGGAAGGCTCGTGCCCCGGTGTGGAAGCATACCTCTTTGACGGCTGCTCTATGTGCTATTAGATTTTGAATTTGTTCGAAGAATACTCCTTATTTAAATCAATACGATCTGGGATATTAGCGGACATCCAGAAGGTACTGCAAGCTAATAACAGCCTGTAGGAACTCAAGCTGCGGCCAACATACATCGTCTATGCGTCAAAACCAGCTATAGCTCGAGCTAACACCAGTTACATCTCAAACTAGGGGTTGACGGCTTCAGTGGTCCGACTTTCGCTTCCTTTCATTTCCTCGATTGCTTTCTTCGAGAGATAGACCGACGCCGCAGTTAAGCTTAGATTTAAATTATATTTCCTCGGTAAGGAGGGCTCTTTGATCCTATGCCTTGGGGTTTCTTGGGTCTTCGTCCCGTATGGAAGGACGGTGGAGGTTTCAGTCTTCTCCTACACCCCTTTGATATATTTAAAAGGCGGATATCTCAATTTTGGGCGGTGATGAGTTGACGAAGTTAATGACATAAACACATATCAGTTGAGGTTCAAGTTGTTGGAGGAAAAGGCTGAGGGCATCTCATTCGGCAAGTGCTCAGAGTTGGTTGGTCCATCCATTACGTTTTGCATGGCGGTTAGACGCTCTTGAAATTCTAGCATTTCCTCCATGCTCGAGCAAGCATAGAACACTCGAGACTCTGGGTCGTAGAAGCCATAGAGGAACTCTGTGGGCTCTGGTATTGGAGGGGAGGGCTAGTGAATATTTACGAATTGAATGGCGGGGTTGCCTAGTCCAAGGACTTGGTGTTAGTTCGGGTCCTCAAGAGCCTTGCTTTGATTGTTGGCGCAATAGCCGAAGTTGTTCACGGGCATGGAGAAGTTAAATAAATTATATTGGGACTCACCACGGTTAGATTTGAAACCCATAAAGTTAGTTTGTGTGGTGTCGCACTTTCCGTACACTTACAGGCCTCAAGAGGCCCGACCCGAGGAGGTGACCTCCGTGACATCGGTTCTTTGAGAATCAAAGGTCGTCATCGATTCAACCCCAATCAATATTCCCAGTGACATTTTCTAATCTAATTGCTGTGATCATACAAATAATGGTGGACCTAAACAGATGTCTCGAAAAGCTGGAGAAGTTCAAGATACTCGAGGAGAGAGAGCTCAAGACCATCTGTGACCAGGTTGGAACCAAGTAATGTAGGTCAAAGAGATACTCATGACATAACCAAATGTCCGTGAAGTGCAGGCCCCAGTAACTGTCTGCGGCGACATCCACGGACAGTTCTATGACCTCCTGGAGATCTTCGAGATCGGTGGCAAGTTACCAGTATGCCCGTAGCTAAATGCAGAACACAAATTACCTATTCATGGGAGATTATGTGGATCGAGGCTTCAACAGCGTTGAGACTCTCTCGTACATGCTCATCCTGAAGATTATGCACCGGGACAGGATTACGCTGCTACGTGGTAACCACGAAAACAAGTAAAAGCGTGGATGACGAAGGGAGATTAACAGGTTCTATGGCTTCTACGAGGAGTGCGTCAAGAAGTATGGAAACGAGAATGTCTGGTGCATCTTTACTGAGGTGTTCCAGTTTTTCCCTTTAGCAGCGACTATCAAAGGTGAGTTCTTCTGCCTACATGGTGGTTTAAGTCCATCAGCACAGCGAATTGACCAGATTAAGCATATTAACAGGGTACAAGAGATTCCACAGGAGGGTATTATGTGCGACCTCATGTGGTCAGACCCAGAGGAGGGTCGGCTCGGCTTTGGAAGATCACCGAGGCAAGTAGGCTACATCTGGGGTGTGGACGAAACCGAAAAATTTTGTTATACGAACAACCTTCGGATGATTTGTAGGGCGCATCAGTTAGTGATGGAAGGCTACAACGAAGTCCACGATAAGAAGTGCGTAACAGTCTTCTCAGCACCGAACTACTGCTATAGGTGCAACAACCTGGCTTCAATTGTGGAGATAGACGATCTTTTAAATGCCAACTACCAGCAGTATGAGCCGGCACCTCGCGAGAACGAACCGAGAACGGTCAAACGTGTTCCTGCTTATTTCTTATGATGAATAATATTCCCTAACAATGATTCTCGCAGAGGGCTAGTCGCTGGAGGCAGAACTTCTCAAGCTCTTAGACCAGGTGCTGGATATGCTCGAAGTAGTCTGCCGAACAGAAGAACCTGTGAACCATATCCTCGAAGATTATAGGGACAACAAGCATCTCACCCATATCATCCAACGACTGATGGATGTTGCTTCCAACGAATTCAAAGAGTAAGCCAGCAATCGACGTAGGCTCAGGCAATAGAATGACCGGTTGAAGGAGCGCTTCGATCAGCAGCTCCGCAACTTCAAACTCGAAAGAGCGTAACATATCAAACTGGAGATGGAGCTCAAGAACTACATTGAGAGCCTGCAGCGCTAACCAACAGTCACTAAACAGCAGGGCGGCAGCCACGCCACTTCGAAGGAATCTCGATCCAACCATAAGCCAGCCAAGTCCCTGTACCCGCCAATTCCCACTACTACCTCTACCGTGCCGTCGGCTATGCTCTCGCGGCATAGCTGACCCTCCAACATTTCTTGATATTGATAGTTCGTTCTCATTTGGCTGCAGTTCGCATTGCCTCAGTCATCAGACTTGTAGAAGGTTGCCAGCCCATGAGCGATCCCCTTGAACATTGCGTGGAACTCCTCCTGTGTAACGAACCTATTCCAGTGTTCAGTATTGGCATTCCAATTGCGAATGTGCCTGTAGATCTTATTGTCGAGGTGGTTCTGCACTGGCGTGACGTAGCTCAGCACGAAGAGACCCGCTGCAGCACCGATAACGACCTTGCTCATCTACGTTTGGCTGCGATTGTTACTTTGGTTATGATGGTGAGCTGTGGATATTGTAATTATAGGCGATCGGCAGCGACCGCTGCGCATAACCTCAGACTACACAACGCACGATATTCTAAATTATCGGCGAGCCAAGTTTAACTTGTTTCATGAATAAATTTATACGATCGACCTATCTACTGGAGGGCGAGCAGCTTGCCGGCTAACCGATCGGATGATACTATTTCATCGAACTTGCTTTCAGTTCTAGCTGATCGATCGGATGATATAAATAATACGCCAGCGTGTCGTTGATTTGAGCCCTGCATGTCTGAAGTTATTCTAACCACAGAGGAGTTCTATCCCTTCGGCGAGATCAAGGATAACAAACGCCTCAAAGTGTCTGTCAGAAGGGTCGTGCCCTTCAGTTCATAAATCGACTATCAGCGCTTCAAGTCCAAAATTTAAGTGCTCAAGAGCTTGCGGCTGGAGTGCCTGGTGAAGCTGACTCGGGTACTGGAGGATGAAGGTGCCTTCCACCTGATGTACGAATACGTGCCGTGCAAGCTACGCTACCACCGCTACTAGCAAGAAGAACTGATCCGTAACCACCTGCAGGAAATATCGCATGAGCTGCAATCCAGACACATGAATGTCAGATTTGAGCACCTCAACTTCGGAGTGGGAGTGCATAACTGCATCAAGTACTATCTAGACATCGAGCACATCGAAATTTCTCGCGAAGCAGACCAGGTAATCAAGCAGCTTCACACCAACCAAATTAACCTGGTGATGGAATGTCTCGCCAGGGAGCCTTCTAGCTCTCGTACGGAGCCCACAATGGAGTTCGACAAGGAACTCCTCGAGTGTAGGTTGATGGAGTTGGGTTCTGAGCCTGCAACTCCACTCGGAAACAGGCGACTTGGTAACTATAAAAGCATGACGAACCTCAATAGTATCACCAATAACCCACTTGAAATGCTGAGAAAAATCGAGGATAAGTTGGAAATGCTCAAGAAATAAACGAAGAAGTACACCCCTGCCATGCGAGAAACGTTCAAGTCCAAGGAGCACCTTCGCTAGACTGTCAAAGAATACTGGAAGAAGGAGAAAATTGACTGTCGCAAGATGTCTGGGCATACCATCTACACCTCGATGTTTAATAGGAAGGGGCAAACACCGGAGAAGAAGGAGATTAGTGAAGCTAAAGAACCGAACACAGCCCCTCAGCCAACAAAAGTGGAGAGCCCCAAGCAAATATCGCCAACATCACCCCCTTCAATGCCCTCGACCAAATCCGTGAAACTTCAACCTGCGAAACCTTCGAAGGAGCCTTTGAGTAAACGAGACTTTGCAGAACTTCAGAAAACGGAGTTTCAATCCTTCTACCGCTCCAAAGAGACATACGTTCACGAGTTCTTGAACGTTTTGAGCGAGGACGATTCCTTATCGACGGATCAAAACCACTTGAAACAGCATGCCCAACCAGCCGAACCAGTTGCCAGTCAACGTGAGAAGTCCAGCACCATTTATGAGAACGGAATTCAGCTTCACAATGCACCGAACCCAGCCAAATTTAATTCTTTGCTGGCTCGAAATCAATCTTCACTAAGATCTGGGGAAGCCAAGAGTGGAAACCGATCCGCACAGCTTTCCTCCAAATTTGAAGTCAAGACCAACGAACTCAAGGAAAGAATGGCGAAGGCATTCAAGAGCCGAGACGAAGTCCAGAAGACTCGTAAGAACTCTGTTCAAACTCAAATTGGAGTTCGCCGGTGATACATAATTTTGCTACATCTATCTGTCTCTGAAATCACTGTGATATCATACGCTCACGCTGCGGCTAAGCACCTCCGCAAGCGCACTTGAAGCGTGAGGTTTGCTTAAAAATAGAAACTGCTGACGTGGGTCTCTTGAAGGAATATTGATGATCCCGAAGTACTGCCGGAAGTCACAGACTGGAGCCCACTCAGTCTCCTCATCCAGATAGCTACTTGAGAATTAGACCAAAGCTTTGGATAACCATTGAGGGTTTTCAGCCAGGAAACCTGGATCCGCTGACCTTAAAGCAAGTTTGTACTAGCTAAACTCTTTTTGCAGAAGTTCGAAGATCTTTTGGGTTGGGCTATTCGGAGGCAGTGTGATGATAGCCTCGATGTTGACAACTGAAGGCTAACTGCTTGTCAGTTCAGTTACGATGAGCTCTGGATGCCAAAAACGACGGAGAAGCTCTTGGATCGGCTGATGAGATCCCTCTGCAACTTGCAGCAAAGTCGAGTAGATGTGAGGATTAGGCTGGTTAAGACCAATATCAAGCCTCTCAATGTAGTTCTGGAGCTCGTGGATAAAGTTAAAGGTCTCCCTTCCGAACCCGAGATCATTCCGAGTATGTTGGGTCGCACTGATTTTAAGGTTCGCCTTCACGCAGGTAAGTACACTCGCATCGAAACCCTCATCGGTGAAGATATAATTCATCCTTGCGATCACTGACTTCTCAGGGGTCGGGTCCTCTTGGAGACTGTCTGCCTTGTCTGGCTAACCGTTGTAGTTGACGATTACCCGAGGAAACTTAATACCTTGGGTTTGCAGATGCTTGATGGCAAGCAGCAGGCTATAAGGTGCAGTGGTGGTGAATATAAGGCACTCTTCGATCTCAGGGTTGACTTCAAAAGTCTGGAACTTAGGTTCATGGACAATTTTGTCAATCTCCATCGCCTTGATTTGCTCGACAACCGGACTATCTTCGAGAGAAGAATAAAGTTTTTGGAGGTACTAGATAACTTTGTGGGGCTTGAGGTGAATACAATAGACAAAGCAAAAGCTTTGTTTCCGTGGGTTATACAGCGGCTTGGCTGGTTGTTGCTCAGCTGTAGTTGAGATGGTTTATGGAACAGGGACAGGTACTTCTTGAGTTTACTTCTCTGAAATCTCAGGCTCCACCTTGGACTCTTCTTCAATCCCGGTAACCTCCTTTTCTTCAGTCTTGACCCAATATATCTTGTATTTCATGGTCTTTTTCATTCTTTTGACCATTTGCAGCAACTTGTATTCAAGGATGGACCTCTGGAGAGCCTCTTTGTTCTCGATAATACCCTTCAGAGGTTTGTCCTTCAGGTTTGAGCGCATTAGATTGATCAGCATCGAAGAGTCAGAGAGCCCAAGTTTAGTGAAGTAGTAATCGAACTCATGAAATGGCAAGGGAGTCTCAAATACTCTCTTCCGGCCTTCCGGTGGGCCATGTGTAATCACAATGATTTTGCCAGTCGGCTTGATCACGCGCTTTGCCTCTTAAAGCATTTTGTTGCTGATAGTTAGATCCTTACCGCAGATAACAGCATCAAGGGTGCCCTTATCCAGCACAACATCGAACGATGCGTCTGGGAACTTCAAGTCGCAGCCATCCATCACCAGCCACTCCATCTTCTTTCCCTTCGATGATGTGGCAGTGCTCATCTGCTCAATTACGCTCTCGCTAATATCGATGTTCACGATGTTGTGATAGCCGGCATCGTACATCTGCTCAGAGAGTTTACTGTTACCACAGCCGAGCATTAGTATCTTCGCGGACTTTTGGATTCCGTAGGCAGACTCCAGCGATTCTTTAAGCTCTGGGTACTCAACATACCAGTCGAAGTAGAGCTTCTTCCCGGCATACCGTTCCTCCCAGAAGTTCTTCTTGGCGTATTCTTCTCTCGAGAAGACTCGTTGCTCACTACTGGACTACATCATCAATTGTTGATTAGACAATCAGAATCGATTAGCTGCTCACCACAGATACTAAAACCGGCCGAATAGAAAAGCGCAACTGTTATCGAACAAATATAATAATTTCCCTAACGACAAACAACAATGAACAAGGAGAACACAGTCCTGTTTACAGGCGGGCACGGAAAGCGGGTGGATGAGTCTGAACCGCTGGATAAGAAGGTTCTGCTTGATAAGGGACAAATAACCGGCAAGCCCTGCAGATTGGAAGAACCTAGCAGTCCCATCGGGGCTGCTCTGCTAAAGCGAAAGCGCGAGTTCCAAAGTCGGCCGTCCAAGCCCTTGGAAAGCATTGCCTTGTTTTCTTGTGAGAACTGTCAGGACGTCTGATCGATTACTGTGCTGTATTGTTTATAAAGTTATGAAGGGCCGAGAGGTCGAAGGCGAGATGCTGAAGATGCTGTTCGTTGTGAGGGAAATACGCACAGTATTGGAGAGCATCATAAAGGGAAGGAACGAAGGAGTTGTCAGCGAAAACATCATGGATGCTTACGTAGAAGAACTTTAAACAATCCTAAAGTATCTCAGGCAGATGCCGACAGATGGGATCAGTCCGAAGGACTTAGAGAGGGGCACACAACCTTCTAGAACGTCAATCGTCTCGAGCGCTCTACGACCTAGTGGTGAGATCATAATGGAATGCCAATAAGACGAGCGGTCATCATATCCACCGAGCCCGATGAAATCGAGCGGCGCATACGAAATAAGGTTAAGGGACCGCAACGGAAGACCAGGTGCCCAGCTGGAAGTAGGCGAACTTGTTGAACTGAACCATGAGCTTTCAGATTAAAACGAATATCTAGAGTCGAAGCTAAAAGAAGCCTAGGACTATATCAGAAAGCTAGATGGCCAGCGATCACTTCTTGTGAAGGAGGTTGAGCATTTGCGACTTAACCCTGTTCGTATCCAGTATGAGAAGGACCCTGTCTTCTTCAGACTAAATGTGGAAATCTAGCGGCTCAAGAATGAGCTGACTTAAACAAGTCAGTTCATCGTCAAGAACAATCAGGAATTCGTCGATGAAATACAGGTAATGTTTTTGGCAATTTAGCGTTACAACTAATCGATCTGGAAACTACAGCATGAAGTGGAGAATTTGAAAGCAGCTCTCAAAGAGGCTTCAGGAGTCATTGATGAGCAACACAACACCATCGAAGAAATGCGTCGAGAAGATGTGAAGCTGTATCAACAACCCAGCGTTATTGGATACTATCGGGAAAAGAGAGCGGTGAGCCGCGATCCCGGCCACGAAACATAAAGGATGGAGCCTCGGAACAGCAGTCCAAACCAAAAACAGCTTCCTCTGCTCAAATAGCGCACCGAGATAACCCTGAAACGACGGTTGAGCCCCTAATCGCGCCTCCCGTGATTGTACTTGTTTCCGTTCAGGTGGGAAAATTGTGGATCAGATTTTTCAATCGGGATCCTTTCCCGAGCCTTGCAGGTTGTGGAGGTGGCGGAACAGTCGGAAATAGTCGATGCCATCACGGAAGAACGTCGAGAGTACTGCACCCGGCGGCGTTATCTCCAGCAATGACGTCGACAGGTTGGCTTCCGATTTGCTCTCCAGCTCTGAGGTAAGCGAGTTGCTTGGTGGGGTATTTGTGTCCTGCACGGGCTCGGGCTTTTGCTTCTTTTCAGCTTTGATAGAGAAATAATATACTTGCTTTGTAGCTGGCATCGAGCTTCCGGATGTGGCAGAGTACGTAGCGTGGTGTGGGTTGTTGCTCTTACGCACTAGACTGATTCGCAGTTTGCTCGCTTCGGTAGAGCATCACGGCGTGCATCCGGAACAGTGGCCCTTCGTTCTTGGAGTTCGGGAAGAAGCGTTAGCATTTGACTGCAGAAGCTACGATGTAGGTAACTTCCGGACGCTTCTTTGGTAGGTCCGTTGTGAAATTCATCTTCTTCCAACGGTATCGCTTCTTCATGGACACACGGGGAAAGCCAAACTCAGATCCTATGGAGTCGCCCTAGACGAAGTATATAGTGCCATCTGCATGCTCCATAAATGTACTTTCGGGTTGCGAGTAGATCAGTTAGGGATGAGTCTTCTTGGGGTACCGGGCGAAACCGAACTTCTGGCAGTAGCGGTCGAGGTTGCGCAGCATGTGCGAGTACTCCTCACCTGCATCACTTTTCCAGTTACCTTTCAGCCACTTGTTGTGCCAGTCGAATTAGATGGCCTCTTCCGGCAGTGGCTGCAACGACGGCAGTTCTTGCTAATCGTCAGAAGCGGCCAACGAGCCAGGGTCCTCGGCCTCGACGAGCATGTCGTTCGGTTGCATCCGCCCAGTCAATTACACGATTATATGAAAAAACACTTCATTTATTGCCCCCTTATGATAAAACTTGCACAAATAAATTTTATTTGGGACGCGACGAGCTCGTTACCCGGTCTGCTGGGGCTGGCTCTCATTGGAATATATTATAATGTTGGCAGGGAAGACACTTCGATATCTTTTTAGTGCGAGCAAACCCTACGTCTGGGTAAACCGCAACACCAAAGTCATTTGTCAAGGTATGACTGGAAACCAGGGTACCTTTCAAACCGAGCAGGCCATCGCCTACGGGACGAAAATGGTTGGTGGAGTTTCTCCGAAGAAAGCCGGCACCGTCCACCTTGGACTTCCTGTTTTCAAGAATTGCGAAGAAGCCAAGAAACATACCAACTGCGATGCCAGCGTTATCTACGTACCTCCTCCAGGAGCCGCTGAAGCTATCATGGAGGCCGTTCGTGCTGAGATTCCACTTGTTGTCGTGATCACCGACGGTATTCCACAACAGGACATGGTCAAGGTCAAGTATGCGCTGAAATCGCAGAAGAAGACAAGAGTTATAGGACCCAACTGTCCAGGAATCATCAAGCCTGACGAGTGCAAAATCGGAATCATGCCCGGCTATATTCATCGTGCTGGAAAAATTGGAATTGTATCGCGTTCGGGGACCCTTACCTACGAAGCTGTGGATCAAACCACGCGAGCTGGTCTCGGTCAATCAACGGTCGTTGGTATCGGAGGTGATCCTTTCAATGGCACTAACTTCATCGATGTGCTTGAAAGGTTCATGGAGGATCCCGAAACCAAAGGTAAATTGATTTGAAATTCAGGCATCATCATGATTGGCGAAATCGGGGGTATGGCAGAGGAAGAAGCTGCTGACTGGATTAAAAAGAACAACAAAGAAAACAAACCGGTTGTGGGTTTCATTGCAGGGCAGACAGCACCAGAAGAGAGGAGAATGGGACATGCAGGAGCTATCGTTCAGAGTAATCTTTTGAGCTAACATTAGAGGGAAAAGGAGATGCTCCAAGCAAGATTAAAAGTTTGACAGAAGCTGGAATTCGAGTGGCATCCTCACCCGCTCAACTCGGCAAGACGATCGCGGAAGCAATGAAGCATCTTTTGTGATTACCGCTGTCGATTAGTCATTCATCCACACTTATCAAATCATTGACGCATACCGCTTCTGGGTGGCATCATAGAATTTGGCTGGCCCATCATTGGGTGCATAGGCATCACTCCACCAGGCATCCCAGGCATTCCAGGCATCATTCCTGGCATCATCCCTGGCATCATGTTCGGAGGCATCATCCCTTGCATACCTGGAGGCATCATTCCTGGCATACCCATTCCCATTCCCATACCCATTCCAGGCATGCCCATACTCATGGGCATTAATTGCATCATGGGAGGGTACATCTGCTGAGGATAGGACTGAGGTTGACGGCTTGTCTTAATGGTTTTCATGTATTGTGCACGGTCAGCCTTGTCCAGGAAAAGGTTAATTTTGCACTCACCATCTATGAACAGCTCACCCAGTTGGGGATTCTCAACATCTGTCAGGATAGCCGTCACCGAATCTCTGAGTCGCCTAGCGTTTACTTGTTTTCGAAGGTAACAGTACCCTTCTGGATCTTCTCGCCCTTACGAGTTTCGCCTTTGTAGATCGAGTGGTTTTCGATTTTGCCATACGAGCCAATCCTTTCTAGAACTGTATCTAGAGGGATAGTTGACAGCAAATGGCTGATATAAATAGATGCTTGGGTGTCGCGATCCTTCCGAGCCTTGAAAAAATCCAAGTCCAAGAGGTCGTTGCCGAGAAGTGCTCGGTTAAAATCTTTCCTCGCCTTCTCCATGTTCAGTGGGTCTTCGTAAGTAACGACTGCAGTTCCGAAGCTCCTTCCACTCTCTTCTTTGTACTCAATTTCGATAGGCTTCGCTAGTTTGCCAAACCTTTCCAGTTCTTTCTAACAGTAAGACCCAACTGTACGGTGATATTGGTTTCCAGCTGCTTTTTATCGCTGCTATAAGGTATCTTCCTCAGGAAAAGTTCCTTGCCCTCGTGCTTCGAATCACTTCGAACATTCTTTTCGAATTTCAGTAAGACTCCCTCGCAGGATGACTCACGCTGCTTCAGACAAGCCTCAGCATCCTCTTCTCGCTCGAACTTTACAGTGCAAGCATGAGTGCTGGATCCTGCTGACTGGGCAAACAGATGCAAGTTTGTGATCTGAGTCGAATTGGACGAATACCTTTCCAAAGTTCTTGAGTTGGTTCTCAAGAGCCTGTCGAGAAAGTCCTCCGACGTCTCGGATGTAGATTTGATTATCGCTGCGAGGAGCATACTTCTCCACACGAACGGAGTTGCGGTTGACTGTAATATTTTCGTTGTCGACGGCCTTGCGGGCTGAGTGGTAACAATCCTACCGTCTTCAGCAGTTTGGAACGTGACAAATGCGTAGTAGTATCCGGGCTTTGCCCGATTTACGTTCACCTTGACGTCCTGCACGGATTCTGGTTCGCGGAAGGCTTTGCGGATAGTCTCACCGATTTTCTGGAAGTCGGTTTCGTTGTCGAAGGTCAGTTCGCCAATGAAGACCTTGCGGTCGTTGTCCACATGTTGCCCCTGCTGATCCTCCATGAGTGGTGATAATAATATTAATTTTCCAGCGATTAATAGCCGATCAGTGGTGGCGCGACCCTCCATAGTGATCGATGGGCCATTCCCTCAAGCTAATAACAAAATGCTAATTAACAATTTAATCCGTGGTGGATCCCATCTCAATCGATTACTGCTGCGACAGCTAGCAACCTTGTCCTCCAGATCAAAGGTCGGCTTGCGTCAATCATCCTCTTTGTGGTCGCAGCTCAACATCGAAAAGTTCGTCGAGTTCGATAAGTTGGATTTGTATGGGCAACACTACGATAACCCGGAGAAGCTTTCTGAGCTTCGCAAGCACTACAAGGAACAACCGCAGAGCATGTAGATAAGCTACCGGTATATCCGCGAACTCAACCGTCAGCGGAAGTATCCCACTGCAGACGCCATCGCAGAAAAGGTTCTTCAAAGTCATTCGCCACAAGCGAACTCTAAACTAGGCCGCTTCATCAGCTACCAGCAAAACTACGCAGCTAAACACCTCCCTTTCAACCCGGAAGACATAAAACTTCAGCTGAATGCCTGGAAGATGTGGAGGAAATACTTATTTTTCTTTATGTTTCCCTTGCTGCTCCTATTGGCATTCAGCAAAAATGTGTCGAGCGAAACCGACCTACTCTCTGAGATGTTGAGTGGGAAAAACGTAAATAAGGAGGAAAGAAATATCACGACCCGATTTTCTGATGTCTTGGGAATAGATGAATTCAAGGATGAACTTATTGAGATCGTCGACTATCTCAAGCATCCGTAGAAGTATGAGAACATGGGCGCAAAATTACCCAAGGGAGTGCTTCTTGTGGGCCCACCAGGAACTGGCAAGACACTGCTTGCCAGAGCGATAGCTGGTGAAGCGGGCTGCAGCTTCTTCTACAAAGCCGGAGCCGAATTCGATGAAATGTTCGTGGGTGTTGGCGCCAGCCGAGTCCGGCAGCTCTTCAAGAAGGCCCGCTAATCAGCTCCGAGCATCATATTCATCGATGAAATCGATTCTGCAGCGGCTAAGCGAAATAGTTATCAAGCGTCGTACAGCCGTGACACAATAAACCAACTCCTGGCAGAGATGGATGGCTTCAAACCCACCGACAACGTCATTGTGATTGGCGCAACAAACTTTGAAGATGCCGTGGACCCAGCTATAAAACGTCCTGGTCGTTTCGACAAAATTATCCACATTCCACTGCCAGATGTACGGGGACGCCAAGCCATCCTCAACCACTACTTGAAGAAGATCAAATACTCAGCATTTATCGACCTACAGGGGCTTTCGAGAAGATCAACAGGTTTCAGTGGTGCTGATATCCAAAATATGGTCAACGTAGCGATACTGAATGCTGTGAGAAACGGTATAGATGCTTCTTATTTAGCTCGTACTTCTGCCTAACCTGAGGACTTCGAGTACGCCTACGACCGAATCAAGATGGGAGTCGGCAGGAAGAAGATGTATATTTCACCGTAAGACCGTAAGCTCACAGCTTACCACGAGCTTGGGCATGTTTTAACAGCAATGTATACAGAAGGAGCCACCCCAGTTCACAAGGTAACCATTCTACCGAGGGGTGGAGCACTTGGCTTCACTGCAACGGTACCCACACAGGATAATCTTCACATGACAAAAAAGTCCATTCTGGCAACGATCGATGTTGCGATGGGCGGTCGAGCAGCTGAATAACTATTCTTCGGTAACGATCAAATCACAACGGGATGCAGCGACGATTTGAAGAAAGCTTCGCAGCTTGCTTACCTTTATGTGAGCAAGCTAGGCATGAATGAACAGTTGAATTTGGCGTCAACATCCGATGGCATGACGATGTCTGACGAGTACCGCTATGCAATCGACAAGGAAGTTGACCGAATTTTGAAGAGCAGTTATCGTCGAGTCAAGGATCTACTGAAGAACAACGAAAAGAAGTTACGCCATCTGACCAAATAGCTAATCGAGAGGGAGACACTGTCATTGGAGGATATTTAAGTTGCGCTGCTCAAAGTGTGATTCCCTTATGCTCGAAACATTGGAACTTTTGTCTATAATTCCTCTCCGACTCCATCCAAATTTAAAAGTTCAAGAGAACGACAACCCTTGAAGCAAAATCCTTTCGAAACGCCTTGGTACAAAAATCGTATCATTTCAAAGAACCCCGAACCCTCACAAGAGCCTGAAGCAGCCGAGGCGGCACATAAATAATCGGAATAAAGTTTTGTTATAAAGAATCCAGTTCAACGGTTAGTAGGCGGCTTCTCGTGAAGTGGCTGGGAGGTGTGAACACTGTATCCTGAGTCCAGTGGCCCAGCAAAACGCCCCTACTACAGGATGGCACTAAGGAAATATTTTAAACGTATTTCTCATGCAAACACCAACAGACTGACGAGGCTAGATTCGTTTATACGATTGAATCTGTTCAGAAGCCCCCGAAGACACTGGGGCGACTCCATCCAAAGTGTATTGACACTCCCCCAATACGAAAACTCTCCAAGTTAAAGGCTCAACAGTTCGTCAAATAAAGATCATTATGTGATAAGTTGAAGAGTGGGGTCGGGATACGACCGATTCAGCCGATCGTCGTTGAAGATTTCAAATAGTGGTTCCCAGGGATCGTTTGCCTCAAAGATCTCATGAATTGGCTCCAATTGCTCCTACTCCATCTCCGACTCTGTTTCGCGTGCCAAAGCCTGCATTTGTTCGAATTCCTCTTCGGTATCACAGAAGAAGAAGGTGTTTAGGTAGTGACAGTAGAATCCGAATTTCTTCTTCTGCTTTCCCTACTCCTCCATACTAGAGTACTGAGCCATGTCCTCCTCCTTGATGTCCATTGATGACTGATCGCATTGGATCATTGGAAGTTTCATGATTGACTCGGGAAGTTCATACTGGTCACTGTACACTAGTTGGTTCGAATGCATCAAAAGCAATTTATCTATTATAGCATTTAAACCACAGGAGCATTAAAAGGCAGCTCTACATCCTATTCTGAATTACTATGATCCAAAATCCTTCCGTGAGTCCTCCGCCGGCTAGCTCCTAATTTAAAGCTCAAAGTTATATTCTGAGAAAAATCACGAATTGTGAAGGGAAGCTATCTCATTAGCTGGCAATAGTCAAGCGTCTGCCGAGTTTCAGCACATCACAACTTCATCTATGAGATTCAATTAAAACTATTGCTCTAGGGGTCCCAAGTTAATTATCTTTACCGCCCATTACCCATCTTAAACATCGAGGAGTTGGTGGGGTCACACCATATCCTGGCAGTGTATTGGATTCAGCACTTTCGAAGTTGATCTGTTGTTTTGCTGATGGTCTCTTGGCTTCATCATTACTACCGCCTAATTCCTATCCATCGCAGATCGCCTAGATCCTATGGAGTATGATACTCGGAATATGATGCTTGGAACTTAGGACCTCTTCAGCTCAGGATATCCACCAAAGCGACCCGAGTAAGACATAATTTTCATGGTTTCTCCATCATAGAGACAGAGGGATGAATCGACATCTGTACATCCCCTAGCCCAATCGTTTTTTGCCTTTCGATAGGCGTAATGGGTCAGTCTGTCCCAGCTAATGAGGTTCCCGCGAGCAATCAAAGTCGCGAGGGGGTAACACGATAATTTTTCAACTGCCCCTCTGCTCAAGGTCTCACAGCTTACCTTCCATTACTCAGACCATCGAAATTCTGATAAACGGGAGCTTGCTCATGGCTCGTCTATCTGCCTTGCCACTATCGTGAGATTTTATGAAAGTGCGCCTTTAGCTATCAAGCAGTACATCCTTTATATGGCGCTTATAAGCAGTTCGGTTGAAAGACAGAAAATATAACGAGGAACCCAATCAACTACAGCATTTCATTCGATATTTCCGTTGCGGAAAGACTGCAGCACGAGAAAGCCGGTATCGTCACCCACTGCTGCCACCAATGTTCCACATCGTTGCCTACAGATCAGAAATTGAGCAACAGAATCAACACCAACTTGCGAATCGTTGATGAAAGCTATCAACGCATTCGGCAGCTATGCTTTTAATCCGATTTTTTATTTCAGTCGGTCCGATGTCACTTGTTTGGAGAGTGGGGACCCAAAGAACGTCACCAAGAAGGAGGATAAAAATTATTCACTACCCAAGTTCACTTGACGGCTCCTTGTCAGGTATTCCTTCTTTGTGAAGGCGATTCGGCTGTTTAGTCTCTGGGTAGTCTTGTGTCTGTGTAGACTCTTTCGTACCCTTCATTGGGAGACCGGATTAATTTCACGCGTGTATCAAATTCAGGGGACTCTTTAATTCCTCCAGATATTATCTGCCCATACGTTGTTGTGATGTCTATTCTAAACAGATATCGGCGAGATTCGAGAGCACGTGAATGCTTCGGTGCTTGATACCTGCTTGACGATGTTATTCCGAGGGCATCAATCCTCAAATATTGGGTTTTGTGAATTTAAAAATTCAGAGAACTTAAACAACACAGAAGTCAATTCAGTCTTAGATCATCATTAAAATTGGATCAGGCATTGGGCCAGTCAGTTTGTCGTCTCTGAAGATCTCAAGGAATGGCTCCCAGAGGGTGTCGGAAGGTTGTTCTTCCATCTCGATGTTTGGTTCCGCTTAAGCAATGCTCTACGTAAAACCCTTCGTACCATCGCATACAAGTATTCTTCGTAGGTATCGCAGTAGAGGAAGCAGTCTTCCTGATTGCAATAGAACCCATAAATGGGTGTTGTGGCGGGAACAGGCTGTGTTGATACTGGAGGGTTGTTGGAGCTCTGCTGGAGATAAGCGAAAGGTTCAGCGAACTGGTGGACTTGTAGCTGAAAACCAAGCGCAGCCGAGCTGTCCTAGTTTACGGCGTTCAAACTAGAACCTGAATACAACATTATGATATTATTATTTGTCAAGCACTGGAGGGTACTCGCTTTTAACCAGTCCTTTGATCCGAAATGAAAAGTTTGACTTCCATTATCAATCGAGCAGAAATTTGAATGTTTCCCACACAACTCTTTTGGCGGTCCGCATCCTGAATCAAAACAGTTTCAAGCAACTACCAGTAGATAGAGGAGCCAGCACTCTTGCTCAAAAGAGCCGTAAAGGAGACCGCGCTTTCCCAAGTCAGAATATTTCAAATTATTACACTTTGATGCCACGGTAGCTAATCACCATTCAAGTCGGGCAATGTGGAAACCAAATAGGCTATCGCTTTTGGGACTTAGTGTTCCGATAACACTCTCAATCCAATAAGTCTCATAAGTACGATGACGCGCTGAGCTCTTTCTTCCGGAACACCAACGCTAAATCAAATCTGCCCGTCGGCAGCGATATCACCGACCTGAAGGCTCGAGCAGTGATAGTAGACATGGAGGAGGGAGTGATCAACCAAATGCTCAAAAGCGAACTGGGCGAGTTATTCGATTAAAGGCAGTTCATCAGCGACGTTTCAGGAGCAGGTAATAACTGGTCTCATGGCTTCTACGACTATGGTAGGAAGTACGAGACTATGCTGGTGGAGAAGATAGGCCGAGCTGTTGAACAATGTGACTCTCTACAGAGCTTCTTTCTGATGCATTCGCTGGGAGGAGGGACGGGTTCCGGCGTCGGAACATTCATTCTCGGACGTAGCTCATCACCCGTAACCTAGTACTTGAAGACCACTATCCAGATGTATTTCGGTTCACTGCTTCGGTATTCCCTTCGCAGAACGATGATGTGGTGACCTCGCCATACAACTCGATGCTCTCCCTCTACGAGCTCATGAAGCATGCCGACTGCGTGCTCCCAATCGACAACCAGGCTCTGATCAACATCGTCAACGAAGCTGAAGTTCTCAAAGCCAAGATGCACAGCAAGGAAGGTCGCACCGAATAGCCAACCAATAAGGTAACTCTTCCAAAAATCCAGAAATAAAAGGCATACGACAAGATGAACAACATCATAGCCAACCTGCTGAGCAACCTCACTTGCTCGATGCGGTTTGAAGGGGTTTTGAATGTCGACTTCAATGAAATCACGATGAACTTGGTCCCGTACCCAGACCTCCATTTTCTTGTGAGTTCGCTCGCTCCACTTTACAGTATCATCGAACCCAAGCTGCTACCTAGAAGGCCTGATGAGATCTTCAACGATATACTCGCGCCCGACCACCAATTGATCCAATGCAACCCAAAGGCAAACACCTACCTTGCAATGGGCTTGATTCTTCGAGGAGACATCTCCTTCTCAGACGTCAATCGCAACATCAAGATGCTCCGCGATAAAAAGGACCTAAACTTTGTCTACTGGAACAGCTAGGGCTTTAAATACGGTATTTGCAATACTCCACCGCTGAACCAAAAGTATTCTGCCCTGTGCCTCTCCAACAACACCTGTATTCGAGTGAAGTTCGAAGAGATGCGGTAGCGCTTCCAGAAGTTGTACAAGAAAGGACTGTATGTGCACCACTACACCAAGTACATGGAGAAGGCACATTTTGACGAGGTCGCTCAGGCTGTTGAAGACATCATTGACAAGTACAAGTCTCTGGATAAGCTAGAACCCAACCGAAACGTCCAGCGTTTACGCCCTATTCTACTCTGATTGTTTTGCTTCACACTCGCTCGTTCACTATCAACAATTGGCACTCTCACTTCTGCTGTAGCACGTTCTGCTGACTGAAGTAGAGGTTCTGCACGATACGTTGCCGACGAACCACCTCCAGCTACTGCTCCGCCCAGTTCAGTAGCTCCTGCTTTTGTTTGTTATCGGTTAGGTGCTCGTACTCGCGGAACTGTTCTCCGGAACGTCTACGGATGTACTCCTTGAGGTTGTAGTCCTTCACCTTAACAGCTTCCTTGAGCAGTCCTCGATACAACCGTAACACTTGAACGCGCTGCATTTTCCCGGTGGTATAAACAATAATACGAGACAGTTCAGAGGAAGCTAGGCATCATCAGCTGTGTGAGCCATACATATGTAGTGGATTGTCGGGATTGCGCGTGGACTGTCGGTGCACCGCAGCACCCTCGACTACATGTTCGCTGCTCTGAGATTATTTGTTGCGACGATGCTTTTTCTTGCGTCTGCGCTTAACCTTCTTTTCGGTGTTATTGAGACTGTTGCCACGCGTCATGACTTGTCGGCTATCATCCTAAGACTCTTCGTTGGAATGTGATTCTTCAATAACCTTGCTTGGCTTGTCCCCTGCCTATATATCGCTAGTGTATTCTTCTGGCATCGCTCGCTCGGGATTGAGACAGTGCTAGCAGTGTTTTAACGAGGATTTTTCTTTGACTGTGGAGCTTCGTTTGCTATGTTAGCTTATTAGCTTCTTTCTCGAGCGACGTCTCTTGGAGGTCATGTCAGCGTAGGTATTGTAGAAACGATCTTCGAGGTTTGCGAGGTCCAGGTTGACCTTTGATAGCTTGCGCTGATTGTTTTGAAACTGCTAGAAGTGCTAGTTCCACTGATAGCATGTGCCGACTTGTGGCCGTACCATCTTGAGCTTACCCAGTAGTAACTCATTATGCTTGAGCCTGGTCTTCTCTTCCTCGACCAGCTTGAAGTCGCTCTGTAGAGATGAGCTGGCCTTGCTGGATCGTTCGCGGTAGTTGTCTTAGTGCAGTAGCCCCTTTGTATGCTTGATTTCCGTGAGTTTGCGTACTAGCTTGCTGTTCTCCAGCAACCGGGAGCGTTCCAGTTCGTTGTAGAACTTACTTCTTAAACGGGATGGAGTAGTTTGCTGAGACCCACCACTAACGGCAGTCTGTTGTGAGCCACCACCAGTTGTGGCGTCTGGTCTGGCTTGGATGAGATGGTTGTAATGGCTAATTTGTTGCTGGATCTGAAGGATGTCGAAGGTTCGACGATTATGCCCGGTCCTGCTCTTCATAAAATTATTATGGAGGAGGATCAGGGATTATAGGTCGGCAAAGACGAACTACCGGAACTCGAAAATCTGGATCTATAGGATGAGGCTGTCTTGGAAGAACTCGAAGCCGAAGAGGCTGCATAACAACCCGAGCAGCAACAGAATGAGTAGCCGCTTCCCGCTTCAATGATCAAAAAGCCGCGAAAACCATTGACACCTTACCTCCTGTTCATTCAACGGCAAAAGCAGACTTTGATGCCGGGTGAGAAGTTCAGCATTAAGGCTGCCTCATAGACTTGGAAGATACTAACGAGCCAGGAAAAAGCAACATACATGGATATGTACACTGAACAGAAGAGTGTATACGATGACTACGTGAAGGCCTGCGCAGAGAGGGGCATGGATATCGAAAAGGAAGAGGAACTCGACTTTTTTTTCCCCAGTTCTAGAATAAGGGCGATCATGCGACAAAGCCCTGGAATTAATGTCAAGGGCGAGACATTGTTAACGATGAGCAAAGCTGTGGAGTACTTTGGAGAGCATGTCCTTTCAGTTGTAGCTAGAAACTCAACTGGAAAGAAGAAAATTGAGGCGAGTGATCTCTGGGAAGCCATCAACACTGATCGAATGCTCTGGTTTTTACGCCCGCTCGTTGACTAATGGAATAAGGATCACGAACTAGGCAGTCGACCAGCTAAGCCAGAGAAATAACGTCCTCCCCGAATTGTGTTAGAGAAGTAGCCTGAGAATGCAGGTGACTTTGTCGAAAAGCCTCTTCCAGCCTCAAGCGCAAGAAAGAAAACCCCATCAAAACCACAACCTCCCGGTAAACACCAAATGAAGCTAACCGACATGTATCCCATCACAAAGTGATCTAGCTGTGTGTGTAGTTGTAGTTCATACCTCTGTGGAATACTTACGTTCGGCAACGGTCATCTTCACGGACGAAGAATTATATCCGTGATCGCTTTTGGACTTGGTCCGGTATGGCCCTTACTTCTCAGCCAGTTAAATCGTGTTATGTAGTGATTACCGACAGTTAGTCTATGAAGGGGATTGGCAGCACTGAGCACTCCGAATTCTGTTGATCACAGCCTTGTTTGTTCCGTATGCCACACTATTAGCTAGCCCCAACAATCCTCCGAAGGTGATATCGACAATATCCAACCAGAACAGTTCTATGCCCGCAAAGTGGAGGGCTCTGGTGACCAATTTGGGACTCCAAGAAATGATGAGTATGAGGGGATAAACGTACAATCTGCCGAGGTATTTGAGAGCCGTTTCAGTCCCATTGTCGTGTTGCTTCTGGAACTGACGAATTCGAATGGTCGCATAAAGGTTGAAGACCATTGCTGCCATCAATGGTATATAAAACTCCACAAGTTGCTAAATGATGTTTGCTACCTCATTTGAGAAACCTATCCAGCAGTAATACATGGTCTAGGTATAGATTCCTATGTTGTTGGCTGGAGTACCTCCGAAGATAGGAATTACGCTTAACAACAGTGGCACCCCATAGCCTACAAGCAGAAACATCCATTCGTAAGATTACAGTGATCTAGATTATTCTTCGTCATCGTCACGTTCTCTGATGCTGATCAGTAGGCAGAACGAGAAGACCGTAGTCCACAGCAATGAAGACAGTTGTGACACATTTATCATGAAGGCCTAACTCATGCTGGAGGTACCTGAACTGTGCATCCATTGCCCGTAGTTACTTCGTAGGCAGAGACGTAGGTGATGCTCAGTGCGAGATTACTGATAGCCATGTAGCACACTAGTCTCAATGGGTAGCTTCTCAGAGTCCCTCCGAACAGGTAAACGCCCAGCACGAACAGCGATCCAACTATCGACAGACTACTAACTGCTGTGTTGAGGTCTCGCAGGCTCTGATATTGCTGGCTGTTCAGCGACATTCCCTTATTAGAGCTGACTATAGGACTCCTTTATAACAAATGGAGACGCCATCTGGGAAACTCCAACGGCCACCCACTCAAGAACGTCGACCGACCGGAACTCGAGAGGTTTCAGTGAAGGGCAGGGCAGAACTGCCTAAGGAAAGCCGTATTCCATAGTCGGTGGGGAATGTGCATATCCGACTTCTCAGGCAGCTCGATCAGTTGGATAAGAAAGTAGCGTTCGTAGCTCCTTCTCTTTTACAAGACCTCAGCATTGCGAGGCAGCTTGTGGAGGAATCGAACAGGTTGTATACACGTTAGCTCACGAGAATGAATCTTGAATTGCAGAAGGCACAAAATCCACATGAAAGGAGCAATGGCATATATCGCCTGCTGCATTCTATATCTGAAGTGTTGCGGCTCATTGCAAATGATTCCACTGATGAAAGATTTCAGCAGCTCTATGATGAGTTTATGCTGTTACTGCAGAAGGTGGAGAAGACAAGAAGTGGATCTCCAGTAGGTGAGGTGCTTGCTGAAAGAAGCCTATCAGCCAACCGGCAACTGATTCAAGAGCTGAAGGAGTAACAATCCAAGAGGGTCAAGGCTGAGTACGACATAGACTCAATTTTTGAAGGCACTCGCCAATCCCTGTTAATGAAAGAAGCGCGAATCAAAGAACTCGAAAAGTTACTGGTACTGAATCGAACTGAAGTTCTTGCTGCCAACAGTACGAATGAGCAACACTCGAAGATCAATAAGGAACAATCAGTAAAAATACAGCAACTCGAGCAGCTGTTAAAGCAAACTTCAGAAGTATCCATCGTTCACGTTGAGCCAACTTCAACAACCATGGCAGAAAGCAGGCTAGGCAGACTAGCGAAATCTCCCACAATGATTTCGAGTCCTAGAGGCAGCGAAATTGGAACCGATACAATGCTAAGCCCTTCAAACAGAAATAAGTCACGGCTTCCGCCTCTCCCACTATCCCCTTCTTCTAACGCTGACGACAAAAAACGTTCGCAAATGGACTGGCATCAGGAGAGTCTCATGCGTATGCTGTTCATACAAGCCTGCGCAATAGAGGCCTCAGTAGGGCAGTCCTCTTAATCAAGCCGGTGATGTTATAATTAACTACTACCCTTCAAATTTGAACTGCCGGATGCAAACCGCAAGTCGAATGGACAAACTGATTCGCGGAAAGACGACCAAATCCGTCACCAACACCCACCAGTACGATCGCAAGATCGTAAGCACGAAGTGTAGCAGCAAGTCCAAATCAAAGGATAGAGAGAAGAAACTATCAGGAGATATCAAACCCAGCAAGCAACCGACCACTCAGCAGAAGCTCACCGAGGTCCTGAGAAAGACACTAGCACTGCTGCATCGCAGCTCCGAGAATGAGGAATGCGACGATCCCCTACAGCTGGCCGAAGCCATCTACCAGCACGTCCGCCAGCAAAGTGTGAAATAGAGATAAAAGACCCACCAAACCCAACGTTCTCTGATGTAGAACAACTCCAGCATGGCATTGGTAACGCGCAGCAGATAGCCCGAACCCAGCGAAAATATCAACCGTTCGAACATTCTACACTACTTCAAGCAGAAATTCGGCAGTCCCATCAATGATGTACGCATGCAGTGCTATTCAGGAGAAGTCAATGGAAAGGAAGTTTCGTGCTTTGAACATACTTAAGCGTTCGCAGGATCTGTCCAGTCGCTACCAGAGCAGGTCAATCGAGTCCCAGCAAGACGAAAAGGAAGAGTCGTTGAAGGTGCGCAAGAACAATATCTTCCTGGAGAAGCTGCATCAAAAAATGCGAGTCTGACCCGAGTTTTATTACTAGAGTAAGTCACCATCTTCAGCGGTTGTGCTTTACAATTCGGGGGACGGGCATCGGGTCGAATCCAAGAGGTTCTCTGAAGGAAGAGCGATACAGTTACTGGGTCGGCTTATTGCTGCGGACCTCGCTACTGCGAAGCTGCGAGGATTTGGTTTGGTTAGGCAGTATCGCTGACTTTTGCATCGAAAAATTCCGCATAGTGCTGTTCTTGGTCTCTGTCTGCCTCATTACTGACTTGCTGGTAAAACTATTGGCGGTCTTGCGGCTTTACTCTTAGTTGAGAAACTTCATCACTGCGTTCTGTTCCTTCTGCAGTTCGAAGGTTGGCTTCAGTGACTTTTCGAACCTTTGGAGCTGCGCATAGAAGCCCGGATTCGGTGAGATGACCGGTCTCTTGTCCCTGACATGCAATATTGTACGATCTAGTTCCCAGGCATTGGTCTTCATGAGGTACATGATCACGATGGTCGCAGACTGAAACTATCAACAAAGCTTACTCGCGACACACCGGCAGCACAGTGCACCAGAACGTTTCCGCGCTGTAAACTTTCAGCAAGGAAGCTATAAGCCGACGGAAAGTGCTGTGCAATGTTGTACTGTGGAGCGTCCAGTGCTTCGATCTTGCGGTGAGTAATACCGTGGTCCTTGGCATAGCTGACGTCAAGCGCCGCTGCAGTGTAAACTATGTCTCGATGAAAGTTAGTACCGAACTTGATGTTCTTGGACGCGAGAAGTTTAGTATCGGTAGCTGCTGACCAATCACCCAACCAGAGCTCGTTGCCTTCAGGTGTACGGTGAACCACATGCATGTTTTTGTAGTTTGGAAACATGTACATCATCGCTGTTAGGAACCGCTTAAGAATGATTATTGCGATTTCTTATTCGGTAGGAGTTAGATGCGGGAATTAGGGCTTTATCAAGAGCAGATTAGTAATTCAAAGTACAGGGGAAATAACCTTGTACAAAGTTCTTCGCCAGTGGTAATAAGTAGTTTACTGCTGCGACCTCTGCCAACAGCATTCCTGTCAAGGTCAGAGTTAACTATAATATTCATTTAAATATTTTTCTTGATGAGTCAACACGAACCAAAGGATGAGCCCACCCCAACATCGTCGATTCCACCACCATTGGTTAGTCGGAAGGAGCCTTAGCCTTAACCAGCTAAAAAACAGGCAGACAGAGCCGAGAAAACCGATATGTCCAACGCCCCTTCCGAACCTGTGAGCCGAAGGGATCCCCGAGGTGAGCCGCCTTCCCGTCCAGCGAAGGATCCCATAAAAGCTTCTGACGAAGACCCAACTGGCAGCTAAAGACCTCGCTAGCGAAGCAGAAGCCGCAGTCGGGACCGTGATCGCAGGAACTTTAATCGAGAAGGCAGGGACAACAGAGATAACCGAGTTGATCGCGATAACCGAAGAGACCGAAACGACAAATTCGATCGGTACAACAACAACAGTATAATCTTTCTCTAAGGTAGACCGAAGACGTGACTTCCGTGATGACCCTATGAACAAGCAACAGACCTACTTTAAAACGAAGCTATGCCCAGCCTACCAAATCGTAATCGGAAGAGTTATTCAGGGTAAATGCCACAAGGAAGGAAGATGCTCGTTTGCACACGGTCAGCAAGAGCTGCGGGAAATGCCAAATTTCAAGAAAACAAAGCTATGTATCGAGTACCTTCACGGAAAATGCCCCTACAACAGCAGGTAGTGCAAGTACGCGCACGGCTAAAACGAACTCAAGAGCTAAGGCTATAGTGATTTCGGCCGGGAGAGAGAACGATAGAGGGAGCGTTAGAAGCAGCACGATTACTAGGCCTAGATGAAGAAGTATCGCATCAACAACTTCTAGCCGTACGGATTTGGCATGGGTGGTGGGCATCCGTCGTCGGGCTACTCGCAGCCTGCGTCGCACCCCTCCGCTCCTATTTACTCGGGGTACAACCCCGGACCGTCGCATGTAAATTCGTGGTAGAGTCAGGGTCATCACTACGGCAGCCGTGCAACAGGTGATCCGTGGCCAAACTATGGAAACTCAGGTGGCTGGGCTCCTCGTGACAACATCCCTTCCACAAGTCTTGCCGGCAGTTTTGATCCGGTTTCTTCGACAGCTTCGTCGGCCTATTATCGTCCTTGGGACTACGGTGCTCCTACGAATAGTGTTGGTATTGGCAGAAATGATGGTGGCATGGCTGGGCCAAACTTTAGCGGCCCGCTCCCTGGTTCCTTTTCGAGTGGTGGATTTGGCTCGGCTCCTACTCACTTCAGCTCAAGCAATTCCGGCAATTCCAATGTTTACCCTAGCAGCGGTCAGTTCGGTCTGACGAACCCACCGCCCCCACTACCCAGCGCCCCCACTGGCCCTTTCATTCCGGTGCCCTATCACAGGTCATCCGGGGAGACCACCACGAACAACTACGAACCTTTTTCGATGGGAATGGGCTCGTAGATGCCCCGCAGGCCCTGAAGATGATTTGTGAATGTTTGGTGACCCAAATCTGCAGGCAGTCCCGGTCCCCTCCAACATAATATAACTTATTGAATGTCTGACTAGCCACAAGTTGATCCAGCCGACGAACCAAAATAGCCAGTTGAGGTGGAAGATCCATAGTACGAGCTTGAAGAACACATGATAACGAAGCGACGTGAAGAGATAAACCGAAAGAACTTTGCATCGCTGCTAAACGAAAACGTATCGGAGCTATGCAAGATCTATGATGGGTCCGGATATGCCTTCGTGAAGCTCTCACTAGCTAACAAAGGTCTGCTGGGTATCTATGAGGGTGTATGGAAGTACCCACACCTTCGAGAGATCGAACTAAACAATAACTTCCTCAGCAGCTTTCAAACATTAGCGAAACTTCAATACCTGGTTACACTCAACCTCGCCAAAAATCAAATCGACGATGTGAATCTGCTCGCTAACGACGATTCCTTCCCTCGGTTGGAGGTTCTGAACCTTTCTGGAAATCGCATAAAGAAGCTATCATCAGTCTACATCAAACGCATCAAACGACTGAACCTGAACCACAACCATATCGACGATATCAGTGATTTCGATGGCAACAAGACACTGGAGGTACTGTAGCTACGCAGCAATAAAATCAAGGATGTTTCCACTTTAACCCATCTCCCCAAACTCAGGGAACTCTATTTGGCTGACAATCGGCTTGAACAGGTCACGGGTCTCAAGCTTATGGATGAACTCGTGAAGCTGCATCTTCGTAAAAACAAGATTAGCAGGTTCGATCCGTTGCCTGGACTGCCAAGATTGAAGTATATCAACCTCAGGGAAAATCAGATAACTAAGCTGGACCAGCTAAAACCCATCAGCTAGACGGTGTCCATACTCAATCTTATAGGCAATCCTCTGTCGGAGGAGCTCGGAGACAACGCCAGGAAAGAGGTATGGATGCTGTACCGACAGTTTGACCGCATTAACAAGCAGGAAATGACCTCATAAGATAAAACGGACTTCGATAAATAGTACAAGGAGCGGTTGGCCGAAAGAGAGTACAGATTGATATTGACGTAGACGCTAGCGACTGGAGAAGGAACTTGCCGATAAGGAGGCAGCTGCAAACAAGGAAGCAGATCCTGCAGGCGATTGATTCTTCTCGAAATAACTCACGTTAAAACAGTCAAGTATTTTGTTCTCGTACAATTCGTCTGCCTGGTCGCTCTGGGCTAGCCTCATGGAAAGTTCGTCTACCAAATGTTCCGTCATGTTTGTCGTTGCTGCTGTGGGTTCTTACGTGCACTCCTGCTGTCTGCTGTTGCATCTTGTTGATAAAATTAAAGCTCTTTTGTGTCTGTCTTTTAGAGAGTTCTTTGACTTCGGAAAGCTACTGGTTTGTGGTAAAGTTGAGTTCAGTCGAGGGAAAGGTGTTTATCACGGCTTTGTTTCTGCTTCGTTCAAGCATCGCCACTATCGGAACGTATATTCCGTGGTTGCTGTCGTGTTGGTGCATGCTGTAATCAGTCTTCAGGTGCTCTGTTTTAAGGCTTTTTATAGGTCGTTTGAAGAGAGGTTTCATACTATTGGATCGGTGCATCTCGATTCGAAATTGCTCATTTTACCGAAAAAGTTAATGAATCTCCAAGTCTCTCTTGTCGAGTAAAGACTTGTATCGTTCGGTCTCCTACCGAAGCTATCTGTTGCTCTTGAGCAAGTCTCTGACCATGCTCACACTCTCCAAGAACATTAGCCAGTAATTCTCCCCCTTTGCACCTCCTTTGTCCTTTTCTGCCTTCCCCAACAGTCCGTCAGCACGTCGAAGAAAATCATCCATGTCACACTTCCTTCCTGATACCATATTGACAATCTCATTGTTGCGTGTTGCCTTCGCCAGCTCTTTGTTGAGTTCTTTTATTTGTGTCTGTAGGAGGGCTATTTAATTATGCTGCGGATCCCGGTTTATTGTAGGTTCGTTTTTTATTTTGGATGCTTTGGTGGCGTATGTGAGGGTTGAGATATTCTCATCAAGAAAGAGATCGTTAGGGCTCAGGCAGGCGATCATCAAGCAGTAGCAGTTGCCACCGATAGAATGTTTTAGGAGTGAAGTGAGTTTGGACTCGCGGTATGGTATATGTCCTTCTGGGTCCTCTGCGAGACTGGTGATTACCTGCCGCAAGGTGAAAAGTGATTTGTTAATGTCAATGCTTTCCTTAGCTAACCGCCCCTCACTACCTGTCAGACTTGTCCGTTCCGAGCCTGCAAGGTCCACGAGTTCGATACAACTCCTGAGGATATTCGAAGGGTTTTCTCGCTATTTGCTTTCCACTCGAATCGTCAGTATGGAATGGCTTCGTGAGGAGCTAATGTTGAGTCGGTGAGTTGCGTTGAATCGATTGGATAGACCCTGTCTCACATGCTGTAGAAGTTCCTCGGGAGTTTGGCACTCAAACACAAACAGATTCTACACAGAAAATTGGTTTTATTTGGTCCATCTTAACCTCAAACTCTGAGGAGTTGTGTTCCTTCCATTGTAAGCCAGTGGATTAAGCAAATCATACACCTTCTCGGAGTACACCTGCAGGTAAGACACCGATACGCTAAACGAATGGCTCTTATTCTGGTTGATTCTTCGATACAGAGACTCCACTACTCGAGGTACAACTCCATCCCCCAATTCATTTACGCTCTGACCTTGCATGGTGTACGTTTTGCCTGATCCTGTCTGCCCGTAGAGGAAAATGGTACTGTTATAGCCTTACATTGCCTTGCCTACCAGATAATCCATGCCACATCCTTTATACACGTCTTCTTGGCTGGCCTTCTCTCCAAGCACGCAGTCAAAACCAAACTCTCTAATACAATCCTGCTCATCTCCCTTAACTGCAACTTTGATCTGCCTATTCCTCTTATCCACCTCCACAAAGCTGTTCGAGTAGCCGCTGGCAATCTAACTTTCCGTAAAAGGGCGTACCCTAACCGCTACCTTAATGTGAGCTGACATTTATTGTTATTATTAACCGGAGGAGTTTCATTCGAAGCGAATATTAAACAGTCAAGGCTGTGAGCGCTTTCCCAGGAGTCCCTCCCAATTTTCGAGGATGATACAAGGTTCGATGTCGGGGATGTTTTTACGAGTGAGCATTGGAGCGCTTTCGCAGAGACTGAATGTGAGATGCTTATTGGAAATTCCCTCTGAATTAGCGATGAAATACTTTCTACTCGCGAATACTCTTTCTCTGCGCTAAGTAAAGCCTTCACGAAGCACCTGAACTCTACTGACTTTATTTCCTCAAGATTGTTCTCTTCAAGGCCCATAAATGCCAAGCAGAGCTGTCCGAAATTTCGCAGGAGTCGGGCTTCTAGCTGTTTGTGAGACTATTTCGCGCCTTTCCTTACTCGAAGAAACTTCACTTCCCTCAGAACTACACTACATTCACGACTATTTTTACGTGAGACCTTTATCACCAATGTAGATGGCGCTGAGGTCGATGGGAAGCACAGGCATGTGTACAGTCATGAAAAGGAGATCCCTGAGCCCATAGAATACTTCCCTCACCCAGTATTGGTACAGTGCAGTGTCTTAGTTCATGCGATACTTAGCTTGCTGGAGAATTTCAGTCAGAGGCTGGGCCTGACTGTAATCCATGAAATAGAGGTTAAACTGGGGGTCGGCGTGGTTGTTGCCGCCGAGAAACTTACGAAAATAGGGAGACATCAGTAGTTCCTTGTAAGCGTTGAAAGTTGTGAGCATGAGTTCGAGCTGATATAGATCCTTGTACATGCGAGGAACCTTGACTACTTCCAAGGGTTCGTCGTTCTTTGTGTTGAAGCCCAGTTGGTGGACTATGGAATCCTTTGTCAGCAGCACCTTAATGGGCTGGTTGCGATAATGCACCTCCCGTACTCGAATGTTCGCAAAATGCTTTTCGATTACAAACAACTCGCTATCCAGGTACTCCTGTGCCGAGGCGTACGGTGGTTCTAACTTTTCCAAGCGTGCCAACTCAGCGAGGTTGTCGATAACCTGTGCCTCCTGCTACGATGTTTCTGAAAGGTTGTGGTGGATGGTAGCTACACGCTTTTGCACAACTGCGATCTGTTCCTTGACCTTCTGGAATGTGCCAATAAGTTAGGAGGTCTCCTCCTGACTCATCCCACGCTCGTTCCAGATATTTAATGTAGTCTTCATCCCTGCAAGCTACTCCTGGAAGTGTTCAGCGTCGAATAACAGCTGCATGAACTTTGGATCGCCCTTAGCCTGCACTGTAATAACACTCTGTGTACTAATGATTGACTAAAGGTTGGTAAGCTTCATCGGAAACACCAGCAGCCTTTCATCGATGCTTTTCATATCTCCCGGCCGGATGATCTTGGCATCGCATAGTGTAGTCATTAGCTCACGCCACTCCTCCAATGAAGAAATCGTGTCTTCGTGGAGAAAATTCGAAGCGACCCGCCTAAACAGTTGCAGTCCGTCCATAATTTTAATGAAGGGACTCAAACCGGAAGACGTTCCTACCATTCTCGACAAGCAAAACCTTCCCGTTCGGATCAGAAACCATGTAGCAATGAGCCGTCAACAGCCCTAACCTTGCTTCATGGAAAGTGTCATTGTGCAGGTGGTCAGTGATGCACTCTTCACAGACTATAAGTTTAACTATCGGTATAAGCTGCTGACACGTGAAGAGGACAATCGGCCAAGACGTGGAGAACTGTTGAGACTGGAGAACTGGCAATACGATCCGTCTACGACTGAGTTTCTCGTACGTTCCTACCAAAATCTGAGTGGTGGCGGGAATATCCCAACGTTCCCAGAACGGCCAATTTGGCAGCTAAATGAGGCAGAAGTTGACCGCAAGGAATGCTCTTTCCGGGTGCTTGTTTCCCCCAAGCGACCGTTCCGCAATCTAAACAAACAACCAGTGAATTACGAATCCCTCGAACGATTGCTAGCCAACGAAGTGGAATGCACTCGGTCCAAGATAGTCGACCTCACATTGTAAAGTGATTGAAGTTGTGGCAATTATTATTAAGGCAGAGATCATTGAGAATTCTTCATTCATGCACCGTCTTCATTTCAGTGATGGTTCGTTGGGTGGTTCGGAAGCTGGACTTGCTCCGGAAGCGGGCGCCACTTTTTATTGAAGGATCGCTTCGGAGGTAAGCTGTGTCGAACTCGTAGCTGCCTGGGCCTGGGACAAAGTTCAATGGTTTGGCTAGATCAAGGCGCTTCGCTTCAGTAAAGATGTAGGAACCCTTCTTCTTAATTTGCTGTCCATCCTCTGGGTTCTCTTTCTCCTTTATTTCTAGGTTTGACGTCGAATTATCGGTGAAGTGCGAGCGGTTGCCGAAGAAGTCATGGTCCATAGAGATCTTGGGTTGTGGCCAGTATAGTCTGTTGGTGACCGTCGTCGACATTGAAGGCTTTTCGGTAGAGATAGTTTGGTTGTGAATGCGGCGGTTGTTAGCCAAGCTTTTCAATCTGTTCCGGTTGGCTCTCTTGAAGCGGTTACTACTTGCCTCCTAAATTTCTCTGCGGAAGTGCTGTAGAAGGAGCTACGGTTTCTCAATATCGTTGAACACCTTCTTCTGTTTGTTCACGTCGTCTTTGGCGTAGATACTAAACAGCTTGAAGCGGGCAGACCTTTCGAAGGAGACTTGAGTGCTCGCAAACCCTAACACGCATGGCGAGGGTCTCCAAAGTGTTGCTGACGCTTCGTCCACCATCTAAGGTTAAATAAAATGACAAGTAGGCCGAATGTTTAAACAAATATCCCAGCTCAGTTAATCATGCCCTGTGTGATCATGTGCTGAATACGCTCCTTGTTTTTCATCTCTGGGAGGAAGATCATCTTGGCACCACCGCTCTGACCTAGCAGCTTTAAGGTTTCCAGGTAACGCATCTGCATAGCGACCTTCGAGTTAAGCATATCGGCAGCCTGGCGCATCAACTTCGCCGAGTCGACATCAGCTCGGGCGGAAATCAGCTTGCTCTAGGCGAGACGGCGCTCCTTAGCAGCCGAAGATAGAGTTTCCTGCAGATCCTGGCTGAGTTGGATGTCCTTGATGAAGATATCTTCGATCTGCGTTTAATGATTTGGCTACGTTGACTCCCCACTCTTCAGTGTACTGGTCGACCTGCTTTTAGATGTCGTCTGCAATTTCCTGCCGCTTTTCCAGGAGGTCTTGTAGCACAAACTGACCACAGGTATTCTTGAGGATAGCGTAAGTCACTTCTGCTATGGCACGAGTATAGCCTTGCACTCGGTAGTGGGCATATCGTGCGTTCACCACACGGTAGTAGACACTGGCATCGATGTTGATCGATACATTGTCCTTGGTGATGATAATCTGCATTCAATTATGTCGTACCTGCCTCTCCAAGTCCATAACGTTGATTTTGATGTCAATGTTTTCCAGCTTGTCAGTGCATGGGTTGACGTAGTGAAGGCCTGGTGCTACAGTCTTCACGTATTTGCCTGCATAAGCTGCCAGCCATACCGAATCTCTGGAAGATGCCCTCGAAGCCCTGCTGCACAATTTGGTAGGGGTAGGTAACGCAGCAGCAGCAGATACATGGTGCCCAAGTACGCATGCAACCGCAGCATTCACCGCAGCAGAAGAGGCACTTGCCGTAAGCTGGCATTTCCTGGTTATCGTCGTCCCGCTCGGGCAGCGAGATATGCTAGGGACGACCCTTGAGACTGGTATGTTCCTCTATCATTCCGATCAAGTATTTAATTATCCATTAGCGAGTAAGGTATAATAAGGAATGGAATTGTTGCTGGTTGGTTGGAGACGGACCGTGACTCGCTGGATGCACTTCATTGTCTTCGCAGCAATGCTACAGTTTCTCACGAACAGATAGTCATTTATGCTTGTTTCCCTTCATGAATTTACGGGCAAGTTCCTTCTCCTCCTTGCTGACCTTGTGCCGATCAAACAACTACAGTGTCGGAATGGCTGCCAGCACTCGCTTCTTATAGTTAGGTTCCTCTGCCACAGGGTTTTCAAAGAGCTCTGCATAACACCAGTTCGATACCTAACTGCTTCAGGCTTGACAGTGGCTTGAGCGTCGTCAGAACATCCTCTAAGTCGCGCAGTTCGTTATCGTATAGAATGAGTGTTTCAAGATGCTTCAATCTTTCGATTACTCCCTTCAGATTGCTGATACGGTTCTTGTGCACGTAGAGGTGCTTGATCCGGAAGTTCTCCTACAAACCCTTCAAATCCTTGAGGCGATTGTTATTCAACCAGACCGTCTCGAGATTGTCAAATACTGGGAAGTTCACCAGTACTTCTGCGTCCCGTTTGCCCAAATGGATTTCGGTGGTATCCTTAGCGTACTTGTAATTCTTCACGGGTACCATATCCCAAGGATCGGCAGTCGCCAACTTCGGCGGCGGTTTCGTCACCAACGAATTGAATGTTTGGTCCATTAATATTAACTGTAGCTGGGTAGTGGAATCAACGGAAGATGAGAACGCACCATAGGGCAAGCGATATGCCAGCGGCAGCTGTTGCAAGAGCCGCTACTGAGATCATGTAGTACTTGTGCTGTGGAAATTTGCTGTAGCACGACCAAAAATTCGGACTGTAGACCATGAATCGCACCTTCCCACGCTCCTTCCGGAGACTCAGCTCTCGTTTCATCTCCTCGTTATAGTTGAAGGTGAAGCCTTCGAGTTCTATGGTCAGGGTTGCTGATACCTTTGAGCTCCACTTCGAAGAAATAGTGGTCGCGGTGTAGAGAATTGCAAATCTGCGGGTCGTATACCATGTTCTTGAAGGGGTCGGGAACAGCCAGTTTGTTGCTGTTGAATGTAGTCAACCTGTTTAGATAGATTCCCACAAAGGCATACAAGCACCCCAGTAGCACCACATTCAGAAAAGGAGCTCCGACCATCAGCAGAACAACGATCACCTAGGTGCGATAGGTTGGTACCTTGACCCAGTTGGGAGATACCATCTCCCAGATGCGTGTGAAGTAGCCACTGGCGGTCATCAACTGCAGCTCTGTCCCTGCTACCCTGTTGCTCTCTTGGTTGTATACAGCGATGAAGTAGTTGTAGCGGGTAATTGGACAGTCCGAGGTGGGTTGATCGGTGGCCCTTGCCAGCAACCCTTCATCCATTCGGATATTATTACTATATGTCGGAGTGTGAGCAGTACTGGGTAGTGCGCTACTGCTGCCTCGGCCTGAGCACCCTCATGATAGTGCTGACACTTCTCCTCATCCTCATAGAAAAGCTGTATAGGTTCCTCGCATGCAAGCTGATCATGCTGATGAACCTGTGCTTCCTCGTAGTGATGATCAACGCCTTATTGTACACTGACAGGTTTGTGGAGGGGAGCAAGTGCTACTACGAAGAGAATTTGACCCACCGAATATAGACCAATCCCTAATTTGGCGAGTGTCGTGCCGAGGCGTACTTTATTCACTCGTTTTGGCTGGTATGTCGCATTATCTAACGTAGGCAGGCTTCAATATCAGCATACTGCTCAACTTTTTCATTCATAAAGTGCTCAATGGCGAGGCTGAGTTTATAGCGCGTTGGTATAAAAAGTTGCTGGCTCTGTGCATGGTGATTCCACTGTTAATAATGGCAGCGCCGTTGATCTACAGTCCAGGGTATGGGCCAACTGGCTTCCCTATCATGGTCAAGGGTAATGACCAATATAAGCTGCAGTTTGTCTACCTCTTCTGTGGATGGTATGAAGATAACCCCGAAGATTTTTAGCTGAAGAATTTCCTCATCAAGTTCGCGAACAACAGCTTCCCCGTTCTGCTTTTATGTGCACTTTCAATTTGGGTGGGAGTGAGAATTCGTCTTCGAAAGAGACTCCTGGAAAGGTAAGAAGTACAGTTTACCCGCAAAGAAAAAAATATTCTCCGGACTCGGTGGATTCCCCTCATGTGCATCTTTGTGTGGGTGTTCAACACTCTTCTGCGTCTCCCATTCAACCACAACGACCTACCAGTTTGGCTGCAATGGGCAATACTAGTCCTCAACACATCGTTCGATTTACTCCCAACTGCTGAATGTCTATTCTTCATCGTGTATATTATGGTGTCGATTCCTCTCAAGCATCTCAAGTTCATGTCACTCGCCGATGACCGCAGTTTGAGCCTGCTAAGCAGCGGCAAGTACGTCGAGGAACCGGAAGTTTGATCCATGTGGGTAATATTTTCGGATAGAAAAAACATGTCACGGGTAGCTTTCCTTTACCATATGCTTCTTGTTGACGAGGTAGCATACTTCCAGGTTCTTCCGGAAGAAACCAACAATTAAAGGACACTGGAACACTAACCCTTGAGGTTAACGGACAATCCCCAAGGGAAGAGGCCGGTCGGTTCGGAAGGCTATTTGTCCAGAGTAGTAGAACTAACGTTCGGGAAACTGTTCGGCTAAAATGTCGGATTCAGTCACCTTATGCTTGAAGATCGCCTCAGGAAGACAGAAAGTTTCAACGACTTACTGCACTCGTTTCTTTTCGGTACTGAGGAAGCTGTTGAGATAAGTATACAGGTCCACGTCGAGTCCCATATACTACTCGGCTTGCATGAGTATCAACTGGTAGCCATGGTCATCACCGCAGGGCACAAAGACCATCTATGTGCAGAAATCACTGCTGGTAACGATTTCGAAGGGATGTCTCCGGTGGTTTTAGAGCATCATGTAGAAGTAGTTCTGGTTGTCGATGCGGCAGACTGTCTGGCGTACGTAGTAGTCCAGGCGCATTTCAACTGAGAATTCGGCGAGAACGAGTTCCTTGCGCATTACGAATTGAGAGTCCGATAAGAACTGCAGTAAACGCTGCTCGGCATCATAACTACGGTACTCCAGATAATTTTTCAGGTCAGCAGTGCTCTTGAATTCGCTGATTTGGATTCCGTCGTAGTCGGGTATCGTCTTCATTCGGTACAGCAGCAGCATCAGCTCCTTGATGTTGGCAGGGGCAAGTCTCAGCAATCGAAGGTGGTGTTTGGTCATGATCTTTTCCAACACGTGTGCATACAGCAGGCTGATGTTGACCTTCAGCTATCGCGTGGTGCTCTGGTAGTGCCGGGTCATATAGCTGTGTTTGCGTAGCTTGAAGTTCGAGCAGAACACAAAGGCATTCGCTTTGAGGAACAGCCGAGTATCATAGCCTTCAGCTTGCATCTGGAGACGGAGGGTTGGTTCAGGGCGCAATACATATAATCTGTCGTGGATATCGTGACCTAAATAGCTAGGACGCTTCTTTTAGAGGATAGCAGCCCTTTCGCCGAACTTAGAATCAATAAGCTTGATGAATTACCTACTAATGTCATCCATTTTGTCCAGCTTCAGAGCCATGACAAGCTCCTCTGCACAACTGGCTCGGAAGACCTGATCAGATAAGAGTAGCACAGCCTGTACAAAAAACTCGAAACGATCGACGTGGATGAACTCCACCTCGTACTTGACCAAACCAATCTTGGATACGTGTTAGCTCACGATGAGCTCGCCGACTGTTTCATCCTGAAGATCAAGCAGCTCGAAGATGTATACCTTTTGAGCTGCCGACAAGTGGGCGAGTACCGTTTTGAGCTCGTAGTCGGTGAATAGTGCGAGCACTGGGTTACGGATTTCAAACAGATGCTGCAGATAGAATTCGAGGATGTCCAAGGGGACTGACTTCGGTTTCAGCCTCAGGAACACTTCTTTTTAGGACTTGCTACCAGCCTATTGTTGATCCTGTGCCGATGTCATGAAGAACTATTTGTGGTCTTTCAACGGACCCTCCAGCTTCAACTAAGGCACTGGAACCCTCTCGTACTCATCGTACAGTCTTTCTGGCTTCTATGCCAGTTCCAACTTCACTTCCTTGCTTCGGCGTATCACGAAATTCGGCTTCATGTTCATTCGACGCACATCCTTGTCGAGTTTAGCTAGTTTACCTTGCCTATCGGTATGTGCTGGAATCGATATCCTCTTTTTACTCTTGCGCACACTTGTCATTGAGGCCCTCACAGGTATGGTCCCAAACACGTCGAATATTCGCTTATTCAATGGGGTGAAACCCTCATCAACTTATATCTGCTACTTGAAGGTCTGTTTGGTCTCCAACAGTTCCTCCAAAGACTTGTTCTTCTTCTTCTCGAAGGTATTTAACTTAGCCTTGAAGGGAGAATAGGGCGATCCGAAGGTATAGCTGGTGTTATGGTTGCTATGGATATTCTCGTGGCTGCGGTTCTTCCCCTGGCCATAGAGTCTGTTGAAGCCCATTATCTTGCTCTTCCGTTTTTGACTTGCCTTTTCCATTGACTACAGCACACTTTTGACAGTGGCCTTTCGTTGTGGTTTTGTATCATGCTGGAGGGAAGACTGTCGAAGACGATGAGTTGTCACCGTCCTGGCCTTCATGACTGCTTCTGCTTATTGTTCTGTAGGTTGACGTTTCTATCCTGATTTCTCCTCCTTCTAGTGCTCCTCAATCACCTTTTTGAATGGTTCAAAGGGCATTAGCTCCTCTCCTTCCCGCTCCTTCTGAAACTTCAGATCGAGCGAATTCTTGGCTGCGAAGTTAACAATACTGAACGGTTTGACCCGGATAGTATCAAGCTCCTAATCGATCTTCCTTTTCAACCCATCAAGTTTTTGATCCAGTTTTTTCTGTAGTTCCAATTTGGATGGGTGGAAGTTCAGCTTTATGACTGGCTTCTTTTTGTAGACTGACAGAGGAGATCTCTTTAACTCTTCCTTCGCAGTTTCCTTCAGGTACAATCTTTTCTCGATCTCCTGCTGCTTCAGCTTTTCCTCCTGCAACTTCGATGGTGAGTAGTCCATCCGGATGTAATTCTCCACGAGTAGTTCTTCCACCTCGTACTGGTTTTTCCTGGTGGGCTATGCCTTGTAGGTCAAATACTCCATAGCCTCTACAGTCCTGTCAAAGATCTTATCGTCCTTGGGATACACAATCTCCAGAAAGTACTGCTCCAATAGTTCCTTCTCTTCGAGTTTCTCCACGGCGAGGATATTCCTCACCAAAAAGATATCGCAGTCGTGCTCGAATAAAATGTAGAGGCTGAGTTAGGAGTTCCAGATGAAGTCAGTGTCTGTGCGTAATTGCTAGTAGTAATTGCGGCCCTGAAGTAAAAAGTATACCGCTTCGAGGTTATCACACGAGTCCATAGCTTGTTCCACTTCGAATCTCCAGTGATGTATGAGCTAGACAGTGTAAACTGTTAGTTAACGTAGCCTGCACATATCGGTGAAGACGTCTTTCAGCATCAACAGAGCTTCTTCAGGCTCAGCACGCACACCGAGTCCCTTATAGCCGTCACCTTTGGCCTACTCCGTAAGCTTATCCAACACGTTATCCCTTGTATATTTTTTCCGGAACATCTTCAGAATGTTGAGGTTGTGGATGGCTGCGAGCTGCACCGCTATCTTCTCAAGGCAGATATGCCTACAACGAATGGACTCAAGTATTCGATGGTAGCTGCTGCGCCTTTGTCGAGTAAGTTAAAATTACTCTCTGAGCCGTTCCAGAATCACGTTCAAGTCATGCAGCTTCAGAGTCCAGAGCAACCCCGTAGAATAGAACTCAGGTATATGTTCGGTCAGCCATAAACGCTCTAGATCCATCACAATAGTGTCTAGTCCTGGATGGCTTTTCAGGTACCGTAGAAACTCCGCATTCCCCATATGCTTATGCTGAGTGGCCTTGAGTTGCTTGATTCTGTGAATGTCTAGTGGTTGTTAGTCGGAGGATGATCCCTCGCGGGCGTCAGCCTTCTTCTCCATATTAAACGAATATTATTGTGGGCCTGTTGGTTTGGTTGCTATCATATGCGGTCAAGCACACGGGACGAAACGAAGTCCGTGGGGAACTCAGTTGCACCCTTAACTTCATGCATCTCGGGGAACTCGTAACCATGTTCGAAGAGCTGTTTGCTCAGACCACGCCAAAGGGCAGGCTTACGATTCTTTATTGCACCACGCACGTAGCTGCCATCGAGAGTGGGGTCGGTTAGAATGTCGGTGTATAGCTTTCTGGGGATTGGAACCGTGCAGTAGAAATACATGACCGAAGGGAAGAAGATGGATAAAGCTGTCCAGTGCCCACGCTTGTTTCCGAGTCCACGATGGACAGGACCTGTGTTATTGCCTTCACCTACCAAGGAAAAGACGCGTGAGGCCAAGGCCAAATGGCAACGAAAGAAGGGGAATGGCGAGCATTCCCCAGGAGTTAACCTCATAGAGATTCTTGAACTTCATAAGCATGCGGGGTGAGAGGCGGTCATCAAGCAGTGGGTCGGTCATTTCATAGTAGTCCCTTAGCGAGAGCCTGAGGTCGCCCTCGCTGCTGCCGTACCACGGCACTCGGTCTTGTTTGTTGTTTACGACGGGGAGATTGACAACGCTCATCCAACTATCTATTATAATAGTGAGAGATACGCAATCGATAGTCGAAGGTCGTATGGGTGTGAAGAAGGGCATAACGCTATGGTGGTAAGTGTGGACGAAAATGATATTATATGAAGTTAGGTGTCGTTGAGGAAGTTGCCAGCCATTTTCAAACGGCAGCTAGCCAGATCGGCATGCAATATGAAGTTAACCTGTGTCGTAAGTACGACGTGAAGAATCCTCGTCAACTCGTGACTCTGTTCACCGACTCGTTGAATGGGCTGGCAAAAGTCTTTAAACTCATTACCCAACAGCCGGCGCCCAATGATGATATCTTTAGGGAGATGTATGGGTGCTGGTACAAAGCAAACTTTCTGGGGAAACTGGTGACAGGCAAAGCAAATTTTTAGAAGATAGTTCAACCTTAAACGGGAGATGCAGAATCAGAGAAGGATCAAAGAAGAACAGAATAACAATCGGCTTAAGGAGACTTGGCGGAAGGCGGGATGACTAACTTGACAGACAAAATAAGAAGGCTTTAACTGTAATTAACACATGCCAACGAGCAAATAGAACAAACCACGGCCACCGGACAGGTGAAGTAAAGGATAATTGAAAAACTGAGGAGGGAGGCACAGGTTACATCCTCGTATAAAAACGAGATTCACATGCTAAACGACAAGCTACAAAAGTTCAGAATTATGCAAGAAAACTAACAGGATAGAGTCTCTCGCCTCAACGAGGAATCTGCTATTCAGAAGCAAAGAATACTACAACTAGAGGATGCCATTCGAGAAAGATAACAGGCTGTCAGCGATCTCAAGAGTAAAAATGGCGACTTTCAAATCTAAATCGAAAGCCTGCGTTAAGTTCTGAAGCAAAAAGAGCAGCAGGGACCAGAAGAAGTGAAAGCAAGCAAAGGGGATATTGAAGCACAACATATTGCTGACTTGATGCGATAGCTGGAGTCCAAAACCTATGAATGCAATGTTCTAAAGGCGAGGTTTGAGGAGGAAGTGAGAAGAAGGATGATACAATAGAGACATACTGAGTAAGAGGTCACTTCAGTCAATAGACTGCTCGAGTAGCAGCTAAAGAAAGCAGAGCAGGAGCATCAAATCAGAGAGGAATTGTATTAAAACAAACTTCACAGCCTAACTGCGGAGCTTTTGGTGACAGGTGATCGGCTCGGGAAATGTGAATAATAAATCAGTCACTTGAGCCTTGAACGAACTGATTTGAATCGCCGTATCGAAGAGCTTACTGCTGATGTTGAAAGAAAAAGATAGGCAGGAATATCATCCATAGGGGCGCCTGATTGCGTGTAAAAAGAGGAACTGCATAAACTGAAAGAAGACCTTGAACAGGCCAAAGAGACTCTATTCCTCGAGACCAAGAGGTTCACTGAAAACATAAACGATCTCGAAGAGGAGCTCACGATGCTCAGAAAATTGGTACAAAACAAGCAAGCATAACTTGAAGATTCAGAGGCCGAAGCAATTCGTGAGCGGTAGGCTTACGAGAAAACCATCGAGTTTCTCAGAAACAAGATGTCGGATCTGGAGGTGAGCCTGCACAACTACAACCGAGACGAATAATGATAGCTGTGTAGACAATAATGTTCTCTGCGATGATCAATACCCGATGTAGTAA
>Ga0075152_10000238_pt1 | contig 43797 bp, 30 predicted proteins | sample JI61114C2DNA_FD_70964 | JGI IMG/M metagenome (GOLD analysis project Ga0075152, IMG submission 70964) | Wastewater effluent complex algal communities from Wisconsin, to seasonally profile nutrient transformation and Carbon sequestration -... | ecosystem: Engineered > WWTP > Effluent > Algae...
CGAGCAGCGCGCGCGTCAGCCCTTCCACCTCGCGTTCGCCCCCGAGCCCGCGCCGGAGCCAGGTACGAAACAAGTTATTGAAGACCTCGCGCACCTCGAAGTTCGGGATCGACAGCGTAGCGATCTCCCGGACCCCGTCCCGGCCGAGCTCGCTGGCCTTGAGGTATCCGCAGAACAGCAAGAAGCTCCACATCGCATCTTCGTCGAGGTACACGTCGCGCAGCACCGTGTTCTCCACGATCGGCTTGCGGATGCCCTCCCCTCGCAGCAGCCGCTCGATGTCCTCGTGGGGCGACGCGCCCTGGCGCATCAGCAGCTCGTCGATCAGGTCATTCGACCCGGTGTTCACCCAGTAGACCGAGCATCGGCCGTCGGCCAGGGCGTTGAGGATCGACCAGGGGTTGTAGATCACCGTGTCGCCGAACAGGTATCCATTGTACCAGTCGCGGAGTTCGGCGAGCTCCCCCCGGTACCCGGCGCGCGCGGCGAGGTCGATCACCTCAGCCTCGGTGAAGCCGAACGAATCGCCGTAGCGAGGATGCAGCAACGAATAGACGCGCAGGTTGTTCAACCCCGAGAAATTGCTCTCCTTGGCGATCCGCAGGATACCCGTCAGGACCCCCTTGAACAGATCCTCGTTGTCCTTGAGGGCGGCGCCGAGGAGGGTGCGAAAGAAGTCTATCGCCTGGTCGTAGTAGCCAGCGCTGAAGGCGGCGTGGATCGGCGTGTCATATTCGTCGATCAGGATCACCACGGGCTGCCGGTGATGCCGCCGCAGAAACCGACACAGGTTGCGCAGCGCCAGCTCGCAGTGCGACTGGGCGGCCCGCTGCGCCAGGAGCTCCCGGAAGATCGCGGCCTCGTCGGCCGTCAGCAGCTCGTCGTCGAGCAGGTAGCTGTGCTGGCGGTAGAGCTCGCCGAGCAGGTCGCGCGTCAGGGCGAAACACGCGTCCCAGGTCGGCTTCTTCTCGTCCTTGAAGGTCACCCACAGCACCGGGTAGCGCCCGAAGTGCTCGCGCAGCCGCGTCTCCCGCCAGATCGCCAGATCGGCGAACAGCGCCGAGCGGTCCTCGTCGGCCTTCTCGAGGAAATAGCGAAGCGTCGACAGGTTGGTCGTCTTGCCGAAGCGCCGAGGCCTGGGCAGCAGGATCACCGCGCCCGGGTCGTCGAGTACCCGCGCGATGAACGCGCTCTTGTCGACGTAGAGGCGGTCCTGCTCGCGCAGCGACCGGAAGTCGGACGCGCCGATCGAGAGGGCGGGCGACGGGCGGAGGGCGCCGGACATGGCTGCTCTATATTATCAAACCGGGCCCACCCGGCCTCGGAGCGACCGGCGGTCGGGCCTCGCGCCTCGCGCCGGTTGAGCCCTCGGCGAATTCCAACGCGGCTTCAACGGCAAGCTGCGGGCCTGCCGAGTCGCACCCGGACCCGAACCAGGATCGGACGTTCAACCGGATCGAGACGATGGACCCCCCCGGCGTGGCTCGTCGGCCCGGCGGCCGGCGGCCCCGAAGCTTGGCCCGGACGATGGAGACCCGTCGTGCATGTGCACGGCGAGGAACAACCAGTGTCTTCCACGGCCCGAGTACGCATGGGCCCATGGAGAGACCGGCCGGGCCTGGATCTCCTGGGCAGTGTCGAGTTCCAAGCTCTGCTGTCGTCGAAGCCGGCGCTTGCGAGTCACCAGTCGCAGCCGTCCTTGTGTCGGTACTCTTGCCACGTCTTGTCGCTTGCGAGGCGGGCCCAGGTGTCGGCGCCCGGGTCCCATCGCCAGCGGCGCTGCTCCTCGACCGGGGGCGCTTCCTCGTCGCTGGTGCGATACTCGATCTTCAGGTCGCGGTGTCCGTCCTGGTCGAGGTCCTCGTGGATCACCCGGGTCCGGGTCTGCGCGGCGCCGTTGCTGAGGGCGTGATCGATCTCCGTCTGAAGGGCGATGCGGGGGGGAGATTCGGCGAGTTCGACGATCATCAATGTGGTGACCTGGTTCTCACCGCCGCCGCCGCACATGATCTCGCTGCGAAAGCGGACCTGCAGCTCCAGCTCGCCGTCGTCGTCGAAGTCGTCGACGTGGATGGTGGTCGGGATCGCGCCGGCTTCGGGGTCGGAGTCCTCGTACCAGGGGCGTGACCAGGACGATAGTTCGATCGCGCTGGTCAGGGTCCACTCGGCGCCCGCGGCCTCGGGCAGGGTCAAGAGCAGGGCATGGAGGCCGAATTTGGCCGGCGCGGCGCCCGAGCGGGTGCGGAGGATCGCAGCATGGCGACGCGGCCCGAATGGCGAGGGGGCGGCCGCAGAGGCGGGCGCCGCGAGCTTGGCGGCGCGGGCGAGCGCGAGGATCGTCTTGCTCGTGGGCGCAGGCACACCGGCCTCGCGCACGGCCGGGCGCGAGGGGGCGGACGGCGGCGCGGGCTCTGCGGCGGGCACGGGCTCTGCGGCGGGCTCGGGCTTTGCGGCGGGCTCGGGCTTTGCGGCGGTCTCGGGCTTTGCGGCGGGTTCGGGCCTGGTGGCGGGTTCGGGTGCGACGGTACTGTCGCACCCGAGCAGGCCGGAGAAGGCCAGCGCGAAGGTGGTTTGCATGACACCCCGATGATTCATCGATCGAGCTCCTTGACCGCGACGATATCACACCTGCGAGGGGCCGCCGCGCTTCGTTTGGGCGATGTCGCGCCGGGCGGCGCCGATGGCTTCGCCCGCTGCTTCGTTTGGCCGATTGCTCGAAGACGTATATATTGGAGGGGCGCGTCGCTACGCCGGCATCGACGGGCGGTCTCAGCCGACGCCGGTCGCCCTCAGCAGTAGCCCACGCGCACCGACCAGTGGCCCTGGTGTAGCTCCTCGGGGAGCACGCAGTAGCCGTCGTCCTCCGTCGACACCGAGCATACCCGCTCGCCGTCCGGCCCATCCACTGACACCCAGGTCCAGCCCGCGGCCGCCAGGTACACCGCGTTCTCGTCCGGCACCGACACGCCGTGCTCGTCGCGCAGCGCCTGCCAGAACTCCTCCGGGATCGCTCTCGCGCGCCCGAGGTCCATGTCTGCCGGGCCGAGCTGCCCCGCCACCGGCTCGTCGTCGTCGCCGTAGCCGCTGAACGTGATGAGACCGATCACGATCGGCGTGTACTTCACGTCGTCCGGCCAGTTGATGGTGGTCCCGCAGTAGACGAGGCCGAGCGGCAGCGAGAGCCGCTGCCCCCACGCGTCGATCGTCGCCGCCAGCGCCTCGATCGGCTCCGGCGAGTCGTACTCGTTGCCAAGCGGGCGGCCGATCACGATGAGTCCTTCGTTCTCCGTCTCATTGAGTCTCGAGTTCATGGGGTTCCTTTCCGCCAGACCGACCCGGGGCCGTCGGCGCCGCGGGAGAGTGCACCAAGTCGGCCCGCGCGGCAACGCGACCCACGATGACGGCGCGGAGCCAGCGCCTGACGAGCGTCCGACGACGACGTGGCTTCGGGCCCGACGCAGTCTACGTGGGCACCATCCCCGGCGGATTGTTCGTCAGCAAGGACGGCGGCGGCTCCTTCGAGCTCACCCGGCCGCTCTGGGACCATGAATCACGCGGTGGCGACCTGTTCGGCGGCGAGGGCATGGGCGAGACGAAGTGGTTTGGCACGCCGGCCTCCGAGGGCGGCGAATTGCACCGGGCATTCACTCCATCGTGGTAGATCCGCGCGACCCGAAGCGCATGCTCGTTGCCGTGTCCACTGCCGGCGTCATCGAGACGACGGATGGCGGCGAGACGTGGCAACCGCGCAACAAGGGCATGCTGCCCGAGCACACGCCCGAACCGGACGCCGAGTGGGGCCACGATACGCACTACATCGAGCAATGCAAGGGCGATCCCGACCATGTCTGGCAGCAGAATCACGTCGGGATCTACATACAGCAACGACGGCGCAAAGAGCTGGACCAAGGTGAGCCGCCCCGAGCAAGGCGTACATTTCGGCTTCCCCATTACGGCGGACGCGAAGAGCGGGAGCACGGCGTGGGTCGTGCCGGGTAAGTCGGACATGGAGCGCATCGCCGTCGGCGGCGCGCTCGTCGTGGCCCGCACGACGGACGGCGGCGCGACCTGGCAAGAGCTTCGGCGCGGTTTGCCGCAAGAGCTATCCTTCGACGTCGTCTACCGCCACGCGCTCGCCAACAAGGCCGGCGCCGTGGCCTTCGGTACCACCACGGGCAACCTCTACGTGAGCGATGACGGCGGCGAGGGTTGGACGACGGTCGCCAACAACCTGCCGCCCATCTATTCGGTGCGCTTCGCCCGAGAAGGCGCGGGCTCGGCGGGCGCGCTGGTCTTCAAGCTCGCGCTCGCGCTCGACCTGGCCTGCATCGACGATCGCCCGGGGGAACGAGCATTCTCGTCCGGTCGGAGCTCACCTCCGCGATGCGCCGCCGCGCCTCGATGTGGTCGCGGCGCGCGTTCGCGGCCGCCGGTCTGCGCGCCGCGTCGACGGCGCTCGACAGATGTCGAGAGAACAGAGTATAGGATCTTCCATGAATTGGTTGGTTGTCGTTGGGAACATCGGGGCAATGAACGTGCGGCCGCCCAGGGGAGCCAGGATGCGGCGGATCTGGGGCGCGGCGACGACCGCCATGACGATGACGCTCGCGGCTTGCGGTGATGCCGGTGGAAGTACGGCGTCGGGGGGCGCCACCGATGGCGGCACGAGCACCGGCGCGAGCACCGGCTCGGCCGCGGCCAGCGTGACCGAGGGCTCGAACTCGATGTCGGACTCGGCCACCGAGTCGACCGCCGGCAGCAACTCGCTCAGCGACTCCCAGGCCAGTATGACCGCCCCTACCGGCTCCGACTCGCTGTCGGACTCGGCGACGGTCAGCACCACGGACAGCGCCTCCGCCACCGATAGCACCTCCGGGACGACCGGAGCGATGAGCGGCACCGGCGACACCGGCGACAGCACCGTCGGCAGCAGCAGCAGCAGCAGCACCGGCGGCGAGCCGCTGGTGTGCGGCGATGCGCCTCCGGGCTTCGACGGCAACGACAACCCGGACTGCAGCATCGCGCCGCAGGTCGGCGCATTCGACCCGGTGCTCGAGTGGTCGAAGAGCAGCTGGGCGACCGCGCAGACGTACAATCAGGTCATGATGACCCCGATCGTCGCCACGATCACGGATGACGACGGCGACGGCGTCTATGGTAGCGACGGCGACATGCCCTCGGTGTTGTTGATGACCTACGCGGGTGCGTCCTGGGACAGCACCGGCGTACTGCGCGCGCTGTCGGGCGACGGCAAGCAGGAATTGCTGACGATCAGCAACCAGAACCTCGGCGCCCTCTCGGGCATTGCAGTCGGCGACCTCGACGGTGACGCCAAGCCGGAGATCGTTGCCGTGCAGTACATCGGCGCGGTCAAGGTCTTCGGGCACGACGGCGCCCTCAAGTGGACCAGCGCGGCTTACCCCGGCGATATTACGTATAGCAACATGGCCGCGCCAGCGATCGCAGATCTCGACGGTGACAGCAAGCCCGAGGTGATCGTCGGGCGCGTGATCCTCAACAGCGACGGCAGCCTGCGCGGCAAAGGCATGTACGGCACCGGCGCCCCCAAGTTCGGCAGCGCATCATTCGCCGCCGACCTCGACGGCGACGGCCAGCTGGAGGTCGTCGTCGGCAACGCCGCGTACCACGCCGACGGCAGCCATCTGTGGTCGATCCCTTATCCCGATGGCTACCCGGCGGTCGCCAACTTCGACGGTGTGCCCGGCCCCGAGATCGTCGTCTCCGGCGGGAGCACCGTGCGCCTGCAGACCGGGGCCGGCGTCGTCCTGTGGAGTGTCAACAACCCCACAGGCCTGGGCGGCCCGCCGACCATCGCCGACTTCGACGGCGACGGCGAGCCCGAGATCGGCGTCGCGGGTAGCACCGGCTACGTCGTGTTCGACACCGACGGCAAGGTGCTGTGGACGAAGAAGACCCAGGACGCCACCTCGGGGACCACCGGCTCGTCGGTCTACGACTTCGAGGGCGACGGCGTGGCCGACGTCGTCTACGCTGACGAGACCGACTTGTACGTGTTCTCCGGCGTCGACGGCACGGTGAAGCTCAAGTATAGCGAACACGCCAGCGGTACGGCCCTCGAGTACCCGGTCGTGGCCGATCTCGACAACGACGGCCAGGTCGAGCTCGTCGTCGTTCATAACGCGCTGCTCGGAGGCCAGAACGGTATCTCGGTGCTTGGCGACGCCAGCAAGTCGTGGCGCCCCGGCCGCAAGATCTGGAACCAGCACGCGTATAGCATCACCAATGTCAACGACGACGGCACGATCCCGGCGATGCCGATCCCGAACGACACGGTGTACAACAGCTTCCGCTCCGGCGACCTGTCGCCGCCGGACGGCACGAAGACGCCCGACCTGACCCTCGATGTGCCCGAGCTCTGCACCTTCGAATGCGTCGATGACAAGCTGGTCCTGTGGGTCCACGTCGGCAACGAGGGCGCCTCGCCGTTGACCGCGGGCGCGACCGTGGAGGTCCACGGGCTCGTCCTTGGTGTGGACACGACCCTGGCGACGACGAACCTGGTCGACATCATCAACCCCGGCGAGTACCTCGGCGCCCTCGCCTACGAGATCGACCCGACCGACCTCGCGTCGCTCACGATCACGGTGGCGACCCAGGAGCAGGAGTGCAACGTGGACAACAACAAGGTCGAGATCCAGGGCCCGTTCTGCAAGATGTAGGGTCGGCGGCGAGTCGCGGAGGAGACGGTCGGTGCCCCGCTGAGGCGATATTCGCCCGTCCTCAGCAATGCACTTCGACAAGTGCTCGACCGCGGCTCACATCGTCAGGGAGCGTTGGTCGGCGCGGTGAGCGAGGCCAGCGCTTGCACCCCCACCGGCGGCTCGGGCAGCCACGGCACCACGAAGATCCGTCGGGCCAGGCCGCTGGCGATGCGCGCGGTCTGCCGGTGTTCGCCGGCCAGGCGGGCCTGCAGCAGCGGGTCGCGGGTGCCGGTGGCGGCGATGCTCTTGTTGAGGACCCAGGCCCAGGGCTCGATGCTGGCGCGACGCAGGTCGTCCTGCAGCGCGGCGGCCTGGCTGACCGGGGTGACCTCGGGCAGGGTGACGAGGACGACGCGCGTCAGCGATGGATCTTGCAGGCGCATCAGCGGGGTGACCACATTGCCGACGCTGGCGAGGCCCTCGGCCTGGCGCATCATCTGCCGATGATAGGCGCCGGTGGCGTCCATCAGCAGCAGCGAGTGGCCGGTGGGCGCGGTGTCCAGCACCACGAAGGCGCTGCGGGCCTCGCCGACCACACGACTGAAGGCGTGGAATACGGCGACCTCCTCGGTGCATGGAGATTGCAGGTCCTCGAGCAGCAGCGCGCGGCCCTGCTCGTCGAGGTGCTTGCCGCGGGTCGCCAGGATCCTGTCGATGTAGGCCCGGGTCTCGACCGCGGGGTCGATGCGGCCGACCTTGAGCCCCTCGAGGCTGCCGTTCAGCGTCGCGGCGACATGGGCCGCGGGGTCGGTGGTCGTCAGGTGCACGCTGTGGCCGCGCTTCACCAGGCCGACGGCCAGGGCGGCGGCGATCGTGGTCTTGCCCACGCCGCCCTTGCCCATGACCATGATCAGTCCGTGGCCCATCGCCGCGACCTCGTCGACCAGACGCTCGAGTGGGTCCGCGGACAGCGGCGCGGGGGCGGGGTCGGCCTCGGTCGCGGGCATTGGCCCGCGGCCCAGCAGCGCGCGCAGGGCCGGCAGGCCCACGGTGTCGAAGGGCCGCAGCGGCACCTCGTCGCGCGGCAGGCTCGCCAGCGCGGCGGGCATCTGCTCGAGGGCCTCACGGCCGAGGGCCTCGAGGGCGCGGGCGACGGGATCGTCGGGGCTTGTGGCATGAAAGACGCCGTTGATCACCAGGCGCTGATTGGCGAGGCCGAGCGCGCGCAGCTCATCGGCGGTGCGCGCGGCCTCTTGCATCGGGCGCGGGTCCGGCCGGGTGACGAGCACCACGGTGGTCCAGGCCCTGTCGCTCAGCGCAACGAGGGCGGCGTTGAAGCGCGCCTCCTGCAGCTTCAAGCCGGAGTGCGGGCCCAGGCACGAGGCGCCGCGATCGTTGCCCGCGAGGAAGCCGCTCCAGGCGGCGGGCAAGCTCAGCAGGCGCAGGGTGTGGCCGGTCGGCGCGGTGTCGAAGACGACGTGATCCCAGGTCGCCTCGCCGCCCTCGCCCGGGCCCTCGCTGGCCAGCAGGGCCGAGAATTCGTCGAATGAGGCGATCTCGGTGGTGCAGGCGCCCGAGAGCTGCTCGCGCACGGTGGCCCGCTCCGCGGCGCTCGCGTCGGGCCCCATCAGCGCCTGCACTCGCTGGCGGTAGGCCTCGGCCGCGACGTCGGGGTCGATGTTGAGCACGCTCAGCCCGGGCACGCCGGGCACGGGGACCGGCTGGTTGGACAGCGGCACGCCCAGCATCTCGTCGAGGTTGGACGCCGCATCGGTGCTGACCAACAGCACGCGGCGGCCAGCGTCGGCCAGGGCGATGGCGACGGCGGCGGATACGGAGGTCTTGCCGACCCCGCCCTTGCCGGTGAAGAACAGGAAGCGCGTGGGGCTCGAGAGCAGGTCGATCGGTGGCGTCATGGTAGAGGTCCGCGAAGCGGTATCAGGGGACTATCTAAGTCAGGGCGCCGATCCATGCCTCGATCGCGCTACGGGTCGGGGCGCCCCCGGAGTGTACGACGCGCTCGTCGATCACCACCGAGGGGGTCGCCATGACGCCGTGGGTGATCATGTCCGCGGTGCTCGTCACCTTCTCGACCTGGACATCGGCGCCGAGCGCCGCGACGACGTCGCGCACGAGCTGCTCCGTCGATGCGCAGCGGGCGCAGCCCTTCCCGAGAATTTTCACGACGTGTTTGGACAAGGTTCATCTCCCGATTGCGATGAGCAAGAGGCCGCCGAGGATCAGCAGCACGGCCAGCGCCTTACGCAGCGCACCAACGGCGCGGCTCGCCCCGCGCGACTCGACGGAAGACAAGCCCTGAAGACTCGGCGCCGGGGTGCTTGAGGAGGGGCTGGCTGGGTGCCATGCTTGCGGCCCCGGGCGGTGTCCGCCACGCGCGAATTTTTTCTGCCTCCGCCCGCAGCCCCTCCCCGTCGGTCCAAGCATGAGCACCAGCAACCGAATCTCTGCCGTCGAGTTCCCCACGCCGACCCGCCTGCACGTCGCCGTGGCCGTCCGCGATGTCGCCGCTGCGCTGCCGTTCTACCGGACCCTGTTCGGGCAGGAGCCGACCAAGGTGCGCGCCGACTACGCCAAGTTCGAGGTCCTCGACCCGCCGGTCAACTTCTCGCTGAACGCCTCGGGGATCGGCGCCGGCCACGGCGCTGGCCCGCAGCACTTCGGCATTCAGGTCAAGAGCAGCGACGCGGTCGATGCCTGGAAGTCGCGGGTGGAGGCCGCCGGCTTCGCCACCGAGGTCGAGGCGGCCGTGACCTGCTGCTACGCCGTGCAGGACAAGTTCTGGGCCACCGACCCCGACGGGCATCGCTGGGAGGTCTTCGTCGTGACGCAGGCCGAGGCCGCGGTCCACTCGGAGAACCGCACGGTCGCGGCGCCAGCCTGCTGCCCGGGCGCCGCGCCAGCCTGCTGCCCGCCGCCTGAGCCCCGCGCGTGACCACCACGGGGACCGCGAGACGGTCCTCGGGCGCTGCTGCGAGCCGTCCTCCTGAAGCATCACGGCGGTCGCGTGGGGGTTGACGTGCGCGCGAGCGGGCACCGCCGACCTCGGCGCCGGTCTTGACCGTGACGAGCGCGGATGTTAGCTGCGAGCTCATGCGCGAGGTGTCGGTCGTCTTCGCCGGTGGCGGCTGCCGGACGTTCTGGGCGCTCGGGGCGTACACGGCCCTGGCGGATCTCGTCGCGCCGATCGAGTTCGCGGGGGTGTCCGCCGGCGCCGCGATGGCGCTCGCCGCCGCCACGCGGCAGGAGCAGGCGCTCGTCGCCGCCTTCTGCGCCCGCGTGGCCCGCAACCGGCGCAATGTGTACCCCGAGCGGCTGCTGCTCGGTCGCCCCGTGTTCCCGCAGGAGGCGATGTACCGGGCGACGGTGCACGACCTCCTCGGCGGCGCGAGCTTCGGTCGCCTGGCCGACGCGCCGCCGGTCCGCATGCTGCAGGCGTACGTCGAGCCGGGGTGGCCCGTCTCGCGCACCGTGGCGCGCGCGTGGTGGGCCTACGCGGCGCGACGGCGCCGCAACCTGCTGCACGGCCCCGACGTCCCGCACCCGGGGCTCGCCGCGGAGGTCGACACCGCGCAGGAGGCGGCCGACGTCGACGATCTCGCCGACCGCGTGCTGCGCTCCTCGGCGAGCCCGCCCGTGACCCGCGTCCAGCGCGTCGCCGGCCGCACCTACTTCGACGGCTGCCTCGTCGATCCCGTGCCGGTGCGGGCGCTCGGCGAGCGGGCGCGGCTCGGCGCGGTGCTCGTGCTGCTCAACCGTCCGCGCCCGCCCGAGGCCCCCGCGGGCGACGTCCGCTACCTCGCCCCGCCTGCGCCCGTGCCTATCCACAAGTGGGACTACGCGAGCCCGGAGCTGATCCGCCGCGCCTTCGACATGGGCCGCAGCGACGGCGAGGCGGCCCGCACCGCGGTCGCGCGGTTCATCGCCGGCGAGCCGGGTCCAGAGTAGCGAGGACGAGGGCCAGCGCGACGCGGCCCAGGTCCGCGAGGGTGAGCGTCACAATCAGCACAGCCCAGATCGAGAGGAATATGATGAGCACCGCCGGGCCGGTGCGCCAGTGGAATCGGCGGCCGATCTGGGCGCACTCCTTGACCCACGCGTCGCCGCGAACGACGGGGCCCTGGCCCGCTTGGGCCCTCCTCTCGTCGCGCCTGCTGGTGATGGCGAGCGTGGCATCGCTAAACTCGCCAGAGTGAATCACATGCGGAGGTCCCCCATCAAGGGGACCGCTCCCGGTCACGGGCAGTCGACGGAGTCGGCGGGGTGCTGCTGCAGCACCGCGTGCAGGGTCGCCTCGATGAGCGCGCTGGCGTCTGCGACCGGCAGCCCGTTGCCGACATGGATGTGGCCGGCGGCGACGTTGTGGGGCGCCTGCTGGTTGTAGGCGAGCCCGTGCAGGGCGAGGAACCCGGACAGGAAGTTGCCGCTCGTCTCCTGATTGACGACCACGTCGGTGAGGGCGAGCGCGCTGGTCGCGTCGACGATCGCGTCGATCGGCAGCTGGCTCGGCAGCGTGTTGCCCTGCCGGTAGGTCGAGATCGCGGCCCACGACCGCGGCTCGATCGTCGCCTCGCTGGGGAAGTGGTCGTCACCATACCCGTCGGACACCCAGTCCATGGCGGGGTCGCCGGGCTTGCCCATGCCATGGCCCCCCTCGAGCGCCTCGATCTCCCAGCCGATCTTTCCGCCGCGGCTGGTCGTCAGGAGGATCACCGGCTGGTAAGTGTCGACCAGCCGCCAGAAGTCCGCCGACGTCGCCTGATAGTCGACCCGCAGATCGTAGTCGGGCGAACCGACCGCGCCGTCGTCGCCGATCTTGTCGTTGCTCGGGTCGCCGTCGGGCGGGAACTCGGGGAAGAACGCGTGGACGTCGTAGCCGTGGCCGCCCCAATCCTCGCCGATCCAGCCGCCCGGGTTCTGCGTCGGGTCGGTGCTCCACGGCCGCAGCATCTCGTTGGTCGGCGGCCAGTAGCCCATCAGCACCACGTTCTTGACGCAGCTGGCCGGGCCGGTGCTCGACGCGTCGCCGGTCGTCTCGTCGCTCGTGGCCCCGCCGGTGCCGCCGGTCGTCGGCTCCGTCGTGGAGGTCGGCGCGGCGGTGCTCGCGTCTCCTCCGGTCGAGGAGGTCCCGGTCCCTCCGCTCGAGCCCGTCGCAGCCGTCGTGGCGTCCCCGCTGTCCTCGACGGGAGGATCCGCCGGAGCACCGCAACCCGCGGCGATGTACAGGGGCAGCGCGACAAGGTGCGCGTGGCGGCCTCGCTTCGGTCCTCGTTTCGGCACGGCGAACATCATCGGCGCATCCTATCCGTTCTCGGCCTGTCGCGGACGACCCGCGCCCGCAGCATCGACGCGGATCGCCGGACTGGGGGAAGCAGCACCCAGGCCCCGCGCTTGCGAGGCCCACGCTTCTTCTATAACCTCGCGTTCATGGGTCTATGTACTATGCATCATCGTGGCGATGCGCTATTTCATCGGCTCGATGATCGCGGGACACATAGCGATCCTCGCGGAGCTCAAGATCCCCACGACGCTCGGACCGGGCGAGCGCTACGATGCGCTCGTAGGCACGACCACGGAGAAGATAAACGCGATCTTCAACGACACGCCGCTCGGCGTGTACTACGCCCGTGCCTACTACAAATTGCCAGAGCCACTTCCTCGACCCCGACGCGAACAACGGCAGTAACCCTCTTAAGTGGCCCGATCCCGGTATCATGGTCTGGCCGGCGCCATGAGCCGCCACGCGCGGATCCCCGCCGCCGACGACCGCTAAACCGGGCACCGAGACCGTGAGTCCATGCTGATCGCAATCACCCGAGAACCGAGCCCGAGCCTCGCGCGCTGCGAGCTCACCTTCCTCGCGCCGCGCTCGATCGACGTCGCGCTCGCGCGCGCGCAGCATCGCAGCTACGTGGCGGCCCTGGTGGCGGCCGGCTGCGAGGTCGTGACCCTGCCAGCCGAGCCTGAGCTCCCCGACGCGGTCTTCGTCGAGGACCCGGCGATCGTCGTCGATGAGCTGGCGATCCTCACCCGACCGGGCGCGCTGTCGCGGCGGGGCGAGGTCGGATCGATCGGTGAGGCGCTCGCGCCCTATCGTGCGCTCGCCCGGCTGGTCGCGCCGGCGACCCTCGACGGCGGCGACGTGCTGCGCATCGGCCGGACGCTGTACGTCGGCCGCACGGCGCGGACCAACCAGGCCGCGGTCGAGCAGCTGCGGGCGCTGCTCGGGCCCCTCGACTACGCGATCGAGGAGGTGCCGGTGGTCGGCTGCCTGCACCTCAAGTCGGCGATCACCGCGATCGGCGACGGCGTGCTGCTGGCCAACCGGGCCATGGTCGACGTCGCTCGCTTCGGCGGGGCGACGATCATCGACGTCGATGCGGACGAGCCGCACGCGGCCAACGCCCTGCGCGTCGGCGCGCGCCTGATCTACCCGAGCTGCTATCCGCGGACCCGGGCCCGCCTCGCCGACTTCGACGTGATCGAGGTCGACGCCTCCGAGGTGATCAAGGCCGAGGGCGCGGTCACCTGCTGCTCCCTCGTCTTCGAGGGCGACGACGAGAGGAGGCGTACTCGCTCGAGCTCTCAGGGGGTCCCCCCGCGATCACCTTCTTGCCATCGACCGGCCGGCGAGCTTCGAGGTCCCCTGCTGGGATGAGCACTCTACAGGCTTTGATCGGCGGTTTGGCGGGCTGTCTCTTCCTCGCGGCGTGCCCGAACGACAAGGAGGACACGAGCACGACGGCAACGACCTAGGGGACCACCGACCAGCCCTTCCTGATGGCGATCGACAGGGAGTTCCGCGTCGATCGCTTCACGGCGCTCACGGGCCCGTGAACGATGTTCGACTGCGACGAACACCGCCCCGCCGCGGCGGCCGAGGCTCAGGATGTCCTCGCCGGGGGCGTCGCGACGAGCGGCGAGCTCCTCACGTCCTCGCCCCGCGGCGCCGCGCCCTCCCCCATTCGCCGCCTCGCACCGTGCCCCGCGCGCTCCCGCGCACACCTGTGGCGCTCGCCACGGATCTGCGCAAGTGACAGCGCGCAGGAGTCGGTGTCCACTGGTGACATATGCCGTCATCCTCGCGCACGGGAGCCGAGCTCGACGCGCCCTCGCCTGGCGACACGGCCACGCTCGGAGCCGACACCCTCGCGGCCCCGGGCGCACCGACGGCCCGGAGCACCCCGCCGACGAAGCATCCGGCCCGTCCACGCACACGCGGCGAGCTGCTCGGTCGCTACCTCCTGCTCGCCGAGCTCGGCGCCGGGGCGATGGGGGTCGTCTGGGCCGCCTACGACCCCGAGCTCGACCGTCGGGTCGCGCTCAAGCTCCTGGTCGGCGGCCACGACTCGGAGCGCCTGCTGCGCGAGGCCCAGGCCCTCGCCCGGCTCGCCCACCCGAACGTCGTCGCGGTGTACGACGCCGGCGAGACCGACGGCGACGTGTGGCTGGCGATGGAGCTGGTCGACGGCGTGACCTTCAAGACATGGCTCAAGAGACAGCCTGTCAGACTCGGCTGGCGAGAGGTCCTCGCGGCCCTGATCCCGGCGGGCCGCGGTGTGGCGGCCGCTCACGCCGCCGGCCTGATCCACCGCGATCTCAAGCCCGACAACATCATGGTCGGCGGCGACGGGCGCACGCGCGTGATGGACTTCGGGCTCGCCCGCGCCGGCGAGACCTTCGGTACGACCGAGCTCGTGCCGAGCGACGACCCGCTGGTCTCGCGCTCGTCGGTGCTCTCCACCGACGTCACGCGCACCGGCGCGCTGCTCGGGACCCCCGCCTATATGGCGCCGGAGCAGCTCAGCGGCCGCGCGCACGAGGGCTCCGACGTCTTCGCGTTCGCCGTCGTGTTGTGGGAGGCGCTCTACGGGCTGCGGCCCTTCGGCGGCGAGACGATCGCCGCCACGGTGCTGGCGATCACGCGGGGCACCTATCAGACGCCGGGGCCGGGGCCCAGGGTCCCGCGCTGGCTCCGTCGCGTGCTCGAGCGCGGCCTGGCCTCGCTGCCGAGCGCGCGCTGGCCCTCGATCAACGCCATGCTCGACGCGCTCGAGCGCGGCCAGGCCCGGGTGACGCGCGTCCGAATCGCCACGGCGCTGCTCGCCACCCTGGCGCTCGTCGGCGCCGGATCCGCGACAGCGGCCCTCGATCGCAGCCAGCGGATCGCCACCTGCGAGGCCGCGGGGGCCGCGATCGAGGCGGTCTGGCCCGGACAGGCGGAGGCGGTCGCGCTCGGCATGACCCGCGCCGGGCTCGGCTTCGCCAGGACCAGCCACGAGAAGATCGTGCCGATGCTCGACGCGTGGGCGCTGAAGTGGCGACAGGAGCGCAGCGCGGCCTGCATCGCCGCCACCGTCGACGACACCCTCGCGCCCGAGCTGGCCGAGCGCGCAGAGACCTGCCTCGAGCTGCAACAGGCGACCGCCACATCGCTGCTCGAGCAGCTCGCCGGCGGCGCTCCGACCGCGCTCAACCAGGCGATCACCGCGACGACCTCGCTGTCGCTCTCACCCTCGTGCGCCGATCGCCGACGGCTCGAGCAGGGGGTGTGGCCGGCGAGCGATCAGCGGGCCAAGGTCCACGAGCTGCGCACCCGCGTGGCGAGGGCCAGCATCCTGCAGCTCATCGGCGACTACGACGGCGGCCTCACCGAGGCGCGGGCGATCCGGGGCGAAGCCGAGGCCCTCGGATGGGCGCCGCTGCTCGCCGAGCTCGACCTCCTGATCGGCCACCTCCTCCAGCGAAAGGGTCAATTCGCCGAGGCCGAGAAGACGCTCCGCGCCGCCTTCTTCGCCGCCGGTCGGGTCCACGCCGATCGCCTCGCCGCGCGCGCCGCCACCGAGTTGACGCTGATCGTCGGGAACGAGCTCCGGCGGCACACCGAGGGCCTCGAGTGGGGCGAGCTCGCGGCGATGTTCCTCGCCCGCGAGGGCGACGAGGAGGAGCTCGAACAGGCGACCCTGCTCGGCTACGTGGCGGCCGTCCGCGACGCCGAGGGCGCCCCGGAGGTCGCCCTCCCGCTGGCCGAACGGGCCCTGGCGATCCAGGAGCGGGTCCTCGGCCCCGAGCACCTCGCCCTCTCGCGCACGCTCAACAACCTCGCGCTGATCCTGCAGTCGCTCGGGCGCAACCAGGAGGCGCGCGCCATGCTCGAGCGCACGCTGGCGATCCGCGAGACCACCCAGGGCGCCGACCACCCCGACCTCGCGCTGCCGCTCAACAACCTCGCGCTCGCGATCATGAAGACCGGGGACGACGCGACGGCCCTGCCGATCTTCGAGCGCGCGATCGCCCTCCACGAGGCCAACCGCGACGGCGACAACCCCCGGATCGCCAGCGCCCTCAACAACATCGCCATGCTGTACGCCAGGCGCGAAGAGCTCGACAAGGCGATCGAGTTCGGCGAGCGGGCCCTCGAGATCCGCGAGCGCACCCTCGGCCCGGAGCACCCGCTGGTCGCCTCCTCGCTCAACAACCTCGCCATCGCCCACGCGAATCGTGGCGCGCCCGACCGGGCCCTCGAGCTCCACCAGCGGGCCCTGAAGATCCGCGAATCCAAGCTCGGGCCCGATCATCCGGACGTCGCGCGCTCCTTGACCAACATCGGCGAGATCCATGATAGACAGGGGCGCACGAGGCTGGCCCTCCCGCTCCTCGAGCGCGCGCTCGAGATCCGCACCGCGAAGGAGGTCGCCCCCCAGGACCTCGCATACACCCGCTTCGCCCTCGCGCAGGCCCTGGACCACAGCGGCGAGCGCGAGCGCGCGGGGCAGCTCGCGCGCGCCGCCGCCGAGGCATACCGTAGAGCCGCAGACGAGCGGGCCGCCGAGGTCGACGAGTGGCTAGCGATCTTCGACCGCACCGCCGGCCAGCGGTCAAAGCGCCGAAAGTAGATAGATACTCGCGCGCGGCTGCGCCACGGTTCCCCGGGGAGAGCGGCCGACCGGCCTTGACGCTGAAGATGCCGGCATGTGACCGGCGCGGCACCGTCCATACGTAGGGTGCTGCGCAGGAGACCCTCGCATGCAGCTCGTCATCGGCCCTGTCCTCCGCTTCCTCGGCGCCGATCCGCAGGCCAAGACCTGGCGGGTGTCGGTCCTCTTCGTGATCGAAGGCGAGGGCAACCCGGCCCTCTCCTGGTCCACGGGCGCGCAGGCCCCCATCCAGGCCCAGGCGCGAGAGATCGCCGCGCATTGCGGTCGCCGCGTCGTCGTCTTCGAGATCGCCGCGCCGCGCGACGACCTCGCATCGGCCGTCGAATACGGCCTCGGCTGCGCGCCGCAGACCTGGCGCTTCGTGGTGCCTGCTCGCGGCGAGCGGCCGCGCATGGCATACGCGTCGTGCAACGGCTTCTCGAGCCTCAAGGCGATGAAGTCGATCGACGACAAGTACGCGCTATGGCGCGAGCTCCTCGGCCGCCACAGCGCCGCCCCCTATCACCTGATGCTGCACGGCGGCGATCAGGTCTACGCCGATCCGATGTGGGAGTCGCTCCCGGAGCTCGAGGCGTGGAACGAGTCCAAGTCGATACTCGCCGATTACCTGCCGATGGAGCCCGAGCTCGCCGCCAGGGTCGAAGGATTCTACTTCGACCTCTACCTCCGTCGCTGGGCCCAGCCCGAGCTCGCCGCCGCGCTGGCGAGCGTGCCCGGCGTGATGATGTGGGATGACCACGACATCTTCGACGGTTGGGGCTCGTACCCGCCGGTCCGTCAGGCCTCGCCGGTCTTCCAGGGGATCTTCGCCAGCGCGCGGCGATGGTTTCGCGTCTTCCAGCTCCACCTCGGCGAGCTCGCGCCCCCCGAGTTCCTCGCGCCGGCCTGCGGGCTCACCCACGCCTATCGCATCGACGATCTCGCGCTCCTCGTCCTCGACCTCCGCTCCGAGCGCTGCGCCAGCCACGTCATGAGCCCGGCGAGCTGGGACGCCGCATTCACCTGGCTCGAAGGACAGGAAGGTCTCCGCCACGTCCTCATGATGACCAGCATCCCGCTGGTCTACTCCGACCTGGACGCCGTCCAGGACCTCCTGGGGTACCTCCCGGGCCAGCAGGAGCTCGAGGACGACCTCCGCGACCACTGGTACTCCCGCGCCCACCAGGGCGAGCGCCTCCGCCTCATCCACCGCCTCCTCGACCTCTCGCGCGACCGGCGGGCTCGGGTCACCATTCTCTCCGGCGACGTCCACGTCGCCGGGCTCGGCCTCCTCGAGGGCACGCGCCCCGGCGACGACGGTATCACCATCGCCCAGCTGATCTCGTCGGGCATCGTCCACCCGCCGCCGCCGGCGATCGTCGCCCTCGCGCTCGGCAATCTGATGACCGAGCTCGGCGAGCTCGACCGCGGGATCACGGCCTCGATGCAGGCCCTCCCGGGGACCCGCCGACGCTTCCTCTGCGCCCGCAATTGGCTGAGCATCGAGCCCGACGCCGCCGCCTCCTGGGAGCAGCGCCGGCGCCTCTGGGTGCACTGGCACGTCGAGGGCGCGAGCGAACCCTACACAATGGTCCTGCACCCGGTCCCCGGGTGATCGCCTGTCCTCGCCGACACGGGGATGACGGCGACGCCGGGGAATCCAACGTCGAGAACATCACAGCCAGGCGACAACGACACATGATCTATCGCGGCCGGGCGCCAGCGCACCGACGCCAGACAGAGACCTGAATGTGACTTGCTGCGCTTGGTTCGGCGTGGCAGCTTTCGGCCCTCGATGACACCCGATCGCAAGTACAGACGCCTCGCGGTGATCGGTCACGGCGGCATGGCCGACGTGCACCTCGTGGTCGCACGCGGTGTCGGCGACTTCCGCAAGCTGCTCGTGCTCAAGGAGCTGCGGCCCGGCTTCGCCGACAGCGCAGAGCACCGCGCGATGTTCCTGCACGAGGCCCGCATCGCCGCCCGCATGGCCCATGAGAACGTGGTCCAGACCTACGCGATCGACGAGAGCGGCGGCCGCCCGTGCATGACGATGGAGTTCCTCGATGGCCAGCCGCTCAATCGCGTGCTCCGTCGCCTCGCGCAGGACGGCCTGCCGCTGCATCTCCACCTGTGGGTGCTCGCCGAGGTGCTGGCGGGTCTGCACCACGCGCATGAGCTGTGCGACTACGACGGGCGTCCGCTCGTGCTGGTCCACCGCGACGCGACGCCGCACAACGTGGTCGTGACCTACGCCGGTCAAGTGAAGCTGGTCGACTTCGGCATCGCGCACGCGGCCGGGGACGAGGACGGGGACGGGGACGGGGACCGCACCGCGCTCGTGACCTTCAAGGGCAAGGCCTCCTATGCGGCGCCGGAGCAGGCGCGCGGCGAGGCGGTCGACCGCCGCACCGACATCTTCGCGGTCGGGGTGATGTTGTGGGAGGCGCTCGCGCAGCGGCGGATGTGGCCGGGCCTCGGCGAGGCGACGATCGTCCAGCGCCTGCGGGAGGCCGATATCCCCGCATTGCCGGAGTCGACGCCCGGCGGGCCCGAGCTGCGGGCGCTGTGCCAGCGAGCGCTCGCGCCGGATCCCGCGGATCGCCCGGCGACCGCGTCCGAGTTCGCCGAGGCGCTGACCCGCTCCATCCCCGGCCCGCGGCCGTCGCGGCGGGAGCTCGGCTCGCTGGTGTCACAGGCGTTCGTCACGGAGCGCGAGGCGCTGCGCCAGCTGCTCGCGCGCCAGCTGCGAAGCGCGCCGGCATTCGACGCCGATGAGGCGCCCGTGCTGGACCTCTCGCTGCTCACCGGCTCGGGCAGCCACATCGAGGCGGCCCACCACCCCGACGAACCGACGCGCCCCGACGGCCTTCCGACCGGCGCGAACCCGCCAACGGCCCGGGACGAGACGAGGGTGGACCCCGACCGCCGACCCCGCAGCGGCGACAGCAGGCGTCTGATGCTCGGCCTGCTGGCCTGCGCAATTCTCAGCGTGGCCGCCGTCGGGCTGCTGTGGTCATACACGGAGCCCGCGGGGCCGACTGCCCCTCACGTCGATAGCTCCGCCGCGGCGCCCGACTGCGCGCGCGCCGACAAGCCGGAGGTCGAGCTGTCCGGCGAGATCGAGGGCGCCGCCCGCTTGACCTGCGACAAGCGATATCGCCTCAGCTTCATGACCTTCGTGCGGCCTGGCGCGACCCTGACGATCGACCCCGGCACGACGATCGTCGGCGACCGCGACAGCCTCGGCGTGCTGGTCGTCCAGCCGGGGGCGCGGATCATCGCCGAGGGCACGCCCGACCGGCCGATCGTGTTCACCAGCGCCGCCCCGCCGCACGAGCGCCGCGCGGGCGACTGGGGCGGCCTGCTGCTCCTCGGCCGCGCGCCGACCAACCTGCGCGACGCCGGGGGCCGACCAATGCGCGGCAAGGTCGAGGGGATCGCCCGCGGCGGCGAGTACGGCGGCGACGACCCGGACGACAGCAGCGGCGTGCTCCGCCACGTGCGCGTCGAATACAGCGGCACGCTGCTCGGGCCCAACAACGAGATCAACGGCGTGACGCTCGCCGGGGTCGGCCGCGGCACGGTGTTCGACCACGTGCAGGTCCGCCACACCGGCGACGACTGCTTCGAGTTCTTCGGCGGCACCGTCGACGGCCACCACCTGCTGTGCCAGGACCCCGGCGACGACGGCTTCGACTGGGACCTCGGCTACACCGGGCGCCTGCAGTTCCTGCTGATGCGCGGCGGCGGGCCGACAGAGGACAGCGCCCATGGCCTCGAGGGCGACAACGATCCCGGCGGCAGCGGCCACCTGCCGGTGAGCGCGCCGAAGATCTACAACGCCACGCTGTGCGGTCGCGGGCGCCCGCTGGCGCGCGAGCACATCGGCGTGGTCGTGCGTCACGGCTCGCAGGCGGAGCTCGGCAACCTGATCGTCGCTGGCTTCGACGCTGCGATCGACCTCCGCGATCCGGGCACATCACTGACATTGCGCGGCGCCCTGGGCTTCGCGCTGGCCTCGGGCGTCGCCCAGGCCGAGGCGCCGCGCGGGCCCGTGGCCGACGACGACGACGGGCTCGACGAGGTCGAACGCTTCGCGCCGGCGTTGACGATCCGCGACCCGGGCATCCCCGGCTGCACCGACCCCGCGAGCACCGCGCTGGGCCCCTCGATCGCGCTCACGAACGAGGCGGTACGTCCGCCGAGCGACGGCTTCTTCGCCCCGGACGCGGTCTTCCTCGGCGCGGTACGCGACGACGCCGACACCTGGGCGACCGCGTCGTGGACCCGCTGGGACTAGTGTTGGTGCTGTCATATCCTCGGTGCAGGGCCAGTGCGGGTCCCGCCCGACCGCGCCCGCACCGGCACGTGCGACGATGTCCGCGCTGCCCGCCTGCGGGCCGGTGGACGGATCGGCTTCGAGGTCCGCGCCCGCTGGCCGCCATCGGGCGGCCCCGCCGCTGCGACCCCCGCGCCCGGGCGACGTCGCAAGACCTGGGCCAGGACGCACGCGCCGCCGGCATCCGCGGTCTACGGGCCCGACAATGTCGGTCACCGTAGCGCCATGCCATCGATCGTCGACGCGATGCTCGCAGATCTCTGCCGCGACCCGCGCGCGGCCCTCAACCGGCGCCCGGCCAAGCGCGACCGCGACGGCCGCGAGCTCGAGCGCGAGTCCGTGTTCTCCGCCCTCGACATCCGCCGCGGCCGGCACATCAGCGGCCGCGCCCCGATCCGCAAGACCCTGACCAGACCCGGCCTGGCGACCCGCCCGGGCGACACCTTGCCCGGCGCCCGCGTCGAGGACCTCGTCGACCAGGTCGAGCACCGCAGCCTCGCCGCCATCGAGGACGCCGACCTGCGCACCGCCACCCTCGCCGAGTCGCCCTGGTCCGACGACTACTGGCCGGTCTACCTCGGCGGCCTCGGCCAGCGCTACGCCGACCGCAAGTTCCCGCTCTCCGCCGACTGGCAGAAGAACCACACCTATATCCAGAACCACCCCGTCCGCGACATCCTCGCCTCCGACGACCCCACCGCGATCGGCCGCCTCTCTCCCGCCGAGAAGTACGACCTCCTCGTCGGCGACCCACGCATGAGCCTCACCTCCAGCATGTGGGCCGAGGGCCAGCGCCATCACGACCGCGACCGCGAGGTCGAGGTCTGGATGGGCATCGGCCACGGCTGGGCCGCCGCCTCGTGCGCCCTCCCCCGCCCGCTCCACATGGTCGAGGCCCTGGCCGCCGACGGCCGCGCCCTCCGCTTCTATCCCGCCGACATCAAGGCCCTCGCCTCCCTGCTGTGGGCCCGCACCGCCACCCCCTCGCGCTTCGTCGGCGGACGCTGCGAGGCCGCGCCACTCACCGACGCCAGCGGCACCAACCCTGACACCTTCCACCTCGCGCTCGTCAACCAGCTCGGCGTCGCAAGGCGCAGCCTCATCATCGACGCCACCCACGACTACGAGGTCTGGAATCAGCCGGTCCACGCCTACCGCTACGAGCTCTTCAACCCCCAGAGCCTGCGCCACGCGCCGACCCTCGCCGGCGCCCGCGCGCCGGTCCGCGAGTTCGACCGCGACCACTTCTGCAGCCACCGCGGGCCGCACACCGCCGCGGTCGTCGGCGTGATGATGGAGGTCACCTACGTCCGCCCCAGCATCCCGACCCACGCCGGCCAGGACGACCCCTCGCGCGACCAGCTCCGCTCGGTCCGCTATCTATACGACCTCGAGCTGGACGTCGCGGGCGCCATCATCGGCGGCGAGTGGTACACCAACAAGCACCCTGACTTCCTGTGGATGCCCGCCCCGGAGGCCCGCGCCTGCACCCCGGCCGACGCCCTCGTCGACGACACCTGGCCCCGCGATCGCCCCCTCCCCGAGTCCTGGCGGGGCCTCGCCTGGCACAGCTCGGCCGGCGCCAACCCCTGCCCGCTCGCCGCGATCGTCGAGGCCCTGATCGAGCGCGCCCGGACCTGAGCCCATCCCGCCACGAGCCCCGGTCGCCATCATGGGCCGCGCTTGCGACCTGCCCTGAACATCCTTTTCTGTGAAGCCAACAAAACCGTTGGCAACATATCCGCTGGCAAACAATCAGCGCACTCACCGCATCACCCGCGCAGCGCCGCAACCAGCCGCCAACCCGCCGCCACCCCGACCGCCGCGATCCCCGCGAACACCGTGAGCAGGCCCGGGTGCCCGAGCTGCGCCAGCAGCACGGCCCCGGCCGCCAGCACGTCGAGCTTGAGCGTGAAGAAGCCGAGCACCGGGCTCGCCGGGGCCCACCAGTGCGACGCGTGCATCCGCAGCCCGGGTGCCTGCAGCGCGGGGTCGAGGCGGAGCTGCCACATCCACTCGAAGATCGAGTGCAGCGCCAGATGGGCGGACAGCAGCACCCCGAGCCCGAGCGCCAGCCACCACGCCCACCGGGCCCACCTGCGCCACTGCCCCGCGCGCTCGAGCGCGGCCGCGAAGCCCAGCATCGCCAGCGGGATCACCGGCACGAGGTGCCGCGGCCCCAGACCCCAGCCCCCGTACCAGTCGCTGCGCGTCGAGATCGCCAGCCAGCGCAGCAGCATCGCCCCCGCCGCGAACAGGAACACCGCCGGCAGCCGGCGCCGCAGCGCCCCGAAGCCGAGCAGCCCCAGCGCCGCCGCCGGCGAGTACAGCAGGAAGCTGCGCCCCGGCGCCACCAGCTGCGCCGCCATCCCCTCCCACGGCGCCACGAACTCGCTGTAGTGCCCGAAGCGCCCGGTCTCCAGCGGGTCGCCGAAGCGCAGCCACTGCCCGAGCAGCAGCAAGCCCGCCCCGAGCCCCAGCATCGCCAACATCCCCGCCATCCCCGCGCGCCGGCGCCCCGCCAGCGCATAGCCGATCAGGCACGGCACGAACACCACGTTGAGCGCGTGCACGTGCACCGAGAAGCCCGCGATCGCCCCCGCCAGCCACAGCCACCGCGCGCCCCGCCCGGCCTGCCGCAGGGTCACGCAATACGCCGCCGCGAGCAGGCACAGCCCGCTCAGCGGCTCGCTGAGGAAGGTCCGGCTGTACGCCCACGCCGAGGTCGCGAACGCGAACGCCAGCCCGGTCACCAGCGCCGTGCGCCGCAGGAAGCCGAGCGCCAGCAGCCACCGCGCCAGCAGCCACGCGCTCGCCGCGGTCACGAAGCAGTTGGTCAGGCTGACGACCAGCCGCGTCCAGTCCGCCCGGTGCGCCCGGCGATGAAACACGAAGTGGTCGGAGCGCACCGCGTGCGACCAGGCCTCGGGCACCCCGACGCTCGCGCTCGCCAGCGCGTAGGCCGGCAACGCCACGATCGACAGCCCATGCCCGAAGAAGCCGTAACGCTGCCCCGCGGGCCCTGGCGCCCAGCCGAAGCTCCCGCTCGGCCGCCCCTTCGGCTCCCCCGTGTGCTTCGGGATCCCCGGAATATCGAGATCTCCATCATCCCACAGGCTCGCCGTGGTCTGGTACACGATCTCGTCGTCCGGGAACTGGATCCTCCCCGGCGCGGTCCACAGATACACCGCCGCCGCGAGCACACCCAGCGCGGCCGCTCCGGAGCCCCCGCGCAGCACCAACTTCAACCGCGCTGGCTCAGCCGCCAGTGCCCGAACCGCCGACCTCGCACAGCTGCGTGTCGAAGGTGCAAGTCACCGGGTCGCACTGCAGCGTGCCACCCGCGTTGCCCAGCGCCTCGCAGGTGAAACCGTTCAGGTTGGCACCGTCGCACTGCTCGTTGCCGTTGATGGCACCGTCGCCGCAACCGACCGGGTTACCCGTCGTCCCGGCGCCCGTCGTGTTGTCACCCGTCGTCGTCGTCCCCGGCGACCCCGTCGTCGGATCGCCCGTCGTCGGGCTGCTGGTCGTCGTTCCCGGCTCGCCCGTGCTGACGTCGCCCGTGCTCGCCGGACCCTCGCTCGTCCCCACGCTCGTGCCCGCCACCGTGGTGCCGCCGCTGCCGCTGCTGCTGTCCCCGACCGACGCCTGCGACGCCGACTGCGAACCCGACAGACTGCTGCCCTCTTCTTCCTCGCCGCAGGCCACGCCGACCAGCGCCAGGACAGAGACGGTTGCAACTACACGCAGGGGGCGCAGATACGTCATATCGCCCTTTTCCCTCCGCGCTCGCCCAGCGTCAAGCAAAAAGCCGCGCGACCCCGAGAGGACCATCACGGCCCCGCTGACCACCTCGCTGACCACCTCCTGACCACCTCCTTGACCAGCTCCTGACCACCTCCTTGACCACCTCCTTGATCACCTCCTGACCTCGCCGACCTTTGGACTTGCAAGGAACGCGGGTCACAGGGACCTTTGCCATGGCCTTGCCGAACACGACCCCGACACCTGCCCCCCGCGGCCCGCAAGCGGAGGCCCACACCTGGCGCGAGAGTCTGCAGCAGGTCTGCGCCGCCGTGGTCTCGGTCCGCATCGACGCGACCCGCCCCTTCGACACCGAATGGAACGGCACGTCCCAGGCGACCGCCTTCGTCATCGACGCCGAGCGAGGGATCTTGCTCAGCAACCGCCACGTCGTCCACCCCGGACCGATCGTCGCCGAGGCCGTCTTCCTCAACCACGAGGAGGTCCCCCTACGGCCCCTCTATCGCGACCCGATCCACGACTTCGGCTTCTTCCAGTACGACCCCGCCGCCCTCCGCTTCATGCAGCCGACGGCCCTGCGCCTCGCCCCCGAGCACGCCCGCGTCGGCACCGAGATCCGCGTCGTCGGCAACGACGCCGGCGAGAAGCTCTCCATCCTCGCCGGCACCCTCGCCCGCCTCGACCGACCCGCTCCCTTCTACGGCGTCCATCGCTACAACGACTTCAACACCTTCTACATCCAGGCCGCCTCCGGCACCTCCGGCGGCTCCTCCGGCTCCCCCGTCGTCGACATCCACGGCCACGTCGTCGCCCTCAACGCCGGCAGCCGCAGCCAGGCCGCCTCGAGCTTCTTCCTCCCCCTCGACCGGGTCGTGCGCGCGTTCGAGCGCGTCCGCGCCGGCCTCCCGGTGCCCCGCGGCACCCTGACCACGACCTTCACCTATACCCCCTACGACGAGCTGCGCCGCCTCGGCCTGCGCCCGGAGAGCGAGCAGTCCGCCCGCGACGCCGACCTCGACGCCACCGGCCTCCTCATCGTCGAGAAGCGGCTCCCCGGCGGCGTCACCGAGGGCCTGCTCGAGCCCGGCGACATCCTCCTGCGCGTCGACGGCCAGCGCATCGCCAGCTTCGTCCCGCTCGCCGAGATCCTCGACGAGCGCGTGGGCCAACGCGTCGACCTCGAGATCGAACGCGGCGGCGAGGCCCTGCGCGTCTCCCCCCTCGTCCAGGACCTCCACGCGATCACCCCGAGCAGCTTCCTCGAGGTCGGCGGCGGCGTGCTCCACGACCTCTCCTACCAGCGCGCCCGCAACCCCCAGGTCCCCCTGCGCGGCGTCTACATCGCCAACGCCGGCTATCTGCTCTCCCCCCTCGAGCTCGAGCGCGGCGCCGTGCTCCTGGCCATCGCCGGCCAGCCCACCCCCGACCTCGCCACCGCCGAGGCCATCCTCGCCGCCCTGCCCGGCGGCGCCAAGGTCCCGGTCCGCTACTACGACCTCGAGGCCCCGACCCGCGAGCGCGTCGCCGTCATCACCATGGACCGCCGCTGGTTCGGCATGGGTCGCCGGGCCCGCAACGACGCCACCGGCCTGTGGCCCACCACGCCCCAGCCCGAAGCGCCGCCCCCGACCGCCCCCGAGCCGACCACCACGACCTTCCCCCGCAGCGACGACCCGAGGATCCAGCGGCTCGTGCCCTCCCTGGTCACCGTCGACGTCGCTATCCCCTACAAGATCGACGGCGTCCACAACATCCGCTTCCGCGGCGCCGGCCTCGTCGTCTCCGCCGAGCGCGGCCTCGTCGTCGCCGACCGCAACACCCTCCCGGTCCCCCTCGCCGACGTCCGCCTCACCTTCGCCGGCGGCGTCGAGATCCCCGCCGAGATCCTCTTCCTCCACCCCCATCACAACTACGGCGTCCTCCGCTACGACCCCGCCCTCCTCGGCGACACCCTCGTCCGCAGCGCCGACCTCCACCCCGCCTCCCTCGCCCCCGGCGACCCCGTCAGCGTCATCGCCCTCAAGCACAACCACCGCGTCTTCCGCCACGCCACCGAGATCGCCGCCGTCGAACCCGTCGACCTCCCACTCCCACGACCCCCGCGCTTCCGCGCCATGAACCTCGAGCGCGTCGCCGTCGCCGCCGCCGTCGAATCCATCGGCGGCGCACTCACCGACCCCGACGGCCGCGTCCTCGCCCTCTGGGCCCACTTCTCGTTCCAGGACAACAAAGACCACCGCAGCAGCGAATTCGGCATCCCCATCGAGCTCCTCTCCGACATCGTCGCCGCCCTCCAGGCCGGCCAGGAGCCCGTCTTCTGGGACCTCGGCGTCGAATTCGGCCTCATCTCCCTCGCCGAGGCGAGAAACCACGGCCTCTCCCCCGCCGCCGCCGCCCGCCTCGAGGCCCACGACCCGGTCCGTCGCCAGGTCCTCATGGTCCAGCGCACCTCACCCGCCGCCCCCGGCTGGCGCGCCGGCGACCTCCTGCTCGCCGGAGCGCCGCAGCTGTCCTCGGGGACAGCCGAGCCGACGCCGATGACCACCATCCGCGAGGTCGAGCGCGCCGCCGCGGCCGGCCAGCTGCAGGTCACCGTCCTGCGCGACGGCCACGAGCAGGCGCTCGTCGTCGCCGCCACGCCCCACCGCGGATGCGGCACCGAGCGCCTGGTCCACTGGGCCGGCGCGCTCCTCCAGCCGCCCCACCACGCCGCCCAGATCCAGCGCAACCTGGCCCCCGAGGGCGTCTATATCTCCCTCTACTGGTACGGCTCGCCCGCCAGCCGCTCGCGCCTGCGGGCCGCCCGGCGCATCGTCGCCGTCGACGGTAAGCCCACCCCCGACCTCGAGGCCTTCCTCGCCGCCGTCGCCGGCAAGCCGAGCCGCGCCTCGGTCCGCCTCAAGACCGTCGACCTCGACGACAAGGTCGAGCTCATCACCCTCCGCCTCGACCTCGACTACTTCCCGACCTATGAGCTGCGCCTCACTCCCGAGGGCTGGGTCCGCATCGAACACTGAGACCCCGAGACCTCGACGCCGCACCAGGCGCCCGCCGCCGACGACCTTCAAACGCGACGCCGCCGACGCACCAGGCGCCCGCCGCCGCCGACCTTCAAACGCGACGACGACGACGCACCAGGCGCCCGCCGCCGCCGACCTTCAAACGCGACGACGACGACGCACCAGGAGCGCGCCGCCGACGACCAGCAACCAGCCCGGCGCGGGCGTCGGCGCGGCGTCGCGGCACCCGCAGCCGCTGTCCCCCTCCGCGGGGGTGGTGTCCGCCGAGTCGGCATCGACGCCGCTGCTACCGCCGCCCTCGCTGCCGCCTTCGCTGCCGCCGCCCCCGCCGCTCTCGCTCCCGCCGCTCTCGCTCCCGTCGCTGCCTGCGCTGGTGGTCGGCTCATCGCCGGTCTCCGAGGCCGGCGGCTCCTGGTCGACGTAGATCTTCGCCTCCGCGAAGCCGATGTTGCCGTCGTGGTCGATCGCCTCGACGCGGATCGTGTACGCGCCCTTGGGCGGCGCCGGGAAGTCCCACACCTTCTCGCCCGCGTACGCCTGCTGCTCCTGCTTCAGCTCCGGCACCTGCAGCACCCAGCCGTAGCCCTCGAAGTTGTCGCTGACCTCGACCTCGATGTGCAGCATGTCGCCCGCGCTCATCTGCTGGCCGTCCATCGGCGACAGCATCTTCACCACCGGCGCCTCGGTGTCCGGCGAGTTGACCCCGAAGTACGCCGTCAGCTCCGCCACGTCGTTCTGCGTCTGGTTGTCGGGACAGAACTTGACGTGCACGTACTTGCAGCCGATGCCACCGGTCGCGTCGTTGAAGGGCGTGCAGGTGTCCGCCCACACCTTGTTCCCCAGCGTCGCGTACGGGAACATGATGTTGTTCTCGCCGTCGATGTGGTCGAGGCCGAACGAGTGCGCCGCCTCCTGCAGCGCCGTCGTACCGAGCACGCCGGCGTTGTTGCTCTCCTCCGTGAAGGCGAAGGTGGTGTCGCGCAGCCACTGGTCGCCGCAGTCGAGGTTGCAAGACACCCCGAGGATGCCGGGACCGAAGCCGATCGCGCTCGGCTTGCCGCCCATCATCACCTGGCTGTACGGCAGGTGCTTGGGCGGCGTCTTCTCGTAGGCGACGCGCAGGCCGAAGGGCTCCGCCGCGTCCTTGAAGATCTGGATCACCGCCAGCGCCTTCTGCTCGCTGCCGCCGTACGCGGGATAGTCGACCTTGTTCTGGGGCCCGCCCAGACACGGCGACTGCCCCTCCGACGCGATCTTGCCGCCCGAGAGCGGGCCGCCGAAGAAGTTGAGGAAGATCGTCGAGCGGTGCGGCGGCTCGTCCCACGCGCCCACCGGCAGACCCGGCGGCACCGACAGCTCGCCCTCCGCGACCGCCTTCGGCATCACCACGTCGCCGCTCAACACCAGGCCCTGCTCCTCGAGGTTCGCCTCGAGCGCGAGCCGCCGCCGCTCGAGCTCCTCCGCGCTCGGCTCCGGCGTCTCCGGGACGACCCGCCCGAACAGCGTGCGCGGCTGCTCCGGCGCGGCATCGGCCGAGGGCGCAAAAGCAAGCAGAGCAGGGACAATGGCGAAGTAAGCGTGGGATCGAGCCATGGGAGGTCCGATCTCACCGTATCACAGGTCAGCCCAGCATCGGGACACCAACACCCCGCGCAGGTCTCGCGCAAGTCTCGCGCAATGGCCACACCGGGAGACCCCCACACCGGGATCACCACCGGGTCATCTGCCCCCTGTCCCCTGTCGTCTGCCCCCTGTCGTCTGCCCCTGTCGTCTGCCCCTGTCGTCTGCCCCTGTCGTCTGCCCCTGTCGCAGCGCGCCGAACACCCGCGCAAACGGACAAACGCCCCGTTGACAGGAATTTGCCGCCATCCGTAGAGTGTCGGCCATGGTGGAAGCTCCAGGCACACTCACGCAGGCGATCGCCATCTGGTCGACGGGACTGCTGCTCGCGACCGGCTGCTACCAGGGGGCCGACGCCGACGCCGACGCCGGCAGCACCGGAAGCGCCAGCAACCCCGGCACCGACGCCGGCGAGTCCGATGCCACGGGCGACCCCACCGACACCGGCGACACCGACGGCGTCCCGGAGGCGCTCCCGCAGACGTCCCGCTACCCGCGGCTCAGCCACGTGCAGTGGGAGAACACGGTCCAGGACCTGTTCTTCTTGCCGGCGCCGACCGGCTTCAGCAAGCTCTTCATCGGCGACCCGATCTCGGGCGGCTTCGACAACAACAGCGAGGCCCTGAAGGTCGGCGCCACCCTGTGGACCGACTACCAGCGCGGCGCCGAGCTGGTCGCCGAGCTGGTGACCAGCGACCCGGCCCTGCTCGCCAAGGTCGCCCCACCGATCGACGGCGACAGCGACACCCAGGCCCGGGCCTTCATCACCACCTTCGGCCGCCGCGCCTACCGACGCCCGCTCAGCGCCGACGAGCTCACCCGCCACCTCGAGATCTTCAACCTCGGCGTCGCCACCCCCGGCGAGCTCGACGCCTTCCCCGCCGGCATCCGCCTCGTCGTCCAGTCGATGCTGCAGTCGCCCTTCTTCCTCTACCGCGTCGAGGCCACCGAGACCGCGGACGACAGCGGCAAGATCCGCCTGTCCGCCCACGAGATCGCCAGCAAGCTCTCCTACATGCTGTGGAACACCATGCCGGACGACGAGCTCTTCGCCGCCGCCGACGCCGACACCCTCGCCGACGCCGCGGGCGTCGCCGCACAGGCCACCCGCATGCTCGCTGACCCGCGCGCCCACGACATGGTCGCCGCCTTCCACTATCAGCTGCTCGCCGTCGACCACTACAGCGACATCTACAAGGACCCGGTCAAGTTCCCCGGCTTCGACCCGGCGATGAACGCCATGATGGCCCAGGAGACCATGATGTTCATCGAGGACGTCGTCTTCAAGCAAAACGGCGACCTCGCGGCCCTGCTGACCGCCCCCTACACCTTCGTCAACGCCGCCCTCGCCCCGCTCTACGGGGTCGAGGGCCAGTTCGACGACACCTTCGTCAAGGTCGACCTCGACCCGACCCAGCGCGCCGGCGTGCTCACGCAGATCGGCTTCCTCGCCAGCAACGCCGGCGCCTTCGAGAACGACCCGATCCACCGCGGCGTGTTCATGAACCTGCAGCTGCTGTGCACGGGCCTGCCGCCGCCGCCCAACATGGTCCCGCCGCTGCCGCCCCCGGTCGACGGCGAGACCCTGCGCGAGCGCATCACCCGGCACACCGGCAAGGGCACCTGCGGCGAGGGCTGCCACGGCTCCCTCATCAACCCGATCGGCTTCGCCTTCGAGCACTACGACCCGCTCGGCCGCTGGCAGACCATGGACGCCGGCAAGCCCGTGAACGCCGCCGACGAGTTCCTGCTCGGCGGCGCGCTCCAGCCCTACGACGGCGCCGTCGAGCTCGCGCAGCTGATGGCCGACAGCGACGAGGCCCACCGCTGCTACGTCGGCCACCTGCTCGAGTACGGCTACGCCCGCACCCCCCAGAAGGCCGACGCCGCGCTGATCAGCCGCATCGCCGACGGCTCGCGCGACGGCACCCACTCCATCAAGCAGATCATCCTCGAGCTGACCCAGAGCGACGCCTTCCTCTACAGGGCTCCGGTGGCACCATGACGACGACCAGCACCCCGAACCGCAAGCCCCGCGTCACCCGCCGCGGCTTCCTCTACGGCCTCGGCGGCACCGCCCTCGCACTGCCCTTCCTCGAGGGCCTGCGACCGCGCAAGGCCGGCGCCGCCGACCCCGACCGGCCCCGCTTCGCCGTCTTCGTCCGCCAGGCCAACGGCTGCTGCCAGGCCGAGGGTGACGAGCCCGAGAGGTTCTGGCCGCACGAGCTCGGCCCCGTCACCCAGGCCTCGCTCACCACCACCGACGCCGACCGGGCCGTCAGCGAGCTCGCCGAGTTCGCCGACAAGCTGCTGCTCGTCCGCGGCACCCGCTTCGCCTTCCCGGGCAACGGCTGCGGCCACTCCGGCGGCGGCAACCAGGTGTTGACCGCCCACAAGGTCTCCGACGACCCGATGGGCAACAAGTCGCTGGCGATGGGCGAGTCGGTCGACAACCGCATCGCGCGCGAGCTCAACCGCCCGGCCCAGCCCGAGCCGCTGACGCTCTACGCCGGGGCGATGGGCGGCTACATCAACGAGGTGCTGTCGTACCGCGGCCCGAAGGACCTGCGCCCGGCCGACCGCAACCCGTGGAGCGTCTACACCAAGATGGTGGGCATCACCGAGCTCCCCGAGGAGATCATCAAGCAGATCAAGGCCCGCCGGACCAGCGTCAACGACCTCGTCCGCGAGCAGATGATGTCGCTGATGGCCTCGCCCAAGCTGAGCTCCGACGATCAGGATCGCTTGCAGCTGCACTTCGACGCGATCCGCGACATCGAGGTCGAGCTCGCCTGCCAGCTCCCGCCGCAGGCCGAGCTCGACGAGATGGCCGCGCAGATGGACTACAGCGGCCAGGACGACCGCATGCAGATCATCGTCAAGATGCAGATGAACCTGATCGCGCTCGCCTTCGCCTGCGACTACGCCCGCGCCGCGACCCTCCAGATCGGCGACGGCAACGACGGCACCGAGTACCTGATCGACGGCGTCAAGTTCCCGCGCTACCACCAGATCTCCCACCGGATCTACAGCGACGGCGCCGAGGGCGACCCGATCCCCGACGCCCTCGGCAAGCACCACCGCATCGACCGCGAGCACGGCAAGATGTTCGCCCACCTGCTGCAGCGCCTCTCGATGTACACCACCGATGTCGGCACCATCCTCGACGACTCCGTCGCCGTTTGGTGCAACGACCTCGCCACCGGCGTCGGCCACAGCTACAACAACATCCCCTGGGTCTGCGCCGGCAGCTGCGGCGGCTTCCTCAAGACCGGCCTCTACGTCGACGCCGGCGGCGTCGACCACAACAAGTTCCACAACACGATCCTCAGCGCCGTCGGCCTCACGAACATCGAGGGCGGCCCCGTCGACGACTTCGGCGACCCCGGCCTCGAGCCCGGTGTGATCGACGCGATGATCGCCGTCTGAGCCCGCGACGGCTCCGACCCGCCGCGCGCTCGCGGCCGCTCCTGACCCGCGCGCGCGCGCGCCTCGCCGCTTACGAGCGGCGCACGGCGACGGCGCCGAGGTGGCGTCGACCTCATCCGCCCCACGTGCGTCGACCTCATCCGCCCCCGCGTGCGTCGACCTCATCCACGCCCGCGTGCGTCGGCTCGTCGGTCGCGGTCCGCGATCATCGACGCCGCCGACCGTGATGCGCCGTCTCGCCCCACACGGCACCCGAGCGCTCCCGTCCCCTCGACCGATCGTCGGCGCTTCGCTGGCCGCGAGCCGGGACCGCGGGTAGCCTGATCCTGGTGCCCTGCCTGCCCCGCCGCGCTTCGTCCTGGCTGCTGGCCCTCGCCCTCACCGGCTGCGCGGGCCACAGCCACGTCGGCGGCGTCACCCTCGAGCACGGCAGCGACCGCCACGAGCTCAGCAACCTCGCCATCGCCCAGAAGGGCGCCGCCGCCGTCGGCGTCCTGTCCACCGATATCGGCCGCGGCCTCGCCTTCGTCGTCGACCCCGACGGCTACCTCCTGACCAACCGCCACGTCGTCGAGGACGCCGACTACATCGATAACCTCACCTTCCCGGCGCTGCAGCCGGCGCGCCGCTTCGCCAGCGTGCGCATCGTCTACATCGACCCGCTGCGCGACCTGGCCCTGATCAAGGTCGAGGTCGACCAGCCGCTCCCCTACCTCGCGCTCGCGACCGGCAGCCCCAGGCCGATCGACAGCTACCTGCACTCGGACGACAAGGTCCTGCTGCTGACCCGCGTCGCCGAGGACAGCCCGGGCGACGGCGACGGCCGCGGCAACGGCAGCAAGCCCGGCTTCGTCGCCCGCACCGGCAAGGTCCGCGAGCTCGAGGTCTTCAACCAGGCCGTCGGCCCCGGCGCATTCTTCGGGCTGAGCCAGAACGTCAAGCGCGGCATGAGCGGCGGCCCGGTGCTCGACGTCCACGGCCGCGCCGTCGGCGTGGTCTCCTGGACCTGGAAGCACCGCGCCGGCGGCTACGCGATCCCCATCGCCGAGGCCGCCCAGATGCTCGCCGAGCGCCCCCTCCTCGCGACCCGCGCCCAGCAGGCCACCCGCGCCTCCGACCGCGCCCACAGCTTCGTCGACGCGGTCCACGGCGGCCAACTGGAGATCGCCCGCCGCATGCTCTCCCCCACCTACGCCCGCAAGATCCGCTCGTACACGATGCGCACCATCGCCGAGCAGATGCCCGGCGACGGCAAGCTCCCGGTCCAGCAATTCGTCGCCGCCCTCGAGGATGTCGTCGCGTCGCAGCCGCCCGGCTCCGACAACCTGCCCTTCGCCGCCGTCCAGGACGTCGTCCTCCGCACCGGCAGCTCCACCTTCATGCAGGCCCTCGGCGTCGACGGCCTGCTCACCAAGGAGCAGGTCATCAGCTTCTTCTTCGAGTTCGCCCAGGCCTACGTCAGCGCCCGCTTCTTCGCCGACATCGAGGCCGACGCCGCGATGGACGCCGCGCTCGCCCGCCTGCAGACCGTCGACGCGGCCCGCACCTTCGCCTTCGCCGAGGTCGCCCGGCGCATCGGCACCGGCGACGACATCGCCGTCGAGAAGATCGACATGATCCCCGGCGAGTACGCCCCGCAGGCCGTGGTCCACCTGCGAGTCGCCGCCCGCCCGAGCAATGAGCCGCCCGCCCCCACGCAGCAGCTGATCCTCCAGCTGCGCCTGGAGTGGGGCGACTGGTACATCGCCGAGCTACAGAGCGTCGGCCTCGAGGGCTGACACCGACGAGGTCCCGCCGACGGCCCGATCTCCTATCTATTGTCGGCGCGACATATCAGCCCGCAGACCGCCGTCGAGCGACCACACTCGCAGTGTGTCGCTGCCAAACCCCAGTCACACAATCAGCGCAACGTCGACCCCAACAATAACGCATATTCAGCGCGGTCGCCCGCAAAGATTCTTCGATACAATGCTCCCTTGGACTGCTGAGAATGCTGACGTCCGAGGAGATTGTGGGTGCGATGCCGCGTCCCCGCGGGAATCCGCTCGATGGCGCGCTCGCGGCCGCGATCGTCGACGCCGCCCCCATGATCGTCGTCCTCCTCGACCACGAGGGCCGGATCGACTACGCCAACCCCTTCTTCGAGGCGCTGGTCGGCCGTCCGCTCGCGGAGTTCGGCGGCGAGGACTGGTTCTCGACCTTCCTGCCCGCCCGCGACCGCGACCGCGCCCGCGCCTGCTTCGCCCAGGTGTGCAGCGGCGGCGAGCCGCTCCGCGGCCACATCAATATCATCCTCACCGCCAGCGGCGACGAGCGCGAGATCGAGTGGCACGACCCCTACCGCCGCGGGGCGAGCGATGGACCCGCGCGCCTGGTCGGCAAGGACGTCACCTGCGAGCGCCGCAGCGCCCGCGCGCAGCGCGAGCTCGAGCAGCGCCTCGCCAGCGCCTTCGCCAACTCCTTCGATTCTCAGGGCCTGTACAGCCTCGAGCCCGACGGCGAGCTGCGCGCGATCGCGGTCAACCACCAGTTCCTCGCCGACATGCGAGCCGGGCTGCGGCTCAAGCGAATCCTCGCCGGCATGCTCCCCTTCGTCGGCCTCTTCGACCTCGACGGCCGCGTGCTCGAGCTCAACCGGGAGCCGGTCGACGCGGCCGGCCAGCCCCTCGCCGACCCGCGGACCCTGCGCTGCTGGGAGCTCTCCTACTTCTGCCTCTCACCCGAACTCCAGGACCGGATCCGCGGCGCGATCGCCCAGGCCGCCGCCGGCGGGGTCGTCCAGGACGACTACCCGATCCACATCCACGGCCAGGCTCCCGCGATCTACGAGCTGCGCTTCAACCCCCTCCTCGACCCCGCCGGCCGGGTCGAGGGCGTGATCTGCTCGGGCATCGACGTCACCGCCCGGCGCCGCATCGAGGACGACCTGCGGATCCACTCGCAAGTCCTGATGTCGATGGGTGAGGGCGTGCTCTTCCTCGACAGCACGGCCGTCATCCGCTTCACCAACCCCGCCATCGAGCGCATGTTCGGCTACGACCCGGGCGAGCTGCTCGGTCAAAACGTGACGGTCCTGAACGACGCGGACCCGGCCGAGAACCGCGACATCACCCGGACCATCCTGACGCAGCTGCACGAGCACGGCATCTTCGAGGGCGAGTTTCGCAACCGCCGGCGCGACGGCACCGTCTTCTACACCCACGCCACGATCACCGGCCTCGAGCGCCCCGGCGAGACCCTGTGGGTCACCATTCAGGAGGACGTGACCGAGCGCCGCGCCGTCGAGCAGGAGGTCCGCCGCACCCGCGACCTCCTGCGCCAGATCATCGACGCCTCGCCCGACTGGATCTACGTCAAGGACCGCGAGCGGCGCTTCATCCTGGTCAATCAGGCCTTCGCGGCGGCGCAGGGCCTCGCGCCCGAGGCGATGGTCGGCCGCCCCGACAGCGACTTCTTCCCCGGCGGGCTGCTGGTCGACGCCCCCACGCGGGGGATCCGCGGCTTTCGCGAGGGCGAGGGCCGGGCGCTGCACGGCGCGTCGACCCGCGACCCGGAGCTCGCGGCCCCGATCGAGCAGCAGCGCGACCGCCTCTTCGACACCTTCAAGGCGCCGCTGCGCGACCAGGAGGGCCGCCCCTACGGCATGCTCGGCCACTGGCGCGACGTCACCCGCGAGGTCGAGGCCGCGGAGAGCCTGCGGCGCTCGCTCGCCGAGAAAGAGACGCTGCTCCGCGAGATCCACCACCGGGTCAAGAACAACCTGCAGATCATCTCGAGCCTGCTGCACTTTCAGGCCAAGACCGTCAAGAACCCCGAGGACGTGGCCGCCTTCGCCGAGGGCCGCCGCCGCCTGCTGGCGATGCTCCTGGTCCACGAGCGCCTCTATCAGACCAAGGACCTGTCGCAGATCGAGCTCCACGGCTACATCCGCGCCCTCGTACGGGCCCTGATGCGCTCCCACGATCAGGGTCACGTCGCCATCGACACCGTCGTCGACGAGATCCACCTGCCGATCGAGCTCGCGCTGCCCTGCGGCATGATCCTCTGCGAGCTCGTCACCAACATCTTCAAGTACGCGGCCGGCGGCCGCGACACCTGCCACGCGCGGGTGAGCGCCCGATACGATGATAAACGGGTCATCCTCACCGTCGACGACGACGGCGTCGGCTTCCCGGCGGGCTTCGACCCGACGACCGCTAGCACCTTCGGCTGGAGCCTGATCCGCGACCTGGTGCTCCAGCTCGACGGCACCCTCGTCACGCGCACGGCCCGCGGCGCACACGTCGAGATCACCTTCTCACGGCCGGTGACGACCGGCACCAAGGAGCCCCGCACATGACCACCCTGCGCCGGCGAATCTTCGTGGTCGAGGACGAGGCGCTGATCGCCATGGAGCTGCGCGACCACCTCCAGGAGCTCGGCTACGAGGTCTGCGGCCACGCGGCCCGCGGCGAGGCCGCGCTGCGCATGATCCCCGACGCCGCTCCGGACCTCATCCTCCTGGACATCAACCTCGGCAACGGCATGTCGGGCCTCGAGGTCGCCGAGCACCTGCAGCGCACCAGCGACGTGCCGATCGTCTTCCTCACCGCCTATGCCGACGCCGCCCTGACCGAGCGCGCCGCACTGACCGGGTCCTTCGGCTATCTGGTCAAGCCGTACCAGCCCGCCGCGCTCCAGGCCAACATCGAGATGGCCCTCTACAAGCAAATGACCGAGCGCAAGCTGCTCGCCACCAGCCGCCAGCTCGACGCGGCCGTCAGCGCCCTGCGCCTCCAGAACAGCGAGCTGCGCCGCTCACACGCGCTGCGCCGGGCCGCCTTCGACGCGACCGCCGACGGGCTCCTGGTCCTCGGCGGCTACGAGCGGGCCAACAGCCGGTTCTTCGAGATGTGGCGAGTGCCGCCGGAGATCGCCGAGCTCGGCGGGGAGACGCTGATCACATGGCTTATGAGTCAGGTCGTCGACCCGAGCAAGCTGCTCCCGCCCGCCACCGGTCTCGGCGCCGACATCGAGGTCGACGCGGCGGTCGAGCTCCGCGACGGCCGCGTCTTCGAGCGCTATGTCCGGCCGCAGCTCCTCGACGGTGAGGTCGTCGGTCACGTGCTCTCGTTCCGCGACGTCACCGGACCGCGCCGCGCCGCGGCCGAGCTGCGCGCCAGCGAGGAGCAGTTCCACGACCTCTTCGAATTCGCACCCGACGCGGTCCTGATGATCGCCGAGGACGGGAGCATCGTCCTCGCCAACCGCAAGGCCGAGAGCCTGCTCGGCTACTCCCGGTCCGAGCTGCTCGGCATGTCGGTGGAGGCGCTGGTGCCGATGAGCCAACGGCGCGCGCATCCCCGGCATCGCCGCGACTTCCTCGTCGACGCGGCCCCGCGCCAGATGGGCTCGCGCAAGCGCCTGATGCACGCGGTCCACAGGGACGGCACGCAGATCCCCGTCGACATCAGCCTCGGGCCCCTGCGCAGCGCGGCCGGCTCGCTGGTCGTCGCCGCCATCCGCGACGTCTCGGAGTGGGTGAAGATCGAGGGGCAGCAGCGCTCGCTGGAGCACCAGCTCCGCCACTCGCAGAAGCTCGAGGCCCTCGGCACCCTCGCCGGCGGCATCGCCCACGACTTCAACAACCTGCTCGCCGTGATCCACAGCGGCGTCGAGCTGGCGCGCGCCGACATCGACCCCGCCGGCGCGCCCGCCCGGCACCTCGACGCGGTGGCGACCGCGACCGACCGCGGCACCCTCCTGGTCCGCCAGATCCTCGCGTTCAGCCGCAGACAGCCGACCCGGCGGGTCGTGACCGACCTCGGCCCGGTGGTCGAGGAGGTGGCGCAGCTGCTGCGCGTGACCCTGCCCGCCGCGATCCAGCTCGAGGTCGAGATCGGCCCCGACCTCCCGCACGTGCTCGTCGATGTCACCCAGATCCATCAGGTCCTGATGAACCTCGGCACCAACGCCTGGCACGCGATCGGCGATGGACCTGGACGGATCCACATCCGCGTCGAGAGCCCCGCGACGCCCGCCGCCCGCGTCGCCCGCATCATCGTCCGCGACGACGGCAAGGGCATGGACCACGGGACCCTCGAGCGGGTCTTCGAGCCCTTCTTCACCACCAAGGAGGTGGGTCAGGGCTCGGGGCTCGGGCTCAGCGTCGTCCATGGCATCATCCAGGAGCACGGCGGCGTGATCACCGTCGAGAGCCAACCGAAGTGCGGCGCGACCTTCGTCATCGAGCTCCCGGCCGCCGAGGGCCGGGCCATCGAGCTCCCGCGGGTCAGCGACCTCCCGATCCGGGGCCAGGGACACGTGCTCTACCTCGACGACGAGGATCTGCTCGTCACCCTCGGCGAGGCGCTCCTGCGCCGCATCGGCTACTCGGTCAGCGCCTTCTCATCCGTGCGCGACGCGCTCCTCGCGCTCCACGCCGACCCCCACCGCTTCGACGCCGTCGTCACCGATACCCACATGCCCGGCATGTCCGGCATCGACCTCGCGCAGGAGATCGGCCGGCTGCGGCCCGAACTTCCGGTGGTCCTGGTCTCCGGCCGAAGCGAGCGATCCCACGCCGAGCTCGCGGCCCTCGGCATCCGCCATCGCCTCGACAAACCCTTTGGCGCCCGCGAGCTCGCGGACGTCCTGCATCGCGCCATCACAGACCGCGCCGTGTCCGCGCGCGCCATGCACCCTCACGACCAAAGCTGAAAACCTGATGAACATTGTCCCGCCCACGACATCGGGGTACCATGCGCCAATGCGTGTCCTCGTCGCCGACGATGACCCATTCTCGGCCGCCGTAATGGAGGCCCTCATCCGCTCGGCGGGCCTTGAATGCCTGCTCGCCAGCGACGGGCACGAGGCCTGGCAGCTCCTGCAGACGGCCGACGCCCCGCGGATCGTGTTCCTCGACTGGATGATGCCGGAGATCGACGGCATCGAGCTGTGCCGGCGGATCCGCGTGCGCGCGACCCACGAATACACGTATGTCGCCATCCTCAGCTCCCGCAACAAACAGCGCGACATCACCCTCGGCTTTCAATCCGGCGCCGACGACTTCATCACCAAGCCCTATCAGACCGAGGAGGTGCTGGCCCGCCTGCGGGTCGCCGAACGCCTGATCCGCTCGACCGGCGCCAGCGTCAACCTGCGCCGGGCGATCGCCGAGGCCCGCGAGAGCAGCGGCGGCGACGTGATCGTGCGCGCCGAGCATCGCGTCGGCCGCATCATCTTCGACCGCGGGCGGGTCGCCTGGGCCCACATCTCCGACGAGCCCGGCTCGCTGGCCGCGATCCTGGCCGGCGAGGGCTCCATCACCCGCGAAGAGGTGCGCGCGGTGCTCGAGGAGTGCAGCGCGACCGGCGAAAACTTCGCCGATGTGCTTGTCGCCTGGGGCCTGATCACCCGCGAGCTGCTGCGAACGGTGCTAACCCGCTGGATCCAGACCAAGATCGCCAGGATCGCGGCCTTCCCCGCGCCGGTCGTGATCTTCAGCCCGGAGTCTCGCGTCGCCAGCAGCGGCGTGCTCCTCGACCCCGAGGAGGTGATCGCCCCCGACCTCCTCCACAGCGCCGTGACCCCGGACAACGGCCCGCTCATGGTGCCCGGCGGCGCGACGGCCCACGCGCTCAGCGACGACCTCGCCCGCCGGATCCCCCAGAGCCTCCAGCAGGCGATCCAGATCGAGGGCGCCCTCTCGGCCGCGATCTTCGACCTGCGCGACGGCCTCTGCCTCGGGGCTCGCGGCGAGGCAGTCGACCTCGACCTCGTGTGGAGTAAACTCCGCCTGGCCGCGATGAGCGACATCTGGGACGACCTCGAGGACATCATGATATCGACCCGCCAGCATATCTATGTCCTTCGCCCTTATACCAAGGCGCCGCCGCGCTCCATCTTCCTGGCGATCGACCGCGCGACCACCAAGCTCGGCATGGTCCGACGGGCGCTCGCCGAATGCGTGATCGCGTGAATGACGAACCCGTGACCAATGTACACAGCCCCCCGATCCCCGTCGTCGACGTTCAGCCCGGGTCGGCGCCCGTGGGCGCGCCCCTCCTCGACGCCTCGGTCGTAGAGACGCTGCGCCAGCTCGGGCTCCTCGGCCGCCTCTACCCCGCCTTCATCACCGCCCTCCCCGACCAGATCGCCAGGCTCTCGGCGGCGGTCGCGGCCGACGATCGACCGGGCATGCGCATGCTCGCCCACACGCTGCGCGGCTCCTCGGCTCAACTCGGCGCCACGGCCCTCTCCGAGGCCTTCGGCGTGATCGAGGACGCGCTCGTACGCGACGGCTGCAGCTGGTCGGCCGACCCGGAGCTCAGCGCGGAGCTCCGCGCCCTGGTCCGGGCGACCACCGCGGCGATGGCCCGCGAGGCCGCGGCGACGCCCGACCGCTGAAGGCTCCCGGGGTCACCACTCGCTTCACGATCTCACAGCCGATCAGGCTGCCCGATGCGACACCGAGCGCGAGCGCGAGCTGGACCGGGGACAGCGCGCCGAAGCCGAAGATCGACCGCAGCGCCGGGATCGCAATGAGGGCCGCGAGCACCACGAGGGTCGCGCCGGAGATCCACCCCAACGCCGGATTTCGCGCGCCGAACATCGCCCACGCGGTCCGCGTGCGCGACCGGTTGGCGGCGATGAGCGCGAGTGAAGACAGCACCAGCGCCACGAACGCCAGGGCGCGCGCGGTGTCGGGGTCGGCGGCGCCCAGACGGCTGGCCGCGGTGACCAGCCCCGTGACCAGCGCGCCCTGCAGCAGACCGACCCACAGCGTGTCGGCGTCGAACAATCTCGCGGTGAGCGGCCGCGGCGGCCGCGTCATGATGTCAGGATCTTCCGTCTCGACCTCGAAGACGATCGAGCACGTCGGATCGATGACGAGCTGCAGGAACAGGATATGGACCGGCTGGAGCACCAGCGGCCAGCCGAACAGCACCGGCATGATCGACAGGCCGACGATCGGGACGTGGACCGCCAGCGTGAAGCCGATCGCCTTCTTGAGATTGTCGTAGATCCGTCGGCCGAGGCGGATCGCGCGGACGATCGATGTAAAGTCGTCGTCGAGCAGCACCAGGCTCGCCGCCTCGCGGGCGACGTCGGTCCCGCGGCCGCCCATGGCGATGCCGATATGCGCCGCCTTGAGCGCCGGCGCATCATTGACCCCGTCGCCGGTCATCGCGGTGATCTCGCCGCTGGCCTTCAGCGCCTCGACCAGCCGCAGCTTGTGGTCGGGGCTGACGCGGCAATACACGTTGACCGTCCCAAGTCTGGCCTTCAGCGCCTCGGGCGACAGCGCCTCGAGCTCCGCGCCGGTCAGATGGCCGGCCGACGTGTCGAGCCCGATCTGCCGGGCGATGGCCATCGCGGTCGCCGGATGGTCGCCGGTGATCATCAGCGTGCGCACACCCGCGGCGCGGCCCTCGGCGAGCGCCGCGGGGACCGCAGGGCGCACCGGGTCGGCGAGCCCGAGCAGGCCGAGGTACTCGAACTCGAAGGCGTGCTGGTGATCGGGCAGCGGCGCCACGGAGCACACCGCCTTCGCCACGCCGAGGACCCGCAACCCGCCCGCGGCGAGCGCGGTGACTCTCGCCGCGATCACATCGCGCTGTTCGGCCGGTAGATGACACAGATCGACGATCGCCTCCGGCGCGCCCTTGGCCGCGATCGCGTACGCGCGCCTGTCGGTCGAGCGCCAGACCCGGGACATAGCGAGGAGCTCGGGCGACAGCGGATACTCGTCGACCAGCTCCCATTCGGGGTGATAGTGCTCGGTGCTGGCGAGCAGGCGCTGCAAGGTCTCGCGGATCGCCCGCTCCATCGGGTCGAAGGGCTCGCGGTGGCTCGCCAGCGCGGCATATTCGACGAGCGCATGAAAGGCCTCGGGGAGCGCTGCGCCAGGCTGCTCGCGCAGGTCGGTCTCGTCACCAGCGACGGCGAGCACCGCCAGCGCCATCCGATTCTCGGTCAAGGTGCCGGTCTTGTCGACACATAGCACCGTGGCGGCCCCCAGCGTCTCGATCGCCGGCACGCGGCGCGTCAGCACCTTCTGCTGCGCGAGCCGCCAGGCGCCGAGGCCGAGGAAGATCACCAGCATCACCGGCAGCTCCTCTGGAAGGATCGCCATCGCCAGCGTCAGCCCGGCCAGCAGCCCGTGCAGCCAGTCGCCCTCGCGGCTCAGCGTGTACGCGCCCGCGACGAAGAGCGCGCACGCCAGGCCGATCATCGCCAGCCGGCGGACGACCCTCGCGGTCTCCTTCTGGATGTGCGTCGGCTCCTCGACGACGCTCGCCAGGGCCGCGCCGATCCTCCCCAGCGCCGTGGACGCGCCGGTGCCGAGCACCCGCGCGAGTCCGGCGCCGCCGACCATCAGCGTCCCCGAGAACAGGTAGGGCGACCCGTCGCCGCCGGCCGCGCCCATCACGGCTGGCGCGGTCGATCCGGGTGCGACGGCCTGCTTGCCGACCGGCACCGACTCACCGGTCAACAGCGACTCGTCGACGGCCACATTGCTGCCGGACAGGAGCGCCGCGTCGGCCGCGACGCGGTCGCCCTCGGCGACGACCAGCAGATCGCCAGGGACGACGTCGCGTCCGGCGATCCGGGCGCGCACGCCGTCGCGGACGACCAGCGCGCGCGGGCTCGACAGGTCGCGCAGGGCCTCGAGCGCCCGCTCGGTGCGTCGCTGCTGGACCAGGGTGATGATGATCACCACAACGACGAAGCCGACCAGCATCAGCGCGTCATGGATGTCGCCGAGGACGATATACAGGGCGCCGCAGGCGAGCAGCAGCAGGAACATCGGCTCGCGCACCACGTCGAGCAGGATCGCCCAGCTCGACCGCGGCCCCGCCGTCGGCAGGACGTTGGGACCGCCCCTCGCTAGCCTCGCGGCGGCTTCGGCGGCCGTCAGACCTTCCACAAGAGAGTCGACCGGGACCATCGCGGCGCGCCCTGACCGCCCGTCGCCAGCGCCTGGTCGCGGCTCATCGCTAGCTTCCACCGGCCTCGCC
>Ga0075152_10000240_pt1 | contig 43565 bp, 28 predicted proteins | sample JI61114C2DNA_FD_70964 | JGI IMG/M metagenome (GOLD analysis project Ga0075152, IMG submission 70964) | Wastewater effluent complex algal communities from Wisconsin, to seasonally profile nutrient transformation and Carbon sequestration -... | ecosystem: Engineered > WWTP > Effluent > Algae...
ATTTGAATTGAAGGAAGCGGAAAAGAGAGCGCATTTGCTACGCGGCTACCTGATCGCCCTGGATCACCTGGATGAAGTGATTTCACTGATCCGGAGTTCCCCAACGCCGGATGTGGCCAAAGACAACCTGATCAATGCAGGCTGGGGATTGGATGAAATACAGGCCAAAGCGATCCTGGAACTTCGTCTGCAGCGCCTGACCGGTATGGAACGGGATAAGATCAAGGAAGAGTATGATGAACTGATGAAGCTCATCAACCACCTGAATGAACTTTTATCCAATGAAGGCATGCGGTTTGACCTGATCAAAACTGAATTACTCGAAATCAAAGAAAAATTCGGCGATGGCCGTAATACAGAGATCACTTATCTGGATGATGAAGTAAAGATCAAAGACCTGATTAAGGAAGAAGATGTGGTAATTACGATTTCACACCTGGGTTATATCAAACGTACACCGGCCGAAGATTTCAGGGCTCAGCGCCGTGGCGGACGGGGTGTACTGGGTGGTAAAACACGTGATGAGGATTATATTGAACATCTCTTCGTCGCGTCCACCCATCATACCATGCTTTTCTTTACTGAAAAAGGAAGATGTTACTGGCTGAATGTATATGAGATTCCGGAAGGGGAGAAGACTGGTAAGGGCCGTGCGATACAGAACCTGGTGCAGTTACCGCCGGATGATAAAGTAAGAGCGATCCTGGATGTGAAGGATCTGAAGGATGAAGAATTTGTGAAAGCCCATAATATTGTACTCTGTACGAAGAAAGGAATCATCAAGAAAACTGAGTTGCTCGATTTCAGCCGTCCTCGTCAGACCGGTGTGAATGCGATTAACATTGTAGAAGGGGATGAACTGCTGGAAGCCAGGATGACCGATGGAAACAGTGAGATTATGATGGCGGTGAAGAGTGGCCGGGCGATTCGTTTCTCGGAAGAAAAAGTTAGACCCACCGGCAGAGGAGCCATCGGGGTAGCCGGTATAGAAGTGGATGACGAAAAGGATGAAGTGGTGGGTATGATCTGTGTAAATCCGCTTACAGATGCATCCAGAACTGTACTCGTAGTCAGTGAAAAAGGGTATGGTAAGAAAACCGCGGTGGATGAATACCGGTTTACCAACCGGGGTGGTAAAGGGGTCAAAACGATCAATGTTACGGACAAGACGGGTTCGCTGGTGGGGATACTCGCTGTGGCGGATAAGGAAGATATCATGATTACCTGTAAGAGCGGGGTAACGATCCGGATGCCGGTCAGCGGTATCAGTGAGCAGGGGAGGGCCACCCAGGGGGTTAAACTGATCCGGCTGGATGAAGGGGATGAAATTGCCGCCATTACGAATCTGGATGACCAGGAACATAACGTTCCAGGGGTTCCGGAAGAAGGAGAAAAACCCGAAAACGGGGAGGCCAACGCAACCGGAACGGACGAAAATCCATCTACTGAAAGTGTAATAGAATAAATAGTTAACAACTCAACCAAATAAAATGAAAAGGTTTATCCTTCTATTAACGATTAGCCTGACAGCCTTAGCAGCCAGTGCACAGAGCTATGATAAGATCAAAAACCTGCTGGTCATCTCCAAATTTGAGGAAGCAAAAACGGAACTGGAAAAAAACTGGACGAATGCCAAGTTTATTGCCAAGCCCGAAGCGTACCTGCTGAAAGCGACTATACTATCCGGGATGGCTACAAATTTGTTAAGTATTAATATTGGAATGACTAAAGATGAAGTTTTAAAGAAATTAGGTCAACCCAAAAATACCTCTAAGACTACTACTGAAGATGGTTCAAATGAATTGCTTATATATGAGAAATATGTAATCAATATTAATCCTAAAGGAAAAGTTGATTGGATAAAAGAAGCCGGAAATACCTCTGGGGAGAAAGGAACAAATGAAATGCAAATTAAAATGGAAGCGCTGATAGCTGAGGCTGATGAAGCGTATACAAAATACAAAAGTATGGAACCGGAACTGGGACTGACCTCAGACCTGGTTTACCAGAACAGCCATGTGAACCTGTATTCTTATTATTATACAGCCGGTTACCAGGACTATAGTGCTAATAAATGGGCACCGGCGCTGGCCAAGCTTAAAAAAGCGGTGGTTTATTCAGATATTCTGATGAGCAGGAAACTGCTGAATTCAGTATTGGACACCAACGTACTGATCCTGGCCGGTATTACCGCAGAGAAATCCAGTGATATGGATGCCGCGATGACATATTATAAAAGACTGGCAGATGCTAAAGTAAGCGGAGAAGGATTTGAAGGGGTGTATCGTTTCCTGGTGAGCCACAGCTTTGGCAATCATGATCTGGCCGGTTTTGAGAAATACAAAGCGATCGGTAAGGAACTGTTCCCCAAGAGTGACTATTTTAATTATGACAAGATTGATTTTGCCGTTGGTCTGACCGATAATTTCACGGAAAAACTGGCAGCTCTGAATGATGTGTTGAGTACGGATCCCGACAACCAGAAAGCCAATCAGGTGCTGGGAGAGATTATTTATGATACACTGAACCAGAAAGAAGAAGGCATGGTTTTACCCGCCAATGCTGCTGAACTAGAGAAGAAAATGATTGAGGCATTTAATAAGTCGGCGAAAGCAAAACCATGTTATGAAATTCCATACTTATATATTGGTGACCATTTTATCAATAAGGCCAGCAAAGTAGGTGAGCGTCGGGATGCCCATGCCAAGGATATGAGAGCCCGTACCAAACCCGGTACGATGGCGTCTAAGGAAGATGTGAAAAAAAGAGATGATTTGGATAAGGAGTATTCCGAAACTCTTGATGGCGCCCGCGAACCATATGAAAAAGCTGCAGCTATTTTTGCAGAAAATACCGAATTAGAAGTTCGTGATAAACAGCAATATAAAAAAGCAGCAAGTTATCTAGCTGATATCTACGCTAATAAAAAAGTAAATGCAAAAAGCAAACCCGCTGATCAAGCAAAATATGCAGCTGAAGAAAAGAAATGGAATGACTTATATGAGAATATTGGTAAAATTAAAGAAGTAGCTCATAGAAATAGGCAATGTGAAACAAAGAATGGTCCAGAATCATCAAATAATTACACAGCTAATAATAATAGCCAAAATAATACAAATTACAATGGTGCAATATATATGAAGAAAGGGGAAAGTGGTACATATAAGGTACCTTGTTTTCTTAATGGTATACCTATGGAGTTCACTTTTGACACAGGCGCTTCAGATGTAAGTATTTCAATTACAGAAGCAAAATTTTTGCTTAAACATGGTCATTTGAAAATTGAAGATATAAAAAACAAACAAAATTATATAATTGCAAATGGAGATGTCGAAGTTGGATATGTTATTAATATAAGAGAGTTAAAAATTGGAACTTATATTCTTACAAATGTCAGAGGTTCAATAGTTTCATCAGATTCTGCTCCTTTATTATTGGGAATGTCTGCAATAGAAAAATTAGGATTAAAATTTGATCCAAGTAAAGGTGCGTTAGTAAAGTAAAATGTAATCTGAATTTTCATAAAATCTGCTCAAAATTTGAGCAGATTTTTTTTAGCGCAAGTGCGTGCAAGATATCCGGAAATGCACATCGCTAAATAATTAATATATGGTTGTTCTCTACTTGTATTTATTTTTTTAATACGGACAAGCATAGGGGTTGTGAAGTATTGTGAGAGAAAAAAGGAATACCTACGCAGATCGACTTAAGTGACTTTGATAAAAATTATTATGACTTGCATATTAAAGGGTTTATTTCCCGTAAACATTACGAGCAATCACGTCTCTTGGATTTGATTTATACGGAAACAACTCCTGAGAGTGGGGGAAGTGTTCTGCAATAAATGTTTTCGCTTCATCTTCGTCTTTCGCTTTTAATGTTAAGTATATACCATCAATAAACGTAGCCATTTCATCATATTGCGCACCAATTTTACTTTCAAAGTCTGCAAGTGTAGCGTTTAAACTTTCCTGAGCAATTTTAATGGCGTGCTTTTTTGTCAATTCATCTATCTTCTCGTAATATTCTACAAGTCTTTTTATATCAGTTGATTTAAATACTGATTCGTATCCTGATATTATTTTGCGTTGAAGGATAATTAAGTACCCAATTCCAATAGCGTTTATTCCAAGTATTGATACTTCAAATATGTTCATCTTTAAGGTTTCCCCTAAGATATAGGTTAGGTCAGAGTTCTCACGCTTTCTTTATTTCTTTTTTCCTCCCCGAAGGTATGCCATTTAACATAATATAAATTATAGGAATAATTGTTTACCTTTGAATAAAAGTTAGTCTGATGATAATTAATGTCTTACAAGTATTGCAAATCAGAAAATGGCTTCGTAGCTTAGTTGTAATGAATTTACAGGAAGCCCTGCTGGCGGAACATTCCAAAGCACAATGCATGCGTATTGTAAAATGGGTTGGACAAGATCAGCAACGATTTAAAGAACTGCTGACATTCTTTTTGTCAGACGATATTAAGCTGGCTCAACGGGCAGCCTGGCCGGTCAGTTATGCCGTACAGGCCCACCCTGTACTCATCAGGAACCATTACAATAAACTGATTAAACAGCTGGCAAAACCCAATCTGCCTGACGCCGTTAAACGCAATACGGTCAGGATATTCCAGGATACTGCCGTTCCGGAACGCTTCCATGGAGAACTGATGAACCGCTGTTTTGGATATATTGAATCCCTTACAGAGAAACCAGCCATCAAAGCCTTTTCGCTGACTATATTGTATAACCTGTCCAAACAATACCCGGATATACGGCCCGAACTGAAAACTATTATTGAGGACCGGTGGGAATATGAAACGGCCGCGTTTTGGTCACGCGGCCGGAAAATTCTTAAAAAGATCGGATAAATTATAAAGGGATCAGCCAAACCGATTTATTCACTACCGATATTAAACCGGAGTGCCAGTTGTACAGACGGATGCGATTTTAATTCCTCAAACATAGTTGCGTAATTACTGCCTGATGTTGTTATAGAGATATAATTACCTGATAAACGGATACCCATTTTTTCACTCATCCGATACAGGATGCCGGCTCCCGCACCCAATTGGAGTAACCCTCTTTCGTCTGAAGGATACACGGCAGGTGCATCATTATCCGGTGTAATCGTGTATTCACTGTAATTGATGCGGCTGGCCCAGCCAATTTGCGCATTGATAAACGGCAACAGTATTTTTTCCTCATCACTGTTATCCGCCAGAAAATAGCCAAGCGTATAGTTGATTGTATAATCCAATCCGGATTTCCCCTTAACGGCAACCGGACCCGGTGTACTGCTGTAACTGCTTTGTGTTGTATAAGCGAACTTATTTCCGGCATTAATACCCATATCAAACCAATGATGAATCCGGCGGTCATCCCTGGAACGGCCGGCACTTATAAAGAAGCCTGGACTGCCTGAACGTTCACCGCTCTGCACCCGGTAATTGATGCCCATTTCATAAATACGGCCGGATTTTGTAAACAGGTTTACCTTTTTATACTGGGCAGAAACCAGCTGACCGGCAGCCAGTAAAATAAGCAGAAATGCTACAGGCTTTATAGCCCTTTTGTCAGATGTCATCATTATTTACTTTTTGGTTTTAATAAAATATATTTAAATGAATTATTATACGCAGCGTCCACAAAAGCCAGCATCTCGGCCCATTTTTCCTTTGGCATTCGGGCCTGTTTGTATATTTTCTGAATATTTAAAATCACAATATTGTCCTCTTTTTCGGTGGTACAGGAAAACAAACCAGCTTCATTTTCCACTTTGCTGTTCAGTTCCTGTAATCCTTCCACGGTATACCCTTCAGGCAGCTGGAAACGGATTTTCCAGTTCAATGTACGTGCATAACCCACATTGATATCATATTTACGTTCCCGCTCTTCCTGTTTAATCTGTAACTGGGAACCGACCAGCGCGGGCAGATTGACCAATATTTTCTTTCCGGCCTTCCGCAACATATCACTCAGCTCAAACTCTTCATTATACTTAAGCACCGGATTAATCGTAGTGCGGCCATCGCTGGTAATTTCAAAATTGGTATACTTTATTTTCTGTTTAAATTCCTTTTCCAGTTCGTCCACCACCGATTTTTCTTTCTTTTTGGCAAATTCATCTTTCAGGGCCTTGGTGTATTTATAATACTCGTCCAGCTGATTGCCGTACATGTATGATGCGGCAGACCGGCCCCCATAGCTTTCATGATCGCTCAGCATATATGGCGTATACTGCATGGCAGAACCGATTTCCCGGTTTTTACTGATTCCTTTATACGTATTAAAGCGTTTTACTTTTAAGGCGCTCAGGTTTTCTGTAAATGCCACATTGATCAGAAAATCGCTGCTATTATCTGCCGCTGCAGCATCCGGCAATGTTAATTGCCGTACCTGTACAGTACTGCCTTTCCCGGGGGGCATATTCAGTACCCAGGCATCCACCCCCAGCAGGTTTTCTATAAGTTCGCCGGGATTGCTGTGATCCGTACAGTTAAAATAGTACTTGTCACCCACCCGTAACACATACCTGATTTCCTGTTCAAAAATGACGTCATTGAAACTTCGCATGGATGTGGGCACGCAGATAAGCAGATCCGATTTTATATCGCGCTGATATAAAACGGATCCAAGCATATACGCCGCCATTTTATCGCTCAGGTAATTATCCCGGTTGACCACCATGTTCCTGATTTTATAATAGGCTTTCTCAATAAACCGGTCATTATCTGCCGCTTTATAACCCAGGGAAACCAGTTCCTTCCAGATGGCGTCCACCGCTTTATTCACCGTGTATTGACTGTTGAAATACTGATCACCCACCTGTTCATAATCCTCCCAGGCTTTCCGGGCCAGTTCATCCTTGGTAAAATGACTTTTATTCTCTCCGCGATTTCCTACCAGGGCTCCTTTCACTTTATCACTGTTGGCATAAATCACCTGAAATTTGACCAAGGGGTAAACACTCAGCGAGTTGATAAAATTCACATCTTTCTCCACGCCCCTGTCCTTATCCGTAAATACATAACGGAAAAATTCAGGATCCGCAGCCGCCTCTCTTTTAAAAGCCGGTGCACCGTTAAGGGCCAGTGATTTAAAGTATGATTTTTCATCCGTTTCCATAATAATCTCATTAAACAGGATCGGATAGCTTTTATTACAAATCTCAAACTGGGGATTAAACTCGATATACCCGGAGTTTTTTACATTCAGCTTATTATGGGTATACGTAACATATTCGAAAATATCGCCAGGATTAAGGTCGGGAATCGCCACTTTATAATAGGCCCCCGCTCCTTCCATTTCCTTATCAAAAAAGCTCTTGAAAAATTCGGGGACAGCGGATACCTGTTCCACACTTACGGCTCGGTCAAGCGCCACCCGGCTGACCGTGCCATCCGGTTTGGTAATACGGGCACTGAAACCATCCAGTTTGTCGGTATAGCGGAAATAAATTTCTGTAAAATTCCGGACCGCATTCCGGTCATTCAGCCGGATCCGGAAACGGACATTCTCCAGAAAGATCAGGCTTCTTTCTCCTTTGGATAAAAAACCGCTTCTTGATTTCTTATCTATGCTTACCATCCGGCGGTAACCCATAATCACGGCTGATTCATCTTTGTACTTTTCCGGAACGGATGACTGATTAAAGGCGGGCTGATTGTCCGCCCAAAGCGGTTTGGCGTTTACTTCCAGTGTCTCCAGGAAATCTTCATCAATGATGTCCTGCGCCGCAACAGGGCCGTTGGCGATAAACAAAAGGCCGGCCAGTATAAAACAGGTAATGTTGAATATTTTCTTCATGGTCAGTCTCTTTATTTTTTACTGATGGTAACCAGGTACCGGTTGAATTCACGGATTGATTCAATAAATTTTTTCCACTCAGCAAATTCACTTTTCCGGATGATACTGTTCTTAATGCTCAGCTCTTTCTTCAGGGTTAGTTTATTCCCTTCAATCAGATAAATGCCTTTGAACGAATAGCCGGCTGCGCTGCTCTCCAGGTTCTCCGGCTTATCCGTAAACTGAAAACCGGCAGGGAGATTTAACGAAATCTCATCTTCAAATTTCACAATGACATCCAGATCATATCCTTCAATCCTTTTTTCATCCGGAATAAACCGTTCCAGTGATTTTGGGAAAAAATCAATACTTACATATTTATCACCACTGATGGTACTTACGGTGTTGCTCAGATCCACTTCCCCTTCAATGACCACCGGAACTTCGCGGTTTTTCAGGTCACTGGTCTTTACGTTGGTGGCGATCATATTATTATTCCCAAACTCTACAAAATCATTCAGGAATTCTTTGGTGCTGCTGGCCGGCAGTTCCTGATACTCCTGGTGAAAATCGGTACGCTGGTTTCCGGTCAGTTCCACTTTTACTTTTCCGGTCAGTTTCTCTCCCACCAGCGTCAGTTCTGCCTTTGTAAACAAACGGTTCTCCGCCGCTGTGGTTACCGGTACTGTTTTAATTTCCGATTTATCTCCATTGGCAATCAACACTTCCTTGCCCTGAATCCGGAATGCGTTTTCACCAAAGGGTACAAATTTTTCCGTACCATCCAGAAAATAGGTTTTCCCTCCGTACAACAAGGTACAGATGGCGTGGTTATTGACACAGAGTGCAGGCAATGTCTGTGGATAAGGCAGGTGCCGGGTACCGATCCAGGAAAACCGGGCATCAAAGCCGGCCATCCTGAGCAGCTCGGTCAGGATATTGGCCATGCCTTTGCAATCACCGTATTTTTTGGCCATCACGTCCTGTGCAGAAGCCGGTATATAACCGGACAGACCGTCTTCGTATGCGATATACCTGATATGATCCTGTACCCAGTAATAAATCGCTTTAATTTTGTCTGTGTCGTTTGTTTTGCCTTTAATGATTTCTTCCAGCAGGCTTTTTAAAGCCTGCTTGTCGTTCCCGGCCATATTATACAAACGGTTATTCCATTTGTACACATCGTCTACATTCTCAAATGCCCGGAACGTTTCGCCCTTATATTCAAAGGAGCGCAATTGTACAATCACATGCGGGTCGGTATATGCCCGGCCAATACGCCGGTATTCACTCTTAAAGGCCGGCAATTCCTTTAATACAAACTCATGATTGGTGACCCCTCTTGATGTATTGTCGCCTGTCTCAATATTATAACCGGCGAAATTCATTTTTTTGAAATCCATTTTCAGCCAGTCAGGCACTTTAAACGAGATCACCTGCTCTATCACCGGGTAAGATTCATGGAAAAAAAGACGGGTCAGGTAACGACCGTCGGAGTATAATTTTTTTACGGTTACCTTTTGCACCACACCCTTATTGGTAAAACGCAGGGGGAAAAACTGCACCCGGCTGTCATCAAAGAAAATGTCATCATCGGCTACCGCACGGTCAATACCTCCTTTTTCAAATGTGATAAATTTATTTCCTCTTTTTTCGGCCCGTTTAAATGTCTTCAGCTGAATAAACTTATTATAGTATTCCGGGTACATTACGGACGCAAAGCGTTTCAGGGAAAGGAATTCATATTCCGCATCCTCAGTAACCTGCACCACCTGGTCACCCAGTTCGTTTTTTCCAATATCAAAAGAAAAAGTCTTCCGGGAGGAAATACAAACCACTCCGTCTTCCGTGTATTTTTTAGCATAGCTCTCTGCCAGGTTGATATCAGCTGTTGTCTGAGCTGTACCGGCAGATGGGATGAAGCCAGCCAGGAGGAAAAGCAGGAGATATTGAATTTTTCCAGTCAGGAAACCGGACAGAAGGTGGTTACCGGACAGAAACGGTATCGGATGCATATTTTTTTCCATAAGGAAAGGTTAGATAAAAAATGTATATCCGGTAAATATAGAAAAATGTGCAAAAAACAGGTACTGTTTGGACCTGTTTTTTATCATATCTGTAATTGATCTGCCCCTGAAAAGAGCAACATACATAAATGGGGTAAAAATAATAACGGTATTTCCAGCTGTCAGCCGGGTAGTTCCCGTTTTTCCCTTTCAAATTCCCTGAATATCAGCCGGAGGTTCTGATCGTAAGTTATATAGTTATAAAGCCAGTTCAGAAACACAAAAAACCTGTTCTTAACCCCCAGAATCAGCATAAGGTGCAGCCCCATCCAGACCAGCCAGGCTGCAAATCCACCAAAAGAAAGCCGGGGTTTTGGCATATCCACCACCGCCAGGTTACGGCCGACAGTAGCCATAGAACCTTTGTCCTTATACTCAAATTCCGTTAACCGTGAACCGTCAGATTTCTGTTCAATCAACCGCAGGTTTGCCGCCAGCAGATCGGCTTGTTGTATGGCTGCAGGTGCCACCTGCGGATGGCCGTTTGGGAAAAGGGGTGTTTCCATATATGCCAGATCGCCCAGGGCATAAATATTCCGTGATCCGATGACACGGCAATGCCGGTCTGTTTTAATCCTGTTTCCTTTGGCTACCAGCGACGGATCAATACCGGCCGGAATATTACCTTTAATACCGGCGGCCCAGATTACCGTTGCTGCAGGCAGCATTTGTCCATCCACCAGTTCCACATTGTTTCCATCATAGGTTTTAACCAATGTATTGGTCATCAGTTTCACCCCTGTTTTTTCGAGATATTGTACTGACCGGGCGGATGATTTTTCCCGCATGGCCGCCAATGGTTTGCCGCCACCTTCGAGCAGGTAGATATTCATTTTGGAAAAGTCCAGTTCAGGATAATCTCTGGGCAGCACATATTTTTTCATCTCCGCCAGGGCGCCGGACACTTCCACACCCGTGGGTCCCCCACCCACTACCACAATATTCATAACCCGCTGCAGCTCCTCTTCATCGGTGATCAGGTGCGCCTGTTCAAATAACTGCAACAGCCGGTGTCTGATTTGCAAGGCTTCCACGGTGGATTTCATAGGGAAAGCAAACCGGGCCAGCTGTGTATTGCCAAAGAAGTTGGTGTCGGCGCCGGTGGCCAGTACCAGCACGTCATACTGTATTTCCTCACCGGATGTAATTACGAGTTGCTGATCAGGTTTTACTTCGAGTAATTCCGTAAGCCGTATCCTAACATTTTTTGCTTTCTGAAAAATTTTCCGCAAGGGGAAGGAAATATTACTGGCATCCAGTCCCGCCGTGGCTACCTGATAAAATAAAGGCTGAAACTGGTGATAATTAAAACGGTCAAGCAGCAGGACTTCAAAACCGGGTTTATTGCTGAGCTGGCGGGCTAACCGCAATCCGCCAAATCCCGCACCGGCAATTACAACTTTCATGTGTTGAGTTTTACAACACAAAGATATAATATTTTCAATAATTATTGAAAATATGAGAATATTATTCTTATCCCGCTTTTTTCCGGAAACAGGTATATAAAAAAAACTGCTCCGGAGTACGTAAAATCTACCCCGGAACAGGTCATATCACCTTGTAAGTCTGTTAATAAAGTACCCTTACTTTAATCGTTTCTTTTACCTCTTTCAACAGGGAAAGTGCCTGGGTGGACAGTTTTTTGTCCACGTCGAGTACCACATACCCGATATTCTCATTGGTCTTGAGGTACTGGCCAACTATATTAATATTGTTCCTGGATAATTGCGTGTTGATGGCTGAAAGAACACCCGGTACATTTTTATGAATATGCAGTATCCGGTGACTGCCTTCCTGCGGAGGCAGGGCCAGTGCCGGCACTGTATGTGAACCGAATGTGATCCCTTTTTCCAGGTAATTGAACAGTTTTACACTCACATCCTCCCCGATATTGGCCTGGGCCTCTTCGGTGCTGCCCCCGATATGCGGGGTCAGGATCACATTGGGCATATGTTGCAGGGGGGTAACAAAGCGGTCACCATTCTTCTCCGGTTCCCAGGGAAATACATCAATAGCGGCACCGCCGATTGTCCCTTCTTTTAATTCTTTACTCAGGGCATCCAGATCCACCACTTCCCCTCTCGCATAATTGATCAGGATTGCTCCTTTCTTAAAATAGCGCAGATTATTTTTATTGATCAGGTTTTTAGTCTGGGCTGTTTCAGGTACATGCAGGGTAACCACATCCGCCCGGCTCAGCAGGTCTTTCAAGGTCCGGGCATCTTCCGCATTGCCCAATGGCAATTTGGTTTCCACATCATAAAACAGCACTTTCATACCCAGCGCTTCGGCCAGCACACTTACCTGACTGCCGATATTGCCATAACCGATAATACCTAGCGTCTTCCCTCTTAATTCAAAACTGTTTTTCGCTTCCTTCATCCAGATGCCTTCATGGGCGGCTTTGTTTTTATCAGGAATCCGGCGGATCAGCATTATGGCCAGTCCAATGACCAGTTCAGCCACACTCCGTGTATTGGAATACGGGGCATTGAATACCACCACGCCGTTTTTAGTAGCCGATTTCAGATCAACCTGGTTAACGCCGATACAGAAACAACCAATGGCCTGTAGTTTTACCGCGGCGTCCAGCACTTTTTTGGTAATCTGGGTCTTTGACCGGATACCCAGGATATGTACATCCCTGATTTCCTCTATCAGTTCCTCTTCAGTAAGCGCCTTGCTGATCTTCTCCACTTTCACATACCCGTGCTGACGGAAATTTTTCACGGCAGAATCGCTGATATTTTCAAGAAAGAGAATCCGGATCTTCTCCTTTGGATAACTGGTGCTTTTACCTGTTTTTGTCATAGCGCAAATATACTAAGTAGCATTTACCTGTCTGAGACAGAAATCGTAAACTCCTGCAGAAAATATTAACACTAACAGTTGTTTTCTATACACATTTGTATGATTATTGGGGAAAAGTAAGCCCCGGTTTACGGTGAGCCGCCGGCTATTTTTGTACATTAACCATTGAGACATTGAAACACACGATATATTTTTTATTACTTATCAGTTTTACGTGGGCCTGTAATCAGCAAGGCAAAGAAGAGCAGACCACCGAGGATTCTCTTCAATATTACCCTCCTACCCCGGCCCCGCTGGAGAAAAATGAATTCAGGGAATATTACCGCCGGTTGACCGCCTATTTTGACAGTACACTGCTGCGGAGTAATTTCAGCGGACAGGTGATAGTAGCTAAAAACGGTTCAGTTATTTATGAAAAATATGCGGGCCGTCCGGACCTGCGCCGCAAGGATTCCATGACCGCATCCACTTCACTGCATATTGCCTCCACTTCAAAAACATTTACAGGTATCGCTGTATTGCGGCTCATCCAGGAAGGTAAATTATCCCTGCAGGACAGCCTCAGCCGGTTTTTCCCGGCCTTCCCATATAAAGGAATTACCATAAAAATGCTTCTGAATCACCGGAGCGGGCTGCCGAATTATGTCAATTTCATGGATAAGACCAGCTGGGATCAGAAAAAGTATTGCACCAATGCGGATGTGCTGGCGTTGATGATCAGTGAACCACCGAATAAAGAAGCCCAGCCTGACCGCAAGTTCAGTTATTGTAATACCAATTATATTCTGCTGGCCCTTATTATTGAAAAAATAACGGGTAAAACATACCCGGTCTATATGAAGGAAAAGTTTTTTGTCCCGTTGCAGATGAAGGACACGTATGTGTTTACCATGCAGGATTCGCTGACTGCCACGCCTACTTTTTCTCCATCCGGGACGTATTGGGATTTTGACTTCCTCGACGGAACGTATGGCGATAAGAATGTTTATACAACAGCCCGTGATCTGCTAAAATGGGATCAGGCTCTTTATACCGACCAGCTGATCAGTAAAGATTTACTGGATTCCGCTTTTACCCCATACAGTAATGAACGGCCATCCATTCACAATTACGGACTGGGCTTCCGTCTCCTGCTGATGCCTAATGGAAAGAAAATTGTATATCATTTCGGTCGCTGGCATGGAGCCAATGCCGCATTCGCCCGGCTGCCGGATGAAAAAGCGGTGATTATTATATTGGGTAACCGGTTTACCCGCAGTATATATAATGCCGCCCATCATTGCTATGATATTTTCGGGGAGTATTTTGGAAAAGAAGGTACAGATGACGCGGAAACAGAGAATACCCCTGAAAAAAAACCGGCTGCTCCGGGAAAGAACATAAAATCACAGCGGTAAGTCATGGCTTTTTCCCTGAAAATGGCTGACCTTTAGGGAGTATGAAAATATTTTCAGCCCAGCAGATACGGGATTGGGATCAGTATACAATCATCCATGAGCCAATAAATTCCATTGACCTGATGGAAAGAGCGGCCATAGCCTGTACCGAATGGTTGATGCGTCAATACCCGGATCTGACACAGTATGCGGTGTATTGTGGTAAGGGTAATAATGGCGGCGACGGACTGGCGATTGCCCGTCAGTTGCTGGAAAAAGGATGTACGGTTTTCATTTATATTCTTGAATTCGGGCAACGTGGTTCTGATGATTTTCAAAAGAATCTTTCCCGTCTGCATCGCTACCCGCAGGGACATATTCAGTTTATACAATCCGCCGAACATATTCCCGATCAACCAATAGGTCCTGTTATAATTGATGCTCTTTTTGGTACCGGGCTCAACCGTCCGGTGGATGGACTTACAGCAGTTTTGATCAATGCTATTAATCAGTTACAGGCAACTGTAATATCCATTGATATACCCAGTGGATTATTCACGGATACATCTTCCAAAGGCCATCTCAGTATAATGGCTGATCATACCCTTACTTTTCAATGCCCCAAACCGGCTTTTCTGGTGGCGGAAAACGAAGTATCGGTTGGTAATCTGCATATACTGGATATCGGTCTGCACCGGCAATATGAGGAAGCTACCCCGACAGCTTTTGAGATGACCGACGATACAATCATTCATTTCATTTATAAGGAAAGAAGCCGCTTTGCCCATAAGGGAAATTTCGGACATGCGTTGCTGTTAGCCGGCAGTCAGGGAAAAATGGGCGCCGCCATACTGGCAGCCAGGGCTTGTCTGCGAAGCGGTGCCGGTTTGCTTACCTGTCAGGTACCCGGCAACGGACTGGCGATTCTACAGACATCGGTACCGGAAGCGATGGCGATACCCGATGTGTTGCCGGACTTTATCAGCGGATATCCTTCCCCGGAAACGTATAAGGCAATCGGTATTGGTACGGGTATCGGCATGCACCCTGAAACCGTGGAATGCCTGAAAGGGTTGCTGGCCCATTACCAACATCCCATGGTGATCGATGCGGATGCCTTGAATATACTGGCGGCTAATTCATCCATGCAGGCATTATTACCGGCCGGTTCCATCCTGACACCACATCCAAAAGAATTTGAACGATTAACCGGTACGGCCACTGATGATTTTGACCGGATAAACAAGGTCAGGGCTCTGGCAGCTAAGCTCCGGGTTGTGATTGTGCTGAAGGGACATCATACCCTGGTAGCCACACCCGGCGGCCAATGTTATTTTAACAACACGGGCAATCCCGGTATGGCAACGGCAGGCAGCGGCGATGTACTTACAGGTATTTTAACCGGTTTACTGGCGCAGGGCTATTCCTCCATTGAAGCAGCTATACTGGGTTGTTACCTGCACGGAATGGCGGGCGATCTGGCGGCAAAAGAGATATCACAGGAAGCGATGATAGCGGGGGATATTGTTGAATTTCTTGGGCAGGCGTTTTTAACGGTAAGTGCAAGGGTTTCAATATAGTTGCCTGGCGGAAATGAATCACACATAGAGACATAAATACATAGGAGCACATAGAAGAATATGTGGCTTTTTTACAAGTTAACATTTTTAATAAAAGGGAGACAATATACTTTTTTTACTGCGTGTAAATGCTGATCGGGATGACGATCTGAACCTGCCCGTTACCATGGAACTGACAAATAATGGGTTACATTTTATGCAAATTGGAATAAATGATATCTCATTATTCCAAGACCTTGTTTATGAAAAAAATCATCCCCACTCTCCTCATTCTCCTGACCCTGCTCTATGCCTGCACCCAATCCGGCAAAAATGCCCTGATGGTAAATCCCGGTGAAATGCCCGCCGAAGAATATACTATCGATACGGAAAGGGACACAATACTTGTTACCAAAAACGGTGCATTATTGAAAATACCCCAGGGAGCCATTGAAGCGGGAAGTAAAAAGCAGGTGACCCTGGAGATCAAAGAAGCCTATACCATAGCGCAGATGATTAAAAACGGGCTGACGACCAGTTCCGGTGAAGAACCTATGAGCAGCGGGGGGATGATCTATATTAATCCGAAGGAAGGACAATCAGCCAGTCTGAAGAAAAAGATACATGTGGCCCTGCCCACCCGCTTTAAAGAACCGGGAATGAAACTGTTTAAAGGAGAAGAATCGGATAATGGAACGATAAACTGGATAAAGCCGGATACATTGCCAGTAACAGCCCTGGATAAAAGTTTAGCAAACGGAAAAGCACTTTTCAATGCCAAATGTGTCGCCTGTCATAGATTGGGTACATTAGTTACTGGGCCTGACCTTGCGCATTATCTACGGCAGTATTCGGGTGATACATTGTTAGTCAGGGGCTACGGTTTACATATACCCACATATGCCTGGGGATATGATGGCGGTGCAGATACTTCTCATTTTAACCCTCTTTCAGCAAAACTGGCCCATCTCAGTAATGAACTCTGGCAAAACCAGTTCTTATATTTCTGTAACCAGAGAGCGCAATTTGGCAGTCTAGGCACTTTTTTCCCGGATTTACAGGAATCAGATTATGATGCTATTTACAGCTATATTCAAAATGAAAGCGACCGGCTTCAACTCCCCGATCCGCAATTGCGGAAGCTGAGTGAATGTATTGATAGTTGCCAGCAATATCGGGATCGTAGTAAAGAGCTGCTTAACCGAAAGCGACAAATGGAGAAAAACAGAGACAAGCAAATTGTGGAGAATGGTCCACAGACGGTTGAAGAAAGAATTGTCACCAATCCACAACCGGATGTTCCTCTTTTTACTGAAAAAGAAGTCGTGAATCCTGTGAATCAGACGGCCGTTTACTACCAGTTTTCCATCGAAACCTTTGGCTGGTACAATGTGGATGTACTGCTAAAAGAGATGAACGGAAATACGAAAGCAGAACTGTCCGTCCGGATCACCGGCAGCTACCTGGAAAAGCTGGATGTCTTCCTGATCGTCCCAGATAAAAAGATCTATACCAAGGGCGGAGTAAAGAAAGACGGGTCCGGCCGTTACGTATTTGCTTATACCGATGGCAGTATTTTCCTGCCCTTAGGGACAGCTGGATATATTTTAGCCCTGACTGAAAATGCCGATGGTGTTGCTTTTGTACTGCACCCGTTTTCTATTCAGGCAAGTCAGGAATTAACCATTGCGCTCCAAAAATCATCCACTGAAATTTTCAATAAAGCTGTCAATGAATTGAATATGAGCGACATAAAAATAAATGTCAGGCCAACAAAGAATGCCGATTCCATAAGGAAAGCCGATACTGTCATTAAAAACCTCAGGGAACAATTAAAAATACTGGAGCAGTTAAAGCCCAAAAACTGTAATTGTGATTGTGGATCGGAGGGATTTCCAGGCACAGATATTTCCAACGAAAAATAAGGCTGGATACCTTCTGAAATAAGTGTGCTTTTTACACTTCAAACCCCTGAAAATAATGCCCTTCAGGGGTTTGGGCTATTGGGGGCCAACCCCTATCTTTGCCGCCCGGCCGAAATGGCCGTTTTTTAATCAAACCAGACACTAAGAATCAACTGTATGGACAAATTGATCTACCTCGTACCTGTCATGGGACTGATTGGCTTGCTTTACACGCTTATTAAGTTCAATTGGGTTTCCAAACAAGATGCCGGTAACGACCGTATGAAAGAAATCGCCAACTACATTGCTGTTGGCGCAATGGCCTTTCTGAAAGCCGAATGGAAAATTCTTGGCTATTTCGTGGTAATTGTAGGTATTCTGCTGGCTGTAATGGCCCAGTCGAATCCCCATTCCCACTGGCTGATTTCCGTTGCCTTTGTGGTGGGTGCGGTATTCAGTGCCACTGCCGGTTATATCGGTATGAAAGTGGCCACCCGTGCCAACGTGCGTACCGCACAGGCAGCACGTACCAGTTTAAGTAAAGCACTGAATGTTTCCTTTACCGGCGGTGCCGTAATGGGACTCGGTGTTTCCGGTCTGGCTGTTCTTGGCCTGGGCGGTTTATATATTATTTTAAAACAGGTATTCGCTCCGGATGCAGCTGTTGACTCCAATGAAATGATTAAGACCATTGAAGTACTGACTGGTTTTTCGCTTGGTGCTGAATCCATTGCCTTATTTGCCCGGGTGGGTGGTGGTATCTATACCAAGGCCGCCGACGTTGGAGCTGACCTGGTGGGTAAAGTGGAAGCCGGTATCCCGGAAGATGATCCCCGCAACCCGGCCACCATTGCCGATAACGTAGGAGATAACGTAGGTGACGTTGCCGGTATGGGTGCTGACCTTTTCGGATCCTATGTAGCCACGGTACTCGCCACTATTGTACTGGGGCAACAAACCACTGTACTGTTTGGCGATGATGTACTGGGCGGTTACTCTCCCATTGTACTTCCGATGCTGATTGCCGGTGTGGGTATTCTTTTTTCCATTATCGGTACCCTGTTTGTACGCATCAGCGATACGGCGGGTATCAGTACCGATGTGGTACAGAAAGCCCTGAATATGGGTAACTGGGGTTCTATTGTATTAACGGCTATCGCCGCTGCCGGTCTCGTAAATTTCATTCTTCCCGAAGCTATGGAACTCCGTGGCGTGGTATTTACCAAATGGGATGTAATGGGTGCCATTGGTGTGGGGCTGGCCGTGGGTGCTTTAATGAGTATCATCACTGAATACTATACAGCCATGGGCAAACGTCCCGTGAATTCCATCATCAAGCAATCTTCTACCGGGCATGCCACCAATGTAATCGGTGGTCTGGCCGTTGGTATGGAATCCACTTTCCTGCCGATCCTGGTACTGGCTGCCGGTATCTGGGGTTCGTATGAATTTGCCGGTCTTTATGGAGTGGCGATTGCCGCCGCCGGTATGATGGCCACTACAGCAATGCAGCTGGCGATTGATGCTTTTGGTCCGATCGCTGATAATGCGGGTGGTATTGCTGAAATGAGTGAACTGCCTAAAGATGTTCGGGAAAAAACCGACGTACTGGATGCCGTGGGTAATACCACTGCAGCAACCGGTAAAGGTTTTGCTATTGCCTCTGCCGCACTTACGGCACTGGCGCTGTTTGCCGCTTTCGTAGGTGTGGCCATGCCCGATAATCAGCATATCGATATTTATAAAGCCGATGTACTGGCTTCTCTCTTTATAGGTGGTATGATCCCCATGATCTTCTCTTCCCTGGCCATCCGTGCCGTGGGTGAAGCAGCCATGAGTATGGTGGAGGAAGTACGCCGCCAGTTCCGTACCATTCCGGGTATCATGGAAGGTACCGGTAAACCGGAGTATGATAAATGCGTAGCCATTTCCACCCAGGCCTCAATTAAAAAAATGCTGCTGCCCGGCGCCATTACCATTGTGGCTCCGCTGGCAATTGGTTTCACCCTCGGTCCTGAAGCTCTCGGCGGTTTTCTCGCTGGTGCAACGGTAAGCGGTGTGCTGATGGGTATGTTCCAGAACAATGCCGGTGGTGCATGGGACAATGCCAAGAAATCATTTGAAAAAGGTGTGGAGATCAACGGAGAAATGTATTACAAGAAATCAGAACCGCATAAAGCATCAGTAACAGGTGATACCGTGGGTGATCCGTTTAAAGACACATCGGGTCCTTCCATGAACATCCTGATCAAACTGATGTCCATTGTTTCGCTCGTTATTGCCCCTACCCTGGCGCAGATGTTCGGCACACCAAAACCTGCCGAAGTTCCGGTCACTCCTCCTGCCCCGCAGAAGGAAACGGGTAAAATTGAATACAGAATGAATACAGAGCCGGTTGCACAGGTTAACCACCATACAACCGCTTACTACCAATAGTATATAAGAGCTTAATCAGAACCATTACTTTAAGCCCCGCTGTTTCCACAGGGGGGCTTAGTTTTTCTATGAACATTGTGCATTGAATATTGAGCGTTATGGAATGATGAATATAATTTTCAATACACAATATTGAATTTTCAATTTTCATCAGTCATTCGAAGGATACATGTGTTTTAAGTTGGGTCTTGCTTCAGGCAGGTTGCAATGAACAATTGTAAACCTCTTCAATAACGGATCTCATCACCGCAAGTGATGACAATGTGTGCTAAACCCTCCGTTGTACAAACTTTTCCAGAATTTGAAGCTGTCTGATTGCCTTCTATGTGATCTATGTATTTATGTCTCTATGTGTGCCCCCTGAAAACTAATACTCTTTCTCCCTGTCGTCATAAGTTCTAACACTTAGAATGAAATAAATTATTCGCAGGAATTTGTACAGCGTATAAACGTATCCTAGCTTGTGGCTGTTATTAATTCGTCACCACAAAAAGCGAACCTTATGAAAAACGTAATCCGCGCCGGCATGTATGCCCTGACTTTCCTTGCCTTTATCAGTCTGACCAGTTGTTCCAAAGACCGTGTAGCCTCCCCGGCTCCTGCGGGCAATAACAATGTACAGCCCAGCACCAAAACCATTACTGTAATGCAGCGGATGACTCCTGTTGCCCTCCCATTTACAGGCAGCGGGGGATATGAAGGTGCCAGAACCTTTGGCGACCTGACCATGATTATTGCCCCACTTGATTCCAAATCCACTGTGGTAGTCTATAATGATATTTACAACTCCGGCCCGATTCCGGCTTATGAAGAAGAAGAAGAAGGAAGAGTGTATGTACGCCAGTTACAAACAGGAACATATAAAGTGCAGATCATTCCCCATGCACCCGGCTATCCTGTCATTGAACTGAATGATATCCAGATCATGGAAAATATGCTGACTGACCTTGGCACCATTAATGTAAATTATTAAACCCAACCCTGAAGCAGATAAACCGGGTTGTACCGAAGGGTGCAACCCTTTTTTATCCCTTATATTCAAACCAGTTTTCCACCATTTCCGACACAGTATCTTTAAACTGCGCATGGTGATATTCGTTCGTGTCCGGTTCATAGATATAGTCTTTTTTCCATTCGGCATAGTGCAGGGCTACCTGCTCAATGGCATCCACTATACAGGTTACTTCGTCATTGGTCATCACCGGGTGGATAGACATCCGGATCCAGCCGGGTTTACAGGAAAGATCCCCTTTATGCATTTCCTCCAGGATGGCGTAGGAATGCAGCTGATCCACATGCAGGAGCATATGGCCATAGGTACCGGCGCAGGCACAACCCCCGCGGGTCTGGATACCAAAACGGTCATTCAGTAATTTGACCACCAGGTTAAAATGGGTACCCCTGAGAATAAAACTGATAACCCCCAGGCGATGCCTGGTTTGTCCTTCGAGTATTTCAATACCAGGTACTTTTGGGAGACGGTCAAAAATAATTTTTAATAATTCTTCTTCCCGCTTCAGCATATTCTCCACTCCCATCTCTTCCTTCAGCTTTATGGCAAGTGCTGCTTTAATTCCCTGGAGAAAAGGTGGGGTGCCTCCATCTTCCCGGTGTTCGATATCATTGATATACTCGTGTTGCTTCCAGGGATTGGTATAGGTAACGGTACCGCCACCGGGCTGGTCAGGAATGATGTTTTTATAAAGTTTCTTGTGAAAAATCAGTACGCCGGGTGTGCCTTGCCCGCCCAGGAACTTATGAGGCGAAAAGAAAATGGCATCCAGGTGGGCGCCCTCTTCTTCAGGATGCATATTTATGGACACATAAGGGGCCGAACACGCAAAGTCTACAAAGCAGAGTCCGTTATACGCATGTACCTTTTTCGCCACTTCATGGTAAGGTGTCTGTATTCCTGTTACATTGGAGCAGCCGGTAATTGCAGCAATCTTATGTTGCCGGTCCTTGTATTTTTCAAGTAGTTGGGTCAGGGAATGCAGGCAAATATTCCCATCCTCATCATTGGGGATAATCTCCACATCAGAGATCGTTTCCAACCAGGAAGTCTGATTGGAATGGTGCTCCATTTCCGAAACAAAGATCACCGGTTTCAGAAGCGGATCCAGCGCCAGATAATTGCTGAACAACTCATGGATTCTGAGTTCAGGCGTATCCAGTTCATGGGCGGCAGGCAGTCTTCCTTTCTTTACATAATCCATGATCCGCTCGGGTATCCGGAGCCCCAGCAGCCGCTGTAACTTATTTACCGCTCCGGTCATACCACTGCCGGCAAAAATGAGCACATCTTCCGGCCCGGCATGAACATGTTTCTTGATAATCTGCTTAGACAATTCATAGGCCCTGGTCATAGCTGTACCTGTTACCGTGGTCTCTGTATGCGTATTCCCGAGCAGCGGCATGATCTCTTTTGTCAGCTTGTCTTCTATGGGTTGATAAGCCCTTCCGCTGGCGGTCCAGTCGGCATAGATCATTTTACGGATCCCGTAAGGCGTGGTAAATTCAGTATCAATACCAATGATATTGTTCCGGAAGGATTGGAAGTAGGATTGTAGCAAGGGACTGTCGTTTTGGCAAAGATAGCAAGAAGTACGAGGTACGAAGTTAGAAGTACGAATTCCTGGCTGTTGACTACTGACTCCCGACTACCGACTTACACTTTTCCTCCCTGCCGTTTTCATCTGAATAATATCCACCAGAAAGGCAAAAGCCATGGAAAAATAAATATACCCCTTCGGTATTTCGAAATGGAAACCTTCGGCGAGCAGTGAAACTCCGATAAGCAGCAGAAAACAGAGGGCCAGTATTTTAAAAGAAGGATGCTGATGAATAAACCGGCTGATCGGTCCAGATGCAAATAACATAATGATTACTGTCACCACCACGGCCGTGTACATTACCCAGAGATCCTGGGCCATTCCTACAGCTGTTATAATAGAATCAACTGAAAATACCAGGTCAAGCAGAATGATCTCCCCGAGTAAGCGGGAGAAAGTGGCAGTTTGCCCGGTTCCGGGATTATCTTCCACCATTTCCGTCTTATGATATATCTCTTTGGTGGCTTTATAAATCAGGAAAAGTCCTCCCACAATCAGAATCAGTCCTTTTCCAGAAAAATCAGTATTGTATAGCGTGAAAAGCGTCTGATCCAGTTTCAAAATCCAGGAGATCAAGGCCAACAGCAGCAGACGCATGACCATGGCCAGTCCGATCCCCCAAAAACGGAGTTTATTCCGCTGTTGTTCGGGAAGTTTATCGGCCAGAATGGAGATAAAAATAATATTATCGATCCCCAGGATGACTTCCAGAGCAATCAGGGAAATAAGGGCGATGATGGCGTCAGTCATAAACAAGTATTACAACTCTGAAGAAAATTGGTTGAAAAGATTAAAGGTGGAGACTTGTAAAAAAGTACGAAGTACGACCCCTTCCTACTCATCCAATGGCTTCAGACTGGTCCGTGGCGGTGGCAGGTTTTTATTTCGTTTTTTCATTTGCTCATAGAAATAAGGGAAGATGGAAAGATCGAAGTAGGTTCGCTTACCGCCTTGTTTCAGATAATTTTTATAGGTTTTAAAAACCAACATCTTCTCCGCCAGGTATTTCCTGGATTCCGGATGTTGGGTAAAATAATCTGCGATATCCGTTTCAAAGTTCACCAAACGGCGTTCAGACAATGTGTCACCGCTGAGCGCACAGGCCAATAAACGGTTGGCAGTTCTCATATACAGGTAATGATCCGTGCGATTCATTTCAGCTTTGTAGGCAGAGTCAGCACTCGCAAAAGCCAGGCGGTCATGAAAAGGCGGCCGGAATATGAGTGAATCGGGAGATACGATCAGTTTACCCTGACGGGCTGTTATTTTGTTGCGCCACACGGGCAACTCGATCTGATCCAGCCATTGACGGGTAGCCGGATCGTAAATTTCAAAGGGCAGCCGTTTGTCGACCCATAATTGATTCTTTTTATAGGTCAGTAATGGGCTTGTGTATAAATCACTGAATAGCGGCTTACCCGTTTCACAGTCTACCAGGGGACCTTCAGCCCCGCTGAATTTACTGGCCATATATTCCGGCCAGGTCATTGTTCCCCCTTCACTGCCCAAAACAGTGTTTGTTCCTATTTTACAGATAATAACACTATCCCCCACCGCTTTTACCGGGCAGGTATTCAGTTCCTGTTCATCGGTCAGTTGGCATCCGCAGGGGGAGACATGTTTCTTTTTCTTTGCAGCAGTATTTTGATCGTTATTGGCGCAGGAGAAGAGGACTAAACAAAGAAAAAAGGCAATTGATGTTTTCATTCGATGGTGATTGATGAAGAATCAGCCGTAAAGTTATCAAACCGAATCCAATATTTGATTTCACAGGTGAAATTGCAATTTCCTTCTATAAAATGATTTTATCATGACGCTTTATTTTCGCTGTTATCATTTGACCCCCTTTAGGGTTCCGGGGGCGCTCTTGAAACACGAACCCCGGGTTTGCACCCGGGGCTATTATTGTGTCACCCCTTCGGGGTTCTGAGAATTGTCCCTATCAAACTTTTCTATAATCGTACCACCCCTTCGGGGGTAAGCATTTTGTACTTTCCTTCATACGAAGCGGAATGATGTTGTCATCCTGAGTAGTCCCGCAAAAGAAATGCTTCAGAGGTATTGAAAATTGACAAGCGGGACGTATCGAAGGGCGACTATTTCTTCAATCTTCCCCTTATCCACTTAATCTGCCCGTTATGATTTGATTCATGCTCGCATACATGGAACCATTTGCAGTAATTATTGGTGGGACCCCAGAACCATTTTTCATCCACGGCACTGAGCCATTGGTCGTCGCGTTTTTTGAATTCGGCAATGGTGTTATCCCTGACTTCCTTCAACGTGTCCAGGTAAAACTGCAGATCATGTCCTTTGATGGCTTTCCGGGCTTCCTCTCCCAGTTCCATCGCAATACCAAAACGGTCTTCGTCGGCTTTTGACCAGTCGCCCCATTTCTTACCTTCAAACGTATGAATCTGATAAAACCGTTCCGTAGCGGCCAGGTGAAAGAGCATACTGCCGATGGTATTTGATTTGTCATCATGGAGGTAATCCAGCTGTTCTACAGTCATATTCCGTACTGAACTCAGGACAGCGCCCCGCATCCAGGTCATCATGGATAGCATGGTACCTACCTGTGGACTGAATCCTTCGCGGGGTCCGATGACGTTGGGGCGGTCGTCGGCGGGTGGTTCGCTGGCAAAACCGGTTAAAGGAAGTACTCCGAGAAGACCGGTGCCGATGGCGGTTGACCGGATAAACTGACGGCGGGAAGGTGAAGACATGGTTAATGGTTTGAGGTGATTAATGTTTCTATCAGGAAAATACAAAAAAGTCCAAAATCCGGGCAACTAATGTTTTATAATTAACTGTTAACAGATCAGCATGGCCGTTGAAATATCCGTACCATATACTTCATCCGCCACATCCTGCAGGGCCTTGGTGGAGAGTCCGGTGCCACAGGCAATATCCAGGGCCCGTCCAACCCGTTGTTCGGGAAACAGGAATGTCTGAATCCGGCCAACCGTATTGCTATGGAAATCGGGACGCCCTTTGGCATAGCGGGTGGCGGCTGATATGGGGTCGAAGTAATTCATTGGCTGTGATTACTGATCAAAAGGAAAGATTATGCACCTCTAAAATAAGATGTGGGTAAAACCACTTCCTCATTCCTGATTCCTGATTTCAAGCTGTTTACTCAGCCGTGGTGGGATCAATAACGGTCATCACTTCACTGACGGCATTGGCCGGGAATCCACCTTGATTGGCATGTTCCCGTACCATTTCTTCATTGGGAGCAATGTACACGCAGTAGATCTTATCGCCGGTTACATAACTGTGCAACCATTGAATCTGTGGTCCCAGGTTGCTGAGCACACCACAAGAGGTTTGGGAGATTCCTTTTAATTGTTCAGGGGTCAACTTTCCGGCACCGGGAATTTCACGTTCGATTACATACTTAGGCATAAGTGGTTGGTTTTTGAATGATCAAGCTACGATTACTTTTTCATTCCATAAAAGGTCCAGCCATTCTTGTATTGGGCATCCTGCATCCACAATAAACGGCCGCCCCTGATACAGGAAAAATAGACATCATAGGTCCTTGGCTTTCCTTCGATATTGCTGAAGGAAAGTTGCCAGTTCCCGGGCAGGGAAAATTTACCAGAATTTTTCACCTGATCATAACGCATAGCACCGGACGGCCCGTTGATGGCCAGCAGGCTCCAGTTATATTTTAAGCCCGGCAGGAAATCAAAGACCTCTGTGCTCTGGTGAACCGTGGTGGCTACATGCGAACCGGTATAGACGCTGTAATAGTCCTGCATACCTTTGAAATCGCTGGTCCATTTTCCACTCAGATCATTCTGACCAACAGCAAAACGGTTATAGTAAGCCATGTTCTCCATTTTTTTCCAGACTTCACTGTTGGTACTCCAGTCAATAAAATCCGCATCAATTCCAAATTCAGCTACAAAAGCCTGTTTATTTTTTGTGATGAATTCCATCCAGCCGGAATTCGCCCTGTTGAAAACAGCCACATACAAAGACCGGCCGCTGGCATCGGTTACTTCCCCTGCCCCGAAAAGCGCCCGCTGATAATCCGTCGGACTACGGGTCACATAGTATTTCAGGCTCTTGTATTTGGGTGCCACCAATACATCCCAGGCATTATTGATTGTTGGTACCGGATCGCCTCCCCGTGCAGTACGGGCATCGGCATAATGCAGAAGTACGGTAATCTCTCCTTTCTTTACTTCTACATAATCCGGTTTCACTTCGGCATACCACCCATCATCAAAACGGGTACTGGTGAAGGCAAAACCGGAGGTGGCCGGCGCTGCGGTTTTGGGAGAACCAACCTCTTCTGATTTCACCGGCAGTTTGTAATCCGGATTGATATCCACCCCTGTCAGGAATTTTTCGATCAGGGGAAATAAGGATTTATCATTGGTAGTGGCCACGATACTGGCACGCAGGCCATTTCCGCTCACGGTATAGAGCATGGCGGTTGATGCTTGTCCGCTATACGAAAAGGAACTCTTACCTCTGCGGATCTTCCAGCCCTTTTTAACTGTCAATACCGGTTTAACTGATTTGTCTTTTACTTCATAAGGTTTCAGTACCAGTTCATCCCACTCCCTCCGGAAATCGGCCGTATCCCCCTTTCCCGTTGCGGCTGAATAAACCGCGAGCCGGCACCATTGTTTTTTCGCCGTATTCAGATAGGTATACGTGATAAAAGTGTTTTTTTCTTCTTTCTCCCAGCCGGCAGGTTCAGAATAACAAAACAGCTGATAACAGTTCTGTTGGGCAGCAGCTACCATTCCGGTAATGAGGAATAAAAAAAGTAATAGTTTGCGCATAAGATCATACGTATTTGTTCTACCAGTAAATCTGGTACTAATTGGCGGTTGCTGTTCTCCCTGAAAAAAGGGATTTTAGCATTTAACAAGATTACCGGATACGGTTTTAACCGGTGGAAAAAGAGTACGCAGCAATCGTATAACTATTATACAAAGCCAACAGGAAATCCTGCTTGCATGTCAAAACAGCCCACACTTCTGTATCACCCGAGTCGGCACATCGGCATCCTTCGGCAAGCTCAGGATGACATACAGCCCCCCTGTAACATATCCCCGCCCTCTGCGTCTTACCAATTGTTAAAAATCCTTAAATATGACTGTCATTCTTGGCAATTACGAATAAAATCGTACATTAGTTTTAAAATTCCCCTTTATGTCATCACCTAAACTGGTAAAACCCACTGAGTCTGAACTGGAAATACTGCAGCTCCTTTGGAAAAAAGGGACGGCCACAGTGCGGGAAGTGCATGAAGAACTGGCCCAGACCAAGGACGTGGGCTATACCACTACCCTGAAGCTGATGCAGATCATGAACGAGAAAGGGATCGTGAAAAGGGATGATTCCATGCGGACCCATGTGTACCAGGCAGCCGTGAACAAGGAAAGGACGCAAAAACATTTGCTGGGGAAAATGATCGACAGCCTGTTTGGCGGCTCCCCTACCCAGCTGGTGATTCAGGCCCTGGGCGATGAAAGCCATAAAGCCAGCAAGGAAGAACTGGAAAAAATACAGGCCCTGCTCGATAGTCTTAAAAAACAATAACCAATGCCATTGCAACTGCTGCAATCCCTCGGTTGGGCCCTGCTCAACTCCGTCTGGCAAATGGCCCTGCTCTGGGTCGTTTACCTATGCATCGTATTATGCTGGCAGCAGGCCCGGTCATTGCATAAAAGCATCCTGGCCACATCCCTTTTGTTCAGCGGCTTTGGGTGGTTCCTCCTGAATTTTATCGTTGCCTTTTCAGCTATAAAGGCCGGAAACACGTTGAGCAGTCCATTGGCTACAGATACGGTCAGTATATGGCTGAACCAAACTCTTCCCTGGATTTCAGTGGCTTATCTGATTTTATTAATATTTCCCTTGCTTCGTTTTATCAGGAATTACCGTTATGTGCAAGTGATCCGTTCGTATGGACTCAGCAAAATAGATATTGACTGGCGCCTGTTTGTCCGTAATACGGCCGAAAGAATGGGGATCCGGAAAAAAGTGGAGATATGGATATCGGCATTTGTTCAATCCCCTGTAACGATCGGTTATCTCAAACCGGTAATCCTGGTGCCCCTGGCCGCTATTAATCATTTAACCCCTCAGCAACTGGAAGCGATTCTGCTGCATGAGCTTTCCCATATCCGCCGGTTCGATTACCTGCTGAACCTGCTGATGAATATTATCCGGACTGTTTTATATTTTAACCCCTTTGTCAGGGCCTTTGTAAAAATAGTGGAACAGGAAAGAGAAAAGAGCTGTGACGAAATGGTACTCCAGTTTCAGTACGATGCGCATGCTTACGCCACCGCTCTGCTCACACTGGAAAAAACCAACCAGTCACAAACCAGCTTTTTTCTGGCAGCCACCGGTAAGCAACAGGATCTGCTGCAACGGGTGGAAGCCATCATGGGCGTTCATAAAAAGCCTGCAATCAGCCTGCATAAAATAGCAGGGTTGCTTACCCTGATAATTGGTATCCTGGCCCTGAACCTGTTTTTAATGTTGCCGGGGACTTCCCGTACAATTAATAACACCGGACTGGCGGATAATATCATGATGAACCCGATGGATCTTGTTTTCAGTCAGGATCAGGAGGATCAACCCAAAGAGGAATTGCCCTATTCAATAAAGACTACGGCACCCGCTGATAACGTAAAAGAAGCGGCAAAGAAAATGACAACCGATCCGGAATTTGCGGCAGTAACAACCACGGATCCTGTTAAAGAAATCAGTCAGTTCGCTTACCGGCTGGCCGGATTTGACCAGGTAGAGATTCCTGTACTGATTGCCAGGCAGGAAGCCCAGGTAAAAGAAGCCCTGGCCGCATCCAGAAGAGTTCTCGAAAATTCACAATGGAAAGAAGTGGAAAAGAGCATCGCCGATGCCTTTAATGAACAGGAAAAGAATGAAATCCGTAAAGTGTATGAAAAGGAGCTGAATAATTTTGACTGGAAGAAACTGGAGAATAACCTGAAAATCGCCTACACAAAAATTGACTGGGAAAATGTAAACAACCAGCTCAATACCGCCCTCAACCAGATCCGGATCGACAGTATCCAACATGTATACAATGATGTGGCTTACCGCCTCGCTGAGGTTCAGAAGGAATTAAATGAAAACAAAATCACCAGCATCCCCGACAGCGATGTTTCCCTGAAAATTGTGGAAGAGAAACGGAAAAAAGTACAGGAAAGCCTGCAAAAGCTGAATGCAATAAGAGCAAAGAAAATTGTGCGGTTATAATTACCGGCTCCATTATCGGATAATATCCACATACCCCGCGATCTTGGCCCGGCCATTCTTCGGATCTATCACATAGTAGTAGGTACCCACCGGAACATCTTTCCCGTTTACTTTACCATCCCATGGTATGGTATACCCAACCGAATGATACACCGGCTGACCATAGCGGTTCACAATATCCACGGTACAACCGGGATAAGAATCCAGGTAAAGGATCACCCATTTATCATGGACGCCGTCTCCGTTCGGACTGAAGATATTCGGCACGTCCGGCTTCTTCAGCACTTTTACAAATACCTGGTCCGTAGTGACGCAGCCTCCGCGGGCTGTTACAGCCAGTGTATACGTGATATCATCCACGCCCAATACGACAGGATTCTGCACGGCATTACTGCCTGAGAAATACTGATTGGGTGTCCACAGGAAGCTCAGATCATTGCCACTCACGGAGGGGTTCAATGTAATTTGTCCCCCCTCGAGTACAAGTCTGTCCGGACCGGCATTGACCACCGGGTAAGGATGTATGGTAACAGGCGCGGTATACGTGGTACTCCGGCATCCAAAACTGTTGACCGTATACAGGCTTACGTTATACGTACCGGCCACACTGTAGGTATAATTAAATGCCGCTGTATTATTTGTACCGCCATCGTCCATTGTCCAGAACCATTGGTTTGTAATACCACCCATGGGGTTGCCGGCATCGGTAAAACGGATCGGATCTGCCAGACAGACTTCTGGCTTATCCGTGGTAAAAGAAGACAAAGGCTGATCACGGACCGTGTTCAGTGAAATAGTGGTATCCTTCACGCATCCAGCCCCGCTGGTCACCTGCAGATTTACGGCAAAAGGACCCGTGGACACATAGGTATGTGAGGGATTGATACCGGTGGAAGTGTTTACTACCCCACTGCCGGGATCATCGAAATTCCAGAGATAGGTAAAACCGCTTTCCGTATTATCGGGAATGCTGGATTGATTGGTAAATACCGCATTGGCATTGGGCAGACAGATATGGGCCGGGAAACTGAAACGGGGTCTTGGTTGCGGATTTACATGAATCCGGGTAACCGCGTCCACACTTACGCAACCGTTGCTGGTAATCACTTTTAATTTAACATCATAATCTCCCCAGTATACATAGGTATGGGTAACCGGGTTGCCCGTTCCCATTGTGAGTAACGGTGATCCATCCCCGAAATCCCAGATCCAGCTGGTCAGCGTGCCTTCCGGTGTGGATGATGTGGTGGAGAAAGTCACGGTCTTTGTTTCGCAGAGCGGACTGCTGACAGAGAAAACTGCCAACGGCGGCGCATATACATGAATGGTCTGGGTAATACTGTCCATACAGCCTCCGGTTGAAGACGTATAGAGATACTTAATCGTATGTGTGCCAGGACCCGCCACAGCCGGACTGAATAAACCTGTGGGTGATACCCCCGGTCCTGTAAATATAAAACTACCCGGTACCCCACCCTGTTCGGTGGCTTGCGTGATCTGATATGGCACTGCATCCAGACAGATGTCGGGTACGGGGGTAAACTGTACACTTGGTGCCGCGTTTACCGTAATATTTTTCAATACATCATTCACACATACTCCTCCGGAATAAGCCCGGTAGCGAATGGTGAATACACGGGTCAGCGGTGCCTGAAAATTCGGATACAGGTGTTTGTATACTTTACCGGTAAAGGGCACATCATCGGTATCAAAAACAGTTGGTTGTCCTGTATTATCCCAGTAGATTTCCACTTTGGTGATATTCCCCGGGAATACAGTGGACGCTTCCACTATTGAAACAGAGTCATTGGCACAAAGTGTGGCAGGTGTAGTAACGGTAAAGTTTGCCACGGGGAAACTGCCGTTTACATAGAGTTGCGTCAGCACAGTATCCTTACACCCATGGTTACTGGTAACGATCAGTTCCACCGGGTAATTTCCAACAGCGGTATAACTGTGCTGCGGGTTTTGAGTAACCGCGGTATTGTTCACCCCACTGCCCGGATCCCCGAAATTCCAGAGCCAGGCGGCAATGGCAGATGGAGTATTAACAAGACTTGTATCGGTAAACTGCGCATAGGTATCATTAAGACAGACATCCGGCAGGATAAAACCGGCATCTGGTTTTGCCCGGATTATAATCTGCCTTGTGAATACATTGCTTACACAGCCTTCATCATTACTTACCGTTAATGAAACCGTATAGGTACCGGAAACCATAAAAGTATGTACCGGGTTTTGCAAAACGGAGGTATTGGCAGTACCGCTCGCCGGATCACCAAAATCCCAGCTCCAGCTTACCAGGCTGCCCACATTGGGTAAAGAAAGGTCCGTGAAATCAACCTGTATACCCGGGCACTGCGGATTGGAAAAATTAAAATTACCGGTGGGCAATGGATGAACAACTACCGTTACGGATCCTGTTTGTGTTTGTGAACAGCTGGTAAGACTACCATCAGTAACCGATTCAAGTGTATATACATAGGTACCCGGTACGGTGGTGGGTACCGTGACAAAGCCGTTATTCCCTGTACCCACTACATTCAGTAAAGGTCCTCCGTTGATTCTGTAATAGAAAATATAGGGGGCTGAAGCAGATGCACCTGTAAAAGTAATTTGTGGCGATGCTCCATTGGTACAGACTTCCGCATTACCCGCAATGGTAGCAGTGGGCAAAGGATTAACAGTGATAATGGCCGTGCCGCTTTGTGCTTGTAAACAGGCGGTGCTGCTGCCATCAGTCACACTTATTAAAGAATAAATAAAAGTACCTGAAAGGTTGGTTGGCGCCTGAACGGTCACACTATTACCCGACAGGGTTGTAACTGAAAGAACTGGTCCTGCATTTATACTGTACCGGAATGTATAGGGAGCCGTCCCTCCTGCCCCCGTAAAAGTGATCAGGGGTTCGGCAGAGAGCTGGCAGATGGCAGTGGTTCCGGTGATTGTAGCTGTTGGCAACGGATTGACAGTAATCACTGCTGTGCCGGTTTGTAACTGGCTGCAGTTGGCGGGACTGGCATCCTGTACACTGACCAGTGTATATGTAAATACACCGGGGGTGCCTGTGGGTGCGGCTACAACGGCTGTATTGCCAGTACTGGTAGCCGTAAGTGCCGGTCCTCCATTGATCGTATACGTAAAAATATACGGTGCTGTTCCGGTGGCTCCTGTAAACGTAACCGACGGGGCATTATCATTCTGACAAACCGCTGTTGTTCCTGAAATGGCAGCCGTTGGCAATGGAGAAACAGTGACAATATGTTCGGTGGTATCTGATAAGCAACCCACATCGGTAATCAATGCGAAACGGGTAGTATAACTGCCAGGGGCTGCATATGTATGCAACGGATTACTGTTTAAAGCCGTACTGGCATCCCCGAAATCCCAGTACCTGCTGATTATTGGTCGTCCACCTGTTGTATTATTCTCGGCGAACTGTACAGGGTTGGGAAAACAAACAGGGCTATAGCTGAAATCGGCTACCGGCTGATTGAAGACCTGCAATTCATAATCAATCTGCTGTTCCCCGCTGCAACCATCCGGTGTGGGGTTCTGCGCAATCACCCGTATCGGGTATGTACCTGCCGTATTAATGGTGTACGGGTTCGTGAGTTTGTAGCGGTAGAGCTGCTTCCCGTTTACGGTCCAGGTGGAATCATAGGCCGGACTATTAATTGTAACATTGGCGAAAAGGCCATTGAAATTCCACACAATCTGGGTGGGCTGGTACGGGAACACCATGGAGAAATAAAACGGAGAATCCTTACAGGCCGCGGGAAAATCAACCGTGGCATACTGGTTCTTGATATTGACAAACTGGTACAGGTCGCGCACATTGGTACCGGCATTGTAGCCATAGGATTCCACATTTCCATAGCCATAGGCGATGGCCACAAAGCCGCTGTCGGATACAGCCCGGTGCGTGGGATTGGTCAATGTGGAGGTGGTGATTTCCTCCTGTAAATATGAGTACCCGGTGGTGCCAATGGCTACCGGTGTGGATGTATACGGGAGGCCGTCAATCCGCAGACTGCTCAGTCCGGCTGTACGGATAATTATATTCAGGAAGTGCCGGGTGATATTGGTATTGGGCGGTGTTAGATCATTCCGCGCAGACAAGACTGTAATATCGCTCAGCGTTTGTTCAATCGGATTCAGGATAATCATTTCCGGATCACTGTTCACCCCGTCGCAGCCCTGGGTGATCAGGTACTGAACCACACATACCGGTTTATCCGATGTAATAATCCGTGGGGTATTATTTCCCTGCGTATTGAATTCATAATAACTGTTGTTGACGAGGGTGCCCAATGGCAGCAACGTCCCGTTCACGGTTACCTGTGTAGTGGGATCTTTTACCAGCACCCTGAAAATATCATAGGACCGCAGTTTCATCGGGGCGGTGATATAGGACTGTCCCCAGGATACAAGCGGAAACAATTGCTGGTACAGGTTATCACCGGAACTGGCACTGCCACAGCCCATGGCGGTCCAGGTGGAACCGGCAAATACGGCTATCGGTTTACATGGTGATCCGGTGGTGGCCACAGATTTGATAAAAGTACCGGTAAGATCTCCCTGGTTGGCGGTCTGGTATTGAAACACATCGCCTTTGTTCAATGTAACCTGAAAGGGTGTATTGGCCGGGTAAGTGTTATTACCATCCGCCTGCTTCGGTGTGACTTCCACCTGGGTATTATCCTCGGTTGCCACCACGGCAAATTCAGACCTTGAGTTATTACCGGGATTGGATGCATAACCGGATACATAATATTCCCTTCCCAAAACTTTGGTGGGCAATACCAATGTGGCTCCTGACCGCGCTGAATTCAGAATATGCGCATAGACGACTATCGGGGTATCAGCCACAATGTGTATGCCTTTGTTGGTACCGATACCCGTTACCTGTCCGTTATAAGCCAGTGTATTGGCCGGAGTGGAAGTATTGGTTAACCGCAGTGTGGTAATCTGGTTGGCGGTTACTGTAAAAGGAAGGTTATTGCCAGCCACAGATAAGGTACCGGAGGCATTGAACTGAGAGGTAATATACAGGGCCATCCGCGACGTGGTGCCATCAATATGCCCGGTATATATCACCCAGAAATCCTTTCCCTTATTGGAATAGTCCTGCGCGGCGAGTGGTAAACTGACCGTGAGAATAACCAGAAATAACAGAAACCTTTTAACCTTTCTCATAAGCGTTGACATCGCTGCCGGCTGTACATGATATGCTCTGGGGCAAAGTCCCCCCGGGTATGAATAAAATTACCGGAATAAGTTTAAAGCAGGCAGTGATTATGTACAAAAAAAGGAATGACTTCCGTCAGTAACAGCGGGGGCATTTTTCGCTGTACTTGTTGCCAATCATAAATCCGAATACCAGTTCATGGGTACCGCTGTTGAAATCCCGCAGGATATTGTTATTGCTGGATTTCTCGTACGCATAACTGACATTGAAGGTATTGCTGATATTCATACCGAGCATACCGGCAAATCCGTCCTGATAGCGGTAGCTCCCGCCCAGCCAGAGCTGGTCCCGGTACTGCAGTTTCAGGTTGGCTTCCGGTTGAAATTCCCGGAAAGAACTGCCTTTTATGTATTTAACCATCAGTGAGGGAACCGCATTAATATCATCGGAGAGAAGAAAACGATACCCGGCTGTCAGGAACATATGGGGCACCATCCGTCCCTTTTCAAGGATGGAGGCATTATCATCTACAAAATTGATTGTGCTGGGGAGCACATTCTGTGCCGACAAACCAATGAAATAATCACGGGAATACAACCAGACACCAGCCGCCATCTGTGGCCGGATCTTGGTCAGGTTACCGGTATTCAGGGAACCATTCGCGGGATCACTGGGATTGCCGGTACCGGAAAAGTCCTGTTTACTGATATCGATTCCCACTTTGGTGATTCCGGCGGATAACCCGGCGGATATATTGGTGGTGGGACTTAATCCCAGGTGATAGGCATACGAGGCCATCAACGTTGAGAAATTAAAACTGCCCGTACGGTCATTGATAAATGTAAAACCGGCCCCATGGTGTGGTTCAGCCGCTGTATAATTTTCCCAATATGCCCGGCCGCGGGGGTTCTCCCCGGGTACCTGGAAGGACGTGGAAGAAGTCCGGTAGTCATTTTTCCCGATCGGCCCATGAATGGTCAGGTAAGTTGTTTTGGGAGCCCCATTCACTCCTACCCACTGATCCCGCACCGACATTTTAAGATCGGCATAGTTATCAATACCCGCAATAGCCGGGTTAACAATAAAGGGGTTGATTACATACTGTGTATAATGCGGCCGTTGCTGGCTTTGTGCCATCCAGCCGGTACCCAGTACCACCATCGCTGTTAAAAATAAACGTTTCATAGTCTTACCTGATTATATCAACATAACCGGCCATTTTGGAACGGCCATTTTTCGGATCAATCACATAATAATAGGTTCCCACCGGCACATCCTTACCATTTACTTTACCATCCCACGGGGTGGTATAGCCTACAGAATGGAAGACCGGCTGGCCGTAACGGTTCACAATATCAATCGTACAGCCAGGGTATGATTCAAGGTACTGGATTATCCAACGGTCATGGACCCCATCCCCGTTCGGACTGAAAATATTCGGCACCGCCGGTGCCTTCAGCACTTTTACAAAAACGGCATCGCTTGCTTTACAACCCTGGGACGAAGTTACGGTAAGTGTATACGTAATATCGCTGGTGGGTGAAGCCAGCGGCGATGCCGATGTGGCATTGTTTAATCCGGTCGGTGGTGTCCATTGATAGGTCACAGGTACGTTGGCGTTCAACGCGGGCGTCAGCGCCACCTGCCCTCCTTCGAGTACAAATTTATCCGGACCTGCATTGATACCTGGTGTGGCAAATACATCCAGTACCTGTTCTTTAAAGTTACTGCAGCCGTTGGTACCTGTAAACGTGTACCGGATATTGTATTGTCCGGGTGTGGACGGGGTAAACATACCGGCAGAGGTTACAGCCGTTGTTCCACTGAATACACCGGTACCCGGTAATCCGTTCAGCAGGCTGGCCTGGGTGATCTGGAAAGCCGTTTGCGAATTACAAACAAAGGGTATCGGGTTAAATTGTATAGTAGGTGTGGCGAGCACAGTAATCGTCTGCGTGCTGGTATTCACACAATTTATTCCTGAATAAGCCACATAGCGAACCTGGTAAGTCCGGGTGGCCGGTGTACCAAACTCCGGATACGTATGTGTATAGATGGTTCCGGCTATGGGATTATCATCGGTTGTTTTAACCGTGGGGTTATTCAGGTAATCCCAATAGATTTCCACTTTAACCAGGTTACCGAAGTTAACACTGGACGCATCCGTGATATTGACCGGACTGTTGCTGCAGAGATTGCTGGCATTTTGCACCAGGAAGCCGGCTACAGGAATGGACCCGTTTACCGTAAATGTCTGCTGTACGGTATCGGTACAACCCAGGTTACTGGTTACGATCAGCTGGGCCGTATAAGGACCAACAATGCCGTAACTGTGTGTGGGGTTTTGCAGTACGGACGTATTCGGGTTACCCGCATTCGCATTGGGGTCACCGAAATTCCACTGCCATGCAGTGATGGTTCCTCCCGCTACGGAACTGGTATCAGTAAAAGGGGCATTCGGGTCGGTCAGACAAACTTCCGGCGAAATAAATCCGGCTTTCGGACGCGGACTGATCACCACATTGCGTGTTAATACAGTACTTACACAGCCTTTATCCGTACTTACAGTTAATGTAACCGGATATGTACCGGCAGTCGCAAACGTATGAGCCGCATTCTGTGTACTGGCGGTATTGGCCGCACCGCTGCCGGGATCACCGAAATTCCATTGCCAGTTGTTCAGGGCTCCTGCATTGGCGGTGGAAGCGTCATTAAAAAGAATAGTTCTTGTTTCGCATCCGGGTGCCACAAAGCTGAAGTTGACTGTCGGTAACGGATTTACAATTACGGTTGTGCTTCCGGTCTGTGCCTGACTGCAGGTAACGGAGCTGGCATCTTTTACATCCACGAGTGAATAAACAAAAGTACCGGCCGTTGCAGTAGGAACTGCTACAGTCACGCTGTTTCCTGTACTGGTAACGGTCTGGTTGGCACCTCCATTGATGGTATAGGTAAATGTATAGGGTGCCACACCTGCCGCACCGGTAAAGGTTACGTTTGGTGAAGCCGCATTCAGACAAACTTCTGTATTTCCGGTAATGGTAGCTGTGGGCAGTTCATTTACGGTTACTACCAATGAGCCCGTAACCGCCTGTGTACAACCATTGGTACTGCCTTCCTTCACAGAAACAAGATTATATGTAAATGTACCGGCTGTACCTGTAGGTGCCGCCACATTCACACTATTGCCAGTGGTGGTAACCACCGTCTGGGTAGCGCCCCCGTTAATATTATATTCAAATGTATATGGCGCTGTACCATTAGCCGCGGTCAGGGTAATTTGCGGCATAGGCGCATTCCGGCATACCACCACGTTTCCACTGCTGAACACGGCGGTTGGCAGCGGTTTTACCACAACAGCCACGGTACCCGTTTGTGTTTGTACACAACCGGTGGTGGCAGTTTCCTGAACAGACTGCAGGGTGTACGTGAAGGTCCCCGCTGTATTGGTTGGCACCGGCACCGTTACACTATTTCCGCTGTTGGCAACAGCCACCTGAGCGGGACCACCGTTCAGGGAGAAATTAAAATGGAACGGGGCATTCCCATTGGCACCAGTAAATGTGACAAAAGGTGAAGGTGCATTCAGGCATACTGTTGTATTGCCGGCAATGGTTGCAGTCGGCAAAGGTTTCACCAGCACGGTGCGGGTAGCCACATTGTTCACCGTGGCACAACCGGCTGCTGAAGTTACACGCAGAGTAACCGTATAGGTTCCGGCCACAGTATAGGTATGGGTGGGGTTCTGTGCAGTTGATCCGGGTGTGGCATCACCAAAATCCCAGGTCCATCCGGTTACCGTACTGCCGGGGGCCGTGCTGGCATCAGAGAAACCAATCAGGCTTCCGATACACACTTCTGGTAAGGAATTAAATGCCGCAAGAGGTTCAGCATACACCGTAGTCAGCTGTTGTGTGCGGGTGTCGGTACAACCTTTGTTGGTTGTAACGGTAAGACTCACTGTGAATGGTCCCGCGCTTGCATACGTATGAAGCGGGTTTTGCACCACGGCAGTACCAGCATCACCGAAATTCCAGCTCCAGGCCGTGATTGTGTTTCCGGCAGGAACAGTGGAAAGGTCATTAAACTGGGCGTTGCCAGAAGGTAAACAAGCCACCGGCAGATTAAAGTTGGCTGATGGGGCCGGGTTTACCGTCACCTGAGTGCTGTAGGTCAGACTGGAACAACCTGTACTGGTCACTACTTTTAAAGTTACCGTATAAGTTCCTGGTGCCGCATAACGATGCGTTTCATTAGTACTTGTATTTCGGATGATAGCCGGAGTGGCATCACCAAAATCCCAGGTCCATTGCGATAAACTACCCCCGGATGCATTGGACTGATCGGTAAACGTAATATCGCTGTTATCGCAGGTGGGTGTGGATACCGAAAAGAGGGCAACCGGAGGGTTATTGATAGTTACCACTTTTGAAACGGTATCTGTCTGGCAACCGATATCGGTTGTTACAGCATATTTTACAGTATAGGGGCCGGGTGCCGGGAACGTATGACTGGGATTAGTGGCCACACTGGTCGTGGCATCGCCAAAGTTCCAGAAGCGGGAAATGATAGGCCGGCTATCGGTATTGGAATTGTCGCTGAACAAAACCGGGTTGGTTACACAACCATCCGTGACAAAATTGAAATCCGCCAGCGGGGTATTATAGACCTGCAGATCAAAATCAATTTCCTGTACGCCGCCACAGCCATCGGATGTGGGGTTAGTGGCCACTACTTTAACCGGGAATGATCCCACCGCTGTAATCAGGTAAGGAGTATTTAGTTTATAAGTATAAAGCGTTTTCCCGTTTACAACAGAAGTGGAAGTAAACACGGGAGCCGGGATCATTACATCTGCAATACCCAAGGCATTCAGTGCCGGGCCAAACACCCATTGAATGGTGGTCGGCTGGTATGGGAAAGTCATGGAGAAATAAAATGGCTTGTCCTTACAGGTAGCCGGAAAATTAACCGTGGCACCCTCGTTCTGAACTGAGGTAAACTGGTAAATATCTTTCACATTGGTACCGGCAGAGTACCCATAGGTTTCCGCACTTCCGTAACCATAAGCAATCGCATTAAAACCGGAATCGGAATAAATCGTGTGATTGCCCTGGGCTATATTGGAAAGGTAGACATACGCATAGTTGGGATCCGCATTATGGGTTACCCAGTTGCCGATAGGTACGGGTGCTCCATCCAACGTAAATGAGGATTGCGCTGTTCCTCCCGTCCGGATGATGGCATGAATATGATGCTGATGTGCCCCGTTAATAGTTAAGGGGGAATTGACCAGGGTAACTTTATTAATATTCTGTTCAACCGGGTTGAGGATAATCATATCCGGATCATAGGGACTGGGATTCCCGCCCGGTCCAGTCGGGCAATTCTGCGAAGTAAAGTACTGGGCTACACTGATCAGGGTATCTGATTCCACCAGGTTTCCTTTATTACTGTAGAACTCATAAAAGTTATTGATGAAGCTTCCGGCAGGAACCAGCACCCCGTTCAGGTAAACATTGGCCGTAGGGCTGCTGCGCTGGATCCGGTAATAGTTATTGGGCTTGCCAAAACTGGGTACGGTCAGGTATTTTTTACCCCAGGCCGCTACAGGATATAATTGCTGGTATAGGTTATCTGCGCTTCCGGCGTTACAGCCGGGTGTGGAGATGGATAGTTTACCACTGCCAGAAAAAACGGCAATCCGTTTACATCCTCCGGTTCCGGTGGCCACTGACTGCACATGGGTTCCGGTCAGGTCAACCCCGGTATTCCCGGATGTTATTCCCAGCACCTGGTATACCTGTCCCTTATTCAGGTTCACAGTATGGGTGGAATTAGGTGCCCAACCACCGACTGTTGTTGCCGTAGGGGTGATTTCAACGGCCGTATTATCTTCCACGGCCACGATTGTGATATATGAATTTGCATTATTCTCGTTAGAAATCTGGGTATAGCTTGTAGAATAGTATTCCTTTCCCAGCACGCTGGTGGGGAGACAAAGGCTGGCCGCACTGGCCTGGCTGCGGGTAATAAAGGAATAGACTACAATGGGTTTAACGGCGGTCACCCGGATGGCACGCCCATTAAAATTCCCATCGCCGTTCACAAAGTAGGTATTGGGAATTACCACGGGTACCACCTGGTTGGCAGTTATGGTGCCGGTGGACAGGGTGGTAACCCCAAAAACTTCCACGTTATATGTAGTGGTAACATCCGAAGTCAGGTACAGGGTCATCACCGGGTTCCCGCCACCATTCATGCCGACATGGTAGCTGTAAGCCAGCCAGAATTCCTTGCCTCTGTTTGAAAAGTCCTGGGAATAGGATGTACTGCCCCAAAATGAAGCCAGTAGTAGTAGGGTACTTAATCTAAGTAGTTTTCTCATTTGTCCAATATCCAAAAGTGTAAAAACCGTTGGCTAATGTACTATTCAGATTTCGTAAAAAGAAGCTTTCCGGGAACTAATTCGAAAGAAATATGGGCTACGCAACTTTACGTAGGTCATAGATAATGAATGTTTTATGTAAATATTTTTTAACCTGTTGCCCCTCTGAACCCAGGGGGTTTTTACGATGCTGTAGTTATCCACAAATTCACATACACACAAAGTTGTTTATTTTTATATTCATTTATTTATATGCCGTGAATATTTAATTAACTACATTTAATAAATTATTAATCAAGTATTTAAATAATTCAAATTATATTTTTAGTCTAGATAGTAAATAATGGAAAAATGATTAAATTTTACTGCAATTTAACCTATTTATTAATATTATATAAAATGGTTTATATATTTGATATACAATTACATATATTTAGTATTTTTGGTAATAAATATTAGTATACATTTTCTTCCCAATTTTTGGTCGAATACTAACAATTTTGGTGTTGATTTTCCATTTATTAAAGAGATGTGAGATGTGGGATGTGAGATGTGAGATGTGAGGGGCCTCCTAAGATACGAATGGTTCCAGACGGGATTCAGGTGCCAGGTGCCGGGTGCCAGGGCCTTCTAAGGAGCGAAGATTTCACCCGAACGGAATTTAAACACCTAAACTGAAAGAGATGTGAGATGTGGGTTGTGAGATGTGAGGAACTTGCTGTGAAACGAAAGGTCCCAGACTAGATTCAGGTGCCAGGAGCCAGCTGCCGGGTGTCATGGGCCTTCTGAGAAGCAATTTGTTCCATCCGACAATTAGCCCTGAAGGGGCGACACTATTATAGAAAAATTTGCTGCCTACGGACGGAGAGCCCTGAAGGGGCGACACAAATTACAAGGCGCACTTCCTGAATTGTGTCAACCCGGCCAGTTGAAAAGTTAAAAAGGGGCCGGATTCAACTTCAATCGAAAACTTTCTTATTGGCGTCCTTTCTACCTATAAACCGGTCAGCCTTTCAACTTCCCCCCTGTCAACCCAAAACCGCACTCCTTCTCCACTTCTCCTTCACTCTTCGTTCACTCATGATATACTCATGATATACTAAATCAATGGATCATGTGTGAACGAACAGTTTCTGAAGAGTGGGAACAACGTGAACAGATTGACCGGATTGGGCTGGCTTCCATTTAACCTGGAGTGGAAGATTGATCAGTTAACTGATTGAAAAGGAAAGGCATAAAATTCTCCGATCCCGCTTCTGCCGGTCTGCTTTTCACCTAGCCAACCAGCTTGAGGGTCTGTTTTCCCGCCTTACGGGGTCGCCTGCGGGGGATGGTAAAGTGTGGTGAAAGACAAACCCTACATCATGCAGACATCAACAGTCGGATATAGTTTACAACCCTGGCCCAACGAACAATATGAAATTCACGAACACCAAAATATTAAAAAAAACTTGCGTAGCTATTTGACTACACTTATATTTGTAGTCAAATAGCTTCATATTGAATTTACGACGTGACGTTTTTCAAGCCATTTCGGACCCATCAAGACGGTCAATACTTTTGTTAGTGGCCACACAGACCATGACAGCAGGAGCCATTGCTTCCCATTTTGAAACGGCCAGACCAACCATTTCAAAGCATTTACAAATCCTTACTGAATGTGAGTTGTTAACGAAAAAGCAAATCGGCAGAGAGGTCTATTATCACATAAATGCAAAACAAATGAAAGAAGTGGCTGACTTTATTGAACCGTTCCGCAAAATGTGGGACGACAGATTTAACAAGTTAGAGACAGTAATGAACAAATATAAAAGTCAATAGAATGGAACAAAAAACAAAAGTATATGCCGAAGATGGCAAACAGGAAATTGTAATTACCAGAGAATTTGATTTGCCTGTAGAATTGCTTTTTAAAGCATACGAAGAATCCGAACTATTGGAGCAATGGATGGAAACAAAAGTAGTAAAACTGGAAAACAAGAAACACGGATCTTATGCTTTTGAAACATCACGCAACGGAAACGTTGTTTTTCGGGCAAACGGAACAATACACGAGTTTATTCCTAACCAAAAAATTACCCGAACCTTTGAAATGGAAAACACCCCTTTCCCTGTACAACTTGAATATTTAGAGTTTGAGAAATTAACAGCCGGGACGAGCAAACTAACGATGCAAAT
>Ga0075152_10000245_pt1 | contig 43155 bp, 47 predicted proteins | sample JI61114C2DNA_FD_70964 | JGI IMG/M metagenome (GOLD analysis project Ga0075152, IMG submission 70964) | Wastewater effluent complex algal communities from Wisconsin, to seasonally profile nutrient transformation and Carbon sequestration -... | ecosystem: Engineered > WWTP > Effluent > Algae...
TCGAGACCGGCTTCCCGATGGTGCACGCGGTGGGCAAGGGCGCAGCCCAGCCGCCGCGCTTCATCGAGATCACATGGGGAAAGGAAACCGATCCAAAGATCGCCATCGTCGGCAAGGGCGTGGCTTTCGACACGGGCGGTCTCAACATCAAGACGGCCGGCATGGGCCTGATGAAGAAAGACATGGGCGGCGCAGCGCACGCGCTCGCGCTCTCGCGCCTGATCATGGGCGCTGGCCTTCCTGTCCGCCTGATCTGCTGTGTGCCTGCGGTCGAGAATTCCATCGGACCGGATTCCTTCCGGCCATCCGACATCCTGAAATCGCGCAAGGGTCTCACAATCGAAGTCGAGGACACGGACGCTGAAGGTCGCCTGATCCTTGGAGATGCGCTCACACGGGCAAGCGAACACCAGCCCGAACTGATCATCGATTTTGCAACGCTGACTGGCGCCGCGCGCGTCGCGCTCGGTCCCGATCTTGCGCCGCTCTATACAGATGATGAAAAGCTCGCCTCCGATATGGCGGCCGCCGCAGCAACATCTGGCGATCCGGTGTGGCGCATGCCGCTGTGGCACGGTTACGAGGGCGGCCTTCGCTCGCCCATCGCCGACATGAAGAACCTTGGCGACGGGCCTATGGGCGGCTCGATCACCGCCGCGCTTTTCCTAAGGGCTTTCGTTTCGGCGCCGAGCTGGGCGCACTTTGATATCTGGGCGTGGAGGCCCGCGCGCTATGGCCGTCCGGCCGGCGCGGCGGCGTGTGGATTGCGCGCCGTGTGGAGCGTCCTGCGCAAGCGCTACGGCGGCTAGTCAGGCATATCGGGCGACGCAACACTTCTTTCGATTCATGGATCGAATTTTATCGTTCTGTTCTGCTTGAACACAGCGCCGTTTCGAGCGAGTCTCTGCGTGGGGCTGGCCAATGGAGCTGTCATGGATCGCGCATCCGCGCTTGCCCTACTCAAAGACGTATTGGCGGAAACTGTTCGCGCCGATGGTCCAGATCTCAACGTTAGACAGGCCGCCATTCTCCTGCGAGTTTCGCTGGAGCCGGGGCCGCACACTGTCCGCGGTCTTGCCGAGGCGCTTAGCCTGGGTAAACCGGCGGTGAGCCGCGCGCTTGATGCGCTTTCGGGCCTCGGCCTCGCGATGCGGGTTCCCGATGAAACCGACCGCCGCAGCGTGCTGGTGAACTCGACTGCGCGAGGTCTTGCTGTCCTCGCGGGCCTTGGCGACCGTGTTATCGCCTGCGAGCGCAAGCTGGTTCAAAGGCCGGTCGTTCAGACGCCGCGTACCTTCCAGACTGTACCAAACGGGAGCGATACCGCCTCGCATGCCGCCTGATCGATGGTCGGGCGATGCCCGGCTGACGCTTGATGCCAATGCTGGACCGGGGGAGGCGATGCGCGTCTCCGCCGGCTCAGCGGCGTTGCGGAAGACGCCTGATGGCGCGGCTGAACAGGTCAACCAGATTTTGTTCGGCGAGCCCGTGCGCATGCACCGGCAGGATGGCGAATGGGCGTATGTCCAGCTCGGGCTCGACCACTATGTCGGGTGGGTGAGGCTGGCGAGCCTCGCGCCTGCGGGCAGGGAACCCACTCATCGCGTGCAGGTGCTGCGCACCTTCCTGTATGAGCGCGCCGACATGAAAAGCCGGCCGATGCGTGCGATCTCGATGAACGCACGCCTCGCGCTTGGCGAGACCAGCGGAAACTTCGTGGCAGTCGACGGCGGTGGCTGGGTCTTTGCCCGGCATGTCTGTCCTCTTGAGGACACCGAGACCGATTTTGTAGCCGTCGCGCAGCGTTTTGTCGGCGCGCCCTATCTCTGGGGCGGGCGCGAGAGTGCGGGGATCGACTGTTCGGGCCTCGTGCAGATATCGCTGCAGGCCACCGGCATTTTTCCGCTGCGCGACACCGACATGCAGGAAAAGACGCTGGGGCAGGACATCTTCCCGGGCGCTGGGCTCGACGATCTCGAACGCGGGGATCTCGTCTTCTGGAAGGGCCATGTCGGGATCATGTCCTCACCCACCATGCTGCTGCATTCGAGCGCGCGAGACATGCATTGCGAGATCGAGCCGTTGGGCCAGGCCGTGGACCGCATCCGGCCGATCGCGGGCGACATCCGCAGCATCCGCCGGTTTGGCTGAGGCCTTGCCCGCCCTGAAAACAGGGCATTAGCAGCCAACGGCTTGTTTCCCGCGAATCAGCCCACACTTCCCTGTATAATCGTCCACAGGATCGGTCTGGCGGTCGCTGGCGCGTGAAGCGCGTGGCGGCTAGCGCCGATGATTGGGCAGAAGGCCACCCAGGGTAGCGATGCGGTTCCCGGAGGAATTTCTCAACGAACTGAAGTCGCGCGTGCGGCTGTCGGACGTCGTTGGGAAAAAGGTGGCGCTCAAGAAGCGCGGCAAGGACTGGGTGGGCTTGTCGCCGTTCTCGTCCGAGAAGACGCCCAGCTTCTACGTCCACGACGATCGCGGCTTCTACAAATGCTTCTCAACGCAGAAGTCGGGCGACGCGATCACCTTCCTGATGGAGACCGAGCGGCTGACGTTCGCAGAGTCGGTCGAAAAGCTGGCGCGCGATTACGGGCTCGAGCTGCCGAAGTCTTCGCCAGAGGAAGCACGCCAGTACAAGCGCCGCACGACGCTGATCGAGTGGGCGGAGAAGGCGTGCCTGTTCTTCGAGGATCAGCTGCGCAAGCCCGCAGGCTCTGAGGCGCGGGAATACCTGCAGAAGCGCGGTTTCGGGCCCGAGGCGTGGAAGCGCCACCGCATGGGCTTTTCGCCCGATGCATGGCGTGCGCTGTCCGATCATCTCACCGCGCAGGGCGCGAGCCTCGATGAACTGATCGAAGCCGGGCTGCTGGTGCAACCGGACGGAGAGGGCGGTGATGGCCAATCAGGTCAGGCGAAGGCGCGCCAGCCCTATGACCGCTTCCGCAACCGCGTGATCTTCCCCATCACTGACACGGGCAACCGCGTGATCGCGTTCGGCGCCCGTACGCTGGAGCCCGACGGCAAGCCGAAATACCTCAACTCCTCCGACAGCCCGCTCTTTCACAAGGGCCGCACGCTCTATCGCTACATGGCGGCGCGCGAGGAGATGGCGAAGATCAAGGCGCCGGACGGCCCGCTTTCGCGCGGCCTGATCGTCACCGAAGGCTATGTCGACGCCATCGCGCTGGCCGAAGCCGGTATCGGCACGGCTGTCGCCCCGCTGGGAACGGCGCTGACCGAGGAACAGCTGGACCTGCTCTGGCGGGCTGGCCCCGAGCCGATCCTGTGCTTCGACGGCGACGCCGCCGGCATCCGGGCCGCCTGGCGCGCCTGCGATCGGGCGCTGCCCCATATCGAGCCGGGCAAGAGCCTCTATTTCGTGTTGCTTCCTGACGGGATGGACCCCGACGATGTGGTCCGGGTGCGTGGTCCCCAGGCGATGATGGAGATGCTGTCCGGCGCCCGTCCGCTGGTGGACCTGCTGTGGAGCCGCGAAGTCGACGCCGAACCGCTGGATACGCCTGAGCGGAAGGCCGGATTCGAGGCGCGGCTTATGGGCGCAGTCGCCCAGATCAAGCACCAGGGCGTGCGCAAGGCTTACGAGCGCGAACTCCGCGATCGGCTCTACTGGCACTCTCGCGGGACGCGAGGCGCGGGTCAGCCCGGCGGTCCGGCCAACGGCCAGAATCAGGGCCAGAAGCCGGGGGTGACCTCAGGGAAGAAAGGGTTCTCGCCCGGTCCGACCGGCTTGCCCGGCCTCCGGCTGGTCGTCCGGGCTGTGGAAAGCCCCCGGATCATGGAGCAGGCCCCCGAGGCGCTGGCCAAGGCCGTGTTCGAAGACCCTGACGTGGATGCCATCAGAAACGCTGCGTTTGACGTCTACAATGGCTCCGAAATGCTTGACCGGACTACGGTTGCGGCCCATCTACGTAGCCTTGACCGCAAGCGGGCTGTCGAGCTTTTGGAAACCTTCCCGGTCGGGCAGCCGATGGACCCTTTGTCGAACGAGGGGCGCGACTGGCTTGACGCGATTGGACGGTTCCATGTCGCGAAGACGCTGGTAGCGGAAGTGGAGGCGACAAAGCGGGCCGACGGGGAGGGCGTCGAACTGATGAGCGCAGCCCACCAGGCCAGGATCATGCAGAAGGTAATCGCCCGGCGCAGTGCAAGCCGGTCGGTGGTTGATGAAACGGTGACTTCTCCCGCCCAGGATGGCGTTCAGGAACTTAGGAACGCGCTTGGGGGAATGGGCGCCGCGATGGAGTCGAAACGCTCTGAAGACTGATATGAAGAACAAGGCAAAGTCCGCTATGGCCGCCAAGGGTCAACCCGCGAAAGGCAAGACGCCAGCGAAGGCCCCGGCCAAGGCCGAGGTTCGAAAGGACAAGCCCGCTGCCAAGCCGCAACCCGCCAAGGCGGATGCGCGCAAGGATTCGAAGAAGCCCGAGCCTGCAAAGAATTCGAGCAAGGCCGGGGCAAAGGCAGTCGCGACAACAAAACCAGTTGCGGCAAAGCCCCAGCCCGTTAAAGCCGCCCCTCCCAAGGCGGCCGTGAAGCCGGCATCTGGCCAAGCGTCAGGTAAGGAGGCCGCGCCTGTCAAAGGCGTGAATGAAAAGACCGGCACGGCGAAAGCCCAGTCGGCGAAGGTCGAGACGGCAAAAGACAGCCGGACTGACAAACAGGGTCTGCGGAGAGACGGAATGGCGAAAGCAGAAGCAGCGGCGAAGAAGAAGTCCGCCCCGGATTCGTCCGACGGCCCGCTGCTCGACATGAACGATTCCACGGTGAAGAAATTCATCAAGCAGGCGAAAGCCCGCGGCTTCGTCACATACGACGAGCTCAACAAGGTGCTGCCGTCGGACCAGAACTCGTCCGAACAGATTGAAGACATCATGTCCCAGCTCTCTGAGATGGGCATCAACGTCGTCGAATCCGAAGACGATGTGGAAGATTCAGAGCGCGAACAGGAAGCCAGCGAAGACGGCGAAGAGAGTGAGGACGGAACTCCCGCCCGCTCGAAGTCCACCGCGCTCACCACCACGCCGAAGGACCGCTACGACCGCACGGATGATCCGGTGCGGATGTACCTGCGCGAAATGGGCTCGGTCGAACTGCTCTCGCGCGAGGGCGAGATCGCCATCGCCAAGCGCATCGAGGCCGGCCGCGACGCGATGATCCGCGGCCTGTGCGAAAGCCCGCTGACGTTCGAAGCCATCATGGTCTGGCGCCAGGAACTTAGCGAAGAGCGCGTGCTCCTGCGCGACATCATCGATCTCGAAGCCACCTACGCCGCGGCGCATGGCGGCATCGTCGATAACTCGCAGATCGTGCTGCAGGGTGGGGCCCCGCCGCCGTCGACCGCGCCGATCACCGCCAAGAAACTCGCCGAGGCCGAGCGCGCCAAGGAGAAGGCCAAACCCGTCAAACGCGTGCGCGACGAAGACGTGGATGAGGTCGAGCTCGAACGCCAGAAGCAGGCTGAAGCCGAAGCCGCCGAAGCCGAGGACGATTTCGATGATGGCGGCGCCATGTCGATGTCGGCGATGGAAGCCGAGCTGCGCGAAGGCGTCACCAAGACGCTCGACGCCGTGGGCGAGAACTTCCAGCGCTATCGCAAGCTTCAGGAACGCCTGATCGCGCGCAAGCTCGAAGGCAAGGCGCTGACGCCGAAGGACTTCAAGGAATACGATGAAATCGTCTCCGACATCATCGAGAACCTGAAGACGCTGCACCTCAACAACGCGCGTATCGAAACGCTCGTCGAGCAGCTGTACGAGATCAACAAGAAGCTCATCCAGCTCGAAGGCAAGCTGATGCGCCTGGCCGACCTGCACGGCGTCGGCCGCCAGGACTTCCTCGACAACTACTTCGGCAACGAGCTGAAGCCCGACTGGATGGACAAGGTCGGCGTGCTCTCGAAGCAGTGGAAGAAGTTCGTCACCACCGAAGTCCGCAAGATCGACGCGCTGCGCAACGACATCTCGACGCTGGCGCAGGAGATGGGCGTTCCGATCGACGACTTCCGTCGCATCGTCCAGACCGTCCAGAAGGGCGAGCGCGAAGCTCGCCAGGCGAAGAAGGAGATGGTGGAAGCCAACCTCCGTCTCGTGATCTCGATCGCCAAGAAATACACGAACCGCGGCCTGCAATTCCTGGATCTCATCCAGGAAGGCAACATCGGCCTCATGAAAGCGGTCGACAAGTTCGAGTACCGCCGCGGCTACAAGTTCTCGACCTACGCCACGTGGTGGATCCGTCAGGCCATCACGCGCTCGATCGCGGACCAGGCGCGCACGATCCGTATCCCGGTGCATATGATCGAGACGATCAACAAGATCGTCCGCACGCAGCGCCAGATGCTCCACGAGATCGGCCGCGAGCCGACGCCGGAAGAGCTGGCTGAAAAGCTCGGCCTGCCGCTCGAGAAAATCCGCAAGGTTCTCAAGATCGCGAAAGAGCCGATCTCGCTCGAAACCCCGATCGGCGACGACGAGGATTCGAACCTCGGCGACTTCATCGAGGACAAGTCGGCCCTTCTGCCGGTGGACGCTGCGATCCAGTCGAATCTGCGCGAGACCACCACGCGCGTGCTCGCCTCGCTCACACCGCGGGAAGAGCGCGTGCTGCGCATGCGCTTCGGCATCGGCATGAACACCGACCATACGCTCGAAGAAGTCGGTCAGCAGTTCTCGGTCACCCGCGAACGCATCCGCCAGATCGAAGCGAAAGCACTGCGCAAGCTGAAGCATCCGTCGCGGTCGCGGAAGCTGCGGAGCTTCCTGGATACCTGATCCAGCGCCGCCATATTGACCACGAAGAAGGAGGCCCTGGGCCTCCTTCTTTCGTTTTGGGGCACGCGTGCGCGCGTCATGACAGCGGGGTTGGCGCGCGTTTGCGGGTCTGCTCTTGTGCGTCCGTAAACTGTTCCCAGTTCATGGTTGCATGGATGATCAGGCTGAAGGCGTTTGTTATGGCAGGCACGATATTGGCGGGTGGATGTGCGACAGGGCAGGCGATGGCGCCGCCTGAAGGTTCGACCGGTTCGGTCTCCACGGCGCAGGCCGAGACCGTTCGCTATCAGTGGGACCTGACGGACCTCTATGCCAACGACGCAGCGTGGGAAGCTGCGTTCGCCGCCGTGCAGAAGCGCATCGGGGCGCTGCCGCGCCACAAGGGCACGCTGGGCAAGGACGCGCCGACCATGCTTGCCGTGTATCGCGACTACTCGGAGACCCTGAAGGACGCCTATCGCGTCTACATGTACGCCAGCCTGAAACGTGACGAGGACCAGCGCGTGGCGGAGGGCCAGGCGCGGTATGGCCGCGTGCAGGCCCTGCTGGCGGCGTTGGGCGAGAGCACGTCGTGGATAAATCCCGAGCTGCTGGCGGTCGGCGCCGCGAAGGTCGAAAGCTTCTTGGCGGCCGAGAAGGGGCTTGAGCCCTACAGCTTCATGTTGCGCGACGCTGTGCGCATGGCGCCGCATACGCTCGATGCTGACGGAGAGGCTTTGCTGGCAGGCGCCGCGCTGGCGCTGGGCCAGCCGCAACAAATCTATGCGCTCTATGCCAACGCCAGCATTCCCTGGCCGACGGTGAAGCTGTCGGATGGCTCTGAGCTGAAGGTGGACCAGGCGGGGTATTCGCGTGGCCGTCAGCTGGTCAACAGTGAAGACCGCAAGCTGGTGTTCGATGCCTTCTGGGGTGCGTGGAAGCAGTATGAAAGCGGCATGGGCGCCACGCTGAATGCGCAGGTGCAGGGCGCGGTGTTCAACGCACGGGCGCGCAAGTTCGACGGCGTCTTGGAAGCCTCGATGTTCGGCAGCGGCCTTCCGCCGGAAATCTACACGCAGCTGGTCGACCAGGTGAATGCCGGCCTGCCGACCTTCCATCGCTACCTGAGACTGCGCGGGCGCATGCTGGGCATCAGCGAGCTGCGCTATTACGACATCTATCCCCCGATCATCGAGGCCAACACAGGCGTGTTCGACCTCAAGCGTTCCGAGGAAATCACGTTCGCGGCGCTGAAGCCGTTCGGTGAAGAATATCTCGGCATGCTGCGCACCGGCCTCGATGGCGACTGGATGCATTCGCATCCGCAGGACGGCAAGCAAGCCGGCGCCTACATGGCCGGGTCGGCTTATGACGTGCACCCCTTCGTGCTGCTGAACCATAATGACGACTATGAATCCATGTCGACCTTCGCGCACGAGTGGGGACATGCGGTGCACACCCTGCTGGCTAACAAGGCGCAGCCCTTCGAGAAGGCGAACTACTCAACCTTCACGGCCGAGATGGCGTCGATCATCAGCGAGATCCTGCTGCAGGAATACATGATCGCGAACGCAAAGACGAAGGAAGAGAAGCTCTTCTATCTCGGCTCGGCGCTGGAACTCGCGCGTGGATCGTTCTTCCGCCAGACGATGTTCGGCGAGTTCGAACTGGCGATCCACCGCGCAGCCGAGAAGGGCGAGCCGCTGACCGGCCCCGTGCTGACGCAGATCTATGGCGATCTGCTGCGCCGCTATCACGGCCAGGAGCAGGGCGTCATGGTGATCGATGATGTCTACGCGCAGGAATGGGCGTTCATTCCGCACTTCTACATGGGCTTCTACGTCTACCAATATGCGACATCGATCTCGGGCGCGACATGGTTTGCCGAGCAGTTCCTCGCCGGCGAAGACAAGGTGCGCGACAATTTCCTGAACGTCCTGAAGGCGGGCGGATCGGATCACCCGCACCAGATCCTGTTGACGCAGGCCGGGCTCGATATGACGAAGCCAGATGCCTATCAGGCAGTGGTGCGTCGCATGAATTCGATCATGGACCGCATGGAAGCGTTGCTGGCCGAGTAGTTTGAAAGGCGCGGGACGCAACATCGCCCCGCGCCGCTACTCACATTCTACTGAGCCAGCGATACGGGATCAGAGCCCCTCAAACGTCCGGTCGCACACAGTCGGATCGCCGCTCTGGAAGCCGCGCTTCAGCCATTCCATGCGCTGTGCGGAGGAGCCGTGAGTAAAGGCCTCGGGCACGACGCGGCCGCTTGAGCGTTTCTGTAGCGTGTCATCGCCGATGGCGTTGGCGGCGCGCAGGCCGGCTTCGAGATCGCCGGCTTCGAACGCCACCTGGTTCTCGGAGACTTTGGGCGCATTTACGGCCCAGACGCCAGCATAGCAGTCGGCCTGCAGTTCGAGCGCGACCGAATACCGGTTACCTTCTTCCTGGCCCATCGAGCGCTGCGCCTGCTGAACCTGTTGCGAGCGGCCGTTCAGCACCTGCATGTGATGGCCGAACTCGTGCGCCAGCACGTAAGCGCGCGCGGCCTCCGTGTTCCCGGCTCCGAGGTTGTCCAACTCGCGCCAGAAGGAGAGGTCGAGATAGACCTTGCGATCGCCCGGGCAGTAGAACGGCCCCATCGCCGCCTGGCCCTGTCCGCACGCCGTGCCCGTGCCGCCTTCATAGATGACGACGGCGGCCGGCGGGGAGTAGGTGTCGCCGTAGGTTGCCGTCCACACATCGTTGATGTTCGCGCCGATCTTGTCGACGAACAGGCCTTCTTCGTCGCCCGGCGTGCCGAAGGTTCCTTCGCGCTGCTGTGCGCCGCCGCCGGTGATCTGGTTCGCGATGCCACTGGCGACATTGGGGTCGATCCCCAGGAAATAGGCTGCAATCGCGACGATGATGGCGATGCCTCCGCCGCCGGCGGCAACTGCCCCGCCCGACATGCCGCGTCTGTCTTCCACCCCGCCACCCGAGCGTCCGCCTTTCCAGCGCATGCCGTACCTCCTGTGTATGCCTCGCCAATAGGCCAGAAGGCGGGGCGGAAGGAAAGGTTGCATGTTGGCGGCAGGTGAGCAGTAAAGGCATAAGCTTCTGTCATGCAGACGACATTCACGATTCCGACGCGCGGGGCCGGGCTGTTCGAGTTTACAGGACAGGTGCGTGCGTTCGTGGGGGACGGCGGGCCGGGCGATGGACTTCTCACCCTGTTTGTGCGGCACACATCGTGTTCGCTGTTGATTCAGGAGAATGCCGATCCGGATGTTCGCAAGGATCTGCAGTCGTTTTTCCGTCGGCTTGCGCCCCATGCGGATGATCCATCCATGCGCTGGATCACGCATCGTACCGAAGGGCCTGATGACATGCCCGCACACATCAAGGCGGCCGTGTTGCCGACATCGCTATCCATTCCTGTGAGTGGAGGAGATCTGATGCTGGGCCAGTGGCAGGGCGTCTATCTGTTCGAACATCGCGACTCGCCGCAGATGCGGCAGGTCGTGGCGCACATGGGTTGAGGAGAAAAGTCGTGGCGAATGCAATCCGTGTCGGCGTCGGCGGATGGAGTTTCGATCCGTGGGAGGAGACGTTCTACCCGCCCGGCGTCTCCAAGGCGAAGCAGCTTCAGTACATGAGCCGGCGGCTGACGGCGGTTGAAGTCAACGCCACCTACTACTCATCCTTCAAGCCAGAGACGTTTGCGAAGTGGCGCGACGAGACGCCCGACAATTTCGTGTTCAGCCTGAAGGCGCATCGCTTCTCCACGGTGCGCAAGACGCGCGAGGACATGCAGAAATCGACCGGCATGTTTCTCGATCAGGGCATCACGCAGCTCAAGCACAAGCTTGGCCCCATCAACTGGCAATTCCCCGAAACACGAATGTTCGATCCGGAATACTTCTCGATGTTCCTGTCCGTCCTGCCGAAGGAGAAGGGCGGGCTGAAGCTGCGTCATGCGCTGGAGGTGCGCGGGCAGGGGTTCGACACGCCGGCTTTCTACGACCTGCTGACCAAGCACGGCGCCACGGTGGTCTACGCGGAGGACGATGATTTCCCGAAGCTGCATCATACCGGGGGAGACTTCGCAGTCGCGCGGCTGATGCAGTCGAAGGAAGGGGAAGTGTCAGGCTACTCGAAGAAGGAGATCGGCTGGTTCGCGGGCCTTGCGAAAGACTGGGCCGGCAAGAAGGACGTCTTCGTTTTCTTCATCTCGGGCGCGAAAGAGCGCAATCCGGCCGCCGCCATGGCGCTGCAGGATGCCCTCGGCATCGCCCCGAAATTCGATGCCGACACTGTTGCGCCGGCCAAGAAGGCTTCCCAAGTGAAGCCTGCCGCACCGAAGAAGGCGGCCGCGAAAGCAGCACCGAAAGCGCCCGCGAAGAAGGCGCCCGCAAAGAAGAAGTGAAGTCCCATGCGCCTGAACCAGGTCACCGTCCCGCTAGTCGACTACGAGGCGAGCAAGACGTTCTATCTCAAGCTTGGCCTGAAACTTATCGTCGACTCTCCGCCTCGCTATGCCCGTTTCGAGATGCCCGAAGGCGGCTCAAGCTTTTCGATCGAGAAGGTGGAAGGCGTCACAGGCGCCGACTGGCCGCTGATCTGGTTCGAGAGCGATCGGCTTGATGCGCTGGTCGCCGAGCTAAAGGCCAGAGGGGTCAGTTTCACAACCGATCCGGAGGACAAGACATATCTCTGGCGCGTCGCGACACTGCGCGATCCGGCGGGCAATCTGATCGCGCTCTACCATGCCGGCGAGAACAGGCTGAACCCACCCTGGCGGGTGAAGTAGTCAGCCCAGCTTCTCAACCAGCCATTGCGTCGTGACGGCGCGCTTCTGCGGCGTCATCTTCTTCGCCACTTCCTTTGCCATATCGGCAAGGCTGGTTGCCTTCAGCTCGCCGCGCCATGCCGTTTCGGCCCGGTTGAACGCGGCGTGAATCTCGCACGGCCGGCGAAAGTCGCCCTGTGCCGTGACGCAGGGTCCCTGCTGGCGAATCTCGGAACAGCGAAAAGCCGGCTCCTCGCCTTCAATGGCCTCGACCACATCCCAGAGTGAAATCGCGTCCGGTGCACGCGCCAGGCGATATCCGCCGCGTGGGCCACGCACCGATTCAACGACACCAGCACGGGCGAGGGCCTGCATGTGCTTGGCCATGTAGGCCGGCGCAAGTTCATGAAACTCCGCCAGCGCATTCGCCGGCAGGCCAACGCCCGGCGGCAGCGCAGCCAGAAGCACGCAGGCGTGCGCAGTCCATTCCACACCCTCGCTCATTTTCATGGCCGGCTCCGCGATTCTTCTATTGCGGACATATAGCATCCGGTTTAAAGCGGATACAAATTGTCCGAATAAGAAGGATTGCTGAATGTCAGGTCTCGCAGGGTCTTCGGTGAACATGGTTGGTGGCGGCGTGGCCGGGCTGGTTTCGGCGATCCACCTCGCCCGGGCTGGTGCTCGCGTTTCACTTTTCGAATCGGCCGGCGCCCTGGGCGGACGGGCGCGAACGCGGGAAGCGAAGGGCTACTTCCTGAATCAGGGACCGCACGCAGTCTATCTGGATGGGGCCTTTCATCGCGAACTGACGCAGCTGGGTATTCCGTTCTCGGGCAGGCGCACACAGGCGCCACATCCACAGGGTCTCTGGCGCGGCCAACTTCACTCGCTTCCACAGGGCGCCGCATCGCTGCTCACCACGAGCCTGTTCAATGCCGGCGAGAAGTTGGCCTACATGGGCGTGATCAAGGGCATCGTCGACGGCGCCACGTGCCCCGGCACGTTCGCAGACTGGATGGATACGCTGAAACTTTCGCCACGCCTCCGCGCCTCCCTTGAAGCGCTGGCCCGCGTGACCAGCTACACCAACGCGCCAGACATGGTCTCGGCCGCCGCCATGCTGGACCAGATACGGCTGGGGCTGAAGGGCGTGATGTATGTCGATGGCGGTTGGGCCTCGCTGGTGAACGGGCTTGCGGATGCGGCGCGCGAGAGCGGGGCGATGCTGCATGCCGGCGTGCGGGTCGAATGCGTCATTGTCGAAGGGCGATCTTCGCGGGCAGTCACGGCCGATGGTCTCGAGTACGTTGCTGATGCGACGATCCTCGCCGTGGGGCCGGGTGAAGCAGCGGCAATCGCGCCCGCGATCGCTTCGCTGAAGACGGAAGCGGCTGAGGCCCGGCCCATCCGTGCAAACTGTCTGGACCTCGCTCTGTCACATTGGCCAAAAGACGCGCGACAGTTCGTACTGGGCATCGACCAGCCTTTCTACCTGTCCCTCCATTCGGCGGCGGCAAGGCTAGCGCCGGATGGCGGTGCGGTGGTGCACTTTGCCCGTTACATGGCGCCGGGGGAGATGCCTGGGCCGGAGGCCATCAGCGAACTCGAACGGCTGGCCGATCTCGCCATTCCCGGCTGGCGCGCGCTGGAAGTGAAGCGTCAGGAATTGCGCGGGATGGTCGTGTCCAACGCTGTCGTGCGGGCTGATCGTGCGCGACCCGGCGTCGAGCTTATGGACGCGCCCGGCGTGTTCATCGCTGGCGACTGGGTGGGCGATGAAGGCATGATCTCGGACGCATCGGCAGCGAGCGCGGTGAAGGCGGCAGAAGCGGCCAAGCGCTGGCTGGCGCAAAGCCCCACGCGGGTCGCCGCCTGATTTACTTCATGAGCTTGCCGTTGATGACCTCGCCCGGCTCCTTAAAGCAGCGTGCGCGCATGAGAACGAAGTCGGACGGAAACCAGTCGTCGGTAAAGGCGATGACCAGTCGGCCCCAGTTGCGTGTTGTGCGACCGTGGTCGTCGATGATAGCGAAGGGGCAGATCAGCGTGTTGTCGTCATCGTCGTCGTGGCTGACATCGGGCTCTGACCAGTAACCCTCGAGCGGCCCGGGGCCGCCGAACTCGCCGGCGAGGCCGTTGATGTAGAGGTAGCCAACATTGTCTCCAAACGGCACGGGATATTCGAGCACGCCGCTCGATCCACTCTCGCTGGTGTAGACAACCTTTCCCCATGCAGTCTCCCACGCGACGGGTGATGGCTCCTGCGCGGCGGCCGATGCGCAGCCACTCAGGATCGCAACAGCAAGCACGGCGGCAGGGAGCTTCATCGGATCAGCCTGAGGGAGTGGCGGGGTTGGGCGCGGCGGCGACCGGTGCGTTGAAATCCTTGGGCAGCAGCGTCCACCATTGCGGGCTTGCTGCGTTCATGCGCTCGGCGAAGGCGCCGGCTTCCGCGCCTGTGCCAGCGAAGACATCGCCGCGATTGGGGCCGCGCCGGATTGCGCCGCCCGTGTCCTGCGCCACAAAGAGACGCTGGAAGGCGGCGCCCTGATAGTCGGCGGCGACGAACACGACGGCGCCATAGGGATGATAGGCAGGATCGACAGCGATCGAGCCCATCGGCGTCAACGGCACGTTGGCCGCACCCTTCGGGCCAGCCGCCTGGTCCGCGATCGTCTCTTCCTGGAAGAAGACGTAGGACGGGTCCGCGTTCAGCGCTGTCTTCTGCTCGCCGGGATTCTGGTCGAGCCACGCGCGGAAGTTGGTCCAGGAGGGGTTGGAGAGCCGGCCAGAACTGCGCAGCGCGCCGAGCGCCGAATTCCACTTGTAGCCATTCTGTGCGGAGAACTGCGCACGCGCCTCCGACCCATCCGTGAAGCGCAGGCGGCCGGAGCCCTGGACCTGCAAGTTGTAGACATCCGCCGGGTGGGCATAGCCGATGACCTGGCCGAGATAGGGCGTGATCGCCTCGCGCTTGGGGTAAGGCACGATGCGGTCGCCGCTCACCTTGCCATTGAGCGTGCGCGGGGCGCCGCGCAGTGTCTCGCTGTCATAAGCTTCCGCAAACGCACCGAGATCGACCGTCACCATGTCAGGCGGGCGCCTGAGCAATGGTTCGGTGAAGCCGGGCGACCATTCGCGGCTCGCATTGATCACCGGTTCGAAATAGGCGGTGAGCTTGGCCTCGCCCGGACCGACCACGAGTTGCGGCTCGAAATAGTTCTCGAAGAACCAGCGTTCCTGTCCGGGCTCGATCACGCCGGCGGCGTCGCACGCATTGGTCCAGTCGCCGACCTTGCCGCCATAGCGGCCGCCGGAGAGGGCGGCATCGGCGCCACGCGCGCGCCAGGATGCGCACTGGCGTGTCAGGGCGGCGAGCGCGGGCGCCATGTCGGCGGCGGACCAGCCGGGGATCTGGTCGAAGCCAACCGGCATCAAAGCAAAGTCGCTGGGCGGCGTGACGGGAATCGCCGGCGTCGTGGGGCCGGGCACGGTTGGGCGCGGCTTGGGCGTTGTGCCCGCGATCGTCACGGGGGCGGGGCGCGAGGATGCGCAGGCGCCCAGCGCAACGGCGAGAGAAAGAGAAAGGATGGCGCGGCTGATCATTCGCGTCTCCGAAACGAATCCGGTCTGTGTGGACCTGTATCGAGCAGGAGGTTAGCGCGAAATTGTGGCGCGACGAACGGCCGACTGCATCGAGCCGGCTGGCGCAGGTTCCCTAAGGCGTCAATCCGGGGCGGGCCTCGGAGGCGGGAACATTGGCGATGATCCCGGCCAGGTTTCCCTCTTCGCCGGCGGGAACCAGCTCGTAGAAGCCGGTGAGCTTTACACGGATGACGACAGGGCCTTCTGCGAAGTTGGAGAATTGCCAGCCCTGAATGCCGTCGAACGGGGCGGTGAGGGAGCCCTTCTGAGACAGGCCGCGCCCCTGTTTGTAGCTGGCGACTGTCATCTCTTTTCCTGCTTCCGGGCGGGTGTGGCCGTGGAAATCAAAGGCGATGTCATTTTCGCTCGTGGCGCCTATGGCTTCCCACTCGTAGATCAGTGTGTCGCCAGCCTTCATGCCGACCTTGTACTCAAGCTCGGACCCTTTGGCGCCACCCAGGAAGTCGGTCAGCGGGATCTCGATCACATCAGTGCGCGGCGCGGTTGCATGATCGCGGGCGAGGGGGCCGGAGGCGCTGTTCGTGTCGATCGTGACTTCCGGCGGCGCCCAGAGGCGGCCGATGCCGGTAAGCTTGCCGATGCCGAGCGGGTCGACGTTGAACTCAGCCGGCATGATGGCGCCGAGCACGATCAGCGCGCCGCCCACAAGGCCGCCGCCGGTGATCATGGCGAGCGTCTTGCCAGACACGTTGAGGGCGACGGGTTTGATCTGCTGTTCTTCCGACATCAGATATCTCCAGCGAAAAAGTAGCCCGCCATCTGTTCGCCAGCCAGCACCACGCCTGCAAGGAACAGCAGGGCATTGGCCGCCACCGCAAAGCGGCCGAAGGACTTGGTCGTGCGCCACAGCGTCATCACCACAAGGATAAGCGACAGAGCAATCACCTGTCCGATTTCTACGCCGATGTTGAACGCAATCAGGTTTTCGAGCAGGCCCTGCTTGTTGAGGCCAAGGGCCTGAAGCTTGGTCGCAAGGCCAAGCCCGTGGATCAGGCCGAAGCCGCCGACGATGATGCGGTTGTCCGGCTGCCAGCCGAGTCTCGCGAAACCGCCGAGATTGTCGAACGCCTTCCAGCAGACCGAGAGGCCGATCACCATGTCGACGAGGTGCGAGGACACGCCGAGGTCGAACAGGACGCCGAGGATCAGCGTCGTCGAGTGGCCCAGCGAGAACAGGGTGACGTAGAGCAGGATGTCCTTCATTCGGTAGAGGAAGAAGATCACGCCTAGCAGGAAGAGCAGGTGGTCGTACCCCGTCACCATGTGCTTGGCGCCGAGATAGAGGAAGGGGAACGGATCGGCGCCGACGGTCGCCTGAACGAAAGCCGCGTCACGCCCGCCGATGGCGTGGGCGAACACGGGCGGGGCAATCAGGCTGAAGGCCAGCAATGCGAAGAGGAAATGGTGCTGGCGCATCGGGTTCCGGGTATGGCGTTGGAAGGTGGTAGGGGGAGGCCCGCTGCGATGCAACGGGCGTGGATTCACGTTCTCCAGGGCCAGGCGGTGGACCGTGGGCGCTTTCCCCGTCCGGGGCTACATCCAAAGCCAAAGCCGTGCGTATGAAGGGGAAATACGGAGGATTGGCCCATGGAGATGCTGAAGGCGGCGATTGCCGTGGCGCTCGTCCTCGGCGTGCTGGACGGCATCTGGCTGGGTTTCATCGTTCGAGACTGGCTGGTCAAACAGTTCGGCGGGCGTCTCCGCGACCCCGTCTTCTGGCCGCCGGCTATTGTTTTCTACGTGATTTATTCGGTCGGCCTTGCCTTCTTCGCGGTTACGCCTGCGATGGCGGCTGGCGGCGACTGGGTGATGGCGCTTGGGCTTGGCGGCTTCATCGGCCTGATCGCCTACGGGACCTACGATCTTACCAACTGGGCGACGATAAAGGACTGGCCGCGCCAGTTCGCGATCGTGGACCTGATCTGGGGGCCGGTCGTTTCGGCCGCGTCCGCCGCTGGCGCAGTTCTGCTGTTGAAGGTGACCGGGCTGGGCTGATCATTCCTTCCAGCTGAACACCTCCTCGATTCCGACTCCGAACACCTGCGCGATACGAAAGGCGGCTTCCAGCGAGGGGCCGTACTTGCCCGCTTCGATCGCGGCAATCGTCTGGCGCGTGACGCCGATGCGTTCGGCGAGATCGCTCTGTGTCATCTCGCCATGATCAAAGCGGAGTCGGCGGATGCTGTTGGTTATGGGCAGCTTCACCATCGCGATCAGTATCCGCGGCGAAACAAGACGATCTGCGCAATCGCCACGACGATGGCAGAGACGACGATGCCGAGGAAGGCGAAGTTGGCGATGTCGATCATCGTCACGCCGTTCGTGTGCGTCGGAATGAAAAGCAGGGCGGTGGCCACCATCAAGGCGTAATAACCGATGGTGTGCGAGCGGGCCTGTATCATCTTCTCGCGCTCGTCGCGCGGGCCCATGCCGTCTTTCGGCGTTGTCATGGCGGCAAGAAGCGTGAGCCCGACCTGCAGCAGGATCAGCACGAGGATGCAGCCAAGGCCCAGATGCAGCGCCGTCATGGAATGGCGCTCTATCAGCCCGCCGAACACTGCGCCGTAGTAGACGCCGAAACAGGCGATCACGCTGACCAGCGTGATCCAGGCGGACTTCTCGCGAAACGACATGATTGGGGTTGCCCTGAAAAAAGTGACTCGACTCGATGTATAGAATCTTTTACATCATGTTCAGTTTACTTGTCACGACATTTTCAGGGAGAAAACCGGATGCGCACGATTCTGATGGCGGCGGCAGGCGTCGCGATGCTGGCCGCGGTGTGGGCTCCGGCCGCGAGCGCTCAGCACGGTCAGGGACATGCCCCGCCCGAGAGCGGATCCACCAGCCTGCAGGGCGACACCAAATCGTGGGCCGACAATCCACACATGCACGCCTTCTACGACCTGACGCGCCAGACGCTGGGCAAGGACGCGCCCGCCCTGGACTTCGCGGCCTATCGCGAGAAGTCATACGCGATCTTCCGCACCTTCGGCGTCTCGATGGGAATGAGCGCCGAGGGGATGGTGGATCATCTGAAGGACATTCCCGCACAACTCGTCGACATCGTGAAGCACGACCCCAAGGTCCTCGACAGCTATGCGAACTTCAAGGTTGCGCTGATGGGGCCGGAGTAGGCGCTACTCCCCGCCGGCGTAGATCTTCACCAGCTGGTGGAGGAACATTCGGCCTTCCATCAGCTGCTTAACGCCGACGCGCTCGTTGAGACCGTGCGCACCAGACGTGCCCGGATCGGCGAAGATGCCCGAGACGCCGTAGGTGGTGATGCCTGCGGGCGTGGTGAAGCGCGCGTCGGTTGCGCCGGTCGACATCTGCGGGATGACCGGAACCCCGGGCCACATCTTCTCGGTGAGCTGCTCGATCGGTGCGAGGATTTCCGGGGGAAGGACGACGGGCTTCACTGGTGTTTCCGGTGGCGAGCGCATCGTGACCTTCACATCCGGATTGTCGATCACGTCCTCCAGCACGCCGAGGATTTCCTGCTGCGTGTGGCCCGGGAAGATACGGCAGTTGACGTTGGCGGTCGCGCGCTGGGGCAGGGCGTTGGGCGCGTGGCCGGCGCTCAGCTGTGTTGCGATGCAGGTGGTGCGCAGCGTGGCGTTGTAGCCCGGGTTCTTTGTGAGGCGGCGGATCGCATCAGCGTTCTCGCCATCTGCCGCATCACGCATGTCCTGGCCTTCCTGGCCCGGTGTGATCTGGCCCATGCGGCGGAAGAAGCCGCGCGTGGCGTCGTTGAACTCGATGGGGAACTCGTATCCCTGAACGGCGATGAGGGCGGCACCCAACTCATAGATCGCATTGTCGGGCACGGGGCGCGACGAGTGTCCGCCGGGGTTGGTCACCTCGATCGTGTAGTCCTGGTAGAGTTTCTCGCCAGCCTGGACGCCGTTGTAGAGATACTTCCCCGTGGCCAGGTCGAGCCGTCCGCCGGCGCCTTCGTTGAGCGCGAACTCGGCGGAGATGAGTTCGAGGTGGTTCTCCACCATGTACTTCGCGCCGATATACTCGTTGGCGCTCTCTTCCCCGCAGTTCAGCATCAGCTTGATCGTGCGCGCCGGCTTGTACCCCTCGCGCTTGAAGCGGATCATCGAGTCCGTGAAGATCGCGGCCATCGCCTTGTCGTCTGTTGCGCCGCGCGCATAGAAGAAGCCGCCTTCCTCGGTCAGCACGAACGGGTCGCGCACCCAGTCCTCGCGCTTGGCCTCCACCACATCGATGTGCGCCATCAGCATGATGGCTTTGGCATTGGGATCGGAGCCGGGGAGGATGGCGATCAGGTTGCCATCCTGCGGACGGTTGGGCGCCGGGTTCACCAGAATGTGGAGGTCGCTCTCGGGATAACCGGCGGCGATGAGGCGCGCCTTCATGCGCTCCGAAGCCAGCGTGCATGAGCCCACCGAGAGCGTGGTGTTGGTCTCGATCAGCTCTTTGTAGAGCTCACGGAATTCCGCCTCGTGCGCGCCGGGCTCGCGCGAGAACGCGCTGGAGTCGCCGCTGGGCGCCGAGGCGGTGGTGCATGCCGCGAAGGCGAGCGTGGTGGCGGCGAGAAGCGTGAGGCGCATGCGGGTAGTCCCCTGAATCTATCGGGGACAACAAGACCATGCCGCACGCGGAACGCCAAGACCTTCAGGGCCACGACGAGATAATGCCCCCGGCGACCATCACGCCAAGGAACAGGTGGATCGCGTCCATCACCAGTAGGCCCGGCCTTTCGGGGCTGTAGACGAAGGAATAAAGCCGCGTCGAGAGCACGATGAAGAACCAGACCTGCAAGCTGATCATCAGGCCGGTGGCGAGATTTGTGACCCCAGCGGATTTCAGGATCAGCGCGAGGCCGATGGCGGTGAGGATCGGCATGATCCAGGAGATCGCCATCTTCCACATGTGCGGCTGGAGCTGTTCCTTGGTGTAGCCCGACAGCTTCATCCAGAGGCCCGAAAAGACCGCGCCATAGATTATGAAGCCGATGGCGTAGATCGCGACGGCGGCCACGATGATGGCGAGCCAGTTGTCGCCGACGATGTAGACGGGTGTGGCGGTGATTTCAGGTTCGATTGGCATGAGGCGCTCCCCTCTCTGTCTGTCCCCGCGTCGACGCTATGGCTGCAGGTTCAGGGAGTCCATTTGCCGCGCGGGTCATGGCGCTGGGGAAGGACCAAAGCAAAAGGCCCGCCGGTGAGGGCGGGCCTTTCGTGGTTGTGTCGCAGCGAGCCTACAGCTTGCTCGTCAGTTCCGGCACGATCTTGAAGAGGTCGCCGACGAGGCCGTAGTCCGCGATCTGGAAGATCGGGGCTTCTTCGTCCTTGTTGATGGCGACGATGATCTTCGAGTCCTTCATGCCGGCGAGGTGCTGGATGGCGCCCGAGATGCCGACGGCGACGTAGAGTTCCGGGGCGACGACCTTGCCGGTCTGGCCGACCTGGTAGTCGTTCGGGGCATAGCCTGCGTCCACCGCGGCGCGCGAGGCGCCGACGCCCGCGCCAAGCTTGTCGGCGAGGGGGAGTATGTACTGGTTGAATTGCTCAGCCGAGGCGAGGGCGCGGCCGCCGGAGACAACGCGCTTGGCGCCGGCGAGTTCGGGACGATCCGACTTCGCAATCTCTTCCGAAACGAAAGCCGACTTGAACGGACCGGCAGGAGCGGCGGCGGTTTCAACCGAAGCCGAACCCGTGGCTGCGACAGCCTGGAAGGCCGTGCCGCGAACGGTGACGACTTTCTTCGCGTCGGACGACTTCACAGTCATGATCGCGTTGCCGGCGTAGATCGGGCGCTCGAAGGTCGAAGTGTCGATCACTTTCGTGATTTCCGAGACCTGCATCACGTCAAGCTTGGCGGCGATGCGCGGGGCGACGTTCTTGCCCGTGGTGGTGGCGGGCGCGAAGAACGCGTCATAGCCAGCCATCATCGGAACGACGAGCGCTTCGACGGCTTCGGCGAGAGCGTGGGAGAAGGCTTCGCCTTCAACGTGGATCACTTTCCGCACGCCAGCGAGCTTGGCGGCGGCGGCGGCTGCGCCACCAGCGTTGTGGCCGGCGACGAGCACGTCGATGTCGCCACCGAAAGCCTGGGCGGCCGCAACCGTCTTGGCGGTAACGTCGTTGAGGGCGGCGTTGCTGTGTTCAGCAAAAACGAGAACGGCCATGATCAGATCGCTCCAGCGGATTTGAGTTTGGCGATGAGCGTGTCGACATCGGCGACTTTCTCGCCGGCTTCACGCTTCTTCGGCTCGGCGACCTTCACGACCGACAGGCGCGGCGTGACGTCGACGCCGTAGTCGGCGGGGGACTTGGTGTCGATCGGCTTCTTCTTCGCCTTCATGATGTTCGGCAGCGAGGCAAAGCGCGGCTCGTTGAGGCGCAGGTCAGTGGTGACCACAGCCGGTATCGAGAGCGAGACGGTCTGCAGGCCGCCATCGACTTCGCGCGTGACTTTGAGCTTGTCGCCTTCCACGGCGACGGCCGAGGCGAAGGCGCCTTGCGGCCAGTCGAGCAGGGCGGCCAGCATCTGGCCGGTCTGGTTGGCGTCGTCGTCGATCGCCTGCTTGCCGGTGATGACGAGGCCGGGCTGTTCGGCTTCGACGATCTTGGCGAGGATCTTGGCGACGGCGAGCGGTTCAACCGCCACGTCGGTCTGGACGAGGATGCCGCGATCACCGCCCATGGCGAGACCGATGCGGATGGTTTCCTGCGCCTGGGCCGGGCCGATCGACACGAGAACGATCTCGGTGACGACGCCCTTTTCCTTCATGCGCACCGCCTCTTCGACGGCGATCTCGCAGAACGGGTTCATCGCCATCTTGATGTTGGCGAGGTCCACGCCCGAGCCATCGGCTTTCACACGCGGGCGAACGTTGGGGTCGATCACCCGCTTGACGGGCACAAGCACCTTCATCGGTGGAATCTCCGGACTTTGAACAGTCTTCTGGCGGTCGAAAGGTCCACACGTCGCCCCGCAATGGTGCGCCTGCGAACCAGCGGCTCCCTGTTATGCAGCAGACGCGCCGGAATCAAGTTTCCAGGCAGGGGCGGGGGCAAAAAGCGTCGATTTGGCGCGAATTGCCGGAGCCACGATGAAACATTCGTGCGTGGGGGCGCTTTCCGGGTGGCTTTTTCGGGCGGGGCGATAGTCTCACGCGGATCAGGGAGACCCCGCCACATGTCCGATCCGTTCGACGACGCTTTCTACACCCGCGCGGATGCGCATATCGCGCTGGCCAATGACCAGCTCGAAGCCGCGCGTCGTGAAATGGTGAACGCATCCATGATGTTTGCGTCGGCCCGCTTCTGCGCCTGGCTGTCGGCGGGCGGGTTCGAGAGCGGGGAAGCGATGGCGGCCAAGCGCGACGAGACCGTGGAATACTTCGTTGCCGGTTTCCGTCAGATGCTCGAGGGGAACATGGACGCCTATGCGAAGAACTTCGACAGCTACATGAAGCCGCAAGGCTGAGGGGAACGGGCATGCTCAGGATATCAGCGGCCGCAGTTTGCGCGCTCGGGCTTGTGGTCGGTGGATGCGCGTCGAGCGCCGCGCCCGACTTGCCGCCATCGAAAGCAGTCCCCAGCGTGGCGCGCGGACTCGACTGTTCGCTGCTGACCGAGGCCGAGGCGGCGGCAAGCGCCGGCGTTCCGAACGTGACGCATGCGGGCGTGCGGCTTGATCCGCAACCGCCGCCATCGACGGATCCGAACGATGCAATCGCCCAGCGCGCCAATATTCCGCGCTCGGCCCAGCCGCCGCTGACGGCGAGCCAGCAGCGTATCCTGATGTGCGATTATGAGCTTGACGCGGCGAATGCGCGAATGCCCTTCGCGCTCTTCGTGCCCGACAACTATGATCCCGCAAAGAAGTGGCCGCTGATCGTGGACCTGCATGGCGCAGGCGTCACACCGCTGCAGCAGATCCTGTTCGACGGCACCACGGACTTTGCCCAGCGCGACGGCTATATCGTTCTCGCACCGATGGGCTATTCCACCTTCGGCGGATGGGGACCACCGCGCGGGACACCGGCGCCCGTCGAGACGGCCGATGTGAATCCGGCGACCGGAGCGAAGTGGACCACCAACGAACTGTCCGAACATGACGCGCTTACGGTTCTCACCATGGTCCGCGACAGGTTCAACGCCGATGCGGACCGCATCTACCTGATGGGCCATTCGATGGGTGGGTTCGGCACATTCTTCCTTGGCGCCAAGCACAACGAAATCTGGGCAGGCATCGCGCCGATCGCCGGCGGCGGCGTCGGCCCCAATGCGCCGGCCGAGAGGCTGAAAGGCGTGCCCGTGCTGGTGATGCACGGGGCGGAGGACAACGTGGTGCGCAAGGAAAGCTCGCGCGCATCCGTTCGCGCCCTACAGGCTGTCGGCGCGCAGCACGTCTATCTTGAGTTTCCGGGGCTGGAGCATGAGTTCTTCATCCGGCGCGGACGCGACAACCTCGAAAAGGTGTTCCACTTCTTCAACCTCGTCTCGAAGCGGACGAATGCGGGGCCGATACCTGACCCACAGTGACGCTTGGCCGGGCGCAGCAGTGCGCTAGTGTACTCCCGGAAACATAAGGGAAGCGCATATGGCGGGACGTCTGGACGGCAAGGTTGCGGTGGTCACAGGCGCGGCGAGCGGCATCGGCCGCGCCACGGTCGACCTTTTCGCTGCGGAAGGCGCGCGCGTGATCGCGGCCGACCTGCAGGAAGACAAGGGCGGCCAGATTGAGCACCAGCACAAGGACAAGGTTCGCTTCATCCGCTGTGACGTGATGCAGGAAGGCGAGATCGCTGCGGCAGTGAACCTCGCGAAATCCGAATTCGGCCGGCTCGACATTCTGTTCAACAACGCCGGCACGGGCGGCGCGCGCGACATGGCTGACGCCGTGACGGCCGAGAGTTTCGACTCGGTGATGCACCTCCACGTGCGCGCGGCGCTGTTCGGAATGAAGTACGCCGTCCCCATCATGCGCGAGCAGGGCGGCGGCTCGATCATCTCGACGGCGTCCATCGCGGGGCTACGTACGGGATACGGCCCGCTGCTCTATTCGATCGCCAAGGCGGCGGTGATCCACATGACGCATGCGGCCGCCGCCCAGCTGAGCCCGGAGAATATCCGCGTGAACTGCATCTGCCCCGGCATGATCGCTACCAACATCTTTGCATCGGCCATGGGCCTGCCGCGGCAGTACGCCGAGACGCGCATCGATGCGCTGGCCGAGGCGAGCAAGCACACGCAACCCATCCCGCGCGGCGGACGCGGTTCGGACATCGCCGAGGCTGCGCTCTATCTCGGCTCGGACGGGTCTGGCTTCGTGACGGGACATGCATTGGTCGTGGATGGCGGCATCACGCTGGGGCCGAACGATGCGGCGCGGATGGCCACATTTGCCCCCGTGTTCGGGGCGCTGGGCGCCGATGCAGAAACCATCGCAGCGCTTTTCAACTCGCCGAAACCGGGCTGAAACGTCACGGAATTGCCATCCCGGCCCGGGTTGTCCCGGGCCGGCAAAGGCGCCATTTCAGGGCCATGGCGATAGAGTTCTTCAAACGGCTGTTGCGGGCTTCGGCGCCCGCCGAAGCGCAGGCAGACGATGCACGCGCGGCGATTGCCGCCGTGCTGGTGATGGCGGCACGGGCAGATGGCGAGTACGGCTCGGACGAACGCGCCGTGGTGGACCAGGTGCTCATGGGCCGCTTCGGCCTCAATGCGGCGGGCGCTGAAGCGCTGCGCGCGCAGGGCGAAGACGCCGAACTGGAATCCATCGACATCTACCAGTTCACCAAGACGATCCGCACGGCCATCGCGCACGACGACCGCATCGCGATCATCGAGGCGCTGTGGGCCGTAGTCCTGGCGGATGGTTCGCGCGACCCCAACGAGGACTCGCTGATGCGCCAGCTGGTCGACCGGTTGGGCCTGTCGCCGATGGACTCGGCGCTCGCGCGGCAGAAGGTGCAGGGCGGGGGAAGTATCCAGGCGTAGAGCGCGCCCTCGTCCCGAGAGGGCCGACGGCCGTCTCGAAGGACAAGGGCGTACTCGCAGGCGATCCTACGGCGCTGGCGGCGTAGCCGGAGCTGCAGGCGCGGGCGCCGCTGGCGATGCATACGCGCCCTCAGGCGGCGTGACGCCTTTCAGGTATTGATTGAGGAAGGTGAGGTAGGCGTTGGACGCCGTGATGCGGTTTTCCTTGCGCAGGAAGCCGTGGCCCTCGTCCGGGAAGATGATGTACTCGACGGGCACATTGTTCTTCTTCACAGCGGCGACCAGTTCGTCGCTCTCCACCTGCAGCACGCGCGGATCGTTGGCGCCCTGGATGACGAGCAGGGGCTTCGTGACCTTGTCGGCGTGGAACAGCGGCGAGATGCGCTGGTGGCGTTCGGCATCGGTCGCCGGGTCGCCCATCTCGTCATAGAGCGCGTCCTTCTGCGCACCCCACCATGGCGGGATCTCGTTCAGCGTACGCGTCCAGTTGGTGACGCCGAAGATGTCGATGCCGGCGGTGAATTCTTCGGGACGGAAGGCCAGCGCTGCGGCGACCATGTAGCCGCCGTAAGAGCCGCCGAGGATGGCGATCTTGTCGTCCTGCACCCAGTCGAGCGTCTGGAGGTACTTCTTCCCGTAAACGACATCGTCGAGGTCGACCTCGCCATGCTTCTTGTCGTCCATGTGGAAGAAGGTCTTGCCATAGCCCGACGAGCCGCGGTTGTTCACGCGCAGCACGGCGTAACCGTGATTGACCAGGTGCTGGTACATCGCCGCATAGCCCTTGCGGCTCTGTCCGCCCGGGCCGCCATGCACGTCGATGACGGCCGGCACGGGATTTTCCGCGCTCGCGCCCTTCGGCATGAACAGGATGGCGGGGATGTCGAGCCCGTCGAAGCTCTTGTAGCGGACCACCTGTCCATCCACGAGCATCGTTTCATCGATCGCCGGGTTGAGGTTCGTCGTCAGGCGCGTCGCCGCGCCGGTGGCGAGGTCAGCCACGAACACGTCCGACGGCGAGGTGTCGGAGGCAACGGTGAAGGCGATCTTGGTCTCGTCGCGGTTGAAGCGTACCTGGCCGATGTCACCAGCCGGAACGCCGGTGAGCGTCAGTGGCTTGCCAACGGTCTGGTCAAGGATCGTCAGCTTTGTCGAAGCGTCCTCATTGATTGCGGAGACGCGATAGCGGCCGGAAGAGGAGTAGGTGACGTACTGGACATCCCAGTCTGCCTTCACGAGTTCCTTCTTCTCGCCGGTTGCGAGGTCGTGCGTCCAGGCCTGCGTGAACTCGCCATGCTCGTCCGTGCCGTAGACCAGCTGCTTTGAATCCGGCGTGAACTCGTAGGAGAGATACGCGATGTCGGCGTCGTTCGGCGTCACCAGAACAGGCGTCTGCTTCGCAGGCTTGCTCAGGTCAGCGACGTAAACATCAGAATCGGCCGCCGTGGTCTGCTTGTCGAGCGCCAGCCATTTGCCATCGGGCGAGATGGACGAGGGGAAGAAGCCGCTGTTCTCGAACACCAGCTTCCGCGAGAAGTCGGCGGCGCTGTAGGCGTATACATCCATGAATTGCGGCTCACGCTCATTGGTCGTGATCCAGAACGTCTTGCCGTCGCCGGCCCAACCGATGAACTGCGCAATGTGCTTGTCGCCCGGCGTCAGGTCTTTCAGCGTGCCGTCAGCCTCGCGCACATAGATGTGGCTCAACTCGTTGCCGCCCTTGTCGGCGGAAACGAGAATGCGATCGTCGCTCGGGAAATAGCTGATGGCAAACGTGGCATCCGTCGCGGACGTGGTCAGCGGCTTCATCTCGCCGCCGGCGACGGGCAGTGCGGCCGCGTTGAACACGCCAGACTTGTCGGTGGCGACCAGGAGGTTCGTCCCATCGGCCGAGAAGGCCAGCGGCGTTGGCGAGGCCATAGACACCGCTGTCGTCTCGAAGAACGCCTTCGCATCATACGTCTGCTGCGGCATCGTCTCCACGATTTCCTGTGCGGGGCCACATGCGGCGAGCGCCACTGCTGCGATGGATCCGAGTGCTGCAAGCCTGAACATTCCGCCCTCCGTGAGATGGCGGCAAGATGACGGGCTACGAGGCCTTAAGCAAGCTGAGGATTATTCGCCGCTGGCGGTTGCGGGCGTTGTGCTGGCCTGCAGCAGGTCGCCCATGCGGAACCAGTCCGTTTTCGGAAGGCCAAGCTGATAATCGAGCCAGGTCGGCATGATCTTGGCGGCGCGTGATCCGCGCGTGTTCGACAGGATGACGATCCCTGCCTTCTCTTCAGGCAGCCAGGCGATCTGCGCGATGTAACCCTCGACGCTGCCCGAGTGCGTCATCAGCTTGCGGCCGGCATACTGGTAGATGCGCCAGCCGAGCGCATAGGAGGTGGACGTCACCGGCGTCTTCAGCGAGCGCTGGCGCGAGGATTCCGGCGGCGTGTCGATGCGGCGGCGATGTGCTTCGTCGAGGACGGCCTGGGGCAGCACATCGGGGCGGCCACCCATCTGCGCGACCAGCCATTTCGAGAGGTCGGTGATGGAAGCGTTCATGCCGCCCGCGGCCGGGACCTTGTAGTAAGGCTCTGTGACCGGCGTTGACGTCCAGCCTTCGCCGGCGCGCTTGTGCGGGCGGGCCCAGTTGCCGGTGGCCTTCAGTCCCTGGCTGCTCAGCGAGGCCGTTTTCATGTCCAGCGGATCGAGGATGCGCGCCTTGAGCTCTTCGGCGTAGGTGCGGCCGGTCGCTTTCTGGATCGCGGCAGCGATGATGTTGAACGTGGTGTTCTGGTAGGTGAAGCACGCGCCCGGCTTGCACGTCTGCTTCACGGATCCGTACTTGGCGAGAATGTCGTTGGGCGGCGTCCCGCCTTCCAGCAGGTTGTCATACGCATAAGGCGGCAGGCCGGTCTGGTGCGAGAGCACGTCTTCGAGCGTGACGTCCTGCGTGTCCTTCGCGTTCTTCAGGCGAAATTGCGGTGCGTAGGCGATGGCCTTCGCCTGAAGGTCGAGCTTGCCTTCGGACTGTTCGAGCGCGGCGAGTGTGCCGGCGAAGCCCTTCGACAGCGACGCAAGGCGGAAGACGGTGTCAGGCGTCACCTTCTGCGTGCCGCCAGCTTCAGTGACGCCATAAGTGCGCATCAGCACAACCTGGCCGTCCTTCACGACAGCAACGGCAAGGCCAACGAAGTCCGGCGCGGTGGCGGCGTTGTCGAGTTCGGAAGCGAAATCCAGCAGCGCCTGGTATTCGCGCGTGGCCTGCGCCTGCGCGCTCGCCACGAGCGTCAGAGGCGCAGCCAGGGCAAGGGCCAGCGCGAGGAAAACCGAGCGACGTTTCAAGAACACCCCCGAACTGGGCGGATCGCGGAAAATCCCGGGCGCAAATCACCCGGCGAGCCGCAATCCTTCAGGAAACAGGTTAATGCCGAACTAGGCGGGATTTTGTCAGGCTTCTGTTGGACTGGCGAGCGTTTGCCGTACCTGCATGAGCACTTTCCCGAGAAGGTTCTGTCCCTGCCAGTTCGCGGGGTCCTGCGCGGCGGGGTCTTCGATGGCGAGGCCGATGCCCCAGATGAAGTCCTTCGGGTTGGCTTCGGCGAGGATCGCGTCTCCCGTATCCAGCAGGCGGCGGCGCAGTCCGGCATTCTGCTCGAACTTGGCGAGGTTGCCGGCCGTGACGATGGCAGCTTTTCGCGCGTCCCAGGTTTCGCTGTCGAAACCATTCACCCGCGCGCCCATCATCTTGTGTTCGTGAGGACTATCGGACCGCATGATGCGTGCGGCCATCGCGTCATCGCCGAACAGCCGCGCCTTCTCGGCATGCATGTACTGTTCGGCGCAGACGTATTCGCGACCTTCGACGCTGAAGCGCGAGGCGTGGAACTGGCTGAAGGGCCCCTTCATGAAGAGGTGGACGGCGGGCATGGCGTCTCAGCGGTTCGCGCCGGGAACCCACAACACGTCGCTCGTGCCATTGTCGTTGGCGCGGCGGGCAGCGACGAACAGGAAGTCCGACAGCCGGTTGGCATAGGCAAGCGCCGGCGCCGAAACGATCTCTCCCGGCGTCGCCGCCAGCTGTGCGATCAACCGCTCGGCCCGGCGCGAGATGGTGCGCGCAACGTGCAGGTAGGCGGCAAGCGCCGAGCCGCCCGGAAGGATGAAGCTGTTCAGCGCCGGGATCGGCCCGTTTATGAGGTCGATCTCGGCCTCCAGCCGCGTGACCTGCGCCTCGACGATGCGCAGAGGCGTCCAGCCCAGCGGCTTGTCGCGCTCCGGCGTGGCGAGGTCGGCGCCAAGGTCAAAGAGATCGTTCTGGATACGGCCCAGCATGGCGTCCAGGTCCGGGTCGCCTGCCGCATGAAGCCGCGCGACACCGATGGCCGAATTGGCCTCGTCTACGGCGCCATAGCTTTCGACGCGCAGGTTCCACTTTTCCACGCGCTCGCCGGTCGCGAGGCCAGTGGTGCCATCGTCGCCGGTGCGCGTGTAGATCTTGTTGAGTACGACCATGCGCCTAGTTCGCACTCGGCGGCAGGCTGGGTCAATCGACTAGACGTAAGCCTCATGCAGCGCCGTCAGCGGCGAGGCGAGGACGTCCAGCGACGGCCGGGGCGCGCGCAGGAAGGGGATGCGCGCACGGCTCGCATCCGGGGCGGGTGGGGAAAACCGCCAGCCACGCAGGCGCGGGGCCAGTTCCAACAGGCCGTCGACAGCGTTGTCTGCGCCCGTGATCGTCAGGCAGCACGTGCCGTCCAGCGAGCGGACGACATCGGCTTCAAGCGTGGAATCGACCCGCTGGATGCGGGCGTTGAGGCCGGCAATCGCCCATTCCGCGTCGGCTTCGCCGCGCGAGAGGGCTTCAAGCGCGTTGGCAATGCCTTGGGCTTCGGCCGAGAACCACGCCCAGAAACGCTTCGGGCTGGAGTCGAAATCGCGCTTTCCGAACATGAGCAATCTCCCGCCATCTCTCCAGGCAGAAGTATCCTCGCAGGAAGCACTTCAGTTCTGGATAATCCGATCGGACAAATTTGATCCATCCCGCCCGAACGCAGGATGAACGCGACAGGATTCTGAAAAGTTCCTGGAGAAGATTCGGCGGTGCTAGCGGCCGGCCGTTCTAGCGGAAAGCGCCGGCGACAGCGCCAAGGGCGACAAGCAGGATGATGGCGATGAACTGCACCAGCACCCGGAGGCGCATCAGCTTGTTGGAGCGCGACCGTGCCTGGCCGTCGGTGCGCACCAGGTTCACGATCCCGAAGGCGAGGACCACGAAGACTGCGCCGATGGCGATGTAGACGCCGTATGAAAGCCAGATGCCCATGGGCTCAATGTAGGCCCGAAATCGGCCTCGCGCCACCGGGCGATGACGCCGCAGTCCCTAGCGGCTGCCGTCCGGGGCGAAACGCTCGTCGGTCCAGATCAGGTCGTCGAATGACATGGCGGCCCGCAGCTGGCCGACCACCTGACGGATCGCGGCATCCCCACAGCCGACACGGTAATTCACTGTCTTCTGCCGGCCTTCCGCCGTTCGCCACGTGATGCTGACGACAGGCGGGCCACTTTGGCAGGAGGGAAGGGTGCTGGTCGTCTGTTCCGGCGCCTGGGTCCAGAAACTGGCTTCCTCCAGCGCCTCCTCGGCAGCGGTCCAGGCGGCGGCGTCCAGCGTTCCTTCGTGGACGCCGGGGTCTTTCACGAAACGCTCGGCATGGAGGAGGTACGACCCATCAGGGCGCAACGTCATGGCATAAACCGGGCAGGTGGCCTCGCACTCCCCCTCCGTGAGTACGATAACCGGCTCGCCCGTTTGCGCCTTGATGACCCCCTGTTCCGCCGGCGAACACGCGGCGGTAAGCGCGGCAATCATGCCGGCCACTACGATACCCAGGGGGATTCGGGTCCTGCCTGTCATGCGAGAAGCTTAGGCTGCTTCGCAATCCAAGACGAGGGCTGCCCGGCCGGCCCGGTCAAAGGCTGGCCGGGGCCGCAGGTCAGGGTTTCCGGAAGCGGAACAGGAACTGGTCCGTATGCCGGCGCAGGTCCGGCGCGAAGGGCGACTTGGTGCGGTCGTCTTCCGGATTGGCGAGAATATCGCTGGAATCCACATAGACGAGACCGGCCGTCTTCGCCGCCGCCAGCACATGCGCCGGGTCGATACGGTGAAGCGTCTGAGCCGAGGTCAGCGCAGGCGTTCCCGCGACGGCTGCGTGGTCCATCGCGATGAATTCACCGCCGGGCTTCAGCACGCGCGCGATCTCGGCGAAGGATTTGGCCGGATCGCCAAGGCCCTGTGTGTCCTTCGGCGTGTACCACACTTCGTGCGGGCCAAGGATCCAGAGCACCTTGTCGACCGAACCGTCAGCAGCTTCCAGCTTGTCGAAATGCGTCTTTGTGATCGTCGCGTTCGGCAGTTGCCCACCATCGACGCGCGCCTTGTACGCCGGATCGCCATACGCGAACTCGGGCGGATACTGGACGATCAGCTTCCCCTCCGGCCCGATCGCTTTCGAGATCAGGAAGGAGAACCAGCCGCGGCCGCCTTCCATCTCGACAACCGTGTCACCCGGGCGCAGCCCCGCGAAGGCGAGGACTTCGGCGGGCTTGCGCGCGGCGTCATCCTTGAGATCGTCAGCCGGGCGCGACGGGTCCGCCAGGATGGCGGCATAGTCTGTAGCGGCCAGCGGCGCCGGCATTGTGCTGCAGCCGAAAGCGAGCAGCAGGGCGGCGCCCGCTGCCAGCAGGGTGGTGGTCTTCATTGTGTCTCCTCCCGAGAACTCTTGTCCGGTGTTGTTCTTATTGCTTGCGATAGCGCAGCAGGAATTGGTCGGTCTTGCCCTGCACGGCGGGATCAAACACGCCCTTGGTATAGTCGTCCGCCGGGTTGGCGAGCATGCTGCTTTCTTCTTCGAGCACGAAGCCCGCAGCGAGGATCATCGGCTTCACGAGGGCCGGATCGATCCGGTGCGTGTCGTTGCCGGAGGTGGCCGGTGTGCCGGCCGGCGCCACGTGGTCCATCACGATCAAATAGCCGCCCGGCTTCAGGATGCGCGCAGCTTCCTTGAAGGCGCCTTCGGGCGTGCCCATCGGAACGTTGCCGCATGCCGCCTTGCACCACATCTCGTGCGGGCCCTGAAACCAGGTGACCACATCAACCGTGCCATCGGCAGCTTCCAGCTTGTCGAAAGTCGACCACGACACTTTCACGTTGGGCAGGCGGCTGTCCTTGAGGCGGGCATCCAGCGCGTCTTTGTAGAAGCGCTCGAATTCCTTCGGGCTCTGCATGGTGACGACGCCCGAAGCGCCAACCGCGCGCGAGAAGAGTTCTGTGTAGTACCCCGAACCGGCTTCCATCTCGAACACGGTCTTGCCCGATCCGATGCGCGAGAAGGCCAGCACGTCCGCCGGCTTGCGCACCGCGTCGCGCTCATAATCTCCCGAGATCCGGCCCGCGGCCGAGACCGTCGTGGCGAAGTCGGATGCCGACGGCGTCATGGCGCAGCCTGCGGTGGCGAGCGCAAGAACAGCAGCGATGGCGGGGAGGGTGCGGGAGCGGATTGTCATTATTGTCTCCATTTCGGGCGAGTGCGCGCCCGGCGGCGGCGAACATACACGCACGGCGGCAATGGAAAAGCGGGCGCGTAGCCAGTTCAGTGTCGACAGTCCGGACAAACTCGAAAAGTTCACGCTGGGTAAGGGTTCCGCATACGGCCGCTCGGGGGTAGGCTGCACGGCAGGAGACGCGATCAGCGATAGACGCGCCCGACACAGGAGGATCCACCATGCGGTTGCTGAAACCCGCGCTCGCAGCGCTTGCCATCGCCCTTATCGGCGCGCCCGCCCTTGCTCAGGTCCCGCGAGCCGCTGACGGCAAACCCGATCTCACCGGTATCTGGACCAACGCTTCGCTGACGCCGCTGTCGCGCGCGCCCGGCCAGAAGTCGCTGGTCGTCACCGAAGCCGAAGCTGCAAAGATCGCTGCCGGCACCGGCCTTGCCGGCATCTCGGCGGACGATCCGGACTTCAACGACTCAGGCTACTCGGACCCGAACAAGGGCGCGCCCGAGAAGGGTGGCGACGATTTCGGCCTCAAGGGCTACGACAAGTTCTGGACCCAGCCGGGCGAGAACCTCGCCTTCGTGAAGGGCGAGTGGCGCACCTCGAACATCGTCGAGCCGGCCAATGGCCAGCTGCCCTTCAAGGACCCCGCCGCGCAGATGAAGCGCCAGATCGAAGGCTTCCGCGTCTACATGACAGGCGAGGCGCCTTACGAAGGGCCGGAAGAGCCGACGCTTTCCGAACGCTGCCTGATCGGTTTCGGCCAGACCGGCGGCCCGGGCATGCTGAGCGTGCTCTACAACAACAACTACCAGTTCGTGCAGACGCCGGAGCACATGCTGATCCTGGTCGAGATGGCGCATGATGCGCGCATCGTGCCGATCTTCGCCTCGGCCGACGAAGCCCGCCGCAATCATCGCCCCGCAGCGATCAAGCCCTGGCTCGGCGATACCGTCGGCTGGTGGGAAGGCGACACGTTCGTGATGGAGACACGCAACATCAATCCGCTGCAGGCGGGCGAGCAGTCTTTCCCGGTCTCGGCCAAGGGCGTTGTCACCGAGCGCCTGACACGTACGGGCGAGAAAGACATCTTCTACGAATTCTCGGTCAACGATCCGGACACCTACACCCAGCCATGGCGCGCCGAGATGGCGTTCTATCCCTCCACCGGCTGGTACGAATACGCATGCCATGAAGGCAATCACGGAATGATCGGCATCCTGGCTGGCGCCCGCGAGAGAGAGCGCCAGTCCGTCCCGGCCAAGCCCACGCGCTAGGCGGTCGGCGAGACGTATTGCAGGGCCGCATGACCTCCCAAGTGGAGCTCTCATGCGGCCCTGATTGTGTCTGCTGCCCTTATTCCTGATGAAATGGGCCGTTCACGCCGCCTTTACGGGAACGGGGGTGGTCTGTAGGCCTTGAAGCTGTCAGGCGTGCGTCACAGATGTGCTGTGGGCAGACTTCAGCGTGCGTGCGGGCGGAAAAGGTGTTTCAGGCGACATGAGCTGGTTCAAGAAGCTCTACCCGTTCAACGCGGAACAGACGGTCAATATCGCCAGCGAGTTTGGTCCGCTGGTGGCGCTGTTCGTCGTCAACGCCATCACCGGAAACGTCGAGGCCGGAACCTGGGCGCTGCTGATCGGCACGGGCGTCGCCATGATCGCGATGCAGATCGTGCTGAAGCGTCTGCCGATCTTCCCTCTGATTGCCTCCGCCATCACGGTGATCTTCTCGATCCTCACGCTCGTCACGCACGATCCGATGTGGGTCATGATCAAGGTGACGCTGTTCAACGCCGCTTTCGCGATCTTCCTGTTCGTTGGCCTGATGATGAAGAAGAACTTCTTCAAGTACATCATGGAAGGCACGTTCCACTATTCGCAGAAGGGTTGGGACCAGTTCACCTGGAGCTTCGCATGGTTCTTCGTGGCGACCGCCGTCGGCAACGAAGCTGTTCGCCTGATTTTCGCCCAGACGCCGCCGCCGGGTACGCCAGCGCCGATGTACAACATCCTCGGCTTTCAGATGGACGGCGTGAACGTGTGGATCATGTTCAAGGTCGCCATCATCATGCCCGCCAGCGGGCTTTATGTGTTCATCCTGACGCGGATCATGCAGAAGCACCGCCTTCCTGATCCGAAGGAAGCTGAAGCCCGCCAAGACGCCGTGGCGACCGGCGTCTCCGGCGTGCCCGTCGCGCACAAGAAGCCTGCAACGGACGCGACACCGGCGGGGTGAGGCGCCGCCTCCTTTGACGTGAATCAAGCACCGCGTCGGCGGTTCTGCCTTGTTGGCCAGCCGGTCAGCAGGAGCGTGGTTGCGTGAGTACGGCAAGGCATGGCGAACTATCTGCGTTCGATCGCATCGGCGGGCGCGAGGGGCTGAACCGGCTTGCGGCGCGCTTCTACGCGATCATGTCGACGCGGCCTGACGCGGCTGGCATCCGCGCCATGCACAAGGCCGATCTGGGTCCGATCGCAGATAGCCTCGGCGAGTTCCTGATGGGCTGGATAGGCGGTCCGCGCGACTGGTTCATGCGCGAGGGCAGGCCGTGCATCATGAGCCTCCACCGCGCGCTTCCCATCGGGACAGCCGAGCGCGACCAGTGGCTTGCCTGCATGAATCAGGCGATGGCGGAAACGGTCGATGATGCTGAACTACGGGCAGAGCTCGAGCCCGCGTTCTTCCGGATCGCGGACGCGATGCGGTCGCGGTAAGCCCGATCGGCTTCAGCCGTCCACAGGCGTGTGATCCTCGTCGTCCTCGGCCGAATGGGCCTTGCCGATCGCAGCGAGCACGCGGCTGTCCAGTTTCCGGGCGTCCAGGATCACCTTGTGTTCGTGAACGTCCTGAACAACGGAACGCGGCACGGTGAAGTCGCCGGCATTCTCGATGTTTATGATCAGGTCATTCCCGCTCATGCCGCGAACCGCCCCGATGGCGACATCGCCGTCATGCAGGAAAACCGGCAGGTCCTTGCGAATGGGTTCGGCCATGGCTGCGCTCCTCTTTGCCAGAAAGAGATAGTGCGCCCGTCGAAGGTTCCTAGTTCTTCATCCCGATGAACTCGTCGATCGTCCTGCGGGCGATGACCATGGCCTGAACTTCGCCGGCGCCCTCGAAGATGTTGAGGATGCGCGCGTCGCACAGCACGCGGCTGATCGGGTATTCCAGCGCGAAGCCGTTGCCGCCGTGAACCTGCAGCGCGTTGTCGGCTGCGCCCCAGGCGATGCGCGCGGCCAGCATCTTCGCAAGGCCCGCCTCGAGATCGCAGCGCTTGCCTTCGTCCTTCTGGCGCGCCGAGAAATAGGTGAGCTGGCGCACGCCGACGAGTTCGGCGGCCATCATCACCAGCTTGTCGGAGGTGCGCGGGAAGTCGAAAATCTGGCGACCGAACTGCGCGCGGTCGAGCGAATACTTGAGGCCGAGTTCAAACGCACACTGCGCAACGCCAATGGCGCGTGCGGCGGTCTGGATGCGAGCGCCTTCGAAAGTCGCCATCAGGTGCTTGAAGCCCTGGCCTTCAACTTCACCCAGCAGATTCTCGATCGGCACTTCGAAGCCGTCGAACCCGATCTCGTATTCCTTCATGCCGCGATAGCCGAGCACTTCAATCTCGCCGCCCGTCATGCCCTTGGCGGGGAAGGGCGTCGCGTCCGTGCCGCGCGGTTTCTCGCAGATGAACATGGAGAGGCCGGAGAAGTTGTTGGTGTCCGGGACCGAGCGCGCCAGAACCGTCATCAGGTCAGCGCGGGCCGCGTGCGTAATCCACGTCTTGTTGCCTGTAATCTTCCATGTGTCGCCGTCCTTGGTCGCGCGCGTGCGCAGCGAGCCAAGGTCCGATCCCGTGTTCGGCTCGGTGAACACCGCCGTCGGCAGGATTTCGCCGGACGCGATGCCGGGGAGGTACTTCTCCTGCTGTGCGCGCGTGCCGCCATTGAGCAGAAGCTCGGCCGCGATTTCCGAGCGCGTGCCCAGTGAGCCAACGCCGATATAGGCGCGGCTCAGTTCTTCTGACACAACGCACATCGACGTCTTGCCGAGCCCAAGCCCGCCGAACTCTTCAGGGATGGTGAGGCCGAAGACGCCCATCTCGCCCATCTGCTTGACCACCGAATCAGGGATCAGCTCGTCCTTCATGTGCCATTCGTGGGCGTAGGGTTCGACCACCTGTTTGCCGAACGCGCGGAACTGGTCGCGGATCTGTTCGAAGGTTTCTTCAAGACCGGTGTATTCCAGCGTCGCCTTCTGGCTGTCGAGGAAGCCACGAACGTGTTTCGCCGCCGCCATGCGCGCGGCCGGCGTGTTGCCGCTCATCACCAGCTTGGTGATCGCGGGCGTGAACAGTTTCTGCATGATCGCCTGGTCGTGCGTCATGTCGATCGGGCGCACGATCTCCACCTGCGTCATCGGCAGGCCGCCGATCAGCTGGCTGAGATATTCGCCGAACAGGATCTGCGTCAGCAGTTGCTCGATCTCGCCGAACTTGCCTTCGTCCGCGATGCGGTCGGCCCAGTTGGCGGTTTCCTTGAGTGTCTCGACATAGGTCAGCACCCAGGCGAGGCCGTGGGTCGCGCGCTGTTCCTCGTCGATCTTGCGGCGGTCGACTTTCCCGCCCGGGGCGACTGTCGCGGCCACGGCGCGGCGCAGGTCCAGGAAATAGGCTTCCGCGTCAGACGCAGCCTGCCGAACCGTTGCCCTGAGATCCGAAATCACCACGCCGTCCGACATTCCCGTCCACTCCCGTTTCGACACGTTTCCCGTAGCCGATTGCGGCGTTGCAGCAAAGATCATGTCGTTCCCCTAACACAAGCGCGTGTTTCGGGGCGATTCTCGCCCTGAACGCGATTTCTTGCGGCTTGATTGGATACGCACCGTCCGTCACAACCGTTCACAGGCAGACGCTGCGGCAAGACATCGCGCGTCGCCAGGCGGAGGAGAGACCCATGAAACTGGCCATGCTGAAGGCTGTGATGCTGGCGTCGGCGGCGATGCTGACTGTGGCCGGCGCTTCACACGCGCAATCGACCGGACCGGCGAGCGAGCCCGGCTTCACCCCGCCAAAGACTTCGTGGGGCGCGCCAGACCTGCAGGGCTTCTGGTCGAACGCCTCGATCACCAACATTCAGCGCGACGCCGCCTATCCCAACCTGATCCTGAGCGAAGCCGAAGTCGCGAAGATGGAAGGGGAGGACTACTACAACAATCGCACGCGCGAAGACGCCAAGCCCGCCGACGTAGCGAACCTCAAACTGCTGGACGGTACGGACCTGCTTTCGGGCGGCGGCTACAACGCCTTCTGGGTGGACCAGGGCAGCCATGTCGGCTGGGTGAAGGGCACTCCGCGCTCGTCCTGGATCGTGGAGCCCGCGAGCGGCCGCATCCCGCGCATCGGCGCCACAGCCGCTCCGGCCCAGCAAGCTGCCCCGCCGCGTCCTACCGGCGCTGCTGCGCCTACCGGCACGGTGCAGGGCCCCGGCGCGGTCAATCGCAATGCCGGCGGTGGCTTCGGCTCCTACGACAATCCGGAAAACCGCCCGATGGGCGAGCGTTGCATCATCGGCTTCGGCAACACCGGCGGCCCGGTGATGACCAACGTGCTCTACAACAACACGTACCAGATCGTTCAGTCGCCCACGCACGCGATGATCCTCGTCGAGATGGTGCACGACGCGCGCATCGTCCCGATCTTCGCCAATGCCGAGGCCGCGCGCGCGAGCTATCGCCCCGACGTGATCCAGCAATGGTTGGGCGACAGCGTGGGCTGGTATGAGGGCGACACGCTCGTGGTCGAAACGCGCAACGTCCATCCGCAGCAACGCGGCTATGTCACGAAGGCGGGCAGGCTGACCGAGCGCTTCACACGCTGGAACGACAAGCAGATCGTATACGAGTTCACGGTCGAGGATCCCTCCCAGTATTCCCAGCCGTGGAAAGGCGAGATCGCCTTCAACGCCTCGCCCGAGCCGTCCTACGAATACGCCTGCCACGAAGGCAATCACGCGATGTACGGCATTCTCGCCGGCGCGCGCGAACAGGAACGGGGCGGCGCAACCGTCGCCGCCAACGCCAACGAGGAAGGCCGCTAGCGCCGTCGGATTCTCTTCAATCTGGCGTCAGGTGAGGCCGCTTGGCGCAAAGCGTGCGGACTTTGTCTGTAATCGCGGGGCCGCGGGCGTTGCCGTTTCGCGCGGCTTGAGGCGTCATTCCCACGGGTCGGATCACGAACCCCGTCCGTGAGAGACGGGGCAAAGGGACACAAAATGAAACGCCTCCTCATGACGTGCGCTGCCGTCGCTGGCTGCGCGAGCCTGCTCGCTGCTGCCGCCTTCGCCGGCCCCACCTTCGACGATCAGGGACGCATCCTAATCCCCGAGAACATGGACCGCTGGCCCACAGTCGGGACGACCTATGCGCTCCAGTATGAGGGCGATGGCGGTGTGACGCTGAACACGGTCCGGCTAGATCCTGAAAGCTATGACGCCTATGTGGCCACGGGCGCGTTTCCGGTGGGCGCGATGCTCCAGCTTGAAGTGCGCCTGCCGGTCGAAGAAATTGCGCCGGCAAAGGGCGGCAAGACGCAGGGCGCGATCATCGGCCGCTCGCTGCATGTGAAGGATGAGAAGGCGGGTCCCGGCACGTGGACATTCTACGGCTTCGGCGCGGGCTCGACGACCGGCAATCCCGTTCCGCGCAGCCAGGCCTGCTACGCCTGCCACGATGAACACGCCGGAACGTCGGACACCGTGTTCATGCAGTTCTATCCGACGCTGGCCGAAGCGCGCGCAATAGCTGCAAGCGCCCCGGCCCCCGTCAAATAGATCAAGCCGCTTTCACGAGACCTTCGGCAACCAGCGACGCCTGCACAGCCGGACGAGCGGCCACGCGTTGCTGATAGGCCAGCAGGTTCGGCAGGGAGGAAAGGTCGACTCGCAGCGGGGTAGCCCAGTTGGTGACGGTGAACAGATAGGCGTCGACCGTCGAGAACTGTGCGCCCGTGATGTAGGTGCGCCCATCGGCAAGGAGTTGCTCGATAAGCTTGTAGCGGGTCATCAGGCGGTCGATCGTCGCTTTGCGGGCGTCATCGGTGATCGCTGGGTTGAACAGCGCACCGAAGGATTTGTGGATCTCGGTCGACACATAAACCGCCAGTTCGTCCTGCTTCAGCCGCGCCTTGGTGCCGTGCGCCGGGGCGAGGTTGGTCTGGGGTTTCTGGTCCGCGATGTAGCCATGCAGCACAACGTTCTCGGTGATCACGTCGCCATCATCGAGGCGAAGGGCAGGGACGTAACCCTTTGGATTAAGGGCCATCCAGTCCTCGCCATGCTCGGTCGTCTTGGCGCGGATATCGACCTTCTCGAGATCGAAAGGCAGGCCTGCCTCGCGCAGCAGGATATGGGTGGCGAGCGAACATGCGCCGGGTGCGTAGTAGAGTTTCATCGATTTCTCCCTGACAGGTGACGCTCGACTTAGGGTACGTGATTACATTTGGAAACCACGTAGCGCCATGTTACCAGAGAAAATCCGGTAACCGCCGGGTTACTACGTCACGCTGCGGGGGAAGTTACGGCAATGGCCCTGAAGATGCGCAAGAGCCCGGTCCGCCCCGATCCAGAAGCCTGCCCCATCGGCACATGCATGGACCTGATCGGCGGCATGTGGACCCCGAACATCATCTGGTATCTCTCCGGCGGTTCGCGCCGCTTCTCCGAGCTGCGCGAGGACGTTAAGCCGATCTCCGCCAAGATGCTGTCCACGCGGCTGAAGGAGATGGAGTCCATAGGCATCGTTGTCCGCACCGTCGTCGACACCTCGCCGCCTTCAGTTGAGTATTCGCTGACCCCGCTCGGCCGCGAACTCATCCCCGCCATCGAGGCGATCGCCCGCGTCGGCTACAAGCTGAAACGCGAGCAGGCGAAGAAGCGCATGAGCATCGCCCGCTAAGGTTTGCGGCGGCGGCTCGGTGTGCTAAATGATCCAGTCGATACCAATCAGTATCGTTTAGATGAGGCGCGGAAGATGCGGAAAATCGCTGGATTTGCAGGCCTGCTGGCCATGTGCGCATGCCAGTCCCCGCCGATGGCGACAGGCCAGACGCCGCAAGCTGCCGCTCCGCAGATGCAGTCGCCCCAGCTTCCTTCCAGCATGGACTTCTCCGACCCGACCCAGAACCTGGAGGTCATCACCGTCGCCCCCGGCCTTCGGTATGTGCTCGGCCGCAACGTCTCGTCCAACACCATCGTGGTCGATACGCCCGCTGGCGCCGTGATCATCGACACCTCGCGCCCGCCCGCTTCGAAAGCGCATTTCGATCTGCTGCAGGCCGCCGGCGTCACGAAGGCCAGCCATGTGATCCTCACCCACGGCCACGGCGATCACACGGGCGGCGTCGTCCTGTGGAAGTCCGTCGGCGCGAAGGTCGTGGCGCAAGAATCCTTCGGCGAGTTCCTCGGCTATCAGCGCATGCTGGCCGGCTTCTTCGGCCGCCGCAACGCCGCACAGTTCCAGTTTGCGGGAAGCGGAGGCGCAGTTGCCGGAGCCGCGCCTGCACAACAGGGGCCGGCGCCAAACGTGCTCGGCATCGTCCCCGACATCAACTTCCGCGACACGCTCGACATGGATGTGGGTGGCGTGAAGATCCAGCTCTTCCACACGCCGGGCGAAACGCCGGACCATCTCACCGCCTGGGTCCCCAGCCTCAAGGCCGCCTTTGTGGGCGACAATTTCTACGAGTCGTTCCCGAACATGTACACGCTGCGCGGCACGCGCCCGCGCTGGCCGCTCGAATACATCGCCTCGCTGGAAAAGGTGCTCTCGCTGGAGCCTGAGATCGTGATCCCAAGCCACGGCCCAGCCATCGTCGGCAAGGAGAATGTCCGCGCCCAGTTCACGAAGATGCGCGACGCCATCGTCTATGTGCACGACGCCGTGCTGAAAGGCATGAACGCGGGCAAGGACGTCCACACCCTGATGGCCGAGATCAAGCTGCCGCCCCAGCTCGATGTCGGCGAAGGCTATGGCAAGATTTCATGGTCGGTGCGCGGCATGTACGAAAGCTATGCCGGCTGGTTCTCCGGCGATCCTGCCACGATGTTTCCCGAAGGCCGCGACAGCGTCTCAGGCTCACTCGTGAGACTGGCCGGCGGACCGAAGGCTATCGCGGACGAAGCCATGCTGCTGATCGGGCAGGGCAAACTTGTCGAAGCGCTTCACCTCACATCCATCGGCCTAGAAGGCGCAGCCGGCGACAAGGATGTGCTCCGCGCCCGCGTGGCGGCGTTCGAGGGGCTGGTAAAAGCCTCCACCAACCGCAACGAACTCGGCTGGCTCAACCAGGGCCTGGCCGAGGCGAAGAAGGGTCTGCAGTAGGCCTATCGCCTGAGCATGTAATGCGTCGCGCCTTCGCCGGGGATCAGCTCCGGCGGCTTGAAGCCCACCGCATTGAGGTCCATGCCGCTGAACAGGTGTTCGCCGCGTCCGAGCAGGACCGGCGACACCGCGATGTGCATCTCGTCGATCAGCCCTGCCTGCAGATATTGCCGGATCGTCGAGGCGCCACCGCCGATGCGGACGTCCTTGGCCTTCGCTGACCCCTTCGCGCGCGTCATCGCCGCCTCGATGCCATCTGTCACGAAATGGAATGTCGTGTCGGCCAGCGCGAAAGTCGCGCGCGGATGATGCGTCAGCACGAACACGTCGCAATGATAGGGCGGGGTATCGCCCCACCAGCCCTTCCACGTCTCATCCGGCCACGGCCCGCGCACGGGCCCGAACATGTTGCGGCCCAGTATCCACGCGCCGACATTCTCGAAACTGCGCGCGGCCATCCGCTCATCGACGCCGTCCGAGCCGCCATCGTTTCCAAAAACGTTCTTCTGGATCGTCTTCGTCGGAAAGAACCAGTTGTGGAGTTCCATCCCTCGCTCGCCCAACGGATTATCGAGCGTCTGGTTCGGGCCGGCGCTGAAGCCGTCGAGGGAAATTGAGAAACAATCGACGCGGACCTTGCCCATGGAGTTTCCCCTCACGCCTACGTTTGCAGGCGCGCTGAACCTAGCGTGTCAGCCACAAAGTGAAAACGGCCGAGGCGTCAGAGGCCCATCTGCGTGCGGAACTTCCGGCGCAAAAGGTCGATCGGAGCAAGGCCCTGGTCCGACTTGAAGTGCCAGAACGTCCAGCCATTGCACGAAGGCGCATTCTGCACATGCGCGCCCATGCGGTGGATCGATCCGGAGGCTTCGCCGTTGGCCAGCGATCCATCGGCACGCACGCGCGCGACATGGCGGTTCTGCGGGCAGAACAGTCGGTCGCCGGGGCGCACCAGCCCATGTTCCACCAGAGCGCCAAACGGCACGCGCGGCTCGGACTTCTTGCTGGTCTGCACTTCGATGTCTTCAGCACCCAGCGC
>Ga0075152_10000248_pt1 | contig 42969 bp, 22 predicted proteins | sample JI61114C2DNA_FD_70964 | JGI IMG/M metagenome (GOLD analysis project Ga0075152, IMG submission 70964) | Wastewater effluent complex algal communities from Wisconsin, to seasonally profile nutrient transformation and Carbon sequestration -... | ecosystem: Engineered > WWTP > Effluent > Algae...
CCGCTGAGGGTGCTTTGATCACGCCAGTAATCACTCGCGATCCAGTCATCGGCGATGCTGTCTCGGATGTCGCTGCGGCCCGCGAGATCGCCTGCGCCGCGAGTGGGCGTGTTTTGCGTGCCGTCCTTCGTCGTGAAGACCTGGTAGTTCAGCGTGTTGACGTTGCCATTCCATCCGGCGTCGAGCAGCGCCTTGCGGCTGATGCTGAACTCCACGGCATCCATGGCGCTGTTATACCAGCTCTTTTTAAAACCATCCGTCTCTTGCTGGCTGCGGCGCACGACACCGAAGGGCGCGAGGTCCTGATTGATGCTCGTGCTGTTGCTGGCGACGTTCGTATCGACATACACCGCACCGTTGTCCGTGCTGTAGGCGGCCACGCAGACCTCCCACTTCATGTCCGTGCGCGTGTCGATGCTGTCCGGCAGCGCGGATTCGCCGACGGTCGGCGAGTTAAAGTCGATCACGACATACAGATCCATGTTTCCCTCTTCAGCCAGCGCCTTGAGATCCTGAAAGTCTGCGCGGAAGTAAAAGTTGTCGTCGCCACCGTTCGTCACCGCACCGCCATCATGCGCGTAGAAGGCCACGAGGTCGCGGCTGCTGTCAAAGCCGTCGTAGGCGCGGTAAAGGTCGGTGCCCTGGTTGTTTGTGCCATCGCCGTTGTATTCGTCGAGCGCGATGAGGTCGCCGATCTGCCAGTCGGTGAATTCGCGATTGTTGGTGACACCACCGACGATCACCGGCGTCTGTGGGCCGATGACAATCTGCCCGGGCGCTGCGGGAGGAATGGTATTGTCCTCCATCGGATTCGTGCCGTTCGTCAGCTCCTGCAAATTGGTGAAGCCATCGCTGTCAGGATCACCTGCAGGGCCGTTGTCGGCATTCGCGGCAAGTCCCCGAAGACTCACCGTGCCGCTATCCAGCGGATCGAGGCCGTAACGAACCTCCCAGCCATCCGGCAGGCCGTCGCCGTCCGTGTCGGCCTTCAGCGAGTCGGTTTCGTTCCAGATTTCGCCAGCGGCCCAGATCCGGTCATTGCCAGTGTCGCCGTCGATGAGGCCATTGCCATTCTTGTCCTCGCCGTGACCGTCCATGAGACCGTCGCCGTCGGTGTCGGGATTGTTCGGGTCGGTCTCGGTCCAGGTTTCGCCGGGGTCACGCACTTTGTTCGGCCAGTTGCGCGCGGTCGTCGGCGCCTCCCCAGGAGCGATGCTCGCGCCGTCGCCGTCGAGCCAGCCGTTCTTGTTCGCGTCCTCCACACCATCAAGGATGCCGTCTTTGTCACTGTCAGGATCATCCGGCTTCGTGGTGGAGCCGCGCAGAAGCCGTGAGCGATCTCCACCTTCGGCGGCGGTATTCACACCCGGCACCTTGTTGAGGTTGTCGAGCGTGTTGTAGAAAGGCGGATCGATGTCTCCGCGAAAGTTCGTCACGCCATCCCCATTGCTGTCCCGGCTCATAATAGTGCCGAAGTCGAACACACCATCCGCATCGTCATCGGTGAAGGGTTCGCTGGCCTCACCGACATCATGCTGGCCGTTGTTGTTCGTGTCGGTCCAGTCAAACACGCCATTGCCAGCACCGACGACCGGCGCTGTGCCGAATCCCGTGTCTGAAAAGGTTTCGCCGATGATCGTGGCATTGCGCCAGCCGACCTCCAGCGCATCCGGCAGGCCGTCGCCATCCGTGTCGGGATTGCGCGGGTCCGTTTTCCCAAAGGCGTGATGGATGTGGACCTCGCCATTATTCCACTGCTCGGCGTTCGGTTTGTAGCGCGGATCGGTGCTTGGGAAACCGTTCGGCAGCGGCGTGGCGGTGCCTTCATCACCATCGAGCAGGCCGTCGTCATCATCGTCCGGGTCCGCCGCGCTCGCGGGGACTACCTGACGAAAAAAAACCCGCGCGTTCCTGGTCTCGTGGTTCTCGTTGCCATTGTCGAAGACCGTCGCGGTGAACTGAAACTCGCCCTGCTGCATGCTTTCCCAGGTGAAGTCCCAGTTCTTCGAACTGCCGTCGATGCTTGTCACCGGGCCGGTGATCGTCATGGGGCCGTTGTTGACGTTCAAAACGACTGAATCCGCCGCGACGGAGGTGGTGACGCGGATGGTGAATTTCCGCTGATCCGGCGTGGGCGATGCCACATCCGGCAAAATGATCTCATACGGCTTGCTGCTGCTGTCGAACTCCGGCGGTGTGACGATGCTGATGCGTGGGATGATGCTCGGCTCCGCCTTCACGAGGCGCGTGGCGAGCAGATCGGGATTCGGCGTGGGGCGGTCGTGCGTGACTTCGATGCGGTGCAGGTAGTCCGGCTGGTCGTTGTAGAGATTCGGCAGCGTGAAAGCCAGCGCGTGGTAGTCCGAGGTCTCATCGTAATTGATGCTGTAACCTTCCCGCGCATAAGCGGTGAGGCTGCCGGTCTCGCTGGAGCCGATGCGGATGGTGAAGCGGTCGCGGAGCTGCGTGCCGCTGAGGCCATCGGCGAGCGATTTCGTGAAGTACACCTTCATCACATAACCCACGCCGACGAGATCGCCATCATTCGGCGGCCAGGCGACGAACATGCGGATGTTTGGCCCTGCGCAGTTCACCGTGCGCTCCAGCGTGGTGTAGTGCCCGGCCACATCGGCGAGGGCGAAGTCCTTGAACGCCGCGCTGCTCAGCTCACGCAGCCGCACTTTGATCGTCGCGGTGCCGTCGGCGGGGATGTTCGCGTAGTTGAAGCGCCATTCTTTCGTGTAGGCCGCGTTCGTCGGCTCCACGCTCGGCGTGACCTCGGTAGCCTTCACCCAGGCGGTGCCGATGCTGCCGTCCCACACGCCGTTTTCATTCAGATCCGTGTAGGTCTCGCTCGCATCGCGGGTGCCGTTGCGATTCGAGTCCGTGAAGGGCTCAAAGCCGCCTCCGTTGCCGTTTTGGCCGCGTGTGATGCTGTCATCGTTGCTCGCGCTGTTGTCGTCGATGTGATACCACACCTCCGTCACGCTCGGGTCCGTGCGCACGACCATGCCATACTCGCTGCCGCCCACGGTATCGCCGTTGTTCTCCGGAAACCGCACCTCGCCGAGCGGACGCTGCGCATCGTAATAAAAGCTCTGCGTGAAGGTGTTGTAGATGCTCGCCTTGCCAGCGCGATTGAGGAAAGCACGCGCACGGATGACGTGCATGCCTTCGCTGAGGCCGGTCTGTGCCACGCCATAGTCGGAGTGCGGCCTGACTGGCAGTGTGGCGAGGTTCAGCTCATTCGTCTGAAACTGCGTCAGCATGTGCTGCTTTCTCCGCGCGGAGTAATCATTGCCCGGCCACCAGCTCGGCGCCGCCTCCTTGTGCGCGCCGATCTTGTAGCGTGAATTGGAGTCGAAGTCCGCAGGCAGCGCGCACTTCCACCAGTCGGTGGCGACGGCCTGCGTGGGGCTGCTGTAGTTGAGCGTCTCGTTATGAGACCAGAGGAATTCCACGACCTTCGTCGTGCCGTATCCCGTGCCGGCGTGGCCCTCAGGATTCGAGTTGTCCGTGGTGTAATAAAGGAAGACGCGATAGCCGGAGAAGACCTGGTTAGTCTGCGCCCACAGCTCGCCATGAGTGCCGCGCGTCGAATCGTGCTGGTTTCTCGCGGGCGCAAGTCCGCCGACCGCTGCGGCGGAATCGTGATACAAAAAGCGGGCGGTGTCGCCATCGAGAAACGCGGTGCCGAAAGCCGCCGCGGCCTGAATGCCACCCGCAGCTCCGAGACGGTAAGTCTCCGCTCCCTGGCTGGAGGTCACGCAGCGCAGGCTCAGCGGCGATGGCGGATACCGCTCGCGATTTCCCCCCACCTCGGGATTGGCGGGGTTGTTCGGAAAGCTAGCAGGCGCGGTCGATGCAGCGGCGAAAAGCTCCGGCTGAAGTCGGCGGACAAAGTTAGGCTGCTCGTAGCCCATGAACATGTCATTGCTCACCCCCGGCGGACGGTCCCGCAGCGCGGGATCGACATTTCCGGGGGGCACAGTGCCGTTCAGGTCGATGCCGCCATCCAGCTTCATCAGCACATTCTCAGCCGAGCCATCCACCCGCGCCACGAAACGCACACCGCTCGTGCTCGTGACACGTGGAATGACCGCGCTGTAGGTGTAGTCCGTCGTCACCGTGTCCGCAGGCAGGAGGGGGCGCGATGCCTCGGGCAGCGTGCCGCCATTGAAGGCCTTGTCCCCGTTCGGGCCGTCCTTCCGCCTCACGATGACGGTGCCTGCCTCGACCCCGTTTTGCAGGATGGAAACAGGCCGCCCGCCATGATCTGCCCACGGGCGGCTGGGGTCCGGATTCTTCCAGGAAAACAGGAAGTAACCGCCCTGCGGCAGCACCGTGGAGGACAGCTCCTCCTTGTATTTGTAAAAGCCGCCACCGTAGGTCGAGTAGTTGTACAAATAGGCTCCGGCGGGGAAGGCGCTGTCGAAGCCGCGCGCGAGACCCTGCGAGTAATTGTCGCTCAGCATCACCAGCAGCGTCACGCCGTCCGCGTCGCTCATCTCACTGTTCTCACGCTTGTCGATGCGCTCCCACACCACCACATCACTGTCGCTGAAACGTCCGACCTGATAACCGCGCGCGAACTGCTCATGCACATACAGCAGGTTCGGCACACGCGCATCATTCCACTGCCCGAGGAAGCTCGTATTCGCATGACGCGGGAAGGCACCACCGCTCTCCCCCAGCGTCTCCGCCTGGTAATTCCCATCCGTGTAGAGCAGGCCCAGGCCATCGCGCAGGAAATAGAAGGCGTGCTGGAGTTCCTTCCGCGCCGCGTAGTCGTTGTCATGGCTCTGCGCATGAGTCACGCCATGATCCGCCGGAAATCCGCCTGATCCTGCCCAGTCGTAGCCTTGCAGCCCGCTGGATGGATTGCCCAGACGGCTGTTGAGCTGGCTGCGCAGATCATTGTCCACCAGCCGCATCCCCGAATCGACATACGGCCCGTAGGCCGGAGGTTCGCCGAGATGCTCGCCAAACATCATCGCATCGTCACGACCTCCCCCGATGTTAAAAACCGTGTCGCGATGGTTCGCATCCGTAAACCCGCGCGTGAGGTTGAACTGCCGCTGCACCTGGCCCGTGTAGCCGTAATCCGACGTGTCCTTGTCCCCGCCATAAGTCGCTCCAAAGAAATCCGCCCGCACATGTTTCACCGCATCCAGCCGCAGGCCGTCTGCCTTCGTCCGGTCGATCAGCCAGCGCGCCGCGCGGTTCAGGTAGTCCTCCACGCGTTCTTCATAGAAAGCCTTGTTCGCATTCAACAGTTCCGTCGTGATGCCATTGCCCGGCCCAAAGCCCACATACGTCCCATTGGGCAGATAACAGTACTGCTCCGGCCGCAACAGATCGCGGACGAACTTGATCTTCGGAGCCGTGCTGCCCTCCGTGAGGCCGAAGTTATTGTTCGTCGTCCCCGGCTCCTGCGCGATGTCGATCAGGTCCGCCAGTCCGAGCTGCTGCACCTGCCACGCATCATTCCACGACCGCGTGTTGTCCCACTTCCGGTAAAAGCCGTCCTGTGTCTTCCGCAGATGGAAGTCCTCCGGCACGAGGCCCGGATAGATGTCGATCGGCGTGTTCTCATTGTATCCCGGCACATCAAAGGCGCGGTGATTCATGATGTTGTCAAAATACACGCGGATGCCGAAACGATGCGCCACCTCCACGAGCCGGATCAATTCCGCCTCCGTCCCATACCGCGTCCGCACCGAGTTCCGCTGATTCTTCGACCCCAGATCAAAGGGGTCCCACAGGTCATACCCCACCGAAAGCCCGCCCGACCCCTTCGTCGGCGGCGGCAGCCACAGCGAGGTGTATCCCGCCTCCGCCAGTTCCGGCATCTTGTTCGTGATCTCCGCCCACGACGTGTTGAAGTACTGCAGCATCGTCTCCGCACGCACAGCGGAGCCACCCATCAGCCACAGGCTGAGAGCAAGGAAGAGGATGGAGCGCCTGGGCGACATGCGGAGATCTTGAAAATTCACGGCTGGCTTTGCGGGCTGCCCTTCGCCTGAAAGCCGGAAGTCACCGAGTCTGCCATCCTGAGTGGCGATGAGGCGACTACAAAAAGCGACCGATGGCATGTCATGGCAGAAAGGTTGGAAGGTGGCGGACAGACGGGCCTACCACCCATCCAGCCGAATGAAGCGGCGAAGGTTTAGGCGGCCGAAGCCTTTCTGTCCTTTGGTGATCCGTCTATTTTGACACTCTTCTGGGGACCTGCTGCTGGCAAGTCCTGGGGCGGCGAACTGGGGGCTGGTGCAGAAGAAGAGGTCAGATCTGGTCGGATTGAGTCGGATTCGCTTGGATCGGGGTCGTCCGAAGGTTCGGCAAAGCCTATTGGGTCGGCGTTGAGTAAAGACAGGTATTCCATGGCTTTTGCGTCAACCATTTCTTCGAAACGCCCGGCCCCTTCTGGAGTCATGCCTTTGGTGAACTGTTTGATGGCATTTTGATGACGCATCATCCGCAGATAATGCATCAGTGCTTTATACTGGGCATGCTCGATGTGATCGTCCATGTCCTTGGATTTTTCAGACAGGTCCTTTTTGACCAGCTCAGCCTTCCATCGAGCCGCCTCCTGGGACAATTGGCGATGCCGGGCCAGCTCACGACTCAGGGTGATGAGTTCCGTCATTTGCTCCGGTGTCTCGACGGTTTGCTGGAGCTGCTTCTCCACCACCTTACCGAGCACGACTTCAAAAAGCGCCCCCACCCGTTCCATCCAGGGCATGAGGCCCGAGTCTTCAGCCACGTCCTCCGCCTCATCGCTCAGACGGCGCACCCAGTCCCGGCGCTCCTGGTGTTTCAGCCAGTCCTGATAACCGCCCTGCTTCCATTCGGAGAGGTTTTGTTCGGTGATACCACCGACATTAAAATGCTTGAGGAGTATTTCCTGAACTTCCCTCATGCAGTTGAGCCAGTGCACCAGATCCTTGCCGGGCACGCCATCCAGGATCTGCTGGTTCAGCCGATCCCGGATGGCCTTCGGCAGGCGGGCGATCTTGCCATTGCGAGTCATGGTGGTTCAGCGGTAGCGGCCACGGATGTGGTTGTTGTAATAGGTGCCCGGAGAGCCTGAGTTGATCAGACTCACATAGACCTCCCACGGCACGCCGTAGAAGGTGTAGCCGCCCGAAGAGCGGAAGTAGAGGGTCATTCGACCCGATGATTCGTCGTAATCGACGCCGCGAATTGCGGAAGAAGTGAGTGTGACCATAGGCGGCCAGCTATATCACACCTCACCTGGTGCAGACCGGGGCAGCAAATCCGGTTCGATTTTATGCCCCCTCGGTGTCCAGAGGCAGGTCATCCCATTCATTCAGCCAGACACCCAGGCGTTTTTGAGACTGCATGAGTTCATTCTCCGGCAGAAATGGGAAGAGTTTGTGAAAGTATGCCACAGACGCACGAATCTCCCGCCTGAAGCTGTCCTCCTTGCTACCATATCTCTTCCACGCTTCGGGCCAGACACGGCGGAGGTCACTCGGAGAATACCAGTGCAGGAGTCGCATCAAACCGAGGCGCTCCAGCGCCACACGGAACTCCAGCGTTTTCCTGCCTTTGGCCGGTGAACTTGGAAACACACGCAGCGGTTTCTTCCATAATTCGGGGCGATGGCTTGCCAGCCACACTTCAATATCCTTGAGGATCTCAGCATCGGTGAATCTGGAAAAGTCGAAGGTGAAAGCAGCCGTCATCCTGGTGGATTGAAGCTTTCGCTCCTCATCATCTTGCACCCACGGCTCAGAGCTTTCGTACATCGCAAACATTTCATTGTCTTTACGATTCTGGGGATCAGAAGCCCTCGCCTTGTCCAGCTCGCCACGATTGGCGGTCCACAAGGCTTCCAGATCTCCCACGGTGGCTGGGGCGGCAGCTTTGAGCACCGAACTTTCATGAACCGAGGCGGTGAGTTCCTGCCGGAAGGATTGTGGTAGTTTGAACCAGGTTAAAGCCTCCGCTGCGGCGTAACGGAGAACCTGATCATAAATACCAATCCATGGGTAGTCTGTCTCATAGAGCCGGTCTCGAAAGGTCTCTGAATCCAAAGCCGATGAAGCCAGGCGTTCTTTGTAGCACTTGTATCTTTCCATTTGGCCGGGTGTCATGGACTCCATCGGGTCCACACCCCTTCCGGCCCTGGCTTCATGCATGGCGCACCAAAACTGCTCCGCACGCCGGTGAATGCTCTCCGACTCCCTCGCATACTCCCAGAGGCAGCAGGCAACCAGTTCCTCATCCGGGACCGCCTCAAAATCCCACTCTTCCCGTGTCAGCGGACTCAAATTGTCGGGCTGGGAATCGCTGCTCATGGGGTGGTTTACGGAATGAATCTTTGGTGTATTCCAGGTCGGGTGGCGTCACTCCTCCTCGTCCTGCTCCATGGACTCGGGCACATAGACACGCTTCAGGGGTAGGATGCCCTTGTAGCGGGAGTCGAAGCGTTCGTAATGCTGGAAGATCAGGTCCACCAGTTCATCACCGTCGATCAGGCGGAGGTTGGCTTTTCCCTGCTCGAAGCTGCGGGACTGGGGGGAGTAGGTGCCGAGAGTGACGAAGAGGCCATACTCAGTGGGGGATAGCTTGCCAAACAGGGCGGAGACATCTTTGTCGGTCACGGTGCTGTCGCTGCTCTTCACCTGCACCTTGATGATGGGCGGCTCGATGCCCAGCAGGTCTTTGTGGGCGATCACATCCACGCTCGGCTCATTCCTGCGGGCCAGTCGTGCCTGATAGCCCATGCACTCCAGCAGATGCTTCACGAACTCTTCCAGTGGCAGACCTTTCAGTTCCTGGGACAGACGCTTCAGGACAAAGTCACGAGTCGTTACCTCGATGTCCTTGGTCACTTTCTTCACCGTGGGATCATTCAGCGGTGGCAGGTTTGTCTCCTTGCCCTCCAGGGCCGCCAGATACTCCTCGGCGTAGTTCCTTACCTGGAAGAAGCTCATCGCCGCGCCGATCTCATGCAGCGCTCCTTGGGTGAAGTGCGTGCGCGGAACATCCTTGATCCACTTCACCGCGCGGCGGTGCGGGTAGGTCGTGCCATTGCCTGAGTGGTGCGTGTAGTTCCCCGTCACTTTGGCGAAGTGGACCTTCCGGTCAAAGTTGGACGAATACAGCACCAGATCCCCGGTCTTCATCTCATGCATGAAGCGGAAGAGCTGCCCGGCGATGCCGGGGATGGCCCCAGGCTTCTTCTCCGGGTAGGCTTGGCTCACCACCAGTTTGTAGTCTTCCCGGTCTGCCTTCAGTTTTGAAAGGTCACCCGTGGCCGACCAGCCGAGGGCCACTTGATTCTCTTGGAAGAAGAGGGTTTCAGCATCGCCAGTCTCGCCAGCGTGGATGCCCCAGAGGGTGATGGAAGGAGTGCTCATGTGGGAAGAAGGATCAGGCGGCCAGGGCTTCATGCAGCACGGAGGCCAGCAGGCGGCGGCTTTCGGTCTGGGTTCGGTGGAGTTGCGTTTCCATCTGGTCACACAGGGTCATCAGTTCCTTCACCTTCGCCACGATGCGTTGCTGTTCGGCAAGCGGTGGTAGCGATATGTGCATCGAAAGCCACGCAGGATAGTAAATCGTTTGGTGAATAGCCCCTTTGCTAAACTTGGGCACTGCTGGCTTTTCTGCAATGAAGACAAGCTGCAACCATTCCGAAGTGATCGCATCGGTGGGAACCCAATTCACGAAGTCTTGACTGGTTGCCATCGGCTGTCCCATGATGATGACGTAGCCAACGGAGGCCGTTCGGCTGAAACAGACAGTTCCGGCTGGCAGTAGGCGGGCCGCCGAGTTTGCAAGGCCTTCATGGTTGGTCTTTTGGATAGTTTCGTGGATGACGCCCCCATGGTGGAGTCGAGCGTCAACCAAACCTATCCATCGCACATCGCCACCCCACCAGTCAGGACGATTGCGGCTTGGGGTATGCCCGCTTTCGATCCGAGCAATCTTCACCAACGGAACCCACTGCCACCCTTGTGGAGGAGTGGCTTTGGGATCTCCAATTGAGAGACCACAATCTCCAATAATGAGTTCGTGACTACGGCTAGCATATCGTGGTGGGGGTGGCAAAGTTCCCAGACGACGGAGAAGCTCAGACACAGGTTCATCTGTCTGGTCCTGTGGCAAAAGTTTTCCACGGACGGCGAGGTTGAGGATGGTTTGCCGGAGTTGGGGGATTTGGTCGGGGCGGGTGGTGAACTGGGGGAAATGACGGAGGAAGAAGGAGGAATGCTGAGGCTCTGGCGTGGACAGCCCGGAGTGTGTGGCGGCGGCCAGTCGGTCCCGCTGCTGCTCCCGCTGCGCCTGCGCCGCCTCCAGCCGGTCACACAGCCCCATCAGCTCTGTGACCTTCGCTACAATCCGCCGTTGTTCGGCCAGAGGTGGGAGAGAAACGGCCATACCAAGCAGGATGGATTGATTGAGATTCTGCATCGTCGCCCCGACGGCTGATCCGCCGAGGTGATCGCGAACCAACGGCGAGCCAATGAGCAGTACCACGAAGTCAGCATCCATCATCGAAGGCAGACGAAGAACCAGGCTTCCTGTGCCACACAGCCAGCCTTCCTCTGCTTCTGTGACAACTGCACACCGCCCCATCTCGCCTCGCCTGGCCATCACGATGTCGCCAGCCTTGAGTTTAAAGTTGGAGAGTCGTTCCAGAGTGTTCTCACCAACCGCCATGCTCAAAACGGGAACAATCTTTTCATTCTTGATCGAAGCTGGGTTCACGACGGGCACACCACCTTTCACATAGTCACTCTGATGAAGAGAACTGCCGAACGGGCCGGTTTGAATCTCTGTCAACACGTCACAGAAACGTGCCGATGCCCAACCTGGTCGAATCGTGAACAAGACCTCATCCTCGCCAACGGGATCACATGGTTTCGTTCGCCCGATCTTCCCTTCCTTAACCAGCCTCTCCTTCTCCGCCTGAATGCGCTGGAGCAGCTTGGCCGCAGGTTCGTCCTTTGGGTCCTGGGGGACGAGCTTTCCCCGGACGGCGAGGTCGAGGATGAAGCGGCGGAGACGCGGGATGGCATCGGGTGCCTCAGCGAGCCGGTGGAAGTGGGCGAGGAGCTGGGCTGAGTTCATGCGGAGGCGTGATAAAAACAATGAGCCAGACGACCCCTCACCCTCACCCTAACCCTCTCCCCCAGGGGGGCGAGGGAACCTGACAGCGGCTGCGCAACCGCCCCTGGAAGGGGCAGAGAGAATAGCCGGTGGTGAAGGAAGCGTAGCGAACGGGAACCACCGGGCCTCATGAGCACCCGCGTCCAGTGCAGCCGCGCCCTGGAAGGGCGCGAGAAGGATGCGCTGACATCTGCGAGGCCGTCGGCTGCCAAGCTGCCTTCTCGCGCCCCGCTGGGGCGCGTGGCGGAACGGGCGCGGTTAGGCGCGCTAAACCGGTGGTTCCACCACCGGCTAATCTCTCTCAAGCCTCCGGCTTGTAAGGCGGTGCTCATGTAGCGGTGTGAAAGCCTGACGGTTTCGTTATGCGGCCTGGAGCGTCTTTTCGTCATGCGGGCTGATTCATTCATCATTCATCGCGCCAGCGCCTCCGACAGGATGTTCTTTAACTGCTCACGCAAGGTATTGACCTCCTTCTCGGCATCCAGCAGTTCGGCCAAGACTTCTTCCGGCTCGCCATGGTCAGCGGCCACGCTGTGCGGGTTTTTAAAGTCGAGATTGAAGGCGGCGTCATAGATGCCGTCCCCAGTGCGCTTGGCGGCACGTTGTTCATCCTCGGCCTGAGCCTGACGCGTGGTGGCGGTTTCGAGTTTAGCTTCCAGCTTCTGCTTTTTCGTCAGCAGCTTCTCCCGTGCGCTGGCCTTGGACTCGGCGGCGAGTTCTTTGTCGGTCTCTTTGATCTCGACCCGCAGGGAAATGGCCTGGTTCTTGAAGGCGGCGGCGGCTTCACCGGCCTGCTCGGCCTTTTCCCAATGAGGCTTGGCCTTGGCACGGGCTTCTTCGAGGATGGCTTTAAAGTCGATGCGCCAAGCGACCTCGTTTTCGATGCGGCCTTTGCGTTTGGCTCCGCCCCACCAGTCGGCACAGGGCTTGAGGTGGTCCAGCTTGATGGGCCGGGTCATGGAGTAGGCCTTTTGTCCGGCGGGCACCTGATGCTCGTAGAACCAGATGTCCTTGGTGGGGCTGCCCTTCTCAAAGAACAGGAGATTGGTGCCAATGCTGGCGTAGGGCTTGAAGACGCTGTTCGGCAGGCGGACGATCGTGTGCAGGTTGCACTCCTTCAGCAGCTCCTCCTTGATGCGGGCCTTCACGCCACCGCCGAAGAGGGTGCCGTCTGGTAGCACGAGGGCGCAGCGCCCGCCGTCTTTGAGCAGGTTGATGATGAGGACGAGGAAGAGGTCCGCTGTCTCCTTGGTGCGGAAGGTGGCGGGGAAGTTCGTTTCGATGCCGTCCTCCTCCATGCCGCCGAAGGGCGGATTGGTGATGACCACATCCACATGGTCCTGCGGTCCATAGTCGCGCAGAGGACGGGAGAGCGTGTTGTCATGGCGGATCTGCGATGGCACGTCGATGCCATGCACAAGCATGTTCGTGGTACAGAGCAGATGCGGCAGAGGCTTTTTCTCGACACCAAAGATGCTGGTTTGCAGCCTGGCCTCGTCATCCGGGGTCTTCACCTGATTTCGCCGGATGTGCTCAATGGCTCCGGTGAGGAAGCCGCCCGTGCCGCAGGCGGGATCGAGAATCTTTTCCCCGAGCTTCGGGTCAGCCATCTGCACGATGAACTGGGTGACCGCACGCGGCGTGTAGTATTCACCGGCATTGCCCGCGTTCTGGAGATCGCAGAGGAGCTGCTCATACAACTCGCCAAACAGATGGCGGTCCTTGGCTGAGTTGAAGTTGATGCCGGCCTGAAGCTGATTCACCACCTGCCGCAGGAGCTGGCCGGACTTCATGTACTGGTAGGCGTCTTTAAAAACCTCACGCACGACAAGCGCACGCGGGTTTCCCTCCACCTCCAGCGCTTTGAGGCCGGGGAAGAGTTCCAGATTGAGGAACTTCAACAGATCATCCCCCGTCAGCCCTTCCGCATTCGCCGCCCAGTTCCGCCACCTCAGTGGTTCCGGGATGGGGGACTGGTAGTGATCTTGAAGCAACTCCGCCTCCGTCTCGCGGTCATCGAAGATTTTCAGGAACAGCAGCCAGACAAGCTGCCCGAGCCGCTGGGCATCTCCATCGACACCCACGTCCTTGCGCATGGTGTCCTGGAGAGATTTGATCGTGTTGGAGAGGGACATTAATTAGGTGCCGCGAAGGTGGGTGTGGTCTTCAGTCATGCGCCATCAAGCCGCTTTGTATAGCTCTCCTTCCAATCCACGCAGCGCGGCGATGAACTTGTCCTTGCCACCGAAGAGCGTGACAATCTCCACGGGCGTGCCGTAGGAGGTGAGCGGGTCGTTTTTCAAGACCTGAAGATCTTCCAGCACGGTGAGGCCTGAATCCGCATACTTGTCGAGCAAGGAAGCCAGCACCTCGCGGGCAATGCCTTCAAACTTGGTGAAGTAATCCCGCTTCTTCACCTGCTCCGCCCGCTCTTTGCGGGTGAGCGGTGGGCGGTCATAGGCGACGTGGCAGACGAGGTCGAAAGGATCAAGATCCTTGCCGACCTCTGCGGCCAGCGCCTCCATGAGCACGCCACGCCTTTCGAGCGCATCCACGACGGCCAGCTTCTGTTTTGCCTCCGACCAGCGGGTGAGGAACTCGTCCAGGGTGGCGTAGTCGGCGCAGATGGTCTTGCGGCTGTAGTCCTTCAGGGATTCGGTGATGAGCTTGCCGTCGTTGCCATAGTACTGAACGCGCTCACTGAGGACGGAAAACTGCACATCCCCCACGACATAGCGCACGCGACCTCCCGGCGGCGGATCGACGATGGGAGGCACGCCTGGAGGGTCCACGAAGATGTCGCCTTCATCAGGAGCATCACCAGGATCACCATCACCAGGATCACCATCACCAGGATCTCCATCACCCGTGTTATCATCGAGGTCGTCAGGAGGAACCGGGGGATCATCACCCTCAGGTTCGTAGATCATCACGGGATCACCATCGAAGTCCTTGTCGGCGAACTTCTCAGTGGCCTTTTTGAAGTCCATGATGGTGAACCACAGCTTGTCGTAGTCCTCATTGATCCGGGTGCCGCGTCCGATGATCTGCTTGAACTCGGTCATGGAGCCGATGCGCTTGTCCAGCACGATGAGCTTGCAGGTCTGGGCATCCACTCCGGTGGACATGAGCTGGGAGGTGGTGACCAGGACGGGGTAGCGCTTGTTGGGCAGGATAAAATTGTCCAGCTCTGCTTTCCCCTGGGGATTGTCACCGGTGATGCGCATGACATACTTGTCATTCTCGGCCACCAGATCGCCATTCTGATTCACCAAGGCCTTCCGCATCCGCTCGGCATGGGGGATGTCTTCACAGAAGATGATGGTCTTGGCAAAGCGGTCGGTGGCCTTCAGGAATTCGGTGATCTTGGCGGCGACCATCTCGGTGCGCTTTTCCATGATCATGTCACGATCAAAGTCCCGCTGGTTATAAACGCGGTCTTCGATGAGCTGGCCGTTCTTGTCACGCTTGCCCTTCTCGGGCCGCCAGCCTTGCAGGTCTTTGTCCAGATCAATGCGCACGACCTTGTAAGGTGCCAGGAAACCATCGTCGATACCCTGTTTGAGCGAGTAGGTGTAGAGCGGTTCGCCGAAGTAATGGATGTTAGAAACCTCTTTGGTCTCCTTGGGCGTGGCGGTGAGGCCGATGTGGGTAGCTCCACTGAAGTAGTCCAGAATCGTGCGCCAAGCGGAATCTTCCGCCGCACTGCCACGGTGGCACTCGTCGATGACGACGAGGTCAAAGAAATCAGGCTTGAACTGTTTGTAGATGTTCTGCTGCTCCTCATTGCCTGTCACGGCCTGATACAAGGAGAGATAGATCTCATAGGACTTGTCGGCATTGCGGTCCGTGATCTTGGTCATGGCGCTGCCGAAGGGCTTGAAGTCGTTCGTTCGTGCCTGATCGACAAGAATGTTCCGGTCCGCGAGGAAGAGGATGCGCTTTTTCACCCCGGCTTTCCAAAGCCGCCAGATGATGTGGAAAGCAGTCATGGTCTTGCCGGTGCCTGTCGCCATGACCAACAGAATGCGATTCTGACCTTTGATGACAGCCTCCAGTGTCCGGTTTACAGCGATGAGCTGGAAGTAGCGCGGCGGTTTGCTGGTGCCGTCCGAGAAGTAGTCCTGCTCGATGATGGGGCGCTGGACCTCGGCAATGCCCTTCCACGTACAGTAACGCTGCCAAAGCTCTTCTGGAGACGGGAACTCCGTGAGGGACAAATCACGCTCCAGAATACCCTCTTTCTTGGTGCGGTCATGCTCCACAAAACCGTCGCCATTCGAGGCAAAGACAAAGGGCAGGTCGAGAATCCTGCCGTATTCCAAGCCCTGCTGCATCCCGGCGCTGACCTCTTGGTTGTTGTCCTTGGCCTCAATGACCGCGATGGGGATGTTGGGCTTGTAGTAAAGGATGTAGTCCGCCCGCTTTGGCTCACCACGTTTGGCAACCTTGCCCCGCACCATTACGCGGCCTTTGGTAAAGCTGACCTCCTCACGAACCTGCGTCGCAAACTTCCAACCCGCAGCTTCGAGGGCCGGATTGATGAATTGGGAGCAGATGTCGCGCTCGCTGAGGTCTTTTTTGTTCATGGGCTGCGTGAAGCAGTATCTATTGCTATCCAAGCGGTTCTTAGATGGGCTGGCAAGAGAGGAGAGAGGTAATGACGAAACCCGAATGACTAATGACGAACTGGAGACGCGGAAACTTTGAGACGCCGAGAGGAGGTATTGACGGCTCGTGGGGGAGTCGCTAGGAAGGTGGCGATTTCTCCCGATGACTGACTCTCTTTCCTCATCCCCGGAACAGGCCTTCACGGGTGGTATCCGACCTGCGAAGCTTTCCTTTTTCTACCAGGGCGGGCTTGGGATCGTGGCCCTGACGATGGTGCTGCTGCCGGTCATCTACATCGCCCTGATCATGGCGATGGGCTGGCTGGTGTGGTGGCATCTGATGAATGACACGATGATGTTCGAGGATCTGCATGGACGGGCCATTGTCATCGCGCTGGTGCTTTATCTGGGCCCTGCGGTGGCGGGGGTGATTTTCATCCTCTTTCTGGTGAAGCCACTGTTTTCACGCGCGCCGAAACCGCCGCCACCGCTCAAGCTGCTGGAGGCGAACGAGCCGCAGCTTTTCGCCCTGGTGCGGAAGGTCTGCGAGGTGGTGGGTGCGCCGGTGCCGCGTGAGATCAGGCTGGATGCCCAGGTGAATGCCTCGGCAGGCTTCCGCCGGGGATGGCTGAGCTTTTTCACGCATGACCTGGTGCTGACCATCGGGCTGCCGATGGCGGCCGGGATGACGATGCGCCAGCTCACGGGGGTGCTGGCCCATGAGTTCGGCCACTTCGCGCAGGGGGCGGGGATGCGGTTCAGCTTCATCATCCGCAGTGTGAACGGCTGGTTTGCCCGCGTGGTGTATGAGCGCGACCACTGGGACGAACGTCTGGAGGAATGGGCCGCCACGGAGAACATCTGGCTGAAACTGGTCTTCCTGCTGGCGAAGGGCGGCGTGTGGGTGGGGCGGAAGGTGCTGTGGTGCCTGATGCAGGCGGGCCATGCGATCAGCTGCTTCATGTCCCGGCAGATGGAGTTTGATGCGGACAGCTACGAGGTGAAAGTGGCGGGCAGCGACGAATTTCCCCGCACGGCGGAACGGCTCAGGCTGCTGAGTGTGGCACATGGCGCGGCGATGAACGACGCCTACCAAACTTTCCAGACGAAGGAGCTGCCCGATGACCTGCCCGCGCTCGTGGTCTGGCGCGAGAGCACGATGCAGGAGAAGGTGCGTGGCGAGATCGAGAAGGCGGTGCAGGAGTCGCGCACGGCATGGAATCACACCCATCCCGCCGATGCGGACCGGGTGAAGGCGGCGCTGGCGCTTCAGGAGCCCGGGGTTTTTCACCTGGAGGCGCCTGCGGCGGAGCTTTTCTCTGATTTCATCTCTCTGAGCCGGGCGGTGACGCGGGACCACTTCCAGCACCAGCTCGAGGTGCCGCTGGACAACGTGCAGTTCCGCAGCTCTGCGCGGATGGTGCAGGATCGACAGGCGGCGGATGAGGCCGACCGCAGTGTAGATGCCTTTTTTGGCGAGCGTTTTCACTTCCTGCGGCTGAGCCCGATGGACCTCAACAGCCCGCCGAACCCGGTCGATGCACGCGCCCGGATGGAAGAGCATGGGCCGGCCTATGATTCACTGCTGAAAAAGTATGTCGCGCTGGAGAGCAAGCTCCTGAACCAGACGGTGGGAAGCGACCTGCTCAAAGCCAAGTTCACCTTCCCGAATCCAGGTGAATTTGATCTCAGCGCCAGCACGGAAAGCGCGGCTGAAGCGGACATCCAAAACAGCCAACGGCGGCTGAACGAACTGAAGGTGCCCATGCAGCCCTTTGAGCAGGCGGCGGCGCAGCGTCTGGCTGCCGGGGTGATTCAGCGGCGCGCTCGCGGTGATGATGCCATGCTGCAGCATCTGATCACCGCTCAACAGCGCCTCTCGGAGGTACTGCCGCATTTGATGCAGGCCCAGCGGGCGACTCGGTCGCTGGACCTCCTGTTCAACAATGCCGCCAACCACAACGACGGGGTGACGCTGGAACGGATCGCGCGAGGTGTGGCGCAGCGTGTGTCTGTGGCAGTGCAACAGGCCATCAGCACGCTCGGGGATACCGCGCACCCCTACCTGGAAGGGCATCCGCCCATCGCCGGAGCCCTGCGCCTACCAGAGAAAGGCGACAACGACTTTGCCCGCGCCTACAAGCTCTCCCAAGTCTGCTCCGACGCCCTCGTGCCGCTGCTTGTGAGGGTGACAGGGGACCTCTGCAGAGTGGCTTTGGCGGAGGAGTCATCTGGCACGCTGGGGTGAACGGGAGACTTGGAGCGCGGATACGAATCAGCGGAAGGGATTGACGACCCGGACACCGTCGAAGTCCTGTCCATGACTGAGGTCCTCAGAGTAGAGCGTGGTGCAGCCGAGGGTCTGGGCGGCGGCGATGATGGTGGCGTCCCAGTGGGAGACTTGGTAACGGCGACGAAGACTGACTCCGGTGATGATGAGTTCCATGGTTACCGGAAGCACCGGGACCAAGCTGCCCAGGCTCAAAGTGGCATCTATGTTGGCTTCTGAGATGCCGAGGGCTTTTTTGCGCAGGGCATTGGCGATGAACTCCTGGAGGACCTGGGTGGAAAGGCCGAACCGAGTCGTCAGCATGAGTTGCTCGGCACACTGGCGTTTGGAGGCATCTGCCGGAGCCTGGGAGCAGGAATAGAGCAAGATGTTCGCGTCGAGGAAGACTTCAGCGGTCTGCATAAATCTCGTCGCGCGTGAGCGGGACCATGGGTTCGGTGTTGGAGGCTTGCATGGCCTTGAGCAGCTTTTTCATGGCGGCCTTGCGCTTCTTTTCCTCGGCCTCCGGTGGAGTCTGCATGAAGCGCTGCAGGGCCTGGACGAGTACCTCCTTCAGGGTAATGCGCTGCTCAGCAGCGAATACTTTGGCTTTGAGGAAAATGTCGTCCGGGAGGTCGATGGTGGTCTTCATGAGGCCATAAATATGGGAATATGGGTGAATGACAAGGGCGGACTGGGAGACGCTGAGACGCTACTCCTGCACCAAGTCCGGGATCAAAGCGCCTCCGGCAGGATGCTGACGAGGGGGCGACCGCCTTCGCCACCGAGTTTTTCGTCGAGGGCTTCGAGGCGCTGGATGAGGTCGGCCACATGCTTGCGGGGATACATGCCACCGGCGGCCTGGCAGAAGTGGGTGCGGCAGCCGAAGGGGCGATGCTCATAGATGGTGCAGCGCCCGTCGGTGCCGAGCAGGGGGCAGGCACCGTCGGGGTGGGGCTTTAGTTTGGTGCGGCCACTGGCTCGCACACCGCGGGCGGCGAAGAGGGCCTCGCCCAGGGTCAGCATCGGGGTGTGGCCGCTGAGGCGGAAGTGACAGCAGTGGGTGCGCACCTCGCAGTCGCGCGGCAGGGCACGTGCCGCCAGATCCGCGTAGATGCTGCGGATCTCCTCTCGCTCATCTGGGCGTGTGGTGTTGGGTTTGCGGTGACGGGAGGCCATGAGGTGGGTGTTTTCCATCGGACGCCAGGGTGCGCAAGGGCGGTGCAGCATTGATGCCCTGAAGTCCGAGTTAAAAACTCGGGCTACGTTATTGCTCCTCGACCGAGAGGCGGAAGAAGCGGCGCTGGCCGTCGAGGGGTACGACGAATTGACGAGTCGGATTTGAAGGGGCGGCGGGGTTGCCGTCGTTTCCGGGGATGTTCCAGAGACTCCAGCTCGTGAAGTCGGTGGTGGTTTGCACCTGGATGCGGCGGCCCTGGAGATTGGGGAACTGGAGGGCGACATTGCCGGAGGAGACGGAGATGCCCGGACGGAGAATGGAGGCGGCATCTTCGGGATCGGTGAGGGCGAGGAATTCGTCCTGATTGAGGATGCCATCACCATCGGCATCGTTGGTTGGGAGACCTTCGGGGCTGACGGCGCTGCCGAACTGGGATAGCCGCCATTCGGCATAAGTCTGACGGCTGGCCATGCTATTGATCCAGTCGAGGACGACCTGGGTGCCCTCGGGGTCGATGACGGCGGTGGCGAGCGGGGGCATGCGGGTGTAGCCGCCGCTGGCGCTGAGGCGGTTCCAGATGACGCTGGAGGTGTTATCCCCACGCACGAGGGCCTTGTGATGAGCCTGCTGCACGTTGCCGACATGGGCGTCGATCATGGTGGATTGCGTGAGGCTCAACTCGGGGCGCAAATCAAACGAGCCGATGCCAGTGCCGCCGGTTTGATGGCAGTAGCTGCAATTCACCGCGAGCCACGAACGGGCGCGTGTTTCGAGTGTGGCACTGGTGTCGGTGGGCGTGTGAAACTTTGGCAGGGTGTTAAACTGCGTGGGCGCGTTGCTGAGGTAGCCGGCAGCGGCGAGGAGTTCGAGGTAGTTGCCACTCGCCCCACCGAGCGTGCCGCTGCGGTTGAGCTGGCGCGTTTCAAAGCTGAGACCATGACCGCCTGCGGGCGTGTGGCAGGCGAGGCATTCGCTGCGGCTGGGGATGCGCCAGTGGACGTTTGTGGGCGTGCCGCTGATGACGACGTTCATGTCGAAGTCCTCGCCACCATCGGCCACGAGGAAAGCCTCAGTGCCGTCGTTGTTCCAGCGATAGCTGACGCCGTAGCTGCCGGTGGCGTTGATCATGAGCAGGCGGGTTTCGAGACGTTTCTTCGTGGCCGGATTGCCACGCGTGAGCTCGTAGTCGAAGTGTTTGATGAAAAGCGCGCCTGGCGGCAAGGCCCAGTTGCCTTCCTGCACATAACCAAACGTGTCGGTGTCGTTCGGCAGCATGAACCAGCGACTCTTGATGGCGTAGTCACTCCAGAAGGGCAGGTTGATGTCGTAGCGCTCGATGCCTGGATTGAAGCTGAGATCGCTGAGGTCGGAGAAGAGGCCGGTGTCGCTGAGTTTGGCCGGGAAGGTCGTATCGACAGTCTGCGAGACGAGGCGACGCACTTTGCCGTCGCCATAGTCGAGCATGAGGATGTCGCCATTCGCGGGATCGGGATCGAGCATGAAGGCCACGACACCTGCCTCGCCGGTGATGCGCTCCACCGTGGGCGGGTTCGCGCCGTTGCGTGTGAGCGACCAGATGTGACCGCTGACGAAGTCGCCAAAGATGTACTTGCCGGTGAGCGCGGGATATTTGCTGCCGCGATACATGAGGCCGCCGGTAACGCTGCGCCCCTCCAGCGCACCGCCGCCGTGGAAGTAGGTCCACAATGGTGCGATGGGCGCGAAGCCGACGGGCGGACCTGTGCGTGTGCCGGGCGCGGTGCCTTCGAGGTAGCTCCAGCCGAAGTTGCCGCCTGGCGTGACGATGTTCACCTCTTCCCAGGAGTCGAGGCCGACCTCGCCAGCCCACATCTCGCCGTTTTGCGGGTCAAAGCTGAACTGCCACGGATTGCGCATGCCGATGGCGAAGAGCTCGGTGCGCAGGGTGCCGGTCAGGGCGAGGCCGTTGAAGGTGGTGGCACCGATGAAGGGGTTGTCCGCAGGCACTTTGTAATACGCGGTGCCACCATTCAGCACGATGCTGGCGTGCGCATTTGGTTCGGCGTTTCCTGGCAGGCGATCCACGTCGATGCGGAAGATGCCGCCCCAGAAGTCCTTGTCGATGCGCTGGGCGTTGTTGTTGCCGTCGTTGAGTCCGCCGGCATCGCCTGCAGCCCAGTAGAAGCAGCCATCGGGACCGAAGCGGCAGGAGTCGATGTTGTGGATACTCGATGGATTCGGCTGCGTGATGAAGGGCTGCTCGCTCGCGATATCACCAAGATCGAGATTGCCATTCACGGCGGTGAAGCGGGACACGCGGGCGTGCATGGCACCGCTGATGCGGAAATTGTAGGTGACGAAGAACTGGCGGTTGGTGGCGAACTGCGGATGCAAGGCCAAGCCTTTGAGCCCGAGTTCATTGCCGTCGTCATGGAAGGTTTCATTCTGCGCGGTGCGCGCATTCACCACGGCGGCGAGGTCGATGAAGAGCGTCTTGTTCGGCGTGGCCGAGTGGATGTCGTCGATGAGCCAGATTTTGCCGTTGCGCTCGCCGACGAGCACTTTGTTCGGGCTGCCGGGAACATGCGTCATGCAGCTTGGCGCGTTGAAATTGATGCCAGGAGTCGAATCGACCACGGCGAGGCCGGTGGTGGGTGGCAGCAGTGGCACGGTGCTGGTGGTGTTGGCGATGCGTTGGGTGGCGGTGAAGGTGTAAGTCACCGTGACAGGCGCGGAGGCACCTTGAGCGCCGATGAGGCGATAGGTCAGCGAGTCACTGGCCGGTGTGCCGGTGGTGTGCGTGTAGAGGATACGCCCACTGCTGTCCACACTGGCGGTGCCGCTGCCTGGTGGTGTGACGATCTCCACGCTGCCGACTCCGGCATCGTTTTTACGCACGTCAATCAGCGCCTTCTTCGTGTGGCGCATGGTGATGGCATCCGGAAAGGCGGTGGGCGGGCCGAAGGCGCTCTGAAGGCCGCGCCAGCTCGTGCTGACAGCCACATTGTCCCAGATCGTGGCAGCGGCACCACCGGAGGCGAGGCGGAGCGCGGTCATCCAGTTCGTGCCGGTGTAGGGCCGTGTGGCGATGGGCATGTTCGCCGTCTCAAGATTTGTCAAAACAGGGTCGAGCCAAAGCGTGGCCGTGTTGGTGATGAAGTCGAGTTTCGCGACAAGCGTGTAGCTTTGCCCATCGACCGGTGCGATGCCGGAGTAGGTGTGACCGGCGGCGAGATCATGAATGGCGAACTCACGCATGCCGCTGGTGGGATTCACAGCGAAGGGCACACCGAAGAGGAAACGTTCGTTGCCGAAATCATAGAGCGACATGCCGGCCCACGAGGCACCGGCACCGCGATTCATCTCAAAGCGGACATACACGGCTTTGAAGGATGAGGTGTCGGCATCATTGATCGCACCTTCGGCCTCGACGCCGTTGAACTGACGAGTCGCTCCGTTCTCCCAGGTTTGCAGCGAGTTCGTAGTGATGGTCGGCGAACCAAAAGAAGCGTCCCAATCACTGGCATCGTTGCTGTAGGCCGGAGGGGCGGTGTTTTGGAAGTCCCAGTGCTCGCCGCCACTGCGCAGCGCGATGGGGCCATCGCCATAGGTGAAGGTGTCGCTGCCGATGATGATGTCACCACCGCTGGCAGGTGAGGAGGCCGGATAAGTCACGCTGGTGACGCTGCTCCAGCTTGTGGCGACGACGAGCTTGTCCCAATACGTCGGCGCACCGCCGCCAGAGCCGAAGCGCAGCGCGGTGGTTGGATTTGTGAAGGCGATGGTGGAATTCGGCGTTATTGGTTCGCCTCCAGTGAGACTTGGATTCACATAGATGGAGGCCATGCCGGTGGTGTAATCGACCTTGGCGACGATCTGATACTTCGTGCCCGCGACGGGTTCCAGGCCGCTGTAGCTCCACTGATTCGTGAAGAGATTGTGAATGGCGAGCTCGCGGCGGTTGCTCGAAGGATTCATCGCGAACGGCACGCCGAACATGAGGCGCTCACTGTTGCCTTCATAGAGGCTCAGGCCGCTCCACTCGACGCTGGTGGCGCTGCGCTGCATCTCGAAGCGATAGTAGATTGTCTTGTACTGCGAGGTGGCGGCATTGCTGAAGCTGCCATCGGATTCGGTGAGATGATACTCGCGCTTCGAGCTCGATCCCCAGGTCGCGAGGCGATTGGAAAACACATACGGCCAACCTTCGACATTGTCCCAGTTTGATACGAGCTGCGTGTGGCCGACGAAGCCGCCGCTGGTGTTGTCATTGTCGAAGTCGAAGCCGGAACCGCTGTCATGACCGACGATGTTGCCATCGGGATAGTCGAAGTTTTCGAGGGCGATGATCTGATCACCGCTCGCGACAGTGCTGGTGGGGAAAGCCCGCTGAAGCGCCTGCCAGCTCGTGCCGACGGCCACGTCGTCCCAGGTCGTCGCGCCGCTGCCGCCAGAGCCGAGGCGGATGGCGCTGTTCCAGTTGTCGCCGAGGTAGATGCGGGTGGCGTTCGGCGGCCCCTCCGGCTGCGTGAGGTCGGGATTGATCCAGAGGGAGATCTTGTCGTTCACGAAGTCGATCTTCGACACCAGCGTGTAGGTGCCCTCGTTTGCCACGACGCCAGTATAGGTTACGCCATTTTCACCGATGGCGAACTCGCGCAGACCGCTGCTCGGATTGGGGTCCGCGGGGACGCCAAAAAAGATGCGCTCATTGGCAAAGTCATACGCGCTCATGCCCGCCCAGGTCGCGCCTGCGGAGCGGGTCATCGTCACGCGGTAGTACACGGACTTGTAGCGCGTGCTGCCTTCCTGGTTCACGCAGCCCTCGATCTCACCGGGGAAACCGAACTCGCGTTTCGCACCGGCATCCTGGGTGGTCAGCGTGCTTGCCGCGACGGTGGGCGTGCCGAAGACGGTGTCCCAGGTGGAGGCGCCCGCACGCTGAAAGCCAATGAAGCCGTTGTTGTTCGTCGTGTTGTCGAAATCCCAGTTCGTGCCACCGTTGCGGCCATTGATGAGGCCATTGGCATAAGTGAAGCTGTCACTGCCGATGAGGACGTTTTGACCCAGGACCGCCAAGGGGTTCGGGTCAGGCATGGTGGCGAGCTGAATGCGGAAACTGTCCAGAGCGACACCATCTTCACGAGCGACGACCCGCAGCGTGTAAATGCCGCTGCCGGGGATGGTAAAGGTCATCGCATTCTGCGTGGGTGCAGCCACATTGGCCTCCGCCTGACCACTGCCGTCCCAGCCCTGCTGGCCGAAGTCGGAGGTGGTGTGTGCGTAGTCCTCATACCAGTCCGCCTGAGTGCCGCCGATGCCATCCGCCAGTTCGGTGATGCCCGCGTAAATCGAGTCGGATGAACCGTCATGGCCATCCCAGCGCAGGTAGAGCCTGTAAGTGCCACTGGCGGGGAAGAAGACATAATAGTCGATCGACGGTCCCGAACCTGCACCACTGAAAGGCACAGACCCCGGGCCATTGTCCGGCTGCGCCTGCATGAAGAGACCACCGCTGGCATTTTCAAACGTCACGCCAGTGGGCACGACGGCATTGGTCGGTACCTCGATCCATTCATCGCCATTGCCATCCGGTGGAGCGCTTTTGGCATGGTAGTTCTCCGCTTCACCGATCACCAACCCATTCGTGAAAGTGTAGGGCGCGCCGGGCGGCAGCAGACCTGCCAAAACGGGCGACGCGAGTGTCAGAAAAAGCAGGAGACGGACAGGGAACATGGTCGGGGCGGGCGATGGAGCAGCCACATCACTGGCGGATGGTGAGATACGGCACGGCAAGAACCAAGCACGCAAGTTTGGATAAATGACCAGCACAGCATGTAGCGGCGGACCTTTCCCGGCACAAAAAAGCCCTCCGTCTGTGAGGACGGAGGGCTGGACAACATGCTTCGATCAGGCGGGATCAGGCAGCGGCGGATTCAGCCTCTGAAGGCTGCTCGTCACGCTGGTCGCGATCACTGCCGATGGGCTTGGCACCGCTGAGCTGGAGGGGGCGGCCCATAAATTCTTTCCCGTGGAGTTCGGTGACGGCACGGCGGGCTTCCTCGACAGAGCCCATGGTGATGAAAGCGAAGCCCTTGGAGCGCTGGGTGCGGTTGTTCACCACGACCTCGGCATTGCGGACACCACCCACGCCGTTGAAAAGCTCAAAGAGATCGCTCTCGGAGGCGTCGTAGGACAGATTGCCCACATAGAGACGCTCCGTGGAGATCTCGCCAGGATTCGGGGCGGCGGACTCACGACGCGGTTTCGGCTCGCGAGGTGGGCGTGGGGAGGAGGAAGCAGAGCGGGGACCACCGGTCTGTGAAGTGGAACCGGAGCGGGGAGTGACGGCAGGGAGGCTGGATGGCTTGCCGAGAAGGCCAAAGGAGATGACGCTCAGGAATTTCTGGAAGCCCGTCTGCTGGACGGCGTTGCGCGAGGAGGTGGTGCGGGGGCCATTGCTGCTGCTGCCGGGGGCACCATTGGTGCGTGGGCGGCGACGGCGGCGGCGGTTTCCTTGTTGGAATGAATTGTCTGACATGGGGTGGGGTATCTGGGGTGCTGTGGTTTTGGAGGCACCACGCCAAGGGGCATGCTGGGGGCTGGTGGCCGGGAAATCTGATCCCGGGCGACGGGCCGTGTGAAAAACCGCCCTTGCGGTTCCTCGCTGCCCCATCGGGTGCCGCAATGACTGAAGCCGGACCCGGTGGGTCCGCTGGGCTGGTGACAGAAATCGGTCACAGTGAGGCGCCCGAGCGAGGGTATCGCGGGTCCAATTGAAGCTTTTGGCGCAGTCAGTAGGCTGGCGTGACGCATTCCGCTGGTCTTTTGGGTGGGCTAGAACCTCCGAGCACAGTGCTCTGGTCAGTTGCACAGCGATGCTAACCGCCGGGACAAACCGGGTCAACCTTGGATTTCAAGGTCTGCTTGGAAGTCACCCACCCACTGATCCACTGTTATTCCTTCAAGGTGATGAAGATACGAGGCATCAAGCTCAGCGCCGCACCGGCAGCACGCGCCCGGTGTAGGGATCGATCACCCCTATGGTGCCCGGAGCGACATAGCCGCCCTGGTACACATTGTTATAAGTGGGCGCGGGGCCATATTGACCGGGGATGACGGGAATCTGCTGATTGCCGATGTGCAGTTCCTCCGTCACGCCGCCACGCTGCTGGTAGATGCCGCTCTGACTGCTACGGCCAAAGGCATCCTGCTGCGAGTTTTGATACATGACCTGAGCATCCGGCACGGACTCGCGCTGCTGACGGGCGAGTCGATCTCGATAGGCGCTCGACGTCTCGCCAGCCTGGATCGGCGGGTTTGCCGCGCTGGTGCCGCCCATCGAGTAAGGGTTCGCCGGGCCGCCTGAGTTGTAGGAGTGGCTGCTGCGATTCGATGGCGTGCGGTAGGTCGTGGTGCCATTCGGCGGAACGGCGCAGGCGCCGAGCATGAACAAAGCCACTGGCAGAAGAAGGGTGCGCGGATTCATGGCTGGAGCCTATCAGGTCAAGAAGGGTGGATGGAAGACTTGTTTTGAGAAAATCACGACACGCCCGTCGTTCCACCTGCCGCATGACACGTCCCCTCCTCTCACTACTCGCGCTCTTGGCCCTCATCGGGACGGCCACCGCGCGCCAGCCGAATGTGATCCTTATCCTGGCCGATGACCTCGGGCCCGGTGATCTCGGCTGCTACGGACAAACCAAGATCAAGACGCCGAACCTCGACCGCATGGCGGCGGAGGGCGTGAAGCTCACCCAGCACTACTGCGGCAATGCGGTCTGTGCGCCGTCGCGTTCCGTGCTGATGACTGGCATGCATCCCGGTCACACCTACATCCGCGACAATCGCGGCACGGCCAGCAACAAGGTCAAAACCAAGGGCGGCATCCCCGAGACAGAAGGCCAGCATCCCATTCCTGACGACGCGACCACGATGGCCGAGATCATGAGCAGCATCGGCTATGCCACGGGCGGCTTTGGCAAATGGGGCCTCGGAGGTCCTGACTCCTCCGGCGCACCCATGAAGCAGGGATTCCAACGTTGGTTCGGCTACAACTGCCAGAGCGTGGCGCACAATTTTTATCCCGTGTATCTTTGGGACAACGACAAAACCATCCCGCTGAAGAACCACGACTTCCCCGCGCACGACACCTTCAAGCCCGGCGAAGACCCGACGAAGGAAGCGAGCTACAAGCGCTTCCAAGGCACCGAATACTCCGCCGATCTCATCGCCGAACAGGCACGCGCTTTCGTGCGTCAGCACAAGGATGAGCCCTTCTTCCTCTACTGGCCGACCACCGTCCCTCATGTCTCGCTACAAGTGCCGGATGACTCGCTGGCGGAATACGCCGGGCTCTGGGATGACCCACCCTACACCGGCGGCAAGGGCTACATCCCGCACTTCAAACCCAAGGCTGCGTATGCCGCGATGATCACGCGCATGGACCGCGAGATCGGCAGCGTCATGAAGCTCGTGAGCGAGCTCGGGCTCGATGAGCACACCATTTTTGCGTTCATCTCGGACAATGGCCCGCTCAACGGCACGCACGCGAAGCTCGCGGGCACCGACTGCGATTTCTTCAACTCCAACCAAGGCCTTCGCGATGGCAAAGGCACGCTCTACGAGGGCGGCATCCGCTCTCCCGGCATCGTCCGCTGGAAGGGCACGATCAAGCCCGGCGTGTCAGCGCTCGTCACCGGCTTCGAAGACTGGATGCCCACGCTCGCCGATCTCGCTGGTGGCAAAGACAAGGTGCCCGTCCATGCCGACGGCATCAGCTTCGCCCCCATGCTGCGCGGTGAAAAGCAGCCCGAGCGCGACTTCCTCTACCGCGAGTTCGCTGGCTATGGCGGGCAACTGTTTGTCCGCATGGGGAACTGGAAGCTCATCAAAACAGGGCTCAGCGGCAAAAAAGTGCGCGGCAAATCAGGTATGCTGAGTGTGGAACTCTACGATCTCTCGAAGGATGAAAAAGAGACCACAAACGTAGCCGCCGATCATCCTGACATCGTCGCGAAGCTGGAAGCCATCATCACCCAGCAGCACACCCGCAGCGCCGACTTCCCCATCGCGGCATTGGATAAGTAAAGTCACCTCCTCGGGAATTCGCGTTCAGCCCCAGACCTTGTCATATCTCCCCTTGCCACCTTCGGGGGGCGCCATAGACTCCGCGCCCCACCCTATGGAGGACGACATCCCCAAAGACATTCCAGAAGACATCGTGAAGGAGGCCTCAGGCGGCATCCCGACACGCAAGACGCTGATCGAGCGATTGGACAACTGGTCCGACTGGTCGAGCTGGGACGAATTTTACCGCACCTACTCCGGCTTTGTCTTCCATGTGGCCCGCAAGTCAGGCCTCAGCGACGATGAAGCCAACGACGTCGTGCAGGAGACCTTCATCGGTGTGGCGAAGAACCTGCAAAAGAAGAAATTCGACACCAGCCTGGGTTCCTTCAAATCCTTCCTCCTCAATCAGGCGCGCTGGCGCATCCTCGATCAGTTCCGCCGCCGGAAGAAGCAGCAGAGTCGCGAAGCCAATCTCTACGCGGACGAGACCGACGAGCGCCGCACTGCGCCCATCGACCGCTGCGCGGATCCAAATGGCATGGCGCTCGAAAAGCTCTGGGACAAGGAGTGGCAGGACAAGGTGATGGACATCGCCCTGCGCCGCGTGCGGGCCCTCGTCTCGCCGCGTCAGTTTCAGATTTTCTCCTGTTATGTATTGAAAGGCTGGAGCCCCGAGCGGGTGAAAAAGGAACTCGGCGTGAATGCCGCCCAGGTCTATCTGGCGAAGCATCGTGTGGGACGAATCCTGAAACGCGAGGCGGCTCGGCTGGCGGAAGAGGATCAGTAGGGAAACCCATTCGGACCGTCAAAAGTGTCAATGTGGTCAAGACGGTCCTTTTGACGCCTTGGGACATTCCTCGCAGGCCTCTTCCCGGCCCAGGTAAGAAGTTTGTCATCCATGCCCGTGATTATTGCTTTTATAATCTTGGACGCTAAAATGCGCTCGTTCTCAAATTTGAAATGAGCCTCAGCCACACCTTCACCCTCCTGCCCTTTGGACTCCGATTTTTGAGTTTCATTGCCGCGACGGCTCTCAGCTTTGCTTCCGCAGCCAATGAATCACGGCTGCTGGTGGACCTCTCCGACCGCCCGGCTCCACTCGGTCTCAGCGCCTTCGATCTCTGCATCCTGCGCGTGGATGCGAAGGTGGATCTGGAGGCCGCCCATGCCTTGGGAAACAAGGCTCTGGCTCGTGTGCCGATCTTCGAGATCCCTGAAAAGTCCGCCGCCGCCAGCCTCGCGAAACAACTCGGCGTGCCGCTTCTTGAAGGTAGGGAAAACGGCATCGTCCGCCTGGATGCCACCCATCCACGCTGGGCGCATGTGGTGGTGCATGAACTCGTCGAAACAGCTGCCGAACGTGGTTTCGACGGTGTCGTGCTCGCCGAGTTGGAGACCATCAGCCAGGATGCCGAGCGCGCCGCCGTGCTGCGTTTGCTGCCCATGCTGAAGTCCAGCTATCCGGACAAGCAGCTCTTCATGGAAGGCGGCTTCACCCTCCTCCATGAAGCCCGCCGCCACCTTGATGGCATCGTTTTCATCGAAGAAAAAGACGCCACCAAGGACGACACCCTGCGCACCGAGCGCAAGATCAGCGAGGCCACCCGCCAGGGCGTGAAGTCCTATGTCGTGGGCATCGAAAACCCCGAGGCCGCCAGCGACATCACCGCCCGTGCAGCGCGCATTCGTGAACTCGGCGGCGTGCCATTCTTCACCACGCCCGAGATGCACGGTGCCAATCTCGGTCCGCTTCAGGAAGTCAGCCGCCGCGTGCTGGTGCTGCATTCCGGCGCGGCTCAGGAGAGCTACACCGCCCGCCTTTTTCACGGCTCGCTGGAGTGGCTGGGCTACCAAATAATCTATCAGGACGCCAGCAAGAACGAAGGTGCCAACTGGATGCCCGGCCATCTCTCCGTCAGCGCGGTCATCCTTGATCAATCCCTCAAGCTCCATACCGAACGCCAGCACAGCCTTGCCGACCTCGTCGCGGCGCTCGTCACGCAAAAGGTCCTGCTCATCCTTACCGGCCAGCCTTGGGAAAGGGCGGATGACTGGGCGAAAGTGAGCACCGCACTCGGCCTCTCCGGCAGTGGCAAAAGCATCGCCAAGCCCGCGCAGGTGGCGCTGAATCAAGCCGACACTGCGCTGCTGATGAATGCAGGTCCCGTTTCGCCACGCACTTCGGGTTTGCGCGATGTCCGCCTTGCCGATGCAGCCGCCAAGGCGCTGCTTTCCCTCCGCGCGGGTGAGGTGGAGTACACCCAGGTCGCTCTCACGACATGGGGTGGCCTTTGGCTTGATCCCCTCGCGCTTGAAGCCGGTCCGCAGGTGAATCCCCTGCCCTTCCTGGAGCGCCTGCTGGCAAATCAAACCCTGGCTCCAGTCGCCGACACCACCAGCCTCGATGGCCGCCGCCTGCTCGTGACTCACATCAGCTCCGAAGGTTACGCCGAGACCAGCGACCTGCCCGGCCTGCCACTTGCCGCCGAGGCCATGATGGAAAAAGTCATCGCTCGTTATGCCCTGCCCATGACCGTCGCCATCAATGAAGCCGATGTGCGTGGCTGGACTCCCGGAGTCGATGCCCGCCAGGCACTGCGCCTCCAGGAGGCCGCACGTTCCATCTTCAGCCTCAGCCAGGTGGAGCCCGCCTCCGCCACCTTCAGCCGCCCAACCCATTGGGATGGCAAACAACCTTCGGGGGGTCGGCTCAATGCCTCGGCCACAGACAGCAGCCCCAGCCTCACGCGTGAGATCGGCGGCTCGCTCGCCTACCTGCACCGGCAGTTCCTCGGGCGCGGTGGTTCCATGCGCACGCTGAGCTGGCCTCTCGACAGTTTTCCCAGCACCGAAGCCGTGGCATTCACCCGTGAAGTCGGCGTGGAAAATGTGGCCACGGTGAGCCAGAGCACCCTGGCAGGCCGCCACGCCGCCCTTCCCGCACGGAGCTGGGGAGCGGCGGATCACTTCACCACACGGCTCACGCAAAACCGCAGCACCAGCAGCCTGGATGCCGACAGCTTCATCGCAGATGCCAAGCGCCACGGAGCACGCCGCTGGCTCAGCCCCGTCCAGGTCAGCCTCAGTTTCCAGGATGCCACCAGCAGCACGACTCTGAAGCAGGTCGAGCGCGCTCTCGACTGGTGCGCCTCCCAGCCCTTCCAGGCTCTCTCTGCTGGCGACTACGCCCGCATCATGCGCGATGCCGCTCAAACCCGCATCTTCCAGACCGGACCGGACCGCTGGATCATCGTCAATGAAGGCCACGCCCGCACCCTCCGCCTCCCCGCCACGGCAGGCGTGCCGGATCTGGCCCGCTGCGCCGGCGTCTCCGGCTTCACCCGCCAGGGAGATCAGCTCTACATCCACACCCTCGGCCTGCGCCGCACCGAGCTGGTCATGCGCCCTGAGGCTGAGCGTGACTACCTCCGCCTCGCCACCTCCACCGGCAGCGTTCAGTATCTGGAGGCCGGCAGCAGCCGTGCCCTCCTGCAAGTCTCCAACACCCGCCCCGTCGAGATGACCTTCGAGGGCATCCTGCCCGGCACCCTGTGCCAGATGATCGCCAATGGAGCCCCCGACTACCTCATGGCCGATACCGAAGGCCGCATCGAGTTCACCGTCCCCAGCCAGGCCACCATCCAGCTCCGCATCCTGCCGACTCACCAGTCCGCCATGCGTTGATCCGCGGCCCCCCTCTACGATCCTCTCATGCGTTTCATCTTCCTCTTCGCACTCTACCTCGGTCTCGCCGCCACCTGGGCCTGGCGTTTAAAGCCCGCCCCGGAAACCGCCGCAGATCCCCAGCGCATCCCGAGGCTGGAGCGGCTCACCCACTACCTCACCAAATCTCCCCCGGAAGTCGTGACGCAGATCCTCATGAGCATCACGACCCTTTCAGATGAAAAACTCGCCCAGGTGGACGAGTGGCTCCACCGCCCGCCCATGGAGCAGCTCCGCGAGCTCACCATTCGCGACTCCGCCATGCTGAAGTCCGCCGGCACCCTGCGCGATTCCCTCCTCCTCGGCTGGCTGGGCCAGGAAAAAGCCACCATCGCCACCCACGAAGCCCACCTCATGATCGCCGCCGCCGGAGATCGGCTCGATGACCAGATGCGCCTCTACGCCTTCGAGACCCTCGCCAGCCGCGCCCGCAGCGAGGGGGACAAAGACTCCGCCATGTTCATCCTCGACCGTGCCGCCAGTCTCCCCCGCGTCCGCTGGTCACTCATCCGCACCTACGTCCAGCTCGCCCGCGAGCGCGATACCCCCGCCGCCGCGCTCGGCGCCATCACCGACTGGCTGAAAAAGACCGGTGACAAGACCCCCGCCGCCGATCTCGAAGAAGCCCGCGAGCTGCAAAACCACTTCCTCCTCCGCGTCAACCGCCCCGAAGAAGCCCTCGACCTCCAGCTCCAGCGGCTCAAAGCCATCCCCGCCGACGCCCCGCTCTCCGAGCCCACCCTGAACCGCGCCCTCATCAGCGCCCGCGCCGCCGGGCAGCAGGTCCAGGTCATCCCCTGGCTGGAGCGCGTGCTCGCCAGCTTCCCCGAAAACGCCCTCACTCCCGAGGCACTCCTCACCCGCCCCGACCTCGACTCCAGCTACCTCCACTGGCTGCGCGAATACGCCGCCCTCGCCGACCGCGAGCTGCCCCCCGCCCGTGGTTTCGAGGCCTGCCTCCGCCTCGCCGCCACCGGAGAGCGCAGCGCCCTCGCCCGCCTCTGCGCCCTCGTCGAAAGCGCCAAACGCACCGACGAAGCCACCCGCTTCCTCCACCTCGCCCTCGCCCAGCCAGCCCTCCGGCCCGCGCTGCTCACCCTCGCCCAGCAGGATGCCCTCGCCCGCCGCATCGTCGCCGAGGCCCTTCGGAAAAGCCCCGCCGACCGCGACCTCCACTACGCCGCCACCCTGGCCGAGGCCGCCGCCACTCCCGGCGCTGCCGCCAACCACTGGCAGTCCTACCTCCGCCGCTTCCCGCAGGATGTCCCCGCCCAGCGCCGCCTCATCCAGGCCCACCTCAGCGCCCGCCAGCCCGATCTCGCCCTCCGCGTCTTCGACAGCATCGCCCCCGAGTCCCTGAATGACGACGACCGCCATCAGCGCGAACTCCTCAGCCAGCTTTGAGGGGGGTGAATTCCCGCTTGCCAGATCATGAGAGCCCACTACTCTCTGCGCCCCTTCCGCCCGGCCATCCGGGAAAAAACGTCCCGTCCCCCATTTACTGCTGATGAAAGCCGAACTCGTCGAACAAGCCGCCCTGATCATCAAAGACCCGCCCATCCTGATCAACATGGTCTCGAAGCGCGTCAAGCAGCTCAACAGCGGCCGTTCCCCGCTCGTCGAGCGCCGTCCTGGTCTCCGTGAAGCCGATATCGCCCTCATGGAAATCATCCAGGGCAAAATCAAGATCGCGGACGTCACCGACGAAGCCTGATCTCCTCTTCTGGGCGGCCCCTAGCACCGCCAACGCGCGGCTCCATCACCCCGCCGCCCCATGACTGACGAAATCGCCACCAACCGAAAAGCCCTGCGGGATTATCAGATCCTCGAGCGCTACGAAGCAGGCGTCGAACTCCGGGGCACCGAGGTCAAATCCATCCGCCAGGGCCGCCTGAACATCAGTGACGCCTTCGCCCGAGTCGAGCGCGGCCAGGTCTGGCTCTACAACCTCGACGTCCAGGCCTACGACAAGGCCAACGGCTTCACCCAGCACGAGCCGCGCCGCACCCGGCGGCTGCTCCTGCACAAGAAAGAGATCTTGAAACTCTACGGCGAGACCCAGGTCAAGGGCCTCGCCCTCCCCGTCCTCCGCGCCTACTGGAAGGACTCCCGTGTGAAGATCGAGATCGGCGTCGGCCGCGGCAAAAACAAAGGCGACCTGCGCGAAGCCGACAAAGAAAAAGCCGACAAACGCGAAGCCCAGCGAGTCGTCGCCCGCTTCAACGAACGCGGCCGCGCTTAACGCTTCGTATCAGGCGACGATGACAGGGCAAATGCCATGCGTTTTGTTCGACTTGTGCTGCTGCTTCATGACCTATTACTCATTGGCCGGAGCTTTTGCAAAAAGCTCCATTCGAGTGCACCGGCGGCAGATCAAGACACACGCACTGTCATTCAACCAATCCATGTTCATCATCGTCATTCCGATGGTGTTCATCAGCATCGACCGCTGATTAAATTCATCATGACCACATATTGGGCAGACGATCCGTTGAGTACCCACCTGGTAATGAGGACGATCTTCAGTAAAGGCCTTCGCGGCGGCCTTGAGGCCGACACCGATTCCAAGAAGTTTCCTGTTCATAATAGTGCTCGCCTTTAGTTAACCAAACAGTTCAGATCACTCACAAATCGTGAGGTTCGTCAGCGGCTTGATCGCCGACGGTTGGGTGGGAAGATCACGGAATTGGGAGTTCATGGGGGTGGATTTACACTCACCGGGCGGAGGTAGGCGATCAAAATCTGGGTGGATTCCAGCCTGGGAGGCTCCCTTTCATCGGTGACTCCTCCAAAGCCACAAACCCTGGATTCCCCCCTTGAAAAGGCGGCTGCGGGGCATTTTTGTTCATTATCAACGACTTCGAACGATCCGTGGGCGGTCCCGAACGATCCGTGGGCGGTCCCGGATGGTCCGTGGGCGGTCCCGAATGGTCCGTGGGCAGTCCCGAATGGTCCGTGGGCGGTCCCGGATGATCCGTGGGCGGCCACGAATGGTCCGTGGGCAGTCCCGGCGTCCCGCGAGCTCCGTGGCGTTTACCCACGAGGCTCGGCGGTCGCGGATTCCGTCTTCACTGGCCTCCGGCGGTCTTCTCGGACTCGAGCTTCTTCAGCAGGGCGGCGGCTTCGGGGTGGTCGGGTTCGTCGTGGCAGAGATTCACGAAGGTGCGCAGGGGCTCCAGAGCTTCGCCGGGGCGGTTGAGCTTGATGAGCGCCTCGGCCTTCGGCCAGTAGTGGGAGTAGAAGGTGGGGTATTTCTCCACGACTTCCGTGGCGGCGGCGAGCATGGCGGCCCAGTCTTTTTTCATGCGGGCGATCTCCATGCGCATGACGAGCTGGTCCTGACGCTCGGGGTAGGCCTGGTCACAAAAGGCGAGCCACTCGGCGGAGAGTGCCTCGGGCTTTTCAAGAATGGCGGCGAGGGAGACGGCGAGGCGGGAGGCGAAGGGGTCGCTGCCGGACCAGCTTTCCAGAATGGCTTCGTAGAGAGCCTGGGGCGCCTCCTCCATGGCGAGGGTGAGCTCGTCCGTGCGGCCGGCCTTTTTTAAGGCGGGGATGATGCGCGGCAGGCGGCGGTGCTCCAGCAGGGCATCGGTGCCGATATCATCGAGGGCGCGCTTCATGCCGGGGACATCGCCGGTGCAGAGGGCGCGGGAGAGGGCGAGATCTTTGAGGAAGCCGTCCATGCCGGCGTCCTCCAGTTGCTGCTGAATGGCTTTAAAATCAAAGGTCTCGCCGGTGCGCAGGGCGATGTGGGCCTCCTCGCTGCGGATCTCGGCATAGGTCTCGGGCAGCTTCGGATCACGCCAGGGTTTCAGGAGGGCGAAGACGAACTTCCGCTCCTCTGGGCTGTCGTTGTCGATGAAGGAAAGGGCGATCTCGGCGGCATCGCGGCGGGTTTGATCCTCGGCGGAGGCGGCGGCATCGAAGGCGGCCTGGGACAAAGCCTGGCGCAGCTTCAGCGTGCTGAGGCTGCCGGCCTCGGCGCAGGACTGGCCGAACGAATACCATGCCTGCATGTCCTCGCGGTCATAGCTGCCCTGCCGGATGGCGGCCTGCATCCAGGCGATGTAGGCGGCGGCGGTGAGGCTGTTCGGCGGCGGATCTCCCATCACGTCAGGCGCGGCGACCTTTGGCAAAGAAGAGCCGCCTGCATGAGCGGCGACGGCACGCTCCAGTGCGCTGTGCAGGGGCAGGAGGCGCTTCACCTCGCTGATCTTTTTCATGACGCCGAGACGGATGCTCTGAAGGTCCTTGGCAGGCACGTTGCTCGTTTTGCGCAGCTCGCTGAGCGCGTCCGCCACGGTCTGGGCAGGCTCGACTTTGCCGAGGTGCAGGGCGCGCTCCGCGATGTTGGAGGCGAGGAGGTCGATGAGCACGGTGGCGCTGTTTTCCTTCACCTGTTCCCGCAGTGTCTTCGTGATGGAAGCGCTGGAATTCAGATCCGTGGCGAAGACGCGGTCCACGCAGCCGAGGTAGGCGCGGGTGTCATCGCTCCAGTCCTTCTCATCGACTTTGCTGCGGAGCTTTTGGTAGTCGGCCTGGGTGCCGAAGTCCAGACAGCAAAGCCCGGCGATGCGGAGGGTGGCGTCTTTGAGTGAGGTGGGCGCCTGGGGATCATCCAGAATGGCGAGGATGCGGGTGTGAAAGGCGGCTCTCTGACCGCGCTCGAGACGCAGGCTGCCATTGAGCCCCTGCCGCCACCAGTCCAGCCGCCGCTCGATGGGGGCCTGACGCTCCGCTGCGGCGAGGAAGTAGATCTTCAACTGCTCCTGGAAGGGGCGGTTCTCCACCGCCTTTTGGAGATCGTGGTCCTCGGGGTCAAGCTCGGCATCGGCGAGCGTCTTTGGTTCGGCAAAGGCGAACCAGGGCGGGCCGTGTTTGTCGAGCCATTGCTTGATGGCACCGCCGAAGGCTTCGTGCTCGCCTTCACTGCGCATGAGCTGCCGGATCTGCGAGAGCGCCTGCTCGTCGGTGGCAAAGGCGGGGCTCTTCAGCTCGGCTTCGAGCACGGGCTTGATCTCGGCGGTGCGCTTCTGCGCGCGCAGCATGTCGAGCAGCATCTCGACTGTGTTCATGCGCTCGGTGCGCAGCTCGGGAGAGGCGAGATGCTCCTGCAGCTTCGCGATGACGGCAGGCTGCTCCTTTTCATCCTCGCGGCCAATGAGCGCCCAGAGCCGGCTCATGACGAAGCTGATGGCATGAGAGTCCTTGGGGAAGGTTTTAAAATACTCCTGCACATGTTTCAGCGCCTGCGGAGACTGATCCAGATCAATGCCGCACATGGTGAGATACATGAGACGCGAGCGGCGGTGGTCTTCCGATACCAACTGAGTGTCCTGCAGCACGGTGATGATGAATTTGAGCAGGTTGGGGCGGAGCTTTGGATGCACGCGGCTCACGCGGTAAAGGCTGGCCCATGAGACGGTCGTCGTCAGGCTGGGCACCCAGCGCGCCTGATGGATGATGCGCTGGTAGATCTGCCCGACCTTCGTGCTGTCCTTGTCTTCGATGGCTTGATTCAGCTCGCCGCCGAGGGTCCCGGCGTCGGTGATCATGGGCTCGACCTGTGTTTCCTCAATGCCAAGCTCGGTGCGCAGCGTCTGCCAGGCCGCCCACCACTTGGGCTTGGGCTGCCAGACTTCGCGGGCGCGTTTTTCATCTTTGGCCAGGTCGAGCAGCTCAGTCAGTTCCTCGGCCATCGTGCTGTTCTTGATATGGAAGTCGCGGGAGCCCTCCACCACTCCCAGCAGCCGCAGTGCTTCCTTGGCATCGCCAAGCTCCAGGCGCAGATGCGCGGCGCGGGCGAGCCCATCCCCGGCGGTGGCGTAGGTCTTCCAGCGCTCGAGCTTGGTGAGCGCGGCGGCGCACTTCTCCCACTGCTGGATCTTTTCCAGACAGTCCGCCTGACGTGTGAGCACAGTGCTGCGGAAGTCCGGCGGCATGGCCTCTTCCGCATCCATGGCGGCGAAGTGCTCGGCGGCCTTCGCCCATTCCTGCCCACGATGCTCGAAGACCGTGCCCTCCACGAAACGCATCTCCCAGTGATAGTCATCCTTCACCGGCAGCTTGCGTCCCAGCTTGATCAAAAGCGTGAGCAATGGCGAAGCGGTCTTTGCCTCTGGGCTGCGCTCAAAGTGCTCAAGATGAGAAGCGGAGCGCCAGAGCAGTCGGGCAAACTCGGCATCCGGCGGATACTCCGTGAGCAGCCGCAGCGCGAGACGATGTCCCGTGTCGCTGTTGCTCTTTTCATCTGCGGCGGCAAAGGCGGCGGCGCAGGCTTTTTGATCCGCAGGCCAGCCCTCGGGCAGTGCCTTCACCGCTTCGGGGTGCGCTTTCAGATACTGCTGCAATTCCTTCTGCAAGTCCCCCGCGACGGCGGCCTGCGCGAGCGTGGCCCCGGCGCGGTTCATGAACTCGGCATAGGCTGGCTCGGAGGAGGTGAAGGCGAGATCTTCCAGCGCCTTCAGGGTGACCTGTGCGTGATGCGGCTTCTCCGACTTCGCCCAGGCATCGGCGAGCTTCGCCAGATGCAGGAGCTGTGGCGCGGCTTTGTCGGCATTCGTTTCCACATACTTTTTGAGCTCCGCCGTCAGCTCCGTTTCCTGCTTCAGCTCGATGAGCATGAAGGTGATCTCCGCGAGCAAAGGACCGGCAGCTTCGGGATTGTTCAGGGCCAGACCTTCACGCGCATCCGCCAGAGCACGGGCGAGATCCTTTTGCTTCTCATGCTGATAGGCGAGCTGGAGGAAGGCCCAGGCGCGGCGGTATTCACTCAAGGTGGTCCGGCGTGCCAGCTCCTCCAGCATCGTCGCGGCCTCGGCGTGCTTTTTCAGATCACCAAGCACGAGCGCATGCATGTAGCGGCCCCAGGCGGCGGACTCCTCATCCACCTTGGCATGCGGCTTGAGATTGATCTCCCGCAGCGCCTTGTCCGCCTCCGCGTTCTTGTCCTCCTCCCAGTCCACGACAGCGAGACGCACACGCGCGGTGAAGGCCGTCACGGGATCATCGGAGAAGTGCTCCAGCACCTTGCGCAGGGCCGCGCGGCGCAGTTCACGATTGCCCTGCGAAGGATAACGTTCCTCGACAAAAGCGAGCTGCCCCTCGCCCGTCGGCATGAGTGGAAACTTACCCAGCTTCACCTGCGGCGTCACGGGCTCCGGAGTCGCCGGGGCCGCGCCGCGCTGGAGCCAGAGCGGCTTTTGCAGCCAGCCGCCGAGACTCTGCGTGCCGCGCCAGGCCGTGGCATGCACGGAGGGCGACATGACATTGCGGGTCACGCGGGCCTCGTAATGCGGCAGGCAGACGCCATCCTTCACCTCCCAGCGCGCGGCGACTTCATACGCCTCCGTGTGCAGGTCAAAAGGCGCCGGCATGTCCGCCGCAGCCCAGCCTTCAGGCAGGCGGATGCTGCCGCTCACGCGCCAGGTCACCGGCCAGAGGAAGCGCGTGGTCTCGCGCTTCTCATCCGAGCCCATCGACAGAATTACCGGCCCCCCCACGGGCAGAGCCAGTGGCAGGCGCTCGTCATTCCCGCTCGCCTGTGTCGGCAGAGTGAAAAAGGCACGCCAGACCACCTCATCCTTGCCCTTCTCCGCGTCGATCAACCGCGCACCGGGCATCAAGGCGCCGAGAGTCTGCTGCAACTCACGCTTCAACTCGTCCTGCCCCATCTGCTCGTAGTAACTGCGGTCTGAGGAGAGGTAGTAGCCGCTGCTGCGCTGCTCCACCCAGCCTTCGAGAGAGCCGTCCTCGCCGAAGTCGGCGTCCAGTTGGTAATGCACCAGCCCCCCCGGAGACACCGGCGTGCGCGCCCACTCGATACCCTCAGGCTTAACAATGAGCACATCACGGTCACAGCTTGATGGCGCCAGCATTCCCGGCGTGACATAACGAATCGTCGGATCAGAAAACTGCCAGCCCTCCGCCGACTTCACCGCCACGATGGCGTGATTGAAGTGCCGCGTGTCGGGGCTGCGCTTTTCGATGCGGCCCAGATGGTCCGTCTGGATCAGCACCAGATGTGCCTCGATGCCCAGGGAGCGCAGCAGCAGCGCCACGAGGTTGGATTTGTCTTTGCAGTCGCCATAGGCCGTCTTCCACACCACCGCAGGCTCCCTCGGTTGCAGGCCGCCCAGGCCAAACTCCAGCCCGGTGTATCTCACATCACGCGCCACACGCGTCAGGACGGCCTTCACTTTGTCCGCGTCAGACTTTGCCTCCTTCGTCCACTCGCGCGCCAGGCTCAGCAGCGGCTCCGGCAGCGTCGAGCGCTCCTTCAGCAGCTTCCGATACCAGTCGCCATAGGTCTCCCAGTCCGGAAGCGTCGTGAAGAACAGGGTCGGCCCCGACTGATCCACCGGCGGCCTGCCACCTTCCGCATATTCCGGGGCCAGACGTTCCTTCACATAAGTCCAGGTGCGTGTCCCATCCGGCAGCGCTGCCTTGATGACCGGAGGCAGCCCGGCACCCAGCCTCGTCTCACGCAGCCGAGCTTCCAGTTCGGACGGCATGGTCAGAACGAACCGCGCATGACGCACCGGCCAGTAGGCACCCCAGGTCTCCAGCGTGGAAAAATGCCCCGGGATGCGCGCCTCCCTTTCCTCCGTGACGAGGATCACCTCCCGCACCACGCCCGGCTTCATCGCGGAGAAAATGACGCGGATCTGCCCACGATCTCCATACAGACTGTCCCCCGCATCACTCTGTGGCGACTCCATGATCACCGCCCGATCCTCCACCGGCAGCCGCCTGCCATCTGGCAGAATGGAATGCGCCGTCACCAGATGCACCCGCTGGTCCTCCGTGCGGAACTCGCGGGTAAACTCCCCCAGCACCTCCGCGCCAGATTCATTCGCGCCCTCCTCGATCAGATGCGTGGCCCAGACACGGCGGCCCGTGGCATCAGTGTACATCACCGTCTCATCCAAAAGGATGATCCCGTCCTTGCCCTGCGCTTCATAGTCACCCCGACGATCCAGCACCACCTTGAGTGGCGTCAGCAGCGGCTTGATCAGCCTCTCATACTCCGCCGGGGGCTTGCGAGAGAGAGTCAGCGCGCCGGATGAGCGCCCTTTCTCAGCCGCCACCTCCGGTTTCGCCTGACCCCAGGCAGAGACAGCGGTCAAAAGAAGCCCGAAGCAGGCAGGCAGAGTGAGGATTTTTCGCGAGGACATGCACCGCCATGGAATCGGAAGCCCAGAAAAGACGCAAGCCGATCTTTGAAGCCAGCTCGAAAAACCTTCCTCCCCTGCCCTGCCGCCGCACTCGCAGCCATGAAACGGGGACATTGATAGGGCGAACTCCTCGAAGATGCCTCAAGACGACATCCGCACCCAACGACCATGCTGCTGCTGCCGCCATCACCCATGGGCTCGAAAGCTGGATGTATCTGCGCCTCCCACCGCGCTCCTTGATGCCGCCGCGAGTTCGACCCGGCTCATGACGTTGGTAGGTCCGGTTTCACACTCTCATGTGGGAAGCCAGATACACCTTGTCATGAAGCGCCTCCTCCTCTTCGCCCTTTGCCCTTGGCTCTCCGCTTTCTCCCAGCTCCCGCTGGAACTGAAACCGGGCACGCGCATCGCCCTCATCGGGAACTCGCTCTTCGATCGCATGCGCGACGACGGCCAGTTCGAGGCGCTGATGCACCAGCGCTTTGCCAAGGAGAAGCTCGTCTTCCGCAACTTGAGCTGGTCCGCCGATGAAGTGGCCCTCCGCCCGCGCCCGGATGGCTTTGGCGACCTCAACCAGCACCTCGCCGAGCACCGAGCGGACGTCATCCTCGCCGCCTTCGGCTTCAACGAGAGCTTCAAAGGCGAAAAGGGCCTCGCCGAGTTCGAAACGCTCCTCAAGGCCTTCCTCATCGAGCTCAAGGCCCATCGCTACAACGGCACCTCCGAGCCGAAAATCGTCCTCGTGAGCCCCACCGCTGCTGAGAAGCTGCACGAGCACCTCAACGTCCAAATCGAGATGTACTCGAATGCCATGGCAAAGGTCGCCAAGGCCGAGGGCGTGGCCTTCGCGGATGTGCGTAGCACGGGTTTTCAACCCGTGAATGAACGAGTTGAAAACTCGTTCTACACCACCAACGGAGTGCATCTCAACACCGCCGGCTACGCCGCCTTCGCCGAGCGTCTCTACAACCAGCTCACGCAAGAAACGCCGCCGAAGCTCAACGAAGCCGTCCGCGCCGCCGTGGTCGAAAAGGAGGACAAGTTCTTCCAGCACTACCGCCCGCTGAATTACTTCTACATCAAAGGCGGCCGCATGGAGCCCTACGGCGTCGTGAACTTCCCCGGAGAGCTCAAAAAGCTGCTGCAGATGACCGAAGCGCGGGACGAGGCCATTTGGGCATCAGCCGTCGGACAAGTCAGACCCGTCCGACCCGACGACACGAAGTCCGCCCCCCTCCCCACCATCACCGGAGACCGCCCCATCAACGAATGGCTCTCTCCCGCCGCTGAACTCGCCGCCTTCAAAATCGACCCCCGCTTCGAAGTCAGCCTCTTCGCCTCCGAAGAGGACTTCCCGGAGCTCTTCGTGAAGCCCATCGCCATCCGCTTTGATGGGAAAGGCCGCCTGTGGGTCAGCACGAGCACCACCTACCCGCAAATCATGCCCGGCGAGGCCCCGCAGGACCGCATCCTCATCCTCGAAGACACCAATGGCGACCACCGCGCGGACAAATGCAGTGTGTGGGCCGACAAGCTCGCCATCCCGCTCAGCTTTGAGTTCGGCCATGGCGGCGTCTTCGTCTCCGACCAGCCTCATCTGACCTTCCTCAAAGACACCGATGGCGACGGCAAAGCCGACCACCGCGAAAAGCTACTCACCGGCTTCGGCACCGAGGACAGCCACCACGCGCTGCACGACTTCGTCTGGAGCCCCGAGGGCGATCTCATCTTCCGCGAGAGCATCTTCCATCACAGCCAGGTCGAGACGCCCTACGGCCCCGTCCGCGCCCGCGAGAGCAGCTTCTTCCGCTACAC
>Ga0075152_10000254_pt1 | contig 42072 bp, 35 predicted proteins | sample JI61114C2DNA_FD_70964 | JGI IMG/M metagenome (GOLD analysis project Ga0075152, IMG submission 70964) | Wastewater effluent complex algal communities from Wisconsin, to seasonally profile nutrient transformation and Carbon sequestration -... | ecosystem: Engineered > WWTP > Effluent > Algae...
GCAGGCGATGCGCGACGCGGCCAAGCAGCCCGGCGGCGGCAGCGGCGTCATGCAGGCCGGCATGGGCATGGGCATGGGCATGGGCATGGGCAACATGATGGGCAACGTCATGGCCGGCGCGATGCCAGGCTACCCGCAGGGCTATCCGCCCCCCGGATACCCGCCTCCCGGCTACCCGCCTCCCGGCTACCCGCCCCAGGGCCAGCCGCAGGCGCAGCAGCCCGCCGCCGAGGACAACAGCCTCGAGGCCAAGCTGCGCAAGCTCAAGGCGGCGCTCGACGCCGGCCTGCTGACCGACGACGAGTACAAGGCCAAGCGGGCCAAGATGCTCGACGCGTTCTGAGGTCGGTGGCGACGAGCGAAGGCGAGGCGTTCGGGTGACCGGGCGCCTCGCTTCGTGTTCGGTGCGCTGGATTCGGGTGACGGGCGCCTCGTGTGCCGGAAGCCCCTCACGTGCGGGCGACGTGGACGGGCCCGTCGCGGGCGGGGTACAAGCGGCGCGTGCGGGTGATGCTCGTCGGGACTGATACGGATTGCGGCAAGACCACGATCGCTTGCGCGCTGCTGCGGGCGGCGCGGGCAGGCGGTTTGCGGGCGCTGCCCTTCAAGCCGGCGGCGAGCGGTCCGGAGGGGCCGCACGGAGATCCCGAGCGTCTGCTCGCTGCTGCCGCCCTGCCCGGCCTGACGCGCGAGGAGCTGTGTCCGCTGCGATTCACGGCGCCGATCGCCCCGGGCCTCGCCGAGGATGGTGATTCAGACATGTCTCATTGGACATGTCTTGATGTACAGACCGAACCGGCGGCGCTGGTCGGGGTGCGGGCGGCGCTCGAGCGGCTGGAGGGGCGGTACGCTCCGGAGCTGACGGTGATCGAGGGGGCGGGCGGCCTGTGGGTGCCGATGCCGGGCGGGAGCTGGTTGCCGGCGTGGGTGTCCGGGCTCGCGGCGGCGCCGGTGGTCGTCGGCCGGCTCGGCCTCGGTACGATCAACCACTGCTTGCTGACGATCCTCGGTCTGCGGCAGCTCGGCCTGTCGCCGCGCGGGTTCTTCCTGACGCAGACGCGGCCCGGCGCCGATGCCTCGCACGCGCACAATGAGCGGGTGATCACGGCCGCGAGCGGCCTCGAGTGCCTCGGTGTCCTGGCGCATGGCGCCGACCCCGAGGACTCGAGCTGGCTGCGACCGGGCGCCTGGGCGCGCCTTCGGGGCGCGGGCTGAGCGCCAATGACTGGCCCGAGGGATCGGGCCGGATCTGCCTCAGAAGCGGCCGCTGATGCTGATGCTGCCGGGACCGACCCCGAAGTTGGGGCGACGGCTGGCGCTCGCCTTGGCCTTGTCCTTGACGGTCTTCTGGCGCGAGTTGACGAGGATGGCGATGCCGAGGGTCAGCAGGGCGCCGCCAGCGATCGCCAGGGGGATGCTGATCGGCTCGGTGCGCCACAGCTTGGCGCACTCGGCGCTACCCGTGATCGATTCGTCACCGGGGATGTTGTTGTAGTCGGCGTCGCCGGTGCCGGTGTAGGCGTCGCTGCAATTGCCGCCGAGCTTGAAGGGCCGGTCGTCGAGGATGGCGAAGCCGATGCCGCCGGCGAGCGCGACGATGCCGAAGCCGAGCGAGACGTAGCCCCAGCGGCGGCCCGGGAGGCGGCTAGGGAGCTTCTCGAGGCTGAAGTTCAGGTCCTCATTGACGCCCTCGACGAAGGTGACCTCGCGCTCGATCGAGATGAAGCCCGTCTGGCTGACACGGATGAGGTGCTTGCCGGGGACGACGGGTTGTTCGAAGGGCGTGGTGCCGGCGATCTCGCCGTCGATGGTGACGATCGCGCCGATGGGGTCGCTGGTCAGCTTGAGGGCCGAGGGGCCCTTGCTGAGGGCGTCGAGCTTGAGGCGCAGGGTCGCGGCCGCCGAATCGAGCAGGCCGCTGGCATCGACGACGCCGCAGATCTCGCAGCCGTCCTCGGTCTGGGCCATGCGCTTGCCGTCGGCGCCGACCAGCTCGACCTTCACCGAGTAGTCGCGGTCACGGACGGTGACGGCGGCCCGAACGACGTAGGCCGCACCGGTGGCCGCGGCGATGCTCTTGTAGCAGCCCGCGTTGTCGCAGCTGGCGGCCCTGCCGTCCGCCGCGAGGACCTGGTCGGGGCCGACGATGCTGAAGCTGCCGCGCTCGAGGCCGGCCACCAGCGCCTTCATCAACTCGGCCTGGTCGGAGCCGCCGAGCCCGCCCTCGACCTGTAGCGGCAAGATCGCCAGCTTAGAACCCTCCCCGGCCGGTGCGAGCGCCGAGTACGGGAGCGGCGTCGCTGCCAGCGCGACCCCCCATCCCGAAGAACCGAGGCAAACACTGGTGGCGAGCACCACCGCAAGGCTGCGCTGCGCAAATACCATCTCGCCGGCAGGCTATCACGCTTGACCCCGGCGACTCCACAGCCGACGCTGGGATAAGTGCGTAAGGTTCGAAAATCGCGCCTGCGAGCCGCGGCCGTGGCCGCGCTCGCGGCGTGCGGTCCGACCCCGCAAAACGCTGCGGATACAAGCAACACTGCGTCGTCCGCGTCCGCGTCCGTGTCCACGCCCACGCCCGCGGCCGCGTCCACGCCGTGGCGCTATGGGCCGACGCTGGCGGCTGCGGTGCCGCCGGGGCTCGCGGCCTCGCCGGTGCTCGAGCTGGGCGACGGTGTGCGAGGTCGCGGGCGGATCGTCGTCGCCGTGGCCGGGGCCGACTCACCGGCGCGGCTCGAGGTCTGGACCTTCAGTCAATTCAACGAACATGACCGTCTCGAGCGGGTGGGAACGCCCGGGCTATTGCTCGACCTGGGGGATCTGGACGCGGGGATCGGCTTGCCTCGTGAGCTCGTGGCCGGCCTTCGGCGGGAGATCGCCAGCCCGGGCAGCGAGAGCGTGCGGATGATGGGTCTGCCCGGGGAGCCTGCCGCGGTGCTGGCCGAACTCGCCCGACTCGCCGCCGCCGCGACCGGCCCGGGCGAGCCGGCGCTGCGCGCCCGGGCGCTCGCGGAGTTCACGCGAGGCCTCGAGGATCGGCTGTTGTGGGAGCGGCTGCCCGAGCTGCTACGACGGCTGCGCGCCGGCCCGTGGAGCGTCGGCGAGCCGACTCCGCTGGGCGCGCGAAGGATCCGCTTCACGGCCCGCGAGGGTGACCGGTCGCTGACGCTCGAGCTGGCGCGCATGCAGGAGCGGTGGATCTTGACCGAGGTCGTGGAGGAGCCGCGAGGCGAGCTCCAGGACGCTGCGCCCGCGCCAGGGTGACGACGGCGGGCATCCCCCTATCGGGCCCGGGTCGATCGCATTGTGCGGCGTCGTTTGATTTCGAGCGAGTCGTCAGGGGGCGGGGTCTTCGGCGGCGCCGGCGGCCGAGCCGTCGCCGACGGCGCCCTGGCGCATGTACTTCTCGACCGCGGCCTCGTGCTCGGCGATCGACTTCGAGAAGTGGTGGGTCCGGTCGTTGCGCGAGACGAAGTACAGGAAGCGCGACTTCTTGGGCGCGAGCACGGCCTCGAGCGCGGCCTTGCCGGGGTTGGTGATCGGTCCGGGGGGCAGGCCCTCGTGGGTATAGGTGTTGTAGGCGTTGTCGGGGTCGCGCAGGTGGATGCGACGGATGCGGCCCTCGAACTGCTGGCAGGCCGCGGACTTCGCGACCAGGGCGGTGCAGCCATAGATGATGGTCGGGTCGGTCTCGAGGCGCTTGGGCTGGAAGGAGGCGAAGCGCAGGCGATTGAGGAACACGCCGGCGATGAGCGGGCGCTCGTGTTTGGCGGCGGTCTCCTTCTCGACGAGGGAGGCCATGATGACGATCTCGCGGTCGCCCCAGCCGAGGCCGCGCTGGAGGTCCTCGATGGCCTCGCGGTGGCCGCGTGCGAGGCCGGCGTAGACCTTGCGATGCTGCTCGATCATCCGCCGGAGGACCTGCTCGACGGTGGCCTTCGTCGAGAACTTGTAGGTGTCGGGGAACAGGTAGCCCTCGACGCTGGGGCCGTCGATGTCGAGGGCCTTGAGCAGGGCCGGATCTCGCATCACCGCGAGGATCTCGGCGGTTGAGCCGAAGCCGGCGGCGCTGAGGATGTCGGCGACCTCGAGGATGTTGCGGCCCTCGGGGACGGTGACCCGGACCTCCTCGGAGCGCTGCGCGCGGACCAACTCGGCGAGGATCTCCTCGGGGGTCATGTCGCCGCGGAAGCTGTGGGCGCCGGCGGTCACCTTGCTGGCGGCGCCGCGGTGGAGCACGAACAGCTTGAAGTACAGCGACTCGTCCTCCGGGACCACGCCGGCCGCGACCAGCTGGGTGAGCACCTGCGGGAACGAGGCGCCGCGCGGGACCTCGAGGGCGATCGCCGCGGCGTCACCCCGACCCGGGCGCGTCGGATATTCGACCAGCTGATCGTAGACGCGCAGGCCGATCAGCGTCGCGGCCACCAGCGTGCCGATCACCAGCAGCAGCGCGAGGTGCTGCATCCAACGCGAGCGCCGCGGCCACCAGCCGCGGCGCTTTCGCGTCGGGGAAGTCCGCGTCGGGGCGTCGCCCGCGGGGGGCTTGCTCGGCTCGCTCACCGCACCTCCGCGCGCCGCCGCTGGGCGTCGAGCCAGCCCTGCAGGATGAACTGCGCGGCCAGGGCGTCGATGCTGAGCTTGCGACGGGCTCGTGAGACGTCCGCCTCGAGCAAGGTGCGCTCCGCGGCGGCCGTGGAGAACCGCTCGTCCCAGGTGTACAGCGTCACCGGGGCGGGCAGGTCCTTGAGGGCGGCCTCGAGGACGGCGATGAAGCGGTGGACAAGGCGCGCCCGATGGCCGACCTGGCCGTCGAGCTCGAGGGGGAGGCCGACGACGATGGTGCTGACGGTCTCGCTGCGGACGAGCTCGAGGACGGCCGCGGCATCGGCCGCGTGGCCCCGTCGGGCCAGGATTGACCGGGCACTGGCGATGGTGCCACTGGGGTCGGCCACGGCGACGCCGATGGTCTTGCTGCCGACGTCGAGACCGAGTGCCCGCATGCGCGGCACGGGTATAGCACACGGAGGGGGGCTTGCGGCCGGGGTTGCGGGGGCGGCGCGGGGCCGCTTAGAGTCTGGCGGGGAGACGCGGGGCGTCGCCCGAAGGATCCCAATGCAGCATGCACCGTTGAGTCGACGTGGCGTCATGGCCCTGTTCTCCTGGACAGGGACATCCGCCTTACTAGGATGCAGTATCGACGGGGGTTCGGGCGATACGCCCGGGCGCTCGGTCCTGGTGCTGGGGGCCGGTCTGGCTGGCCTCAGCGCCGCGTATGAGCTCAAGAAGCAGGGCTACGAGGTGACGCTCCTCGAGGGCCGCGAGCGCGTCGGTGGGCGCGTATGGACGGTGCGCGAGGGCTTCGCGGACGGCCACGTCGCGGAGATCGGCGCGGTGAGGATCCCCGACGTGCACGAGCACACGCTCGGCTATGTCGAGGAGCTGGGCCTCGAGACGACCCCCTTTCCCGACGGCGATGCGCTGTACTACATCGGCGGCATGCGCTTCATGCACACCGAGGGCGAGCCGTGGCCGCTGCCGGGGCTGAACGCGACGGAGGCGAGCGCCGGGCTCGGCGATCTGTGGAGCGAGTACATCGCCAGCGCCTTCGATGAATTCGGTGACCCGCGCGCGGGCACCTTCCCCAAGGCGGGCATCGTCGAGAAGTACGACGGGCAGGTCTACATCGACTTCCTGCGCGAGCGCGGGGCCAGCGAGGCGTTCTTGCCGCTGTACACCTCCGACAACGGCGCCGAGGTGTACACGATCGGCACGCTGGCCTGGATGGTCGCAGAGGTCGCAGACAAGGATTGGGGAGAGACCTTCCACATCCGCGGCGGCAACGACCAGCTGCCGCAGCGGCTGGCCGAGGAGGTCGGGGCCGACACCATCCTGCTCGCGCATCGCGTGGTCCGCATCGAGCACACCGAGACCGGGGTGACCGTCACCGCGGAGCACGAGGGGGAGGAGCGGCGCTTCGAGGCCGCCCACCTGGTGTGCACGCTGCCGTTCACGACGCTGCGCGACGTGGCGATCAGCCCGGAGTTCGCGGCGGACAAGATGGACACGATCCGCGGGCTTTACCTGATGAACGCCGCGCGCGGGTACATCCAGACCAGCAGCCGCTTCTGGGAGGCCGAGGGCATCGGCGGGCTCAAGATCGCCAAGACCGACACGCCGGTCGAGCGCCTGTGGGACCTCAGCCACGTGCAGGAGGGGAGCTCCGAGAAGGGCCTGATCGTCTCCTACACGCAGGACAAGAACGCCGACGCCTACTGCGACATCGACCCGGCGGACCGCGAGGCCTACACCCTCGACCACATCGAGGCCTTCTACCCGGAGATCAAGGCCGAGACGCTGGCCTTCTTTCACTACTGCTGGAAGGATGACCCGTGGGTCAAGGGCGCGTGGACCGACACCTTGCCGGGGCAGTGGTGGATGACCGCGGTCGCCAAGCGCCCCGAGGGCCGGGTGCACTTCGCGGGCGAGCACACCTCGGTGTGGGCCGGATGGATGCAGGGGGCCATCGAGTCGGGCAAGCGCGCGGCTCAGGAGATCGCCGACTTCACGGCCTGAGCGCGCTCGCGCGGGGAGATTGCGACACGCAGGTGCGGGCACGCATGTGCCCTGCCCTTGTCTCGGGGCGCGCGCGTCACGACACTCAGGGCGCCGATGTCCCGCGAGATCCCCCTGGCCCCGCAGCACCTGCCCGTCCTCGGCCACGTCGCCTCGCTCCTGATGGGGCCGCCGTGGGACATCACCGAGCAGTGGCTGCGCCGCCGCGGACCGACGGTGCGCTTCAAGATCCCCGGCTCGGTCTACGTCGCCAGCGCGGACCCGGAGGTGATGCGCCAGGTGCTGCTCACCAACGCCGACAACTACGTCAAGGACATCCGCTCGATGGAGGCCTTCCTCGACCTGCTCGGGCAGGGCCTGCTGACCAGCGACGGGCCGCTGTGGAAGCGCCAGCGGGCGATCCTCGCCCGGGCCTTCCGCATCGACGCGCTCAAGAACGTCGCCGACGTGACGCGCCGCGCGGTCGACCGCGCGAGCGTGACGCTCGACGGGCACGCGCGCAGCGGCGAGGCGGTCGACGTCGGGGGGCTGTTTCGCCGGCTGACGCTGCAGGTGATCGCCGAGGCGACGCTCTCGATGACCTGCGAGGAGAGCGACGAGGTGCTGCCGCGGCTCTACGAGCCGCTGGTCACCGAGGCCAACAAGCGGGTGTGGAACCCGCTGCGCGCGCACCTGCCGATCCCCGCCCGCTTCCACTACGACCGCTCGGTGCGCGAGCTGAACGCGATGCTGACCGGCAAGATCGAGGCGCGCCGACGCCAGCGCCAGGCGAACCCCGGACAGCGGCCGGTCGACATGCTCGACATGCTGCTCGCCAGCTACGAGGGTGAGCCCTGGACCGCAGACATCGTCCGGCTGCTCGGCGACGAGCTCAAGACCATGCTGTTCGCGGGGCACGACACATCCAGCGCGATGCTGACCTGGACGCTGCACGCCCTGACGCAGCAGCCGCAGTGCATGGACCGCCTGCGCGCCGCCGCCGACGAGGCCTTCGACGGCGACGCGATGCCGGACTACGAGACGCTCAAGCGCCTCGACTACGCCGGCGCGTGCCTGAAGGAGGCGCTGCGCCTGTACAACATCGTGCCGATCGTGACGCGCAAGGCGCTCGCCGAGGACCACTTCGGCGAGTACACGGTGCCGGCCGGCTGCCTGGTGATGCTGCACCTGCAGGCGCTGCACAAGGACCCGCGGCAGTGGCCCGAGCCGGAGCGCTTTCGGCCGCAGCGCTTCCTCGAGGAGTCGGCGAGCACGACGTGGCGGTGGCTGCCGTTCATCAACGGCCCGCGCAGCTGCGTCGGCCAGCACTTCTCGCTGCTCGAGGCGAAGATCGTGCTGTCGCTGCTGGCCCAGCGCTACGACTTCACGCCCGCGCCCGGCAACAGCGACGAGCGCCACCGCTTCAACGTGCCGGTCGGCCCGCGCGGCAAGATTTTGCTGCGGGTGCGGCGACGGAGCTGAGCGACGACGGCGAGGGTCGACCTGTCCTTACAGACAGGTCGACGGCGACCGCCTGCGACTCACGCGGCGGCTTCCTTGCCGTGGCAGCGCCGGTAGAGCTTGCCGGAGCCGCAGGGGCACGGGTCGTTCTTGCCGACCTTGGGCAGCTTGCGCTCGCGCGGCTCGGCCTCGGCCTCGCTCTGCGCGGGCGCCTGAGCCTGCGGTGCCTGGCCGGGCTGAGCGCCTGGGGCCTGGACGCCGGCGGCGAGGAGGCGCTGCATGGCCTCGCGGGCGGCGTCTTGCAGGCGGCTGACCTGCTCGTTGCCGGCGGCGGCGCGGCCCTGTCCGGCCTTACGGCGCGGCTCCTGGGCGCTGCGATTGGCGCGGGTGACCGCCGTCTCGTATTCGGCGCCCTGCTCGGCCTGCTGGCGCTGCTCCTCGGTGAGGCGCAGCGACTGGACCTGGCGAAGCACGGTGCTCTCGATGCTCTCCCACATCTCCTTGAACAGGTTGTAGCCGCGGATCTTGTACTCGTTCTTGGGGTTACGCGTGGCGTAGCCGACGAGGCCGATGCCGGTCCGCAGGTGCTCGATGTTCTTGAGGTGGGCGATCCACTGCTCGTCGATCTCCTCGAGGTAGAACTTGCGGACGTAGAAGAGGTACGTGTAGAGGCCGAACTCCTGCTCGCGCTGGGTGAGCTGGGCCTCGACCTGCTTCCAGATGCGGTCGACGAGCTTGTCGAGGTTGGGCTCGACCTGGGCGAGGTCGAGCTTGACCTTGAAGCGCTCGAGCACGACCTTCTCCAGGCCGTCGAGGTCCCACTCGTCGGGGTGCACGGTCTCCGGGCACAGCTTGAGGATCTGCTCCTCGACCAGGCGGAAGCTGAGGTCGTGCACGCGCTCGCGCTGCTGGATCAGCGAGCGGGCGACGACGTCGACGGCGCGGGCGACGATCTTGCGGCGGTCGTCCTTGACGTCCTCGAGGTTCACGAGGGCGCCGTAGTGGCGGTATAGCTCGTGCGAGAGCTTCTCCGGGCGGATGCCGCCGGGGGGCAGCGAGTCGGCCGGGATCGGACCGTCCGAGGGGAGTCCGGCCTCCTCGAGCACCGCGCGGATGTGGCCCTCGACGATCGTGGTGATCTTCGGGGTGACGGTGCGCGCGAGCGACTCGACGGTGTGCGGACCCGACTTCTCCGGCGGCGGCAGCAGCTTCTTCGACTGCTCCTTGCGGGCGGCGTCGTCGAGGATCTCCGGCTGGTAGCGGCCCTCGAGGATCTGCTTGCGCAGGGCGTAGATCGCCTTGCGCTGCTCGTTCATCACGTTGTCGTACTCGAAGAGGTTCTTGCGGGTGTCGAAGTGCATCGCCTCGACGCGGGCCTGGGCGTTGGCGATCGCCCGGTTGACCAGCGGCGCCTCGATCGGGACGTCCTCCTCCATCCCGAGGCGCTCCATCAGGCTGGTGATGCGGTCGGCCCCGAAGATGCGCATCAGGTCGTCCTCGAGGCTGAGGAAGAAGCGCGAGCGGCCCGGGTCGCCCTGGCGGCCGGCGCGGCCGCGCAGCTGGTTGTCGATGCGGCGGCTCTCGTGGCGCTCGGTGCCGACGATGTACAGACCGCCGAGCCCCTTGACCTCGCCCTTCTCCTTCTCGAACTCGGTCTTGAGCGCCTGGTGCAGCGCCTCGAAGCGGACGGCGTCCTTGTCGGGGTCGATCTGGGTGCGGGCGACCATCTCGGCGTTGCCGCCGAGCAGGATGTCGGTGCCGCGGCCGGCCATGTTGGTGGCGACGGTGATGGCGCCCTTACGGCCGGCCTGGGCGATGATGTAGGCCTCGCGCTCGTGCTGCTTGGCGTTCAGCACCTCGTGGGGGATGCCAAGCTTGTCGAGCATGTTGTGGATGACCTGGGACTTCTCGACGCTGGCGGTGCCGACGAGCACCGGCTGGCCGCGCTCGTGGGCCTGCTTGATCTCCTCGACGACGGCGCGGAACTTGCCGCGCTCGTTCTTGTAGACGAGGTCGTCCTGGTCGTTGCGCACCATCTTGCGGTTGGGCGGGATGACGACGACGTCGAGGTTGTAGATCTTGTTGAACTCCTCCGCTTCGGTGTCGGCCGTGCCGGTCATGCCGGCCAGCTTGTCGTACATGCGAAAGTAGTTCTGGTACGTGATGGTGGCGAGGGTGCGGCTCTCCGGCTGGATGTCGACCCCCTCCTTGGCCTCGACGGCCTGGTGGAGCCCGTCGCTCCAGCGGCGGCCCTCCATCTTGCGGCCGCGAAACTCGTCGATGATGATGACCTCGCCGTTCTCGACGATGTAGTTGACGTCCTTCTTGTAGAGGACGTGAGCGCGCAGCGCCTGGTTGACGTGGTGCAGCAGCTCGTTGTTCTCGGGCGCGTATAGGTTCTTGCAGCTGAGCAGCTTCTCGATGCGGTCGACGCCGGCGTCGGTGAGCTGGACGCTGTGGGCCTTCTCGTCGACGACGAAGTCGAGGTCGCGGCGCAGCGAGGGGATGACGCGGTTGACGGTGACGTAGGTGTCGGGGGAGTCGTTGGCCTCGCCCGAGATGATCAGCGGGGTGCGGGCCTCGTCGATGAGGATGGAGTCGACCTCGTCGACGATGGCGTAGTACAGGTCGCGCTGTACGTACTTCTCGATCGTCTCCTTCATGTTGTCGCGGAGATAGTCGAAGCCGAACTCGTTGTTGGTGCCGTAGGTGATATCGGCGCGGTAGTTCTTCTGCCGCTCGGTGTGGTACATGCCGCCGACGATGACGCCGACGGACATGCCGAGGAAGCGGTAGATCTGGCCCATCCACTCGGCGTCGCGGCGGGCGAGGTAGTCGTTGACGGTGATCAGGTGGGTGCCGCGGCCGACCAGCGCGTTCAGGTACAGCGCCGAGGTCGCGGTCAAGGTCTTGCCCTCGCCGGTGCGCATCTCGGCGATGCGGCCCTGGTGGAGGGCGATGGCGCCGATCATCTGGACGTCGTAGTGACGCATGCCGAGCGCGCGCACGGAGGCCTCGCGGACGGCGGCGAAGGCTTCAGCGGTCAGCTCGTCGAGGGGGCGGCCCTTGGCGAGCTGCGCGCGGAAGTCGGCGGTCAAGCCCGGGAAGTCGGCGTCGGCGAGGCCCTTCATCTTCGGCTCGAGCGCGTTGATCCGGTCGATCAACGGCTGCATGCGCTTCATCTGCCGCTCGTGCTTGGTGCCAAAGACTCTCTTGATGAACGCGTTGAACATGGCAGATCGGGCAGGCGCGGGGCCGTGGGCTTTCGCGGGGCAAGGGTACGGGCCGGATGCGCCCGTTGTCCACGCCCGAAGATGCCTGGAGAGCGGGGATTTCTGACGCGGCGGCCGGCTGATATGGTCGGCCCCGCGTGACCCCTGCCACCCTGCGACCGCGCGCGCTCCGCCCCGGAGCCCGCGTCCACATCGTCGCCCCCTCGGGGCCGGTGCCCGAGGATCGCCTCGCAGCCGGCCTGGGGGCGCTCCAGGGGCTGTTCGCGGGTGAGATCTCGCTCGCGCCGAACATCGCCGCGCGCGCGGGTTACTTCGCCGGCGACGACCGCAGCCGGCTCGCGGCGCTCCAGGCCGCGCTCGCCGACCCGGACATCGACGCCGTCCTGTGCGCGCGCGGCGGCTACGGCCTGACGCGCCTGATCGGTCAGCTCGACCCGACCCGCCTGGCCGCGGCCCCCAAGCTGCTGGTCGGCTTCTCCGACGTCTCGGCCCTGCTGGCCTGGGCGCTGCGCTGCGTGGGTCTGTGCAGCGTGCACGGCCCGGTCGTCGCCCAGCTCGCCGAGGTGGCCGAGGAGGACCGCGAGCGCCTGGGCCTGATGCTCGCCGGCGAGGACCCCGGGGCCCTGTCCGCAGAGACAGGCGCCGTGCTGGTCGGCGGTTGCGTCGAGGGTCCGCTGTTCGCCGCCAACCTCGAGGTGCTGCGCTGCCTGGCCGGCACCCGCTTCATGCCCGCGCTCGACGGGTGGATCCTCGCGCTCGAGGAGGTCGGCGAGCGGCCCTACCGCATCGACCGCGCGCTCACCCAGCTGCTGAGCTGCGGCGCGCTGCGGGGTGTGCGAGGCGTTGCGGTCGGCCAGCTCGTCGGCTGCGAGGAGCCCGCGAGCGGCAACCCGGACAGTCCGGGCGCGGAGGAAGTCGTGCTCGAGCGCCTCGCGCTGCTCGGGGTGCCGGTGGTGACGGGCTTCCCCTTCGGGCACGAGCGCGGGCGCAACGCGGCGCTGCCGGTCGGCGCCCGGGTCCGTCTCGACGCGGAGCACGGGGCGCTGACGATGCTCGAGTCGCTGACCGCTACCAGCGGCCCTGGACGTTGCGCATGAACTCGTAGGGGTAGCCGAGCGGGAAGGCGGAGGCCTCGTCGAGGCGCTGCATCACGGCGGGGGACAGCTCGAGGGCGGCGGCCTTGAGGTTGTCGTCGAGCTGTTCGGGCGAGCGCGCGCCGAAGATCACCGAGGTGACGGCGGGCTTGTGGATGCACCAGGCCAGGGCGACCTGCGCCGGGGTCGCGCCGAGCTCCTGCGCGACCGCCTTCAGGACCGCGATGATCTGCCAGTTGCGTTCGGTGTCGACGCTGGCGAGGCGCTGCTTCCACTGCTCGAGCCGGGTCCCGGCCGGCGGCGCCGCGCCGCGCTCGAGCTTGGCCGAGAGGAAGCCGCCAGCCAGCGGCGACCACGGCAGCACGCCGAGGCCGTGGCGCAGGCACACCGGCACGTGCTCGCGCTCGATGTCGCGGACCACCAGGCTGTACTGGGCCTGGAAGGCCACGAAGCGCTCGAGCCGCTCACGCTCGCTGGTCCACAGGCTCTCCATCAGGCGATAGGCGGCGTAGTTGCTGGCCCCGAGGTAGAGCACCTTGCCGGCGCGCACGAGGTCGTCGAGCGCGCGCAGGGTCTCGTCCTCGGGCGTGTCGATGTCCTGCATGTGGACCTGATACAGGTCGATGCGGTCGGTCTGGAGCCGGCGCAGGCTGTCCTCGACGGCGCGGACGATGCGATGGCGGCTCGCGCCGGAGCTGTTGGGGCCCTTGCCCATGCGGAAGCGGAACTTGGTGGCGAGGACCACGTCGTCGCGGCGCCCGGCGGCGGCGAACCAGCGGCCGATGACCCGCTCGGTGAGGCCGTCTTGACCATACACGTCGGCGGTGTCGAAGAAGTTGACGCCGGCGTCGAGCGCCCGGCTCATGATGTGGTGGGCGGTGGGCTCGTCGCAGCCGACCTTGTGCATGAACGAGGTCTCGTCGGCCTCGCCGAAGGTCATGGTGCCGAGGCAGAGCGTCGAGACTCGGAGGCCGCTGCGGCCGAGCTGGCGGTATTGCATGCGCGCAGCTTAGACTGGTTACTCGCGGATCCGACGCGGCGGCGGCGAGCGCGGCGGACGATCGAGATCAGCGTGCCAGCACGAGCCCACCGGAGGCGGTCACGCCGGTCGGCGCGCGCGCCTGTCCGTTCGCCGGCCAGGCGTGCGGGAGGCCGAGCGCGAGCCGAGCGCCAGCCTTCGGCCACGCATATTGCACCTTCAGGCACAAGTAGACCCAGGGGACTTCGGACTTGGTAGACATGGCAGCTCCAGGCGGCCTCGCTCGCGCGGGGCGGGAAGCACTACAGCAAGATCCAGGCCAACTCGGGAATATCCTGGCGGGGATATCGCCAGCGGCCACGCAGACGGTGGGATAGCATGCCTCCCATGAGCCAGATCGCGTGGGTCGCAGGCGCGACCGGATACACCGGACGAGCGCTGGTCGCGGCCCTGTGCGCCCAGGGCGTCACCACCCACGCCCACGTGCGACCCGACTCGCCGGCGCTCGAACGCTGGCGTACGCAGTTCACCGCGCTCGGCGCGGTCGTCGAGACGACCCCGTGGGAGCTCGCGCCGCTGACCGCGGCGCTGCGTGGCTGCGCCGCCACCCAGGTGTACGGGCTGCTCGGCACCACCCGGGCGCGAGCGCGGGCCGCGGAGCGGTCCGGCGCCGCGCCGGCGGACTATGAGCGGGTCGACGTCGGCCTCACCCTGATGCTGCTCGCGGCGGCCCAGGCGGCGGGCAACCGACCGCGCTTCGTTTATCTGTCCGCGACGGGTGTCCGGGGCCCCGCGGATGGAAACGCGTACATGCGCGCGCGCGGCCGAGTCGAGGCCGCCGTGCGAAGCAGCGGTCTGCCCTTCACGATCGCCCGACCATCGTTCATCACCGGGGGCGACCGCGACGAGTCGCGACCGATGGAGCGCGTCGGCGCCGCTGTGACCGATGCGACGCTCGGTCTGGTCGGCCTGCTCGGCGGCTCGCGCGTGCGCGACCGCTATCGGTCGACCACGAACACGGCCCTCGCGGCCGCGCTGGTCCGCAGCGCTGCAGACCCCCGCGCGCTCGACAGGGTCCTCGACTCCGAGGACCTGCGCGATCGGCCATGTCCCAAAGACCAGTGAAACACAGTTAGCGCGCGAGGCTGTTGTGACCGCGTCGCGGCCTGTACGGACGGTCGACCGGACGTCTGTCCGAACGCCGAAGTGCGACGAATAGCCGGCGTAAACCGGCTTTCACGCGGTCGGCATCTGTGGGTCGCCCTCGCGGCCGCGCGGCTCGAGCACTTCGGTGACCAGGAGCGCCGCGCCGGCCTGCGCGAGGCCGAAGCCCAACGGCCCGACGATGGGGATCGCCAGCAGCAAGGTCCACGGCGCGCCGAAGCCGAACATCGTCGAGCGATGGGCCCGCATCGTCACGCGCTGGTTCGCATAGTCGAGGTTGCGGCGATCGAAGTAGGGGTCGAGCAGCTCCCAGCTGAGCATGCGCGAGCCGAACCACAGCTGCGCCAGCGGACCGAGCACGACGCCGAGCACCGGCACCAGCGCGAGCATGAAGATCAGCAGCGTGACGCCGATGAAGTAGAGCAGCCGGCGGATGCTGCCGACGGTCGATGTGGCGAGGCCGGCGCTGTTCGCCGCGGCGAGCTCGTCGGCCCGCGCCGGATCGACGGCGCGCAGGCCGGCGAGGAACACGTCCTCGCCGAGGAACGGAAACACGATGTTGACGGCGAACAGCGCCAGCAAGGGCGCGGCCAGCACGGCCAGCGCGGTCCCGACGACGCGCAGCGCCCAGGCCAGCAGCAGCAGCCACGGCGACTCGGGCACCGGGATCAGCGCCCAGATCGCATAGCCGAGCCCGGCGATCAGCGCGAGCGAGGTGAGCACCAGGGCCAGCGCGAGCCGCAGATAGACCTTACGCACCGCCGGGGTGGCGAGCGCGAGACGCAGACCCCGCAGCGCGAGCGAGGCGCCTGACCGGGCGGACGCGGTGACGGGTTTGGCCGGGCTCACTGGATCTCCACGCGATAGATGTCTCAATCGTCGAGGTCCTGCTCGGCCCCGCGGAGCCAGGCCGTCACGGCCAGCACGCGCGGGCGCATGGCAGGGAGCATCTCAGCCCTCGTCGATCGGGGCCTCGATCTGCGAGAGCATCCGGCGGATCAGGCCCTCGACCATCAGGGCGCGCTCACCCGCGTCATAGACCCCGTCGTGATAGCGAGCCTGGATGTCCTCGAACTTCTCGCGGGTGTCGTTGATGAGCTGCTTGTAGGGCTTGCGACGGGCCAGGACGGCCTTCTGGTTGCTCCAAAAGAACGAGATCATGGTCGCCACGGTGAAGCCTGTCAGGGCCAGGCCGACCGGGCCGCTGACGATATAGGCGAGGCCATAACGCAGGGCCACGACCCCGCCGACCCCGACCGCCAGCTCGCGCAGCCCGCTCTTGCGCATCCGGCCCCAGGCCATCGGGATGAGCTCGCCCGAGGCCAGCACGAGGGCCACGAACTCCGGACGCTTGGCCCCGCGCTCGTAGGTGTCCTTGATCACCTGCTGCATGAAGCTGTCGAAGCTCTCGTAGACCTCGGCGGGGTAAGCCGTGTGCGTACTGGAGGAGGCTGCCATGGCGGCGAGCATAGCAGCCGAACGAGGGTTTGACAGAGCGTGGCTCGGACCGCAGAATTCGGCGCCCCATGCGTCGTTTTCGGCCGTATCGTCTGTTCCTGGCCGCCGCACCCTCGCGCGGCCTCGCGGCCCTGATCGCCCTGGTCTGCGCCTGCAAGGAGCGGCCGGCGACGGTCGTACCTCAGGCCGGCTCGGAGATCTCCGTCACGGATCCTGATGACGCGAATGACGCGGACGACGCCACGCCGGGCGTCGAGGTGCCCGAGCTGGACGAGGCCTCCCCGCCCGAAGATCCTGCGAAGCGCCCGCCCCCGGCCGCCGTGACGACCCTCGGCGCCGCCGTCGATGCGCTCGGCCATGGCAACCCCGAGGGCGCCGCGACCTTCCTGAAGGCCGCCCTCCAGCAACAGCCCGGTGATGAGAGCCTGCGCCTGACACTCGCCCACGCCCTGGTGACCACCGGGCGCCACGACGAAGCCGAGGCCCTGTTGGCCGAGCGCGCCGGCAAGGCGAAGTCGGCGAGCGGCGCCCGCCTGCGGATGCACGCGCGGCTGCGTCTGCTGCGAGGCGACGCGCCCGCGGCCGAGGCCCTGCTCGCGCAGGCGATCGCCCAGGACGCGGGCGACCTCGCGGCCCGGGGCGAGCTGCTCGCCCTCAAGCTCGCTACCGGAAGAGGCAACGAGCCGGCGACCCGGGCGCTGATGGACGCCCTCTACGACGCCTACGACGCCGGCAAGGCCACCGGCGCCGAGGCCCTCGTCGCCGTCGCCCGCGCGGCGCTGGCCCGCGGGACCAGCGGGGCCTACCACGACGCCAACATGGTGCTCTCCGAGGCCGAGCGCCTGCCCGCGCCCGCCGGCGGCCCGGAGCAGGGCTTCATCGTGCAGGACCGGGTGCTGCTGCTGCGCGGCGCGGTGTTTCGCGAGAAGTACGCCGCCAGCGAGGCCGCGGACACTTACAACCTGATCCTCGCCCGCGACGCCTGGCAGCCCGACGCGCTCGCCGGCATGGCGCAGACGCACCTCGAGGAGCTGCGCCTGGCCGCCGCCGGAGAGGCCGCCGAGGCGGCGCTGCAGACCAACCCGCGCCACACCGACGCGCACGGGGTGCTGGCCCGCATCGCGCTGGTCGAGGGTCGCCGCGACGAGGCCGTCGCGCGCGCGCAGGCGCAGATCCTCGCGGTTCATCCCCGTCACCCGGTCGGCCTCGCGGTCCTCGCCGCCGCCGGCCTCGCCGCCGACGACACCGCCGCCTTCACGCGCGCCCGCGACGAGGCCCTCGCCTTCTCGCCCAGCGCCGTCCCCTTCTTCCTCGCCCTCACCGACGTCCTGGTCTCGATGCACCTCTACGAGCAGACCGGCGACGTGCTCGCGGACGCGACCAGGCGCGCCCCCGAGGACCCGTACCTGCAGTCGGCCTTCGGCCTCAATCTCCTCCGCCTCGGCAAGGAGCCCGAGGGCCGCGCCGCGCTGACCCGCGCGTGGAAGCGCGACCGCTTCAACGAGCGCACCCGCAACACCCTCGACCTCTACGACCAGCGCATCGACCCGCACTACACGGACGTCAGCAGCGGCGACCTGCGCCTGCGCCTGCCGAAGGAGGACGCCGAGCTGGTCCAGGCCGACCTCATCGCCGGCATCGAGCGCGCCCGCGCGGCCCTCGATCGCCGCTACGGCATGCACCCCGGTCCGCTGCGCATCGAGGTCTTCTCCGACCCCAACGACTTCAGCGTCCGCACGATCGGCGTGCCCAGCCTCGGCGCCGTCGGCGTCTGCTTCGGCGACCTGATCACCAGCGTCGGCCCCTACCGCGGCACCCACAACTTCCAGCAGGTCATCTGGCACGAGCTCGCCCACGTCTACGCCGTGCGGCTCAGCCGCGGCCGCGTCCCGCGGTGGTTCACCGAGGGCCTGAGCGAGTGGGAGTCCGAGCTCGCCGACTCGAGCTGGGCTCGCGAGAGCGCCGAGCTGCTGGCCCAGGCCCGCCGCGAGGGCCGCATGCGCAAGCTCGGCGAGCTCGACCTCGCGTTCCTGCGCGCGACCAGCCCGGTGATGATGGAGGTCGCCTACGCCACCGCCGCCTGGGCGATGCGCTACCTCGGCGAGACCCACGGCCTGCCGAAGTTGATGCTCGTGCTCAAGGGCTACGCGACCGGTGCGACCACCGAGGCGCTGTTCAAGCAGCACCTCGGCCAGGACATCCGCGCGGTCGAGGCCGGCTTCGAGGCGTGGATGAACAGCCGCCTCGACCGCACGATCTCCGGCTGGCAGCCGAGCCCGCGCGGCAAGCTCGAGGCCCGCGACAAGCTGCTCGGCCAGGCGATCATCGAGATCCGCGCCAAGGACTACACCACCGCCGCGCGGACCCTCCAGCAGCTCGTGCAGGGCTCCGGCGACGGCTACCGCCCGCGCATGCTGCTCGGCGAGGTCCTGCTCCAGGGCCCGCAGTGGCAGTCGGCCGCGCCGCACTTCGAGAAGGCCCGCGGCTTCAACCGCGAGGCCATCGAGCCGATCATCCGCCTCGCCGAGCTCGCCCGCCGCGCCGGCGACGTCAGCGCGGAGAAGCAGCGCCTGCGCGAGGGCCTCGCCCTCGACGGCATGTCCTTCGACCCGGCCGCGCGCCTGACCATGCTCGCCGTCGTCACCGACGACGCCGCCGCCCTCGCGCTCGGCCTCGAGCGCGGCATCGCGGTCGCGCCCTTGCACCCGCTGACCCTCGCCGCGCGCGCGCTGCAGCTCGCGCGCGCGGGCGACAAGACCCGCGCCGCCGTCCTCACCCGCCGGGCGCTGAAGGGCGTCGACGAGGCCGAGGGCCGCGGCCCCGCGGACACCCTCGTGGTGCTCGCCATCGCCAGCGAGGCCGCCGGCGAGCGCAACACCGCGAAGATCCTGGCGACCCGCGCCGCCGCCGAGAAGGGCCTCCCCGAGCCCGCCAAGGCGGCGCTCGACGCGATCATCCGCGCCAAGTAGGCGCCTGTCCCGGAGGACAGATTATTGTGTCCCGAGGGACATGTCACTGCAGCGCGTCGACCGCGAGCGTGTCCAGCACCAGGTCGAAGCCCGCCGCCGCCCGGGCCCGACCCGCGTCGGGGATCATCGTGAACACCAGCACCGTGCACCCGGCCGGGCCCGCCAGCTCGGCCGTGAACAGCTCGATCGCGCTGGCCGCCTGCTGGCCCGGCGTCGCCACCAGGATCGACCCGCGACGGGCCGCGCGCCGCTCCCCCAGCCACTCGCGCTCGAAGGCCGTGACCACGCCCGGCTCGACCCCCGCGCCGCCGCCCTGCCCCGCGAGGTCGGCGGCCATCGTCCGCGTCGTCAGCTCGAGGTGCTCGTCGAGGTCGATCGCCAGCGCCGGCCGAAACAGCTGGACCAGCAGCAATGCATCGCCGCTGCTCTCGAGCACGATCGTCCGCAGCTCGACGTCCCCGGCGCCGCCAGGCTCCTCGCGCAGCCGCCAATTGCCCGGATACGCGAACGAGAGCCCCTCCGCCGCGTAGCGCCGCGTCACCTCGACCTCGGCCGCCGGCTCGCCGAACCACGCCTGCACGCGCTCACAGCCGCTCGCGGTCGCGAGCGCCGCGCACATCAGCAGACCACGGACCCGGAGCGACACCGCCGGACCCTATCGACAACCCGCTCCGCTCACAACCACCGCGCGGCCCCATCCCGGCGCGCGGCCGCGTTCGCGGCCCGGCGAGGCCGACTCCGGGCTCATCCGGGCTCATCGCGCCCCGGCGCAGCGCCGCGGACCGCCCGCGCGGCCGATCCGCGCCGCCGCGGCGAAGCGCTGGCCCTCGCGGGCTCCGCGTTGCTATGGTGCCGCCCGCATGCCACGCCGCTCGCCCCTCACCCCCCTCACCCTCTCGCTCGCCCTCCTGCTCCCCGCCTGCAACCAGGGTGGCGACGCGAAGAAGACGGACGCGAAGACCGACGTGAAGGCCGACGTGAAGGCCGCGCCGGCGACGGGCGACGTCAAGCACGACCCGAGCACCAGCCTCGACAAGGCCGTCGTGGCGATCGACCTCGCCGGACCGATCCCGCCCGAGGCCAGCGCCGTGTTCTTCACCGTCGATGGCGCGCTGATCCCCCTCGCCTGCTACCTGCAGGACAAGAAGAAGCTCGCGAGCGGCAAGGACTGCCTCAAGGCCGCCAAGCCGGGCGACGAGGTCTACCTCAAGTCGAACAGCGTCGAGAAGCTCGACATCATCGGCGCGCCGAAGGACGCGCTGTGTGAGGTCGGCGGCGGCGGTACGCCGAGCAGCCTCTCGGTCCCCGCGGTCGACGCCGGCGCGTCCTTCGACTACGCCGTCGCCCCGAAGTCGCTGGCCCGCCAGGTCACGCTGCTGCCCGAGGACAGCTGGAGCGAGCGGAAGCCGAGCCTCGCAGCGGAGGAGATCGCCGCGCTCACCGGCCTCGCCGCGGTCGAGGGCGCGTTGACGGTCCGGCAGGTCGCGCTCCAGGACATCGACGGCGACGCGGCCGCCGACAAGCTGGTCTCCGTGTTCCAGATCAACCCCAAGGACAGCGAGCGCTTCAGCTTCAGCGGCGTCTTCGTCCAGTACGCCAGCGCCCCCGGCAGCTGGGTCCTGGTCGAGAGCAACAAGAACGACACCCTGAGCTTCACCGTCCGCGCCGCCCTCGACCTCGACGGCGACCGCAACCACGAGCTGTGGATCAACTCGGTCTCGACCGACGGCGGCGGCGGCGACCGCATCTATCAGGTGACCAGGACCGGCGCGACCGGCCTCGGTAAGTGGTCCTGCGGCGGCTGATCGGCCCGACCGGCCAGAGATCTCGCGGCCCTGACCCGGCCTCGCCATGAGCGAGGTCGCGCCGTCGAGGGGCCGCGCCCGTCCGTCGAGGAGTGGCGCCGGGATCGCTAGTTCGGCACACTCGCGGCCCCGTGTCGACCCTCGCGCGCTGCTGGCCGCTCCCTGCCCTGCTCCTGGCCTGTTCGGGCGCCGGTCCGACCTCGCCCGCACCGGCGACGCCGCCGGCCCCGACCTCCACGCATCCTTCGTCACCTGTCCCTTCGGACATCCCGACCGCGGCCCCGCCCGAGCCCGAGCCCGTACCCGCGCCCGTACCCGCGCCCGCGGCACGGGGCCCGATCGAGCTGACCTTCGTGGGCGACGTGATCTTCGGGCGTTACCGCGGCGACAACGTCTTCGACCCGATCCCCGGCCCGAACGACCACCCCTTCGCGGACATCCTCGAGCTGATGCGCTCGGACCTGTTGGTCGGTAACCTCGAGACGCCGCTGGCGCGCGACCTCCCGCTCAAGAGCCCGATCGGCGCCCGCTTCCGCTTCGGCGCCTCCAAGCAGATGGCCGCGCACCTGGTCGACGGCGGCTTCGCGGCGATGAGCCTCGCCAACAACCACGCCTTCGACCTGCGCGCCGCGGGCATGCTCGACTCGCCGGAGATCTTGCGCGAGCTCGGCATCATCCCGCTCGGCGCCTCGCGACCCGAGCCCCCGACCTTCCGCGTCGAGACCATCGAGCGCGTCGGCTGGAAGATCGGCTTCCTGGCGGTGACCGCCCGCCGCAACGCCCCGCAGTTCGAGGGCACCCCCGAGCTGCCCTTCCTCGCGCCCGGCGAATTCGTCGCCAAGCTCGGCCCGCTGATCGACGCCGCCAGAGCCGAGCACGACCTCATGATCGTCTTCGTCCACTGGGGCGACGAGTACGCCGACAACCCCGGCGCCCACCAGCGCAAGGCCGCCAAGGCGCTGATCGACCGCGGCGTCGACCTCGTCGTCGGCCACCACCCGCACGTCCTGCAAGGCATCGAGCGCCACGGCCGCGGCGCCATCGCCTACTCGATGGGCAACTTCCTGTTCGAGAACACCAACGCCGTCCCCCGCCTCACCGGGGTCCTGCGCGCCCGCTTCGACGCCCGCCGCTGCCTCGACACCCTCACCTTCCACCCCGCTTACATCAAGCGCGACCCGAGCAAGCACCCCGCGCCCGCCACCGGCGGCCTCGGCAAGCAGGTGCGCGCCCGCATGACCTCGATCAGCCAGGGCCTCGGCACCAGCTTCGAGGCCCGCGGCGAGGACCTCGTGCTCTCCGGCTTCCCCTGCGAGCCGGCCGCCGGCTGACACCGAGGACATGTCCTCAGGGACATGTCCTCAGGGCACAGAGGTCGCCGAATCGGCGAATCCCGCCATTCCTGCGGAGTGGGCTCGCTTGACAGGGTCACCGACCCCACCCATAGACCCGGGAAGACCATCGGTGTCCGCAGTGCCCGCGCGCCGGAGACGGCGCAAGAATGGAGCAGCGCAGGCCCCCAGAACCAAAGGAACAGTCATGCTCACCTGGACGCTCATTTTTCTCGTCGTGTCTCTCATCGCCGGCGCTCTCGGCTTCGGCGGCGTCTCGAGCGCAAGCGCCGGCATCGCGCGGGTGCTGTTTGCGATCTTCCTGATCGGCCTGGTCGTCTCGGTGATCCTCGGGCTGATGCACGGCTTCCACTGGGGCTGGGGCTACTGAGCCCAGGCCCGCAGCTGCACGCGCGCCGGCTCCCACGCCGGCTGCGTCTTGAGCCCGTTGAACAGGGGCTCCAGGGCCGGGTCCATGTCGGCCGCCATCCGCAGCCACTGCTTGACCCGCGCCAGCGCGCGTGAGCCCGGCACGCCGCTCGCCAACAGACGTTCGTGATAGCGGATGAGCAGCTCGGCGAAGGCCGGGCGGCTCATCCGCTGACTCGCGCGCCCGCGGATCTGGGCGAACAGCTCGGGCCGCGCCATCGCGCCGCGGCCGATCATGAACGCCTCGCAGTGGCTCTGGCTCGCGCACAGTGCGAGGTCCGCCGCGGCGCGCAGGTCCCCGTTGGCGACCACGGGGATCCGCACCGCCGCGCGCGCCCGGGCCAGCGCGCGCCACACCACGGGCGGCTGGTACAGCTGCACCCGCGTCCGCGCGTGCACCGTGATCCACGCGGCGCCGCCCGCCTCGGCCGCCCGCGCGACCTCCTCGATGCCCTCGGCCGAGTCCCAGCCGACCCGCATCTTCATCGTCACCGGCACCTCCGGCGCGACCAGCTCGCGCGTGCGACCGACGATCTGCTCGATGCGTCGCGGGTGCTTCAGCAGCGTCGCCCCGCCGTCGTGGTTGTTGACCGTCTTCGCCGGGCAGCCGAAGTTGAGGTCGACCCCGAGCGCCCCGAGCCCCGCCGCCGTGCGAGCCGTCTGGGCCACCGGCTCGGCGTCGCCGCCGAGCAGCTGTACGAACACCGGCACCCCCGCCGCGGTGCGTCCGCCCTGCCCGAGCTCCGGCACCTCGCGGCGCAGCACCGCCGCCGGCACCGGGTCCCGCGTCACGCGCACGAACTCCGACACGCACACCGAGATCCCGCTCGCCCCGCCTTCGAGCTCCGTCAGCAGCGCGCGATAGACCGCGTCGGTCACGCCGTCCATCGGCGCCAGCGCGAGGTACAGGCCCGGCGCATCTGGGCGCGCGGCGACTTGCGCACGCGCGGCCCAGACGGCCTGCCAGCGCGCCTCGGCGTCGTTCTCCTCGGAGCGGGGCAGCGGTGCGGTCGCGGTGAACACGGGAACGGGTCGAGCGGTGGAGGTCCGCTTTCGCGCCTCGTCGCGGGCATCATGCCCGCCCACGGTTAGGGTCCGCAAGCGAGGCGTTGCGCCGCTGGATGCGCCCGTGGCAAGGTCGCGCGGCATCCGGGGCCGGCATCTGATCAGGCCGCGGGTGTCGACGTGGAGTGAGTCAACTTGGCCGCAATGAATGACGTCCCGCGAGAGCTGCTGCACAAGGCGTACAAGCGCAGCAATCTGCCCCTCTTGAAGATCCCGCTCCTTTACGGGATGTGGGCGGCCTGCGGCTGGGTGATCTGGTCGACGATGGACACGCCGTGGGGGATCCCGATCGGCGTCGCCTGTTCGCTGCTGATCTGCAACCTGGTCCGCGGCCTCGGGGCGATCGGCCACGACGCGGTGCACGGCTCGGTGGCGCGGAGCAAGACCCTCGGCTACCTGATCGGCCTGCTGTGCTGGTTCCCGACCGGCATGAGCTACACGATCTACTCGATCTACCACCTGCACCACCACAAGATCGCCAACACCTACGCCGACGTCGACAACTTCGTCGTCATCGACTACACGCGCCACCCGCTGCTGGCCCGCCTGCTGACCCTGGCGGTGTTCAGCTTCGCGTACCCGATCTACTTCATGTTCCAGATGTTCCGCTACGTCCCGCGGCTCACCTGGCCCAAGCGCGTGCGCATGTACGCCGAGCTCGGCCTGTGGTTCGCGGCGATGGCCGCGTGCATCATGCTGCTGCCGACGCGCTTCTTCCTGTTCATCTACGGGCTGCCCTTCGTGTTCGGCGCGGTGCTGGCCAGCGTCACCGAGATGATCGAGCACTACGAGAAGGTGCCGGGCCCCGACGCCTACAGCTCGCGCACCTACGGCACGCGTAACCCCGTCTACGGGTTCCTGTGGAGCAACGTGTGCTTCCATAACGAGCACCACAGCTTCCCGGGGATCCCCTGGTACAACCTGCGCTGGTTCCATCAGCAGGCCTTCCCCTACTACGACGATCACATCAAGCGCGAGTGCTGCCACGAGGGCTTCTTCGACGTCGCCTTTCACCTCTACGGCCGGATCCTCAAGCTCGACGTCGCCAGCCTCGAGGCCCGCTACGCCGACGTCGGCGCCGACGCGGCCGACGCGGCGCTCGCCGACGCGGGCCTCGACGACGACGCGATCGCCCACGCCGAGTGAGCCCCCGAGACCACCAAAGCGCCAGGAGCCGGCGCTCTGGGCCCTCGCGCGTGGCGCGCACTTGACGCCGGCCCTTTTGCGCGGCTATCCGCGCTGAGGAGGGCGATTCTTTCGATGTCCAGTGCCGCGGCCGAGCTGATCGAGGTTCCTCTGAGCGACCGGAAGCTGGTCGAGCGCTTCATCCGCGTGCCCTGGTACGTGAACCGGGAGCACCACCCGAGCGCGCAGTGGGTCGCGCCGCTGCTGATGGACCGGCGGGACTACCTGAACCCGACCAAGAACCCGTTCTTCGAGCACGTGCAGGCGGCATTCTGGGTGGCCCGGGTCGGCGGTCGCGACGTCGCGCGCGTGGCCGCGGTGATCGACGCCGACTACATCAAGTTTCATGGCGAGCAGACCGGCTACCTGGGGATGTTCGAGTGCCCGGACGACCCGGCGCTGGCGCGGCTGCTCATCGAGCGGGCGTCGAGCTGGCTCAAGGAGCGCGGCATGACGCGCATGATCGGGCCCTTCGAGCTGTCGTCGAACTACATCTCGGGGGTGCTGGTCGACGCCTTCGACCGCGAGCCCGGCGTCAACATGCCGTATAACCCGCCGTACTACGACCGGCTGCTGACCGACTGCGGGATGGTCAAGGCCAAGGACCTGCTGCACTGGGAGCTCGACGCGAAGGTGCCGGTGCCGGAGCGCATCGTGCGGGTCGCCGACAAGATGGCCGAGCGGCGCGGCGTGAAGATCCGGACGATGAGCTTCGCGGACTGGGACGCCGAGGTGCTGCGCACGCTCGAGGTCTACAACGACGCCTGGGAGAAGAACTGGGGCTTCGTCCCGGTGAGCGAGAAGGAGTACCTGCACATCGCCAAGGACCTGAAGATGGTCCTGCACCCGGACTTTGCGATCCTCGCCGAGGTGAACGGGCAGCCGGCCGCCTTCGTACTGACGATCCAGAACGTCAACCCGGTGCTCAAGAAGCTCGACGGCAAGCTGTTCCCCTTCGGCGTGCTGCGCCTGATCTGGGACCTCAAGATCCGGCCCAAGATCGACAGCGGGCGCCTGATCCTGCTCGGCATCAAGGCCAAGTATCGCGGTCTGGGCATCGACTCGCTGCTGTTCCTGGCCACCCACCGCGCCGCCGTCAAGCAGGGCTGGCGCTCCGGCGAGATCGGCTGGACCCTGGAGGACAACTTCAAGGTCAACAGCGCCATCAAGAGCATGGGCGGCTATCAGGTCGCGACCTATCGCGTGTACGAGCGGGCGCTGTGAGCCGAACCGGGGCCGCGCTCGCCCGGTCGGAGGCGAGCGCGCGCGGACGGCCGCGCGGGTCGGCCGGGTCCGGCGACCGCGGTCGGGGCTCCAGGGGCCGACGGCCGCCCCTTGAGCCCCGCGGTTGCCTCGCACAGGGGCCCCTGGTATAGGCGGCGCGCGGCCACGAGGCGGCGTCGCCCGCCGCGCCCGACCGCACCGGAGGCCCCATGAGTTCCACGTCCGCGCACCACTACGAGGATGTCCTGGCCAAGATCTTCGAGTACCTCGAGGAGCACCTGACACAGCGTCCGCGCGAGCCGATCACCGCCCAGTCGCACCTGATCCGCGACCTCGGGCTCGACTCGCTGCAGAGCTTCGAGATGGTGTCCGACCTCGAGGACCACTTCCACGTCGTGATCCCGATGGACCTGTTTCAGAACGTCGAGACCATCGAGGACGTCGCGCGCGCGGTGCACAAGACGATCCAGGCGGAGGCCGCCTGAGGCGGAGCCGCGATGCAGCCCCCGAAGACCCTGACCGCCGCGCTGGCGGCCGCCGCGAGGCGCGAAGCCGCCGGCTTCTCGCACCTGTCACATGAGAGGCAGCCGGCGAGCTTCGTGTCCTACGCGGCGATGTGGCGCCGCGCGCAGCGCTGCGCGGCGGCGATGCAGGCGCTGGGCGTGCGGCCGGGCGAGCGGGTCGGCCTGATCCTCCCGGACTCGGCGGAGTTCATCGACAACATCTTCGGCGCGATGCTGGCCGGGGCGATCGCGGTGCCGATCTACCCGCCGATGAACCTCGGGCAGTTCGACGCCTACCTGGCCAACACCACCCACATCCTGCGCCAGGCCGGCTGCAGCGCGGTGATCACCGACGCGAAGGTGCGGCCGATCCTCGGCAAGCTGATGACCAGCGTGCCCGGGCTGCGGACCATCACGACCCACGCTGACGCGATCGCCCTCGTGCCCGAGGCCGCCGAGCCCGCGGGCGTGGTCGTGCGACCCGACGACATCGCCTTCCTGCAGTTCACCTCGGGCAGCACCTCGCGGCCCAAGGGCGTGACGCTGACCCACGCGAACCTGATGGCCAACATCGCGGCGATCGGCGGCGGCCTCAACATCTCGAGCGAGTCGAGCGGGGTCAGCTGGCTGCCGCTCTATCACGACATGGGCCTGATCGGCTTCGTCTTCGCGCCGATCGCGTACGAGACCCGCGGCATCCTGTTCATCTCACCGCTGCTGTTCCTCAAGCGGCCGGCGATCTGGCTGCGCCAGCTCTCCGAGTTCAAGGCCTCGATCACCTTCGCCCCGAACTTTGCGTACGGCCTGTGCACCACGCGGGTCAAGGACTCGGAGCTCGAGGGCGTCGACCTGTCGGCGCTGCAGGTCGCCGGCTGCGGCGCCGAGCCGATCCAGCACGGGACCCTGCGCGCCTTCGCCGACCGCTACGCCGCCCACGGCCTGCGCCCGAGCGCGCTCCTGCCCTGCTACGGGATGGCGGAGCACACCCTCGCGGTGACCTTCGTCGGCCGCGAGGAGGAGCTCAAGGCCGAGCGGGTCGCGGCCGCCTCGCTGGCCGAGGGCCACGCCCGGCCGGCGTCACCGGACGCGCAGGCGGTCGAGGTGGTCTGCTGCGGGCGCACCTTCCCGGGCCACGCGCTGCGCATCGTCGACGCCGCGGGTCAGCCGCTGCCGGAGCGCGAGGTCGGGCAGATCGAGCTGCAGGGCCCGAGCGTGATGCAGGGCTACTATCACGACCCGGAGCGGAGCGCCGAGGCGCTGCACGGCGGCTGGCTCAAGACCGGCGACCTCGGCTATCTGAGCGCGGGCGAGCTCTACGTGTGCGGCCGGGTCAAGGACCTGATCATCGTGAACGGCCGCAACTACTACCCGCAGGACCTCGAGTGGCAGGCCTCGCAGGTCGAGGGGGTGCGGCGCGGCAACGTGGTGGCCTTCGGCTTGCAGCACCCGGACCTCGGCCGCGAGTACGTGGTGGTCGCGGCCGAGCTGCGCGCGCCCGCCGAGGACGCCGCCGCCGAGGAGACCCTGCGCCAGCAGATCCAGGCGCAGATCCTCGCCGCGCTGTCGCTGCGGGTCGACGAGATCGTCCTGCTCGCCCCCGGCAGCCTGCCGAAGACCTCGAGCGGCAAGCTGCAGCGCAGCAAGACCACCGAGATGTTCGCCGAGGGCAAGCTCGGCAAGAGCGGCGGACCGGCCAGCAAGCTCGGCCTGCTCAAGCACCTCGCGGCCTCGCGCTGGAATTTTATCAAGGCGTCCTTCGGCGGCCGCGGCGAGTGAGCGTTACCGGCGCCGAAGATCGCGGTCCCGCGATGATACGATGAGGTCATGCTGCTCCTCGGCGCCATCGCCACGGCTCAGGTGTGTCTCCTCGCCGCGTCCGCGGCGCCCGCGGCCCCGAACAGCGAGGCGCCGCCCGTCGCGCTGATGTCGACGGAGGAGGAGCCCGCCGAGCGCTGCTCCTGGCAGTGGGAGGGCCTCGCCTCGGGCTGGGAGTGCCGCGAAAATCTCAATTACTTCTCGATCACGAACGACTGCGGCCGGCGCCTCAAGATCGGCGTGATGCGCTGGTTCGCCGACGGCGCCGCGCCCGGCTGGCATATCTCCTGGTACGACTTCATGCCCGGCCAGCACGGCTATCTCTTCGACACGAAGAATCGCTATATCTATATCGACGCCGAGACCAACGACGCCGGCCCCGCGCTCCAATGGCCCGAGGAGGGCTGCTGGGCCGCCACCAACGGCACGCTGTGCGGCCTCAGGCTCGACATGGGCGACGATTGGGCCGACCTCACGCATCACCTGTCTTGCTGACGCGCGGGACCACCGGGTGAGCGGTGCTCAGGCCATCAGTTCCGCGAGGACCTCGCGCATCCAGGGCAGGTCGATCTCTCCAACTTCGCGGGTCCCCTCGAAGTTGGCCCGGATGTCGATACAACCTGGAGCGTCATCAGCCGCGAAGAGCCCGCCCGCTGCCGCCTTCAGGTCCATCAGTATCGGTTCGCGTGCATAGGTCTCTCGGGCAAACCCACACGCCTCGTCCCATTCTCGCTCGGTCATCATGGCCAGCAGCAGGTAGACGTCGAACGCGTGTTTGTAACCATATGACTTTTGCAGGCCTCGCGCACGATCCAGGACCGCCTGAAGCTTCATCATGAGCGAAGCGAAGGGATGCGGCAGAAAAAGGTCCGCAGCATGGGGCTCGCCACCGGAGCGCCGACCTTCGACGCGAAAGGTATAGGGGCATACGTCGATGGCGAACGCCTCGGGGGTCCACCCGGTTATCCTTGACCTTGACGAGTGGATCATGTGGGCCCGGGTCCCTCGCCATCAAGTCGATCTTGACCTCAATCGCGCCGCCGCTGCCTGCCTGTGTTGACTTCATGAACTGCAAGAACTCCGTCGTTGGCGCGTACCCCAATTCACCGCAGAGTACCTGGCGCAGACGGACCTCCTTGTTGCGAACCGCAAACAGCTCGAGATGGACGAATAGGTCCATGTCACTGGTCCCCCGCGCCTCTGGAAAGATCGAGCGCAAGGTCGACAGCCCCTCGGACTGGATCCTGCGGACGACCTCCGCGCGCTTGAGGTAGAGGCCGAGGCCACCAGCGAGGGTCAGCGTGATGCCGTCGTCCCGGATGGCGTGCAGCAGATCGAGGAGGTGAGGCACGATCGGGAGGCCATCATAACTTTTCACGAGCCCATCTCCAGCGGCCGCAGTAGCGCGCGTCGGAGCTCGGCCGCGGTCTCCTGTTCTCGCGGGCCGCCACGTGTGAGCTCCAGATAGGTCTGCAGCGGCGACGACCACCGCGTGACGCCGTCGTCGCGCACGTCGAAGTAGACTCGAACGTCGCTGGTCTCGATCAACTCGACGCTCGGGAAGGCCACCGTGGGCGCGAGTATGTCTCCCTCGGCAAACGGCGCGAGCCGATCGACATACACCAGCAAGCGAGTGGGACCCGCCATCGCCGTGTGATACACGGCGGAGCCCAGGCCTGTGATCACCAGGCGCACGCCATGGGTTTCGGCGTGCTTACGCAGCCTCGTGCCAATCTCCTGTCCATCCTTCGGCTTGCCAATCAGTCGACTCGTCACCTTGGGGCCCACGTAGCTCCGTTCGACCCGATCCAGCAGGGCCGCGGAACGCACGAGCTTGATCGGCCCTCGCGTGCCGTCACGCACGATGTAGTTATCGACCGCCATCTGCTTGAGCGCCTTCGAAACCGTGGGCTGGCTCAGCACGCTGCTACCTGACGGACCCGTGCTCGAGAGCCGAAGATGACACTCGCTCAGCACCGCCGAGGGCGATGGAAACCCAGGCTGGGCCAGGAATACACGGGGCACGAGCGAGCTGACGCCCTGATATACGTTCCGGTCCGACGGCGATGGCACCGAGCGCCGTGGCGAACCTGTCCGGCGCAACATCAGGCGCGGCGGATCGAGCAGGAGACCGTTGCCGCAGAGGTCAAACCCACTGACCCCAAGCTCCTCGAGCGCTTCCAACGCCTCCTCTGAGAGATAGGGCGCGATCACCAGCGGCCGATGACGCCCTTCACTCGCCAGTCGCGCCACAGCTGCGGCTTCGTGAAGCGCCTTTGCGCCGTCGACTTCCCGGAGAACATAGGCGAAGCGCTCCCTGTACTCCCGCCACGAGATCTGGATCACCCCATCTCCGATCGAACGCCCGCGGAGCTGCTTCCCCTGGATATCGGGCAAGAAGGTGAGGTCGCAGGGAGGAAAACTGAACTTGCCCGCTGCAAGGGCGCTCTCGCGCCAATTATTCCTGAAATCGCTCATATTCTTGGCGAGGAAAACGGCCGATACAGGAATAATTCCGCTTCAGACCGTTCTGGATTCCTGAATAGCCCAAATTTCCTGGCCAGGAAAGTGACTCTTTTCAGGAATATTGCGGCCTGAGCGCACCTGCGCGCGCGCGGCGCCTCAGGCCGGGCGCAGCTCGTACTGGTACTCGTCGGCCGCCTCGTCCATCGCCCGCGCGTAGCCCTCGGCGTCGAGCGCCGCCTGCAGCTCCGGCGACAGCGGCAGGACCATCGGCGCGGCCTCGTAGACGCAGGGCTGGCCGCTGCGGCGGTCGATCAGCCGACCGGCGCGCAGCGCCTCGGTCGCCCCGGCCAGCGGCAGCGCGCCGAGGGCCTCGCGCAGCGCCCGGAGCCGGGCCCCGGCCCTGGCCTCGATGAAGCGCAGGCGCCGCTGCCACTGCACCGCGAGGTGGAACTGCGAGGGCGTGACGAGGATGCCGGCGAGGCCGACGCGCTCGCAGGCGACGACCAGCAGCGCGACCAGCTCCTCGAAGAGGCCGAGGCCAGGGTGCTGCTGGCCGGGGAGTCGCGGGCGCTGGTCGCCGAAGCGCTCGCGCGGGTTCTGCAGCAGCAGCCAGTCGACAGAGAGCAACTCGAAGCCGGGGATGGCGCGCCGCTCGCGATGAACGACGAGCTCGACGAGCAGCTCCTTGCGCTCGGCGTCGCCGAAGACCTTCACCGTCTGGTGGGTCGGGTCGTCGAAGCCGCAGACGAGGGTCGGCTGCTTGAAGCCCTTGGCGCGCAGGCGGTCGAGGAAGCCGTGGCGCTCGAGCGCGAGCTCGAGGCCCTGGGCCGAGTAGTAGCCGAGCAGGCGCGACTCGTGGGTCGGGCCGAGGCCGGGCATCAGGTCCTCGAGGGTGAGGCCGAGGTCGTCGCCGTCGCGGCCGGTGAGCTCGGACTCGTTGAGGAGGCGGGCGAGGTGGCGCGCGCGCATGATGCTGAGCTCGTCGTTGGCGGGGGCCCGAAACGCGTGGTGTCCGCTCTGCAGCCAGGCGAAGCTGCGGGCCGAGTAGCGCCAGGTATTGAGGCCGTAGCCGCCGGCGAGGGCGACGACGAGCGCGGCCTCGGGGGCGAGCTGACGGACGAGCTCGAAGACGGCCTCGTCGCGGGCGAGCATGCCGGCCTCGCTGAGCTTCCAGGTGCCGATCGGGTCGTCGTGGGCGCCGTCGGTGCCGCAGAGGAAGTAGACGAGGGCGGGCCTGAACTTGCGCAGGGCGACGCTGACGTGGGTGCGGACGGCGTCGAGATAGGTGGCGTCCTCGACGGCCTCGCCGAGGGCGACGCAGGTCGACTCGATCGCGGGGGCGCTGTCCCAGTCCTGGTTGTGGATCGACAGGGTGTGCACGGTCGGGTCCCTGGCGAAGATGACGCGGGTGCCGTCGCCGTCGTGCATGTCGAGGTCGATGATCAGGACCTTGCCCTGGAAGCCGAGCGCGCGCTGCTCCGCGATCGCCACCGCAACGTCGTTGAACACGCAGAAGCCCCGACCGACCGCGGCGTGCGCGTGATGAAAGCCGCCGCCGAGGTTGATCGCGATGCTCCCGGTCGACAGCGCGATGTCGGTGGCCAGCATGGTCCCGCCGGTCATGCTGCGCTGCAGATCCAGGATGCGCTGGGTGTCGTGGTCGCTGACCGCCATGCCGAGCACCCGCTCCATCATCGCCGCGCTCTGCGTCGACTCGATGTACGCGTCGCTGTGGACCCGCAAGATCGCGTGGTACGAGGCCAGCGGCGGCTGACGGATGTGCTCCCGCGCGACCAGACCCTCGCCCGCGAGCGCCGTCAGCACCCGCTCGCCGCGGACCTCGTCGAAGGGCATGCCGGACCAGGCGAACTGATACTGCGGCCCATACACGAAGCGGGCCGGCTGCGGCCGCCAGCGGGCGACCACCTGATTGACGCGCCGCCGCAAGTGACGAAGAAGTCTCGGCTCGAACGCCATCGCCCGGCTTGCTTCGCATGTCCGCGCGCCGCGGCCAAGGGGGGTGATAGGATGCCGCGCGTGGCCGAGCAGCCCTGGCACATCTGGATCGACCGCGGCGGGACCTTCACCGACTGCGTCGGTCGCGAGCCGCACACGGGGCGGCTGCGGGCGGTCAAGCTGCTGTCCTCGGACCACGCGCCGCTGCTCGGGATCCGGCGCCTGATGGGCCTGGCTGACGATGCGCAGGTTCCGCCGTGCCGCGTGCGCATGGGCACGACGCTGGCGACCAACGCCCTGCTCGTGCGCCGCGGTGCGCCCTGCGGCCTGGTGGTGACCCGCGGCTTCGCCGACCTGCTGGCGATCGGCGACCAGACCAGACCTGAGCTGTTCGCGCTGGCGATCGCCCCGCCGACGCTGCTGCACCGCGCGGTGCTCGAGGTCGACGCGCGCCAGGACGCCGAGGGACGGCCGCTGCTCCGCCCCGAACCCGCGGCGCTCGCAAGCGCGCTGACGCGGCTCCACGCCAGCGGGCTGCGCAGCCTCGCGGTGGCGACGATCCACAGCCACCGCGACGGCGTGCTCGAGCGGGAGATCGAGGCCGCGGCGCGGGCGGCGGGCTTCGACGATGTGAGCCTGTCGCACGAGGTCGCCGGGGCCCAGGGCCTGCTCGCGCGCGCGCAGACGACGGTGGTCGACGCTTATCTGACGCCGCTGCTGCGCGACTACGTGGCGCTGCTGCTCGCGGAGCTGCCGGGCAGCGACCTGCAGGTGATGCAGTCGAGCGGGGACCTGACGCCGGCGCGGCGGTTTCGCGGGCGCGACGCGGTGCTCTCGGGGCCCGCGGGCGGGGTGGTGGCGGTGGCGGCGGTGGCCGGCGCGCTCGGGCTCGCGCGGGCGATCGGCTTCGACATGGGCGGGACCTCCACGGACGTCACCCGCTGGGCCGGCGCATATGAGCGGCGCTACGAGACCGAGGTCGCGGGCGTGCGGGTGCGGACGCCGATGCTGGCGATCCACACCGTCGCGGCCGGCGGCGGATCGATCTGCCGGTTCGTGGACGGGCGCCTGACGGTCGGGCCCGACAGCGCCGGCGCCGACCCGGGCCCGCTGTGCTACGGGCGACCCTCGGCCCACGCGCTGACGATCACCGATATCAACCTCGCGCTCGGTCGCCTGGCGCGCGCGCGCTTCCCCTTCCCGCTCGACGAGCGGCCCGTGCACGCGGCTCTGGCAGCGCTCGCGCGGCAGCTCGCCTACGCCGGTCAGGGGCGCGCGCCGATGCAGGTCGCCGAGGGCCTGCGACGGGTCGCCGACGAGCACATGGCCGCCGCAATTCGCGAGGTCTCGCTGCGCCGCGGCCACGACGTCCGCGACCACGCGATGGTCGTGTTCGGCGGCGCCGGCGGACAGCACGCCTGCGCCGTCGCCCGCCTGCTCGGCCTGCGCACGCTGGTCTTCCATCCGCTCGCCGGCGTGCTCTCGGCCTGGGGCATGGGCGCCGCGCGGGTCGGCTGGCACGGGGAGACCGACGCCGGCCAGGTCGCGCTGGTGGCCGGGGCCCTGGCCGGCGTCGAGCGGCGCTTCGCGGCGCTCGAGGCCCGCGGACGCGCCGAGCTGGGCGCTTGCGGGGCGCTGGGCGAGTTCGCGGCGCTGCGGCGGGTCGACCTGCGCTATCGCGGCACGCACGCGCCGCAGAGCCTCGCGGTGACGGGCGACGAGGGCGCGCTGGCGGCGGCGTTCACGGCGGAGCACGAGCGGGTGTTCGGCTACGCCCGGCCGGCGCAGGAGATCGAGCTGGTCGGGCTGCGGGTCGAGCTGCGCGAGCTCGGAGCCGGTCTCATGGGCCATGTCGTGGAGGACATGACTGATCGAACATGTCCTGAAGATCATGCGCCAGAGACCGCCGAGCTGTGGCTCGATGGCGCCTGGCGGCGCGTGCCGGTGTGGCCGCGGGAGGCGCTGCGGGCGGGCCAGCGGATCGCCGGGCCGGCGCTGATCACCGAGGACACGGCGACGATCGTGCTCGAGCCGGGCTTCGTCGCCGCGCTCGGGGCGCAGGGCTGCCTCATCGCCCGCGACGAGGGCGAGGCCGCCGCGATGGCGGTGGCGGTGGCGGACGCGCGCGACCCGGTGCTGCGCGAGGTGCTCGGCCACCGCATCACGGCGATCGCCCAGCAGATGGGGGTGGTGCTGCAGCGCACCGCGCTGTCGACCAACATCCGCGAGCGCCTCGACTTCTCCTGCGCGGTCTTCGACGCGCGCGGCGACCTGGTGACCAACGCGCCGTACATCCCGGTCCACCTCGGGGCGATGCCCGAGTCGATCCGCGGGGTGCTGGCGGCTCACCCGACCCCGCCGCCGGGCTCGGTCTACGTCACCAACGACCCCGCGGCCGGCGGCTCGCACCTGCCGGACATCACCGTGATCTCGCCGGTGCACGACCAGCAGGGCGCGCTGCGCTTCTTCGTCGCCAGCCGCGGTCACCACGCGGACGTCGGGGGCATCGCCCCGGGCTCGATGCCCCCCTTCGCGCGCTGCCTCGCCGAGGAGGGCGTGGTGCTGCGCGCCTTGCCGGCGGTGCTGGGCGGCCGCTTCGACCGCGAGGGCGTGCTGGCGGCGCTGACGGCGGGGCCGTGGCCGGCGCGCAAACCCGCGGAGAACCTCGCCGACCTCGAGGCGCAGATCGCCGCCAACCACGCCGGGGCGCGGCTGCTGCACGAGCTGTGCGCGCAGTACGGCGCGGCGCTGGTGACGGCGACGATGCAGGCGATCCAGGACGAGGCGGCCGCGGCGGTCGCGGCGGCGATCGCCCGCCTGCCCGCGGGCGCGCACGCCTTCGCCGACGCGATGGACGACGGCACCCCGGTCGCGGTGAAGCTCGACGTCGAGGCGGGCCGCCTGCGCGTCGACTTCACCGGCACCGGCGCGGAGGACCCGGGCAACCTCAACGCCCCGCGCGCGGTCACCGTGTCGGCGCTGCTCTACGTGCTGCGCCTGCTGGCGGGGCGCACGATGCCGCTGAATTCGGGCTGCCTGCGCGCGGTCGACCTCGTGATCCCGCCGGGCACCTTGCTGTCCCCGGGGCCAGGTCGCGCGGTGGCGGCGGGCAACGTCGAGACCTCGCAGCGGGTGGTCGACGTGCTGCTCGGCGCGCTCGGCCTGGCCGCCGCGAGCCAGGGCACGATGAACAACCTGACCTTCGGCGACTCGACCTTCGGCTACTACGAGACCCTCGGGGGCGGGTCCGGGGCCTGCGTCGGGCACCCGGGGCGCAGCGGCGTGCACACGCACATGACGAACACGCGGATCACCGACCCGGAGCTGCTCGAGGCGCGCTTTGCGGTGCGACTGTGGCGCTTCGAATTGCGGCGCGGCTCTGGGGGCGCGGGCGCGTGGCCTGGCGGCGACGGCCTGGTGCGCGAGCTCGAGTTCCTGCGACCGATGGAGCTGGCGATCCTCTCGGAGCGGCGCGTGCGAGCGCCCTTCGGGCTCCAGGGCGGCGCCGCGGGGGCGAGCGGCCGAAACCTGCTCGACGACCAGCCCCTCGCCGGACGGGCGACCCTGACGGTGCGCGCCGGCCAGCGCCTACGGATCGAGACACCGGGCGGCGGGGGCTTCGGCAGAGAACCAGGCGCTACCGGCCTGTAGCCCGGCCCAGGCGGGGACTTTGCGCCTCCGGCCGCTCTGCGTTAGGGTGCAGGCCTCCATGCTCGAAGAGTTGATCCCCTACATCCGGCCGCCCGAGAAGCTGATCGCCGACCTGCCGGTGATCGGACCGCTCAAGCTTCAGGTCTTCGGGCCGCTCGTCGCGCTCGGCGTGATCCTCGGATACCACCGCTGCCTGAATTACGCGAAGAAGAAGAACGTCGACGAGTTCATCGTCCGCGACCTGATGTTCTGGGTGCTGGTGACGGGCTTCGTCATCTCGCACTGGGTCTCGGTGCTGTTCTACTTCCCCGAGGACGTCGCCGCCAACCCGCTGGTCCTGATCATGATCTGGAACGGCCTCTCGAGCGTCGGCGGCTTCTTCGGCGCCACCGTCGGCTTCGCCTGGTACCTGCGCAAGCAGAAGCAGCCGTACCTGGTCTACCTCGACATGATGACCTACGGCATGCTGGTCGGCTTCACCATGGGCCGCCTCGGCTGCTCGCTGGTCCACGACCACCCCGGCAGCGTCGTCGACGCCTCGCACATGCTCGCGGTCGGACCCTGGCCCGACGGCCAGTTTCGCTTCGACCTCGGCCTGCTCGAGTTCGCGTTCCTCGTGCCGCTCACGCTCTACTTCCACTTCGTCTTCAACTGGATGAAGGCGCGCCCGGGCCTGCTCTGCGGCCTCGTGCTCATGCTCTACTCGCCCTACCGCTTCCTGCTCGACGGCATGCGTCAGAGCGACGCGCGCTACCTGGGCCTGACCCCCGCCCACTACGCCACGATGATCCTGTTCGCGGCCGGCATCTACCTGGTGTTCATCCGCAAGCCGAACCCTGAGGACTTCGTCTGGGCCAAGGACAGCGACCGCATCGCCGGCGAACAGGCCGCCAAGGCCGCCAAGGTCGAACAGGCCGCCGAGAAGTCGACCTGAGCCACCGGGTCGTCGGGATATGTGGGGCGCGGCCGGTGACGGTCTGCGCCCCGCTCCGCTTAAATCGTATGGACCGAGGATCCACCGGCACGCGCGGCGCACAACGCAAAAGACCCGGGCTCGAAGGCCCGGGTCCTGGTCTCACGCAGCGCGTGGGAGCTTAGTAGCGACCGCCGCCACCGCCGCCGCCGCGACCACGGCCACCGCCGCCGCCGCCGCCGCCGCCGTAGCCGCCGCCGCTGCCGCCACCGCCGCCGTAGCCACCACCGCCGCCGCCGCCGCCGCCCGTGCGAGCGCCGCCGGGCTTGTCTTCCGCGGCATTGACGCGGATCGAGCGGCCGTCAAGCGACGCGCCGTCCATCGCCTGCTGGGCGGTGGCACCGTCCGCCGGGTCCTGGTAGCCGACGAAGCCGAAGCCGCGCGAACGGCCCGTCTCACGGTCGGTCACGACCTTCGCCTCGATCACCGACCCGAAGCGGCTAAACGCCTCGCGAAGGCCATCATCAGTCGTATCCCAGCTCAAACCACCAACAAAAAGCTTCTTTGACATCGTCTCTTCTCGTGATATCCGCCGCACATCGCGCGAGGCGGGCGATCCAGCGTATGGATGCGCTTCTCGGGCGGGAGAATGCGCCTTCCCTTTCGCGCCTGTCAATCCGGCCAAAGTGCGAAATGCGTGCGAAATTAGCGCCGCTTGCGGGCCCTGGCGCGGATCTTTCAGGCCCACATTCGCAGACCCAGACTCGCCCTGCCAGCGCGCGCCCCTCGCGCTGCACCGGCGATCGCTATAGCGTTGGGATCATGACCTCCCGTCGATCGTCGCTGCTCCCCATGCTCCTGCTGCTCGCCGCCTGCCCCGACGACGGCGCTTCGACGGACACCAACACGGCCCCGTCCACGAGCACCCTCTCGACCGGGCCCACCGCCTCCTCGACCGCGACCGACACCGGGGCGTCGACCGGCACGACGGCGACCCCACCGACCGGCGGCGACGCGACCAGCGAGCCCGTCAGCACCGGCAGCTCCGGCCCGACCGGCGCCGACAGCACCGGGGAGCCCGCGCTCAGCACCTCGACGACGACTGGCACCACCGCGGCCGACACCACCGCGGCCGGCACCACCGCGGCCGGCACCAGCACGGCCGGCACCAGCACGGGCGGGGAGGGCTCGAGCACCGGCATGATGGTCGAGTGCAGCGACAAGCCTGGCAAGCTCGCGGGCCCGGAGGTCGTGATCGCCGCCGAGTTCGCGGAGCTATACACCACCTACGAGCTCGGTCCGGTGCCCGGCATCCCCGCCGACGCGCGCCTCGGCGGCTGCGTGATCAGCTACGACGATCCGGACACCTTGCTGATCGCGGGCTACTCCGAGGCCCCGAACGGCAAGATCTACAAGATCGGCGTCGAGCGCGGCAACTGCGATCATATCGTCGGCTTCACCGGTCAAGCGGCGGCGGTCGCCGACACCCCGTATATCGACGCCAATCTCATCTACGTCAAGAGCGGCCTGCTCCTGTACTCCGAGTGGCCGGTCAACAACATCAGCCAGCTGCTGCCCGGCGCCAACGCGCCCGCCCGCACCACCGACCTCGACCCCCTCGGCGTCGCCAACTCGATCGGCGGCCTCGGCTTCGTGCCCCCGGGCTTCGTCGACGAGGGCGGCATGCGCCTGCTGTCCTGGCCCGGCGGCCAATGGAACCACCTCGAGCGCCAGCCCGACGGCGAGCTCTTCACCCTGTCCAACCCCAAGCAGACCGCCGTCCTGCCCAATGGCCCCGGCGGCTTCGCGTACATCCCCGAGGGCTCGCCCGGCTTCGACGTGGACCACCTCATCGTCTCCGAGTGGAGCACCGACACCGTCGGCGTCTACGAGGTCGACCCCCAGGGCGACCCGGCCGCGCCCACGCGCAAGGACTTCTTCACCGCGTTCCCGCGGCCCTGGGGCGCCTACTTCGAGCCGCTGACCGGCGACTTCATCTTCCTCACCTGGGGCGCCGGCGTCGATCGTCTGTACATCGTGCAGGGCTTCAAGGCCCCGCCCCCGCTCCCGCAGTGACGCCCCCGCGACCCACCGCACGGCGTCGGCTCGATGCCCTGGAAGCGACGCCCCTGCTGGCGCGTGATGGCGAGGTGCACGCCCCTCCGCGCCGCCCTGCGGCCATGTCCCGCGTCCTCCGCCGGCTGCGGCCGGCCGCCCTGGTCCTCGCCGCATGGGCCCTCGTGCACCTCGCGGCGATCTGCGTCGATGGTTGCGACGACGACGACGCGCCCGCCGACCTCGCCGTCGTGCTCGGCAACCATGTCGCCGCCGATGGCACCGTCTCCGGTCGACTGTGCCGCCGCCTCGACCGCGCCCTCGAGCTGTACCGACAGGGCAAGGTCCCGAAGATCGTCGTCAGCGGCGGCCGCGACCCCGGCAGCCCCTTCGAGGCCGAGGCGATGAAGCGCTACCTCGTCGAGCGCGGCGTGCCGGCCGCGGCGATCGTCGAGGACCGCGGCGGCGAGAACACATATCGGACCGCCCGCTTCACCGCCGAATATATGCAACAGCACGGGCTGCGCTCGGTGATCGTCGTCAGCCAGTACTACCATATCAGCCGCAGCAAGCTGGCGCTGCGGCGCTTCGGCGCGCCCGAGGTCCGCGGCGCGCACGCGGTGATGGTGCTCGAGGCCCGCGAGCCGTGGTCGCTGCTGCGCGAAATCGTCGGCTATTATGCGTATCTGCTCAAAGACTATGACGACGCGGCTTGACGATAACCGGCTGCGCGGCGACCTGATCGATCGTCCGGTCCCCGTGCATCTCATCGACACGCCGCACGCCTGCTACGGCGCCGCCTGGGCGCCCGATGGGGAGCGCCTCGCGGTGTGCGGCGGCTTTCTTTACGGCCAGGGGTTCGTCCACGTGCTCGACGCCGATGGCCGCATATACGCCGGCCTCACGGGTGCCGAGCTCGTCGCCGAGGTGAAGGCGCCCGGGCCCCGGGGGTTCAATGACGAGGTCATCCTCTCCTCGGTGTGCTGGGACGACGCGGGCTCCGCCCTGCTCGCGGCGGCCTGCGGCTACAAGTGGCACGCGCGTCCGCCGATCCTGTTCGGGTTCGACCGAGACACCGGCCTGCGCGCGCGCCCGATCGTCGATGATGATGATGATGACGATGACGATGACGCGCCGGTGAACGCGTACCGAACCGGTTGTTGGCTGCATCGCGGCCGGATCGTGCTGCGCGGCCCGACGACCTGGCTGCGCGACACCCTGGCGGTCCGCGCCGATCCGGCGGCGCGGGGCCTTCACGCCGACGAGCTGCGGTCGTCGCTGCAGAACGCGCGCCTGACCGTGATCGACGATATCGTCTACACGGCGAAGAACCAGGCTCGCGTGTACACGAGCGATGGGTCGGGACTCCGTCAGGTCGTCAATCCTCACGGCCTCGCGCACCTCGACCTGCTCGCCGCCGACGCGACCACCGGCCTCACGCCGCACCCGCCGGAGCAGGTGGTGCAGGCCCTCGTACGCGACCGCGCCGGCGCGCACATCTTCGGCGGCTTGAAGGATCGCACGATCGTGCGCTGGCGAGTGCTCGCCCGGGGCGTGGTGGAGCGCGACGCCACGTGGGAGCACCCGCGCGGCGCGACCTCGGGCGAAGGTCTGGTCGTCCGCGGGGTCACGGCGCTCTGCTGCCTGGCCGACGGACATACGCTGATATCCGCGGACCACGCGGGCGCGGTGCATGCGTGGCGAGACGCCAGGCTCGTGGCCACCGCGCAGATCCCCGGCGGATGCTCGCCTCGCTCCCTCGCCGCACATCCGAGCGAACTGTCGGTCGCCGTCGGATGCAAGTCGGGACGCGGCGGTTACCACAACGGCGCGGTGTTTCGCGTCGATCTCCGCTGATCACCCGAGCCCGGGTCGCGGGTCCTGACGCCGCGCTCCTCGCACTCCGCCCCGCTCAGCGGGCGGCCCTCACGGCCGGCGCCTCCTGCAGGCGGGCCTGGCCCTTCTCGGTCAGGCCGCACACGAACACCTCCATGCGATTGCTCGGCAGCTGCGTGGCCTTGACCAGGGTCATGCCCATCGCCGAGACGCTGTTCAAGAAGCGGGGAATGTGGCGAATGGCCTTCCAGTCGTCGAGCTTGAGCGTCAGCAGCACGCCGAGCAGGGCGCCACGCGGGCGGGCGGCGAGGCGGCGGGCGGCGATGAGCGCGACCTGGGGGGCGAGGTTCACGTCGAGCAGGACCCAGTGCAGGACCGCGGGGAGGTCGCTGCGCTGGACCAGGCTCATCGGTCGGTCGAGGTGCACGAAGTGGTTGCCCGGCCGGTCTTTATTAAAGTCGAGGACGACGGGGGCCATCTTCGCGGGGTCGATGCCGTGGACCTCGACGCCGCGGCGCAGCAGCGCATAGCTGGCCCCGCCCGGCGAGCTGCCGATCTCCACCGCGACGTCGCCGGCCCGCAGCGGCGCGCCCGACCAGATCAGCGCCTCCTCGAGCTTGCGATAGGCGCGCGACGGGGCCTCGGGCGGCATCTCGACGGCGATGCGGCCGCCCGGCCAGGGCCCGTGCTCGGGGCCGTGGATGTGGCAGCCGAGCCACCACGGCTCGTCGCCCGCGACGATGACGTCGAGCACCCAGTCGCCGTCCTCGGCGCGCGCGCCCGGCAGCAAGACGCGCCCGGTCCCGGCCCACGCCGCCTCGATGCGCGCGCGCGCCTCGGCGGCCTGCAACCCGTACTGATGCCCCTGCGGCTCCTCGCCGGGGCGGCTGACGTCGCGCTCCCACACGTGCAGGCGCACCGCCTG